>Ga0105046_10009936_pt1 | contig 14840 bp, 17 predicted proteins | sample MAT03_FD_78385 | JGI IMG/M metagenome (GOLD analysis project Ga0105046, IMG submission 78385) | Freshwater microbial communities from Lake Fryxell liftoff mats and glacier meltwater in Antarctica - MAT-03 (megahit assembly) | ecosystem: Environmental > Aquatic > Freshwater > Ice > Liftoff... | reverse complement strand
GACCGGATTGACGGGCGGCAGATGGCGGCCGAGTTGCCCAAGGGCTGGGAGGGGATGTTCGAGTTGGAGCGCGGCAGTTCGGCAGCCGACGACTTCATCGCCCGCATCGAGGCCGCCTACAACGACGGCGGCGCGGTGCCGGCGGGCACGCTGTATCAGTACATCAGCGAAACCGACGGCTCCACCAGCACCTATCAATACGACGGCGCGGTGTTCCGCTTTGCCCAGGCCGGGCAGTGGCGCGGCGATGCCAGCGTGCGCCAGCGGCTGGAGTTCTTTGCCAGCACGCGGCGGCGCATCTGATGGACGAGGTGGTGGATACGCGCGGCCGGCTGCTGGGGCTGCGGCGGTTGAGCGTGCTGGACCGGCTGCGGCTGTATGAGGCGGCCGGGGCCGAGCTGTCGCGCAATGATCGCTGGCTGGGGCTGGCGGTTCTGGCGGCCAGCGTGGCGGCGATCGACGGCGTGCCGGTGCCGATGCCGGCGAGCAAGGCGGGCATCGAGACGGCGGTGCAGCGGCTGGACGAGGAGGGGCTGGCGGCGGTGGCCGCGGGGCTGGTTCCCGAGAAGCCGCTGGACAGGAAGCTGGCGGGAAACTGAGCCGGCACCCCGATCTGCGCGATGTTTTGTATCTCGCGATGAACGGGGTGCCGATTGAGACGGCCGCTGGCCTTTCGCCCACGCAACGCTTCGCCTGGGTGGTGGCCATCGGCACGCTGAAGGGCGGGTCGTTCGACTGGGAGGCGCTGTCGTGGAGAACCCCATGAACGAAACTGTCGCGAAGCTGAGCGACGACGCGCCGCTGGAAGACCGGCTGGGCGAGGCGGCGTTGGCCGCGGTGATGGGCGATCCCTATGAGGTGGGGTTGCGCATTGCGCTGGATGACGGCGTGGCCGCGGCGCTGCCGGCGGTGGCGCGCGAGCTGGCCTGGCTGGATGCGGCGGTGGCGGCGAGTGGCGCCGGGCTGGCGGGGTTGTCCCGGGCGCCGGCGACGATTGTCGCGCGGCCGGCTGCGGCGGCTGCGGTGCCCGAGCTGGGCGCCGATGCGCCGCCGGTTGTTGCACGGGGCGGCAGAAGCCCGGCAGACGGATTTGCCGTGGTGGAGCGCGCGGCCGAGCGCATGGCTGCGCCGGATTGGGCGCCCCGGGGGCCACCAGCGGCGGCACCCATGACTGCGCCGCGAGCGGCCGAGGCGCCTGGCGCGATGCGGACGGAGGTTGGGCCGACAGAGGCTGGGCCGTCAGAGGCGGGGCCTGCTCAGGCTGGGCCGGCTGAGGTGGGGCCTGCTCAGGCGGGGCCGGCTGAGGCGGGGCGGCTGGATTGGGGCGGCACGGCGTGGGGCCGGCTGGCGGCGGTGCCAGGGGTGCCGGAGGCGGCGATGGCGTCGGCGGTGGCGGCGCCGGCGGCGATGGCGGAGGCGGCGATGACGCCGGCAATCGCGGCCTCGGCGGAGTTGGTCCCGGCGGTGATGGCCCCCGGCGGGCCGCCGCTTGTATCTGCGGCGCCTGCGGGCGCGGCGGAGATGGTGTCGGCGGCGCCAGTCTCGGCCTGGGCGATGCCCGATTTGCCCGGTTCGGGGCCGGCCTGGCGCGGCGCGGCCACGCGCGAGCCGATGGCGCAGGCGGCGCCGGACGAGGCACAGGGGTCGGCCGAAGGCGCCGAGACCGCGCTGGAAGGCCGGCTTGAGTTGGACGGCGCAGTGCTGGGCCGGTTCGTGGCCGAAATGCTGGCGCGCGAGGCCGGGCGGCCGGCATCGGGCATGACCGGGTTCGATCCGCTGGTCTCGCCGGCTTGGCCTGGGGCATTGCAGGGATAGCGGGGGCAGGCAGACATGGCGGAGCGGTGGGAGACGGGCGAGGTCTTGCGCCTGCCGTTCGTGTTCGTGCCCGATGGCGGGGTGGCGCCGGCTTGGTGGCGGGCGGCGCACCCGGATGCGGTGAGCCTGCCGGCGCGGCTGGTGATGGGGCCACGGCATCCGAGCCCCAGGCAGGTCGTGACGGTATCGGATCGCGATAGGCTCAAGAAGCCACTGACGGAGCGGGGCCAAGCGCTGCAGCGGTGATGGTCACTGCCGCTTGTTGATCACAGAGGACAGCCGATCATCGGAGCCAGTGGACAGCCGGTGCAGTTTCCCAGCTATCTTCCGCCACAGTTCTTCGTGGCGCAGGGACACCGGTTGGTGGACCTTCCTCTCGACTCCGTCGCAAGCCAGATCGCGGTCGACCTGTTGCAGTTCATGCACCGGTTCCCTTGGGACGCGCAACGCCGTGAAGGAGAGTTTTTCGACGATTGGGTGGACTATGCGACCATTGCAATCGGTCTCTACGCGGCGGCCGCAGGAATCTCGAAGCACCACATCCTAATGGCGCAGAACATCTTCGCGGGCTGGTTTTCGAACTTCGGGAGAGTGCCAATGGATAGTACCTATACCAACTTGCCGAAGCGCAATATTTCGAATACTGAAATCGGCTTCCGCTTGTAGCGGGATGGGCAGTTTGACCTGGTGCCACAACATGACCGTGCCCGATGACGCAAGACGCTGATATGCGGGCCCGGCCGAGCCTGCGTCGCCGGCTGACGATCGGGGCGTTGTGTGCGGCTGTCTGGGTACTGGTCGGTATCCAGCTGGGCATCTCGCGGCCATGGACGCGCAATCCGCCGTGCCAGTTAAAGGGCGAGGAAGCAGTGAAGGTCTCGCCGGACGGGAAGCTGGCGGTGCAACTGGTGCATGAGACGTGCGACCACGGGTGGATTTTCCTCGAAGTCCTGTCCAGGCTGGATGCTTGGCGCATCGCGGCGCCGCAGCAGCGTTATACGCTGGCCGGATGGGAACGAGCCGGCAAAAATGACGGGGTGACGGTGGCGTGGACCGGCGACGCTGCGGTTCGGCTGGAACTGACAGCCTGGTCGGGTGCCCGGCTGGACCCGGCACCGATGGCCGGGCTGGTGCTGACCCTGGTGCAGGCGGCGCCGACGCGTGACGGCGGGCGGTGACGGAGGGGTGCCACAACGTGCTGGTCTGGTCGCTGTGGCATTTCCAGACCGACACGGACCGATGGGGCATGGAGGACGACGAGCAGCCGCATCTGCTGATCGGGTATTTTGTGCGGCGGGAACAAGCCGAGGAGGTCCGGGTGCGGTTGCTGTCCGGACCCGGGTTCGGCGCCTGGCCGCGCGGCTTCAGGGTTGGACGAGAGCCGCTGGACGGCGCGACCGGGAGCGAGCAGGGCTTCATCGATCCCTGGGATGACGACGCGCCATCGGCCGACCCGACAGATGTTCTGCGCCTGGCCGACCCGGCGCCAAGGGCGGTGCCCACCGTGATCTGGAGTGTCCGGCATTTCAAGCAGTGCAACGCCGCCGCGCCGCCGGAACCGCAGAACGAAAAGGGCGTCGGCGTGTTCTCCAGCTCCGCCAACGCCGAGGCCGCCTTGGCGCACCGGCGGCGCCAGCCTGCGTTCCGTGACTGGCCGCAGGGGTTTCGGGTATGGCGTCGGCGCCTGGGCGTGGCCTTCGGGCTGGACGGGTTGCAGGAGCGCTATGGCTGGGACGCCTGGGCGCGGTCATTGCGCGGATGAGCGCGTAAACGGGTAAAGTTTTTTTGCTTCTTTTTGTTCACAAAAAGAAGGGTTTTACTTCTTTACTTCATGCCCCAGACAAGGAGCCAGCATGAGCGATTACCTGCTGATCGGCCCGGTGCTGCTGGAGGCGTTCGAGCTGCCTTCGCGCGTGGCCTGGGGCGGCCGCCAGCGCCTGGCGGTGCATCGGCTGCCTGGTGGGCGGCGGGTGATCGACGCCATGGGGCGCGACGATGCCGACATCGCCTGGACCGGGGTGTTCTCGGGCGAAGACGCGGTGCTGCGGGCGCGGGCGCTGGACCTGATGCGCGGCAGCGGCCTGGTGTGGCCGCTGTCGTGGGAGAGCTTTTTCTATTCGGTGGTGGTGAGCCGGTTCGAGGCGCTGTACGAGCGCGACAACTGGATCCCGTATCGCATTACTTGCACCGTTCTGCGCGACGAGGCCGAAGCACTGGTTGAGGACGCGCTGTCGCTGGGCGCCGGCGTGCTGGCCGATGTGGCTGGGTTGGCCGATGTAGCAGGCGTGGTCGATGTGGCCGGGCTGGGCGCGCTGGTGGGTGCCGCGGGCGCGCTGCGCTATGGCACGGCGGCGCAGGGTGCGGCGGTGCGTGGGTTGCGCGGGCAGGAAACGGCGCTGGACCGGGCGATGGCCAGGCGGGGTGTCGCCTTGCGCGCGGCCGATACCGGCACTCCGGCGGGAATGCGGGCGGCGCGCGACGAGGCCGGCGAGCTCGCGGGCTTGGCGCGGGCGCGCGGGCCATTGGGCCGGGCGCGGGCGGCGGTGGAGAGCCTCACGGGATAGCCACCCGCGACACGAAAGGACGCGACATGCGCACGATACTTCAGGCTGGTGGAACGCTGTTCCACGTGGCGGCGGCGGAGCTTGGCGATGCAACGCAATGGCTGCGCATTGCCCGGCTGAACGGGCTGAACGATCCGATGCTGGGCGGCGTGGTGCGGCTGGTGCTGCCATCGCGCGATGCCGCGGCGGGGGGTGGCATTGCTGAACAATGACCTGGTGCGCCGGCCGAAGCTGCTGGTGGCAGTGGATGGGCTGGCGGTGGACACCGCCGTGTCGGCGCGGGTGCTCAGCAACAACTATTACGCAGCCGACCGGTTCTCGCTGGTGGTGGCGCTGGGCAATACTCCGCCTGCCGCCTGGATGTCCGCCGATCGGATGCTGGTGGAGATCGGTGTTTCCATGGGCGGCGGAACGGCCAGCCTGATCCAGGGCGAGGCCGACCAGCTGGAGCTGGATGCCATGCGCCGGCTGGTGTTCCTGTCGGGGCGCGACCTGACGGCGCGGCTGATCGAGGCGCGCACGCAGGAGAGTTTCTCCAACCGCACCGCCAGTGAGATCGCCACCTTGCTGGCCGGGCGGCGCGGATTGTCGGCCGATGTGACCGCCACCAGTACGCCGGTGGGGCGCTATTGGCAGTTGCAACGCGATCGCATCACGCTGGACCTGTTCAGCCGCGCCACCACCGAATGGGATTTGCTGGTGACGCTGGCCGGGCTGGAAGGCTTCGATGTATGGGTGCGCGGCACCACGCTGCATTTCCGCCCGGGGCAGCAGGCTTCCGGCGCGGGCTTCGTGCTGCGCCCGGCTGACCTGACGGGGCTGCGGCTGGAACGGTCGCTGACGCTGGCTCGCGATATCGAGGTGGTGGTGAAAAGCTGGAACGCGCGCCAGCAACAGGCGTTCATCCGCACCGCCCGGCGCCGGCGCGGTGGGCGCAGCGGCGATCAACTGCAACGCTACGTCTACGTGGTGCCGAACCTGACGCCCGACGAGGCGCTGAAACTGGCGCAGCGGCGGCTGGCGGAACTGACGCGCCATGAGCGGGTGGTGGTGGCGGAGATGCCGGGCGAACTCCACTTGGCGCCGCGCATGGCACTGCGGCTGGAAGGCTCAAACACCGACTTCGACCAGGAATACTGGATCGATGAGGTCGACCGCACGCTGCACGTGGCGCGCGGGTTCAGCCAAACAGTGCGGGCGCGCAATGCCAGCACCGGCAGCCAGGCGACGAGCCCGGTGAGTCGGCTGGCGGGGTGAAGGAAGGCCAGGGCTCTGCCCTGCACCCGCTGGGGCCGGCGGCCCCAGACCCCATTCGCTTGTTCGCCTTTGGCGAGAGGGGCCATCCCGCCGGTTGCAACCATTCGGTTGGCCCCTCTCGCCAAAGGCGAAAATGGTTGAGGGTCCAGGGACCTCGGGTCCCTGGTGGGGTCCAGGGGCAAAGCCCCTGGCCTTCCTTTCTCCCAGCAAGGAGGCTCAATGGATCGTTTCTTGAATGCCATGAAGGCGCAGTCCGCCGCGCTGGATCGGGCGCAGGGCCAGGCCAGGTTCGCGGTGGTGGCCAGTGCCGATCCGGCGCGCCATGCGGTGCGGGTTCGCTTGCAGCCGGAGAATGTGTTGAGCGGCTGGCTGCCGGTGGCCTCGCCCTGGGTGGGCGCGGGGTGGGGCATTTTCTGCCTGCCGTCGCCGGGCGACCAGGTGCTGGTGCTGGCGCAGGAGGGTGATGCCGAGCATGGCGTGGTGGCGGGCGGGTGTTTCAGCGACCGGCGGCCGGCGCCCGCGGGGGCGGTGGGCGAGTTGGTGCTGCGCCATGCCTCCGGTGCCACGTTGCGGTTGGCCAATGACGGCACGGTGCGCATTACCGGCGACCTGCACGTGTCGGGCCGGGTGTTCGACAGCCACGGGGCGCTGGATACGTTGCGAGGTCATTACAACGAACACAGCCACCCTGGCGCTCCGGCGCCGCCTTCGCCGCAGGATTGAGCAACATGCCAGATATTTCCCACGAATTCGGCGCCGACCTCCTGGCCGGCTCCACTGGCGACCTGGCGCTGGCCGAGGGGGTTGCGCTGGGCCGGCAGCGGGTGCTGCGGCGGCTGCTGACCAATCCCGGCGACTACATCTGGCAGCCGGAGTATGGCGCCGGGCTGGGCCGCTTCGTTGGCCAGCCGACCGCGCCCGCGCGCATTCGTGCCGTGGTGCGCAGCCAGATTTTCCGCGAACGCGCGGTGGCACGCAGCCCCGAGCCGGTGGTGGAGGTGCAGGCGAGCGATGACGGGCGGGTGTTCGTGTCGATCCGCTACGCCGATGCCGATAGCGGGGAAACCCAGAGCCTGTCGTTTCGTGTGGGAGACCGATGATGCAGTTGCGGCTTCAGGATTTCTCCGCGCTGGTGGCCAATGGCGCCGCCGCGGTGCAGGCAGCGTCGCGGGCGCTGATCGACCTGTCGGTCGGCTCGGTGCTGCGCGCCATTCTGGAGGCGAATGCCTCGGTGGCGCTGTGGCTGCAATGGTTGATCGTGCAGGTGCAGAGCATGACGCGGGCGGCGACCAGCGAGGCCGCCGACCTGGATAGCTGGATGGCCGATTTCGCCCTGGCGCGGCTGCCGGCGGTGGCCGCACGTGGGCAGGTGCGCTTTGCCCGCTTTGCCACCACCGAGGCGGTGCTGGTACCGGCAGGTGCACTGGTGCGCACCGCCGATGCGGCGCAGGGTTTCGTGGTGTCGGCGAATTCCGCCCATGCAGCCTGGAACGCTTCCCAGGGCGGCTATGTGCTGGGTGCGGGGGTGGGCAGCGTGACCGTTCCGGTGATGGCACAAACATCCGGCGCCGCGGGCAACGTGTTGGCCGGCAGCATCACGCTGATCGCCGATGCGCTGGCCGGGGTGGACACTGTGGCCAATGACGGGCCGCTGCTGGGCGGGCTGGATGCCGAGAGCGACGCTGCGTTGCGGCTGCGTTTTGCCGACTACCTGGCCAGCCGCAGCCGGGCGACGCCGGTGGCGGTGGGCTATGCGGTCGCCGCCTTGCGCCAAGGGCTGCGCTGGCGAATTGCCGAAGGCGTGGGCACGGGATTCTTCGTGGTGACGGTGGATGACGGCAGCGGCACGCCATCTGTCGGCCTGCTGGCCGATGTGGCGACGGCGGTCGAGGCGGTGCGTCCGGTGGGCACCAGCTTTGCGGTGCAGCCGCCGGTGCTGACCGTGGCCGGCGTTGGGCTGACCATTGTCACCGAGGCGGGTGCGGTGCGGGGCGAGGTGATTGCGGCGGTGCAGACCGCGATTGCCGCGCATATCGCCGCACTGGGCATCGGCGAGGTGCTGCCGTGGTCGCGGCTGGCGCAGCTTGCCTATGGCGCCTCGGCTGCCGTGGTGAATGTGACCGCGGTGTTGCTGGCTGGTGGCACGGCGGATCTGTCGCCCGGGCCCAACGGCGTGGTGCGGCCCGGAACTATCGTGATCAGCTGAGGGGAGTTTCCGATGCAAGGCGATGCGCAGGATATGCGGGCGCGGCTGCGGGCGGTGCTGCCGGCGCGCTGGCACAGTGAGGCCCCGGCGGTGCTGGAGGCGGTGCTGGCCGGGCTGGCCGAGGGCTGGGCCTGGCTCTACGACATGCTGGCCGTGGTGCGGGCACAGGCCCGCGTGGCCACCGCCAGCGGTGCGATGCTGGACATGATGGCGGGCGATTACTTCGGCCAGCGCATCCGCCGGCGGCGGGCACAGGGTGATGCGGCCTTCCGCGCCACCATCCTGCGCGAGTTGCTGCGCGAGCGCGCCACACGCCCGGCGCTGGTTGCGGTGCTGCGCGATTTGACTGGGCGGACGCCGCTGATCTTCGAGCCGCGGCGGCCGGGTGATACCGGCGGCTGGGGCGTCGGCTGTGGCTACGGCGCCGCCGGTGGCTGGGGAAGCCTGTTGTTGCCGTATCAGTGTTTCGTGACCGCGCGGCGCCCGCTGGGCAGCGGCATCGCCGGGCTGAACGGCTGGGGCGGCGGCGCCGGCGGCTGGGGCACGGGCAGTGTGGCCTGGGCCAGCCTGGCGATGCTGGAGGGCCAGGTGACCGATGCCGACATCCACGCGGCAGTGGCCGCAGTGCTGCCGGCGGGTGCCACGGCCTGGGTGCGGATCGACAACTAAGACAAAGGCAAAGCCAGGGCTTTGCCGTCGCGGCGCGAAGCCGCGCCGCGGGGACCCACCAAAGGCCGAGGGCCTTTGGAAACCCAACACTTAAGTGACGAGGTCCAGGGGCTCGGCCCCTGGTGGGTCCAGGGCAAAGCCCTGGTCTGGGGTCACGCCCCGCACGTTCGCAGCTGGCAAGACATCAACCCCCAAGGCGAGGACTCAATGGATCGCAACATCGTCTATCCCGGCAGCATTCCGCTGGACACCGACCTTTTGTCCACCAACCGCAACGCCATGGTGGCGTTGGGGGCGTTGATGCGCGCGGTGCTCGGCACCTCCAGCGTGGTTGACGGGCTGGCCGTGGGGCCAACCGCGCCGGCCTCGATGGCGGTGCTGGTGGCCCCTGGCAGCATCACCCAGCTGTCCACGCTGGATGCGGCGTCGTATGGCGCGCTGGCGGCCGACACCGCTTCGGCGCTGATGAAGATGGGCGTGAACCTCGCGGCCACCAGCTTCACGCTGAGTGCGCCCACCACCTCGGGCCAATCGGTCACTTCGCTGATCCAGGCGAGCTTCCTGGAGACGGATATCGACCCGGTTGTGCTGCCGTACTACAACGCGGCCAATCCGGCGGCGCCCTATCTGGGCCCGGCCAACAGCGGCACGGCGCAGAACACGCGCCGGGTGCAGCGGGTGCAATTGCAGCTCAAGCCTGGCGTGCCGGCCACCACGGGCACCCAGGTGGCGCCGGCGGTTGATGGCGGCTGGGTGGGGCTGGGGACGGTAACGGTGGCGAACGGGCAGGCGAGCATCACCGGGGCGCATATCGCGGCGCTGTTCACGGCGCCCACGCTGGCCTATCGGTTGCCGGAATTGCGGCCGGGCTTCGTCACGATGCAGGCGTACACTGCCAACGGTTCCTTCGTGGTGCCGGCGGGGGTGACGCGGCTGCGGGTGCGCGCGATCGGCGGCGGCGGCGGCGGCGGCGGCAACACCTCCTCGGGCGGTGGTGGCGGCGGCGGCGGCGGCGGCTATGCCGAGGGCGTATTCGCCGTGGGGCCGGGCCAGTTGATCGCGGTTACCGTGGGGGCCGCCGGCGCGGGTGGGGTGAATAGTTCCGGCTCGGCGATCGGCAATTCCGGCGCCAATGGCGGGGCCAGCAGTTTTGGCGCTTTCGCCTCGGCTTCGGGTGGCACCGGCGGGCAGGGCTCGCTGGCGGCCGGCCAGGGCAATTCCGGCCCCGGCGGCGCGGGCAGCGGCGGGGCGGTGAACATGGGCGGCGGGCCTGGCAATGCCGGCTTCAACGGCGGTGCGGCCGGCTATGGCGGGCATGGCGGGCCGGCGGCGGCGGGTGGCGGGGGTGGTGCGGCCTCGTCCGGCCTGCCCAGCACCGGTGCTTCGCCGGGTGGCGGTGGCGCGGGTGGGGGCGGCAACTTCGCCGGTGCCGCCGGTGCCGCCGGCCTCGTCATCGTCGAATATTGAGAGGGGCACTGCAATGTCCGGAACCATCTCCCGGGTCTGGCGACCCAGCACGGCGCGGCGCGTGGTGCTCGACGGCTTCGCGCCAGTGCCGCGCGGCACCAGCCTTTCCACCCCCCCGCTGCTGTCGTGGCCGGCCAAGGACCCGGCCGACGTGTTGGACTATGAGCTCGATATTTCCGCAGCCCTCACCGGGCACGAAAGCGACGCCATTGCCGCGGTTGCGGTGTCGCCCAGCCCGGCCGGCAGCGGCCATCTGGTGGTGGGCGACATCGTCGCCGACGGGCGGGTGGCGGTGGTCTGGCTGTCGGGCGGCCAGGCGGGCACGACCTATCGCCTGCAGGTGACGCTCACCACCACCAGCGGCCGCGTGTTGGGCCGTGCGGTGGCGCTGCCGGTGCTGGCGCTGGCCGCACAGCAAACGCCCTCGGGCGTGTTGCAGGCGAACGGCGGCGCGGTGATCACCGACGAGAACGGCAACCCCATCCTGATTGGAGGCTAACGATGCCGACGATCGCAGAACTCGCACCCGCCCTGGCGGCCGCGGACAGCGATGCCTTGCCCGCAAGCCAGGGCGGCGTGGTGCGCCGCATCAGCCGTGCCCAGTTGCTGGCCGGCATGCAGCCCACCATCACCCTGCCGGCGGGCGGGCTGATGGGGCGCAGCAGTGCCGGGGCCGGTGCGCCGGAAACCATCGCGGTGGGCAGCGGGCTTGTCCTGTCGGCTGGCGTGCTGTCGGCACCGCCGATCGGCACGCTGGCCGGGGCCGTCAATGCCTCGGCCGCCGTTGTGGTGGCCGCCGGCACTTCGGCCACGCGCAGCCTCGCAGCATTGCTGGCTGATGCCGTGGGACCCGAAAGTTTCGGCGCGGTTGGCGACGGCGTGACCGACGACACCGCCGCCTTTGCCGCAGCGGTTGGTTCCGGCCGGCCGGTGCGGCTGGGGCCACGCACGTACCGCATCGACGGGCAATGGACCATCGCCCAGGCGAACACGGTGCTGCTGGGCACGCCGGGGCTGTCGGTGCTCAAGCGCGGGGCGCAGGTGGGCAATGGCGCCTGGATCAGCGTGCAGGCGCCGGGCTTGCGTGCCGATGGCATCACCTTCGACGCCAACCGCGCCAGCGTGAACGTGGAAAGCTGGGGCGTGCTGCTGACGGCGGCCTGCACCAGCAGCGATCTTCATCGTTGCGCCTTCATCAATGCCGCCGGTGCCACGCTGGGCAGCGGGCTGGTGCTGCTCGCCTCCGACCCCGCCGTGGTGCGCCATGTGATCCGCGACTGCACTTTCTCGGGCAATGCCGCGCACGGCTTGTGGGTGCAGGCCTGCGCCGGCGTGCTGGTCAGCGAATGCCGCGCCCACGACAATGCGAAATACGGCCTGAACATCGACTTCAACGACGCGGCCCGGGTGCGGCGCGCGCGCCTGGTGCAGGTGGCCGGCAACCGAAGCTGGGCTAACCAGCGCGGCATCGCGGTCGGCAACTACAACGTGGTAAACACCGAACCGCCGGTCTGGGGCAACAGCTTTCCCGATGCGGTGGGCGTGGTGGTGGCTGGCAACATCTGCCACGACAACACGGTCTATGGCATCAGCGCGGCCGGCCGCGCGCTGCTGATCCAGGGCAACCTGTGCGCCGACAACGGCACCATGGGCAATAGCGGCGCCGGCATCCTGGCCAATGTCGCCGCCAGCCGCGTCACCGGCAACACCGTCACCGGCGGTGCGCTGTATGGCATCGACTGCGGTGGCGCCATCGACAGCGACATCAGCGGCAACCAGGTGCTGGGCCACGGCTACGGCATCAATTGCGGCGGCAGCACCAACCTGCGCGTGGCGGGCAACTCGCTCGCCGAATTCAGCATCTTTGGCGTTTGCGCCACCAACGTGGAAACCGACAGCTTCGGGCAGAATTTCGGCATCGCCTGTTCCAACCTGGCAATCACCGCCAACCGCATCGCCATGTCGGGCACCGGCGAGGGCGTGTGGCTGCGCGACGGCCCGCGCAACTCTGTCGTCGCCGACAACGACTTCACCGGGCGTGGTGCCGCCCAGTGCCTGCGCGCCGACACCGACAGCGTGCTGGTGCGCGGCAACCGGCACGACTTCACCGCGCGCTTCATGGCCAACCCGGCGCTGCTGGACGGGCGCCAGACGGTGGTGTTTCCCGACATTGCCGACAGCATCATGATCACCAGTGCGCCCAGTGGCGTGCAGGCGATTATCGGCAGCAACCAGGCGGCCTGGGCCGGGCGCATCAGCTTCATCCGCGTCACCGCCGGCGGCAGCGGCTACACCACCGCCACGGTTGCCATCGGCGGGGGCGGAAGTGCTGCGTCGGCCCAGGCGGTGATCAGCAACGGCGCGCTCATCGGCATCGTCGTGCTCGCCCATGGCAGCGGCTATGGCGCGATTGGCACGACGGTGCCGGTGACCATCACCGGCAACGGCAGCGGCGCCACCGCGCTGGGCTACGCCGCCCCGCCGCTGCCCGAGGAACGCACTTTGCTGGTGCGCTGCAACGCCGCCGTCACCTTTGCGCGGGTGGGCAGCAATCCGTTGCAGGAGAACTGGACGCGCGGCGACCTGAGCGTGGCGGCCGACGGCGATGTGGAATGGATCGCCACCTGGGGCATGTGGCGCGCCGGGCGGTTTGCGTTGCCCGACTACCTGGCGCCGGACGCCTCGGGCACCACCACGCTGCGCAGCGCCGGCAACGGTGATCTTACGCTGCGCCCACGCGGCACCGGCAAGCTGCGGCTGGCCAGCGGCAGCGAAGCCACCGGCGCCACCACCTCGATCGGCCGCGGCACGCCGCAGGGCAGCGTCAGCGCGCCGCCAGGCTCGGACTATCGCAATCTCGACGGTGGGGCGGGGGCGACGTTCTGGATCAAGCAGAGCGGCACCGGCAACACCGGCTGGGTGGCGCTCGCCTAGCACCAGGGGCCGAGCCCCTGCACCCCAGAAGGGGGCCGAGCCCCTGCACCTTCAAACATATGGGGCCTGGGGCGACGCCCCAGCGGGTCGAGGGCAGCGCCCTCATCTTCCTTTCCTTAGCACACGAGGACATCGAATGCCCACGTTGAGCGAACTTCCGCAGACCCTCATCACGATCGACAGCGACCTGACGATGATCGAGCGTGCGGGCACGTCGTTTGCCACCACGGTGGCGTCATTGCGCGCACCCATGCAGCCGCGCCTCACCCTGACGCCGGGCAAGCTGCTCGGCCGGGTCGGCGTGTTTCCCGGCGGGCCCGAGCCGGTGTCGGTCGGCACCGGGCTGAAGCTGGAAGCCGGCACGCTGATGGTCGACCAGGCAACCCTGCCGGCCAGCAGTGCGTCGAACCTGAACGTGATCGCCACCGGCAGCTCGCGCAGCCGTACCCTGGCGGTGCGCGCAGCCGACCGGGTGAATGCGCTGGATTTCGGCGCGCGCGCCGACGGGGTAACCAATGACGGCCTGTCGCTGCAAGCGGCGTTCGACGCCGCCGCCGCCAAGCCGCGTGGCGGCGAGGTGTTCCTGCCGCCCGGCACCTATCGCATCGACACCTCGGTGGCGCTGTTGCGGCCGCGCACCGGCGTGGTGGTGCGCGGCTCCGGGCGCGGGCGCACGGTGCTGTTCATCGACGACACGATCAACGCCATCAACGGCGACGCCATCACCAACGCGGTGGTGGGCGGCGGCGGCAGCTTTCTGCCGCTGTCCGATTTCCACATGCACGACCTTACCGTGCGCGGGCGGGCCGACACCGTGCGCACCGCCGGCTGCCAGATGGTGCGGCTGTTCGGCACCAACCTGACGGTGGAGAACTGCGAGTTCATGCACTCGCGCAACATGGGCCTGGTGATCGTGAACAGCGACCAGGTGACGGTGCGCAACTGCCGCGTCTATCGCACCATCGCCGACGGCATCGCAGTGTGGGACAGCAGCAATGTGATCATCGAGGGCAACGAGATCATCGGCGCCAACGACGACGCCATCTCGGCCCATGCCGGCACGCTGACCGCCGCCCCGCTGCGCTCGGGCATCGTGATCGCCAACAACACCATCACCGAAAGCCAGGGCATCGCCATTCTGGGCGCCAAGTCGGTGGTGATCACCGGCAACGTGATGCGCCGCATCATGGGCACCGGCATTCGCGTGCTGGCGCCCAATGTCAACGATCCGCAGGGGCTGACGGCGCAGTTCTCCCTGCGCATCACCAACAACATCATCAGCGACGTGTTCCTGCGGCCGGAGCCGAATGCGCGCACCGGTGTGCAGTTCTACATCTGGCTGTCGGGCGGGCTGCGCACGCCGGGGGGCGGGGCGGCACCGCCGGGCGAGCCGGCGCCGGGCAGCGGGGCGGTCACGCCGCTGTACGGCACCGGCAACGGCACGTTCTATACTGGCGATACTGCCAATCCCGCGGTGGCGGCACCGGCCGGCTACTGGAACGAGATATCGAACAACCACCTGGTGCGAACCTTGCCGGCGGTGGCCGCGGTGTCGGACTGGGGCTACGGGTCCGAGGGGCTGTGGGTCGGCAACAACGGCATCGGCACCGGCTTTTACAACGGTGCGGTGGCGGAGGCGAACCTCAACACCCTGGGGATCCTGCTGGGGCCGGCGCTGCGCAATTGCCGCGTGGCCGACAACATCATCCAGACCACCGGCGCGCACGGCATCCTGTTCAATTCCACCACGTTCCTGCCGGTTGCAACCATCGACATGGACTATGACGGGCTGACGATCGAGGGCAACCGCATCGTCGATGTTTCCACCGCCGCCATCCAGGGGCCGCCGAACGGTGCGCACCGCGTGCTGGTGCGCCACAACGAGTTCGACGGCGACCCGCGCTTTCGTGCCGCCACCCGCGGCGCCG
>Ga0105046_10009935_pt1 | contig 14840 bp, 15 predicted proteins | sample MAT03_FD_78385 | JGI IMG/M metagenome (GOLD analysis project Ga0105046, IMG submission 78385) | Freshwater microbial communities from Lake Fryxell liftoff mats and glacier meltwater in Antarctica - MAT-03 (megahit assembly) | ecosystem: Environmental > Aquatic > Freshwater > Ice > Liftoff... | reverse complement strand
TCACTCAAATTCATCCGCTGGTTAAGGGTTCAACTTTTTGGACACCCTCCAGACGGCCCGCCTTGGGATGTCCTGCGCACTTTATTCGCACATTTATGACCGCAGGTTTGGACACCGTTCGCCTAAAAACTGAGGCCGAGGATGTGAGTGAGGAAGTCAATGGTGTTGCCTGCTTTGTCCTGTTCGGGCCATCGCCAGTAATGGTCTTTGATGAGAAGGCTTGGATGGTTTGCTGACTCGAAGTTACCGGCGTCGAGCGCGATAGTACGATGAGTGGGAAGCCGCGTTGCTGGAGCAACGGGATGAGTGGCGCGAGGCGTGCGGCGCGGATTTGTTCGCGGGTCCAGCGTGGAGTTCAGCTCATACTGTCAGCCCTGATGATGGAGCGAAACTGAAGTCTTGCTGGGCTGAAAGGAACTGCTACCAAGCATCGTAACTAGCCCTCGCATGAAAAAATATCTTTGCACCGCCATCGCCTTGACTCTCGCTGCACCTACCGCGCCCGCAGCCTTTCATGAGTTTGAAATTCAGGAGATTTACTCCAGTGGCGATGGCACGGTTCAATTTGTGGAGCTGTTTACGGCACTCAACAACCAGCAATTTCTCAGCGGACACAAGATCGCGTTCGATATCGACCTAGTGGAGACGAACGTCTTCAACTTTACCACCAATCTTCCCGCCGGGACCATGAACAAAACCTTTCTGGTCGGCACCTTCAATCTCACCGCGCTCTACGGGGTCACTCCGGATTACGTGATCCCAGCAAATTTCTTCTCTCAAGGCGCGCTCAACTTCGTGGATTTTGAAAACCAGACCGATAAAGTCTCGCTAGCGAGCCTGCCTTTGGATGGCGTGATGTCTCTGGATGGACGTATCGATAGCGATACCTTTTCCACGGTCAGCATCAATAGCCAGGCGACTCCCACGAATTTCGCTGGACAGACTTTCATGATCCCCGAACCCAGCAGCGCGCTCCTCGGAGCCATGGGTGTCGCGCCCTTTCTGATCCGCCGCCGCCGGCGGTAGTTGAAGCACAATGGGCGGGGCGGGCTGAGCCGGGGGGGGGGCACCGTCGGTGTTTGCGAGCACTCGATTGTCTTGACTCCGTATGAGCCTAAATGGATTGCGTCCGCGCCGATGGGCTAGCCTGCACTTCTCACACATTACTGAAAAAGCAGACAGATCGTTTACACCGGCGAAGCCGATGTATGAGGAGCGCACGCGACTCGCGTGCAGTTTTTGGCGACCCGCCAAAAACTTCTAAAACACAATGCGGAGCATCACGCCCTTGGAAAGATGGAGGGCTTCGCCTTATGTTTTGGAGGTTTTCGGCGGGTCGCCAAAAACTGCACGCGGGGTCGCGCGCGCTCCCCATCCGGCTTCGCCGGCCTATTTCCGTCAACAGCGTTCTATCGCAAAACTTCGCTCTAGTGAGAAATGCGGGCTAGCACTTATTTGCCGGAATCCACGGGCTGGAGCTCGCGAATCCAGACGTTGCGGAAACGCATCGGGTTGCCGTGATCTTGTAGGCTGATGAAACCTTTTTCGCCATGAGCCTCCCATTTACTTGCGGTACGGAAGACGGTGTCGCCGATCAACTCGGTGTGATTTTGCACCAGCACTCCATTGACGAAGACTGTCGCGAATGCAGGCGTCTCGATTTTGCCCTCCTTATCGAAGCGTGGTCCATTGAAGACGATGTCATATACATTCCACTCGCCGGGTTTGCGGACAGCATTTGCGAGCGGGGGCGTCTGGCTGTAAAGCGCGCCTGCGTGGCCGTCGGCATATGTCAGGTTTTCAAACGTATCCAGTATCTGGATTTCGTAGCGGTCGAAGAAGAAAACGCCGCTGTTGCCGCGGGCCTGGCCGCTGTTTTTGGCCGGAGGTGCCTGCCATTCGATGTGGAGCTGGACGTCCGGACCAAACTGTTCGCGGGTGCGCAGTGTGCCCGTTCCGGAGACGACTTCAAAGTAACCATTTTCCACCTTCCATTTGGCGTCGGATTCACCGCTTTTCCAACCCTTGAGGTCCGTGCCGTCGAAAAGTATTTTCGCGTCGTTGGGGGCGGTGCCGGCCTTTTCCTGAACACTGAACTCGCCGGGAGTCACGACTTTTGGCAGCGGACGATCGGGATCGTGAATGTGCCACTTGGTGTTGGGGATGATGGGGGTATCCTTGAAGCCATCTTTGTTGCCATCGGCGGCGATGACGCAGGAGGAGGCGAGAGCGAGGAAAGAGAGGGTGAAGCGGAGAGTCATGATTGTTAGGGTTGAATTCTGAGCATCGGAAAGATTCGGGAAGAGAGTCAATCTTAGGCTTTCCTTTGAACGGGCTTCTGGCAGATAGCGCGGGATATGAGCGACGCACCCAAATCCAATTTTAAAACCGTATTCGCATCTGGCCGTGGACTACTCGACGAGTTCAAAGCGTTCATCTCAAAAGGAAGCGTCATTCAGCTAGCCGTCGGTATCGTGATCGGTGCGGCGTTTGCAAAAGTGGTGGAGGCTTTCAGTAAGGGAATCATAGAGCCGCTATTAGCTGTTTTCAGTAAAAGCGGGGATTTGAGCTTTTTGGACTTCTGGGGTTTCAAGTTCAGCATGGTATTGAGTGCGGTCATCACTTTCCTCATCACAGCGGCAGTTGTATTTTTCATCATCATCAAGCCCATGAACAAGCTCATGGATATGATCACCAAGAAGGAAGAGGAGAAACCCGCCGAGCTTTCGGAGGAGATTTTGTTGCTGAGAGAAATCCGGGATTCACTGAAGAAGAAAATAATGAGAGACTGGGCGCATGAGAATTCGCAAGACAGTCGGGAAGATGAAAGAGGAGACGCCATTGGCGAGGGCATGGCGCTTTCGGGAGATGATTCTTCCTTTTCAACAAAAGAGCGCGGATGATGCGCGGAATGAAAACGTTCGAAAGTCTGTCGGTCGGACTGCTTGAATCCCAACAGGATACCGTAACAAAGCCCAGGGTTGCGAGGCACAAGCTACTCTGGGTTGGGTTGTGCGGAGGCTCATACCCCAACGGGTTTGCGACGGCACCTAGCTTGCGTTGTTTGCCTGCCGAGCGACTTGGCCGCAACCTCTTTGTGGTAGATGCGCCACCTATTATTTCCCAGGGTAGCTTGTGCCTCGCAACCTTGGGCTGGAGGACAGAATCCCGTTGGGATTCAAATGCCCCCCTCCTCGTGTCTTTCCGTTTTTAATGACATCGACCCAAAAATTTAACGTGCTCGGCGTGGCGGTTAGCGCGATGGATTTGCAAATCGCCACAGCGGAGGGTCTGGAAGCCTGTGAGACGAAGCGCAAGGGATACGTGTGTGTGACGGGGGTGCATGGTGTCACGGAGGCGCAGAACGATGCGGCTTTTAAAGACATCCTGAATGGGGCCTGGCTGAACACCTGTGACGGGATGCCACTGGTGTGGTTGGGGAAAAAGGCGGTTGGCTCTTGGGTGGATCGGGTTTACGGGCCGGATCTCATGCTCGAAATTTTCAAGGCGACTCAGGATGGGAAATTCAGTCACTTCTTTTATGGAGGAGCGCCCGGGGTGGCGGAGGAGTTGAAGGCGAAACTGGAAGCGCGTTTTCCGGGGGGGCGCATCGTGGGCACGTTTTGTCCGCCGTTTCGTCCGCTCAATGAACAGGAAGAGACGGCGCTTGCAGCGCAGGTGGCTGAAGCCAAACCGGATATTATGTGGATCGGTTTGAGCACGCCGAAGCAGGAGCGTTTCATGGCGGAATACCTGCCAAAGCTGGATTGCACGCTGATGTTCGGCGTGGGCGCGGCGTTTGATTTTCACAGCGGGCGGGTGAAACAGGCTCCACGCTGGATCCAGCGTAGCGGACTGGAATGGCTTTATCGGATGTGCTCCGAGCCAAGACGTCTTTGGCGGCGTTACTGCATCAATAACCCGCTTTTTATCGGGCGTATTTTTCTTCAATTAACCGGTCTTCGAAAATACCCGATTGATAAAACCGCCTCGGCGGGTTTGAAATAGCCCTACCGTGCGCATCGCCTATCTTTTCAGCCGTTATCCTGTCGTTTCACAAACTTTTGTGGACACGGAAATTCTCGCGCTTGAGCGCATGGGAGTGGAGCTGGAATTGTATTCGATCTATCCGCCGCCGACATCATTCCGACATGGACATGCCGCACGGATGAAAGCGCCGATCCATTACGCGCCATCGCAACGCGTTTTGAAGCTACTGGAGGAGGATGCGAAAATTTCCGGGCGCTGGCCGAAGGAGCTAGTGGACTCGCACGACCGGAAATACGGCGAAGAATACAAGGCGCCGTTGCGTGCAAGAAATGCGCTCTATTTTGCGGACTTGTTCAAGGCGCGCGGCATCACTCATTTTCACGTTCATTTTGCCAATCGCGCCGCGCATACGGCGCTCTTTTTAAAGGCAATCGGCGGGCTGCCGTTCAGCATGTCCACGCACGGACAGGACTATATGGTGGATCTGGGTAACCACGACCTGCTGCGCGAGATTTGCCGGGAGTCTGTCTTCGTTGCAAACGAGACTTCCTGGAGTACGGGCGAGCTTCGCAAGCTGTGTCCTGATTCCGAGGATAAAATGCTACGCGTCTTTAACGGTATGGATTTGTCGAACTTTCAGGAGTGCAAGCCGGGGACGCAAAATGGGGTGGCGCGGATTGTCAGCACCGGGCGGCTGATCGAGTTTAAGGGGTTTCATCACCTCATCTCTGCATGTGCGAAGCTGAATGCAAAAGGGGTGAAGTTTGACTGCGAAATCATCGGTGAAGGGCCATTGAGAAACCATCTTCACAGCATGATCGAGGCAAGCGGGCTGGGTGGGATAGTGCGGCTGACTGGTTCGTTGCCGCAGGAAGAGGTGTTTCAGCGGTTGAAAGGTGCGGATATTTTCGCCCTGCCGTGTGTGGTGGATGAGAAAGGTGCGAGTGATGTGTTCCCGACCGTTATTTTGGAAGCGATGGCCAGTGCGCGGCCTATTGTTTCAACCCGTCTTGCGGGTGTGCCGGAACAGATCGTGGACGGGGAGACGGGATTTATCTGTGAGCCCGATGATGTCGCGGGTCTCGCGACTGCGCTGGAGAAGCTATTGGAGTCACCGGAGATGCGGGTGCAGTTTGGTCTCGCGGGACAGAGACGACTTTGTGAGGAATTTGCAGTGGATAACACGGTGCGTATTTTGCATGCACAGTATGAGAAGTTTATAAAACCAGCGGAGCCCGCGCCGAAACGAGAGGCTGGAATTGCTTTTCTGATTCACGAGTGGCCGACAGCGGAGCGCCACGAGACAGAACTGCGTCAGCTTGGGGAGGCGTTTCCCAACTGTCGTGCGTATGCGGTGCATTCGGCGGCGGTGGAAGCTCCCAATACCTGGAGAAAGACGCTGCCGCATCTGGATTTTGTGCCCGATGGGATGGTGATCGAAGGCGAATGGCAGCAAGAGCGGGCGCTCGCGAGACAGATCGAGACGTGGCGCGGAGAATTTGGACAGAAGCTTGCGAGTGAGACTTTTCTTCAGCACGCGCGTTATGCGCTTTATCTGCGGCAGTGGATCAAACGTGATGGGATTCGTCACCTGCATGCCGCCAGCTCGCGGGAGTTTCTCGTGGCATGGATTCTTTACAAACTGTGTGGCGTAACGATCAGTGTGAGTCTTGAGGAAAAAGCGGTTTTTCCCGCAGCGGTTCTTACCCGGATTTTTCGTGATACCAAGGGGCTCCGGATCGCGAGCCAGAAGATTGCGGATGCGCTCGAACTCACTCCAGGTAAAGGGAAGGAAAAATTACCGCAGCCATTCACGTTGATTCAAAAAACGTCGCGCGCTTTTGAGAAGGAATGGATCGAGAAGCTGGGCGCATGGAGCGCGGAAAAGCCTGCGACCTAGCTCCGCCGTCCTGCCGTGTTATCGACGCTCAAAATCCGGGATTTTCGCTGTTTTGATCAATTTGAACTGCGCTTTCAGCCCGGGCTGAATTTCATTGTCGGCCCGAACGCGCGCGGCAAGACCTCGCTTCTTGAGTCCGCTTGCGTGCTGCTTCGTTTGCAATCACCGCGTGTAGCCTCGCTGTCGCGTGTGTTGAAATATGAGAAGCGCGGGTTTGTGACCGATGGTCATTATAACGGCCGTCATCTTCAGTTTTACTACAGCAAGGAGCGCAAGAAACTAGCGCTTGATGCCGTGGAGCAAAAAAAGGCCAAGGAGTGGCTGGAGATCGGTCGTGTGGTGTGGTTTGGAAATGACGATATTGAGCTGGTGCGTGGCGGCGCGGAGAAGCGCCGCCGCTTTCTGGACTTCACCGCCATGCAACTCGATCCCGTTTATCGCACGGAGTTGCGCGCTTATGAATACAGCCTGCGTTCGCGGAATCATTTATTAAAAGAGCGTCGTCCGGCGCGCGAGATCGCGGCATTCGACGAACCGCTGCTGCGGCATGGCGACTACGTGAGCGCTGCACGCCGGGATTTACTGTTGGAGCTGGGGCGCGATGCGGCGGCAGAACAGCAATTACTGAGTTTGCAGCGGGAAAATCTACAGCTGGATTTTCAACCAGGAGACCATGGTGATTTCACAAAGGCGCTCGAACTGGCGCGCGATGAGGACCTGCGGTTGCGTCAGACCACAGTGGGTACGCATCGCGATGATGTCCGCTTTTCGCTCAATGGAATATCAACCGACGACGCCTCGGAAGGGCAGCAACGTTCGCTGGTGCTTGCGCTCAAGCTCGGTGCAGCCCGTCTGATTGAACGGCGTTTTGGAAATCCGCCGTTGCTCTTGATGGATGACATATTCGGGGAGCTCGATATCCACAGGCGCAACGCCCTACTTGCCGCGCTTCCTCAGGACGCGCAGGCGATTATCACCACGACTCACCTCGACTGGGTGGAGAGCCCGGATGCCACGCGGGTGCTGCAACTATAGAGGATGGATGATAGTTGATGGTTGATAGAGGGCGGCAGTCGTCACCTGTCGCAATCGTCTATATCCGCGCGATCCGCGTTATTTGCGGTTAATTTCCGCCCCTGCTTTCTATGCCGCTCGTTCAGTAAAATTGATTCGTCCTTTCTCTTAAAATGGCTTTGTATCGAGTCATGAAGTTACCGATTTTGGCTTTCATTACATGCTTGCTGGCAGTGCAGCAGTCGCAGCTTGCCGCCAAGAATGAAAAGGCCGCGCCTGCCCAGGAGTCGGAGATTAAGCCGCCATTTAACCTCATGTGGAATGAGTCGTCAGAACGCCTGGAGGCGAAAATTAAGGCGGCCAAGCTGGGGATTATTGAGCGGCGGTTGGTTGAAGGGCGTGATGCGCTCACCGTAACCGGATTTCGCAAGCCTGATGCAAAAGATCCCAAGGCACCGAAACCTCCTGAACTCAAACGCGTGATCTTTTATTCCTCGGAACAGCAGCTTGTGGAGGTGGAGCTTCAATATGAACAGGAAGGCTGGACGGAAGAGGATTACGGTAAATGTCTTGGTGAAAAGCGGCGTCTGTTGGAGCGACTGTATGGTCCGAGTCAGCAACTAGTGCGTAATACCGCGCCGACGCCGGATGGTCAGGCCACCCAGACGCTCGTGGGTTACAAATGGAACAAAAACAACGTGGCGGTGGAGATCATTTATTTTGCCGCTGCAGCGCGCGAACCGGACCAAATCTACCGGACGCTCAGTCTGCATTATAAATTGCAGACCGCTCCGAAGTGAGGCGGCACTAGAGTGTTTTTGGGTTCGGTGCGGAAGCGATGGCTTGGGACCGCTTCCATTCATCCCTTAATAATCTAAATTGAAAAATTACCTCTCCGGCATTTTTGCCAAGCACTCGATGAGATAAGGTAGAAGCTGTTTCTTGCGGGAGACGACACCGTCCAGTTGCCAGATCGAACGTGGCTGGACGACCGGATAATCAATTTGATCCAAGAAACGCTCATCGCCGCAGACCAGCAGCAACGAACTGTGCGTGGTGATGTCCGTAACCAGTAATGCGCTGAAAAGCTGGCTTTCTTTTTTGCGTTGCGCTTCCAGTGCCTGCAAAAGTGCGTCGCGCTTTTTCTCCAAATGCGCGAAAGTGAGTTCCTCGATCTGGGCGACCACGAAACGGTGATCGTTCTCCGTGTAAGGCTTGGAGTCGGCATTGATTGCATCCTCTGCGGAGAGCGTAAGCAGCGGACTGCCGACGCTGAAAAGCTCACCAGCAAATGCGGTGGCATCCACACCGGCGATCTTTTCGAGATGCCGGAGAATGAGCGTATCGGTCTCGGTGGTCGTGGGGCTGTTCAGATTGAGTGTATCGGAAATAAGCCCCGCCATGAGCACGCCGGCCACTGCCTTTGGAATTGGGATATTCGCCTGGAGATACGCTTGGGAGACAATAGTCGAGGTGCTGCCAACGGGATTATTCCAAAATAAAAGCGGGGTCGCGCTGGTAAATCCGCCAAGACGATGGTGATCCAAAATCTCGATGATCGGCAACTGATCCGCACCACGCACGGCTTGATCGAGCTCGTTATGATCCACGAGGATGAGCTGGCGGGGGATTTTTTTGATGAAGTCTGACTTGGACAAAATACCACATAGCACCCCGTGTTCATCCAACACTGGAAAAACAAACGCGCTGCTGTCCGCCGCCTTCTGTCGTGCCTCCGAAAGACGGGCTTCTCCTTGAAAAGCCAGGAAATCGGTCTCCAGCATCTGCCTCGCATGGGCGGCACCACGAGTGAGCAAAACGGTCGTTGCTGTGTCGGCAGGCGCCGTCATAAGCGTGACGCCATTTGTGCGTGCGGCAATTTCTATATCCGGCTCGATCACCGCACCTCCGGTCACTACAATCGCTCCCACGCGATGCTCGATTGCGATCCTTTGGATTTGTGTCCGGTCTCCTACAAAGACGACCACGTTTTTCCCATCGGCCTGATATTTCGTAATGCGCTGGCCAAAACTGTCCTGACGCGTTGCGCCAGCCATGAGAAAGTATTCCTGCGGATCACTTTTCAACTCCCCGCAAACAAGCTGGCCGCCAATGGTCCGGGAAATATCCGCCAGTGAGGCAACCACCGTGCGGGTTGCCCCCACTTCCTCGCGTGGTGGGAAAAGATGATGCGTGATTTTAAAAGCACTCAGCAGTCCGAGACAGCGGTGTTTATCGTCTACCACCGGAAGCCCGCGCAAACGGCGTCGGTCGATGAGTTGCACGGCATCGTAAATCGGCGTGTCGGCGTGAACGCTTACGACATTCGACTGCATGACGTCCTGCACCCGAGGTGAGAGATCGGTAAAAAGCTGTGGCGATTCCATCCCATAACGATTCAGCACAAAATCAATTCTCGGATTCGTTGCGCCTGCGCGTCCGGCCACCACATCCTGCCAGCCTTGTAAACGCTTGAGTTCCGCATAACCAATGGCCGCGCAAATCGAATCCATATCAGGATTCTTGTGGCCGATAATGATGGTTTGCATGGGGTTTTAAGGGTTAGTCCGAGCCAAAAGCGTCGGCTTCAAAGAAGTGGAGCCTGCCGTCGTGGCTCCTCAACAGTCAAATGGTAACTTCATGTGCCCTTCGAGCCGGGTGTGACTGGAAGTAGTGAGAAAAAGAGTAGATGCAGAGTGAAAGAAAACCCGGAGGGTTTGACGGACCGTATCCCCGGGTAGCACCCGGGGATAAAGATGGATAAAGACTTTCACCCCGGCAGGGGTGGTGGACAAAACCCGTGCAGCACACCTTCGGCGTACATGCTTATTTTGCCTTTTCCTGGGGTTGCTACCCTCCGGTTACGGTCCCATAAACCCTCCGGGTTTCTGCTCATTACAAAACAAACGAATCAGTTAATTGGTAAAGGACGGCGCGTATGGTCGCCAGAGATGTGCTTGCGAAAACCTGTCATGCATTTTGCAATGATAAGCCAGATAGCGAATAGCGTTTTGCATTAGGCAGATCGGTCTGATCTCTGCAACTCACCAGTCGCGTCCGCCTGCGCGGACGACGCGCACTTCGGGGCGATAGGTGATCTTCACCAGTAGATCACCGCGCCTTTCGCCGCGCTTGGGTAGGCCTTCACCGGGGATGCGCACAATCTCGCCCCGGCCAATACCTGCCGGGATTTGCACACGCAACGGCGAACCGGTTGCGCTGGTGATCATTTCCATGCCGCCTTTGGTTGCACGCTGGGCGCTGATGCGTAAATCGCAGCGCAAATCTGAGCCGCGTGGCTTAAAGCGAGCGCCTGGCTGTATGCGCAGACGCACGGCTACAAAGCCGCCGGTAAAAACCCCTGAGCGCGGGATGCGAAAGCGGGAGTCCGGCACGGTGTCCGGCGGAACTACAAGCGGATAGATTTCCATCCCGTGCGGATTGGCGGGATCGTTGACGCGCACTTCAAGCGTGGTGCCGCGAAGGAAGTCTTCGATTCTAAGACGGACGTCTTGAGCGAGGTTTCGCTCGATCCTACCGGAGCGTTGCGGACCGGCCTTCGGCTTTTCGGCTTCCAGTTCCCGGTCGTAAGCGCGCCGCTGTTCGAGATCACTCAGGATTTCATGCGCGGCATTCAGCTCCCAGGCGCGTTCTGTGGCATCCGGGGAGTCGGGGTTTACATCGGGATGATGCCGTTTCACCAGCAGACGATACGCAGCGCGAATCTGCGCGGTGGTGCAGCGGCGGTCGAGTCCGAGCGTGGCGTAATGATCGGGTCTGGTGGTTTGCAAGCCACGGAAGGTGGAGGAAACAAATGGGAAATGCCAGCCAGTCTTGGTTTGTCCACGAAAAGCACGAAAGGCACAAAAATTGGGTCCATGGAATACACGGAATGACACATAAGAAATTACACTTCTGACGAATCCTAGAAACCGCATTAGAGTCCGCGAAACACGCAGAACACGCGAAAATAAAGGCACTTCTGATAAGGTGGTCGTTCGCTCAATCGGTGCGTTGCACCCTGGCTTTAAATTGTTTTCCTTCCGCGTGTTCTGCGTGTTTCGCGGATCTTATTCATGGATTTAGTACCTGACTGGATAACAACGAACATGTTTTCGACGATGTTTGCGCACGCGAAGCGTCTGCATAGGGAGCGCCGAGGAGGAGGAAGGAAATAGTGGAGGTAAGGAGGGCGGGCGAGAAAGCGACCCCGTAGGCAGTTTTCGGCGACTCGCCGAAAACTTCTAAATCATAAGGCGTAGCCTCCATCTCTCCAACGGCGTGATGCTTCGCATTGTATTTTAGAAGTTTTTGGCGGGTCGTCAAAAACTGCACGCGGGGTCGCGTGCGCTCCCCATTTGGTTCCGGCTTCGCCGGGTCGGGTAACCTCCGTTCCTTCTTGGTCGAAACTGTAGCGCTTCCGATCCACTCCACCGGTTTTGCATCTTGTTCTTTTTCCGTGCCGTTCCGCGTATTCCGTGGACAGCTCTGCATCGGTCTGTGGTTTAAACCTTTCGTGCCTTTTGTGTCTTTCGTGGACGACATTTGCATCGTCGTGGCCAAGGCTGGGCTTGCCGACTCCCGTGGCTTCAGCCAGCTTCGCCCGCATGATTCGCGCATTCCTCGCCCTTCTTGTCTCTGCGGTTGTTGTCCATGCGTTTTCCGACGACACAAAACAGCCCAGTGCCAATGCTTTGATTGATCGCGTGATTACCAGCCCCGGTAGTTACAGTCAGATGTGCGACATCCCGCCTCCTCTAAGTGTGAAAGTGCCGCTGCCGGTTTACAGTCTGGTGCTCACCCGCGAGGTTCATGTTTCGGAAGATGATTTTGCCGAGCTGCGCGACCGACGTGCAGAAGTCGTGTCGGCACTGGTGCAACGCCTAGCGGCGCTCGATTTAAGCAAACCCGCGCCACCAGTAGAAGGGATGCAGTTTGCAGAAATAAAGGATGGAGAAAGTGACAAGCTGGAAAGCTCCGGAGTTTCACCACGCTATTTGAGCGGACTGCTTTTCGAGATCATTGTTGGCCTGGACGCGGTGGAGACACTACCCGAGCTGTTACGTCTGGAAGAGCAAATGCGCAGCCTGCTCGCGGCTGCTGACGCGGACCCAAACGTCGCTCCTCCCCAAGTGTTGGTGGACGGATTTCTGACTCCACCGCAGGGAGACAAAAAGCTGAAACCTCGCGACGAGGAGTTTCTCAAAGGACGGGTTTTTCAGCGGGAGCTGCTTTCGGTGATGCTTCAACTGCTGCGCCGTCAGCACTATCAGCCGCTGCTCGATTCAGATTTTGAAAAGACCTACGTGAAGGCGATCAAAGAGCGTGCGAAGCAGGAGGATCTCCGTGACATCAAAACACCGGCGGATGCGAAAGCGAAGGGGGATGATTGGGTGAAGTTCGATCTCATAACCAAAATCCCGCTTGGCTACATGGAAAAGCAGCCGGAGGTTCCGTTCTCGCGCGAGGTGCGTGAGCAGATTCGCGGCTGGGCGAAGGCGTTTACCAAAGATGTTCCGCCGGAGGATTGGAAAGTGAACGACGCGCTGCCACCGCAATAACGGTGAGATGCTTGTCCACGGAATACACGGAATGATAAGGAAGGGGACGAATAGGAAATCGGGGCGCTTTGCTTTTGGGCACTCGCCGATAGCGCGGATCGTGGTGGCGCTCACGCTGTTCGGAATGGCGTTTAGCTATGGGGCTTCCAAAAAAGAAGACGGGCCGAATGGGCACAAGCTGGTACCAGTCGCGGCGGGGGAGTTTACTTTGGGCGAGAAAGACCATGCGAGGAATCCACTGCATGTGGTGAAGCTCCATACCTTCAAGATTTCAGACACAGAGACGACGAATGCGCAGTTTGTGGTTTTTGTGAAAGAGACGGGTTATGTCACGGATGCGGAGCGACTAAAGAACGCGAAGGTGTTTCGCGAGGGAATGGCGGATTGGGCTTGGGTGACTAAAGAAGATGCGAATTGGCGTCAACCGATGGGTGCGGATGGTTTCAAGGCGGAGGAGATGCTTGAACATCCGGTGACTCAGATCAGCGGTGCGGATGCCGAGGCTTATTGCAAATGGGTGGGAGGGCGTCTGCCGACGCTCGACGAATGGGAGATTGCCGCCCGTGCCGGGGTGCAAAGCAAATGGCCGTGGGGAGACAAGTTTATCGCTGGTCGCGCCAATATCTGGAACGGCAAGACGCACAAAAAGGAGACGGATGCCGACCGGTTTATATACACCGCACCGGTTCGCAGCTATGCGCCCAATGCGTGGGGGCTCTATGATGTCATCGGGAATGTCTTTGAATACTGCTCAGATCTTCCGAAGGGGGAAACAGGGCGTATGCGCTCCACGATCGCCGGGCGCGGCGGCTCGTGGTGGTGCTCGAAAGGGACGTGTAGCGCCTTCAATCTCGTGGACATCGGCCAGATGACCAGGCGCGGCTCGCTTTCCAATCAAGGGTTTCGGGTGGTGTTTGGTGGTGGCGAGAAACCAGCGAAGTAGGGCGGCGTTTTATAGGGCCTATATGTCCTATAGGACTTATAAAGCACCGTCCCAACCTCCTTGAAAAATGAGCCTTCCCTCATAATTTTCGCGACACCGCAGGCTGTAGCTATTAGCAAGACGGCGCTTTTTTAGATCATGGATAAAATTCTCGTTCACGGCGGTCATAAACTTCACGGCATGGTGCGCATTTCCGGCAGCAAGAACAGCGCGCTGCCGATTCTCGCGGCGACCCTTCTCACGAAGGATACCTGCACGATCTACAATGTTCCCGATCTCTCGGATATTCATTACATGCTGCAGATTCTTTCGCATCTCGGCGCGTCGGTGGAGCGGGCGAGCGGGACGGTGAAGATCGCGGCGGAAACCGTGAAGACGACAGCGCCGTATGAGATCGTTCGCAAGATGCGTGCGTCGGTCTGTGTGCTGGGGCCGTTGCTCGGACGCGAAAAAGAGGCGACCGTTTCGCTTCCTGGTGGATGCGTGATCGGAGATCGTCCGATTGATCTCCATCTCAAAGGCTTCGAGGCGTTGGGGGCGATGCATCGGATCGAATCGGGCAATGTAAAAGTGTTCGCTGCGGAACTGAGAGGCGGGACAATGAGCTTGAAAGGCAAGCTGGGGCCGACGGTGCTTGGAACGGACAATGTGATGATGGCAGCCGTGCTGGCAAATGGCGTGACCGTGATTGAGGACGCCGCCGCCGAACCTGAAGTCGTGGATCTTGCGAATTTCCTCAATAAAATGGGCGCAAAAATTTCTGGAGCCGGGACGACACGCATTGAGATCGAAGGCGTTAAGGAATTGCACGGGACTGAACACACGGTGATTCCCGACCGTATCGAGGCGGGGACATTTTTAGTCGCGGGTGCAATGATGGGCGGCGACGTGACGCTTCGGCGCGTGAACGCCGAGCATCTCGGCTCCGTGATCGAAGCCGTCCGCAACAGCGGCTACACTGTTGAGACAACCGCCGATACCGTCCGCGTGCTGGGCAATGGTTCGCCTAAACCGCTGGAACTGGTGACCGAACCTTACCCTGGTTTTCCCACCGACATGCAGGCGCAAATGTGCGCGCTTCTTTGCAAAACCGCCGGAACGAGCCGGATCAAGGAGACCGTTTTCCCGCAACGCTTCATGCACGTCAGCGAGCTCAAGCGGATGGGAGCGGATATTTCGATCGAAGACACGACGGCGGTGATTCATGGCGTCGAGCGTCTGAGCGGCGCGCCGGTGATGGCGAGCGATCTGCGCGCGAGCGCGGCGCTGGTGCTGGCCGGACTGCAAGCCGAGGGAATCACGGAGGTGAACCGCGTGTACCATATAGATCGGGGCTACGAATCCATTGACGAGAAGCTGAATCATCTGGGTGCACAGCTTGAGCGTGTGAAGGTTTAGAAAAGGAAGAGGGAGGAAGGAATAAGGAAGAAGG
>Ga0105046_10009934_pt1 | contig 14842 bp, 12 predicted proteins | sample MAT03_FD_78385 | JGI IMG/M metagenome (GOLD analysis project Ga0105046, IMG submission 78385) | Freshwater microbial communities from Lake Fryxell liftoff mats and glacier meltwater in Antarctica - MAT-03 (megahit assembly) | ecosystem: Environmental > Aquatic > Freshwater > Ice > Liftoff... | reverse complement strand
TTCTTCCACCCGGTCACGGGAAGGCTTTGCAACCATGGGCGCCCCTTGCCGATGAAGACGTTGGCAAAGGTCTGGCGTTCGCGCAGTGAAACTTCGGGATTTGATGCGATGGCTTCCGCCACTTCGACGATGATTTTTTCCGCAGTGACGGCATCTGTCGCAGCGAGGCCGCGTCCAAGGCTCATGCGCAATCGGCTGGCGGATTCCCCCTCCCGGGCGTCCAACTCCGTGAGCAGGGCCTTGCGGGAAACTGGCTTCAATTCAGCCCATGCTGTGGAAACGGCATCCACACCGACGCTCCATGGCAGGATGAGCATGGCGTCGATGGCTGGCTGCAGGCCTTGTTTGCCGGCGATCAGGCATTCTTTGAGCAAGTCGACTGCTTCTTTTTCCACTGATTCCGCGAGGCGTGTCGCGGGGGCGCTGGCCTTGAGATCCTTGATCTCCGAGAGGCGCGTCAGGGTTTGTTCGGGAAGTAATTTTTTAGATGGCATCCGTGATTGGTTGTAATTGTTTGTATGCGGGGGCGCGGTCTGTTGCACCTATTTTTCAGCACCCTTTAATTCTGCCAGCCGGCGTTTCGCCTGGTCCACATAGGTTTCGTAACCGGCGGGTGCATTTTGAATAAAGGCTTCGTAGTTGGAGATCGCGGCGGCGGTCTCTCGTTTTTGCCTGTGCGCATTGGCTCGGTTCAGGAATGCGTCGGGGTCTTTGGGGTTGATGCTGAGAGCTGTGGTGTAGTCGGCGATTGCCGCATCCAGGTCGCCAAGTTTTGCGTGAGCCACCCCGCGATTGAAGAATGCTGCGGAATGGTCGCTTTGCATGGAAACCACGCGGGTGAAGTCCGTGATCGCCTCGTTGAAACGCCCGGAGTGAAAATGGCTGAGCCCTCGATTGTACAGCGCGTCCACATCCCCCGGAGCGAGGTCCACAGTCCGTGAGAAATCGAGGAGCGCGTTTTTATTCTCTCCCAGGCGCTTCCATGCCATGCCGCGATTGTAAAAAGATTCTGCGTCGCGATCATCGATCTTAATAGCCTTTGAAAAATCTGCCACGGCGTCCCGGTCTCTTTTGAGAAAAGTAAAGGCGACGCCACGATTGTATAGCAGGACGGCATCGTCTGGACGAAGGATCAGCGCTTCGGTGAGCGACTGGCAGGCCTGGTCGTGCTTGCCCAGGCGCGCGAGCGCGAGACCGCGACCGGCGTGGGCATCGGCTTGATTGGAATCGATGGTGAGCGCGTGATCGAAATCCGCAAGGGACTCTTCGATGCGGCGTTTGCGCAACAGCGCGGATCCCCGTTCCAGCAAGGACTTCAGGTCATCCGGATTGAACTCTAGAACCATCGTCGCTCCGTCGATGGTTTTTTCCTCGGGGTCCGATGTTAAGAGGCGCTCCTTATCCGGGGCTGGGACCTCCACTTTTTTCGGGACGGAGAGGGTTGGTTTTTCGATGGACCAAGGTTCGTTCAGCGACTGCGTTTGTGCTGGCGCGCTGGAAGCCGCGAGTGTCGTCGCGGCCACGAAAATGCATAAATACGGGTAACTTTTCATGTGGACGCGCCACGCAAATGTAACAGATCAAGAATTGCCCGCAGGGGGCGGATACCGCACCTGTAAACGCGTTCCGCAAAGCTATGGGGGTGGCTGCGCGGAACGACATAAACGCCGGGGCCTTTTAGGGTTGGCCCATGGTGGGGGAAAAAGAACCCGCTTCGGACTTGTGCTGGAGCGGGTTCGTTTTTTTTATGCTGCGGAGCTGGTTGTGCGATGAGCATGGACGATGTCGTTTTAGCGGCCGCCTGCGGATTTCCAAAGCGCGGCATAGACGCCGCCAGCGGCCACGAGATCCGGGCCGTGGCCTTGCTCCGCGATCTCGCCGTTTTTGAGCACCGCGATGCGTCCGATGTTATGGATGGTGGCCAACCGGTGGGTGATGATCAATGTGGTGCGCCCGCGCATGAATTCCTCGAGCGTGTTCATGATCGCCTCCTCCGTGGCGGGATCGAGGGCGCTCGTGGGTTCATCGAGAATGAGGATCGGTGCGTTTTTGAGGAAGGCGCGGGCGATGCCGATGCGCTGGCGTTGCCCCACGCTGAGATGACCGCCGCGTTCGCCGACTTGCGAACAAAACCCATCGGGCGTGGCCATGATGAATTCGTGGGCCTGCGCGCGTTGTGCGGCTTCCATGATTTGTTCTTCCGTGGCGTCAGGGCGTCCGTAGGCGATGTTTTCGCGGATGGTGGTGGAAAACAGCAGGGTGTCCTGCAGCACGATGCTCATTTGCGCCCTGAGGGAAGCGCGTGTGATGTCGCGCAGATCGCGACCATCCAACGTCACGCGTCCGGCGCTGGGATCATAAAAACGCGGGACCAGCGAAAGCATGGTGGTTTTTCCGGCCCCGGTGCCGCCTACGAATGCGACGGTCTCGCCGGGATTCACCTGGAGGTTGATATCGCGCAAAATCTCCCGCTCCTCGTTGTAGCCGAAGGCGACGTTTTCAAATGCCAGCGTGCCGGTCGCGGAGGTAATTGCCTGGGCGTTTGGCGTGTCCTCGGTTTCGGGTTGTCGATCCAATACTTCGAAACAGCGTTGCGCACCGGCGGCTGCGCCTTCGAGCGCCCAGACCGTGTACGTGAGCGCTTCGATGGGTTGATAAAGCGCGACAAGATAGGCCGAGAGGACGAGCAACTCGCCAAGGGTAAGGCTTCCATCGAGCACATGCGCCGCACCGATACCGGTCATCACCGCGGTGCCCAGCGCCATCAGCGTGCCGACGACAAGAGCGCTTTGCATGGAGGTCATCGTCATGCGCAGGCTGGCGGTGAGGCTTTCCGATGCGCGCAGGCGCAGTTGTTCCACCTCGAAACTTTCACGCCCGAACGCCTGCACCATTTTTACCGACGAAAGGCCCTCCTGAACCTGCGTGAGTACTGCGCTTTCGCGTTCCTGAATCGTCGTGCTTTGGGCGCGGACTTTATCGCTGTAAAAATGGATAGCGAAAATGATGAGTGGCACGACGCCGAGAGCGACCAGCGTGAGCAGCCAGTCGATTTGCAGCATCACAGCCAGCGTGCCGATCAGCGTGAGCACGCTGCCGAGGATGCCTGTGCCCTTGTTGTAAATGGTCTGGATCGCCTGCGAATCGTAGGCCACGCGGAACGAGGAATCCGAACTGCGCCGTTCGTCGTGAAATTTTAAAGGCAACGCATTGAGACATGCGTAGAGATCGGTGCGCAGCTTCAGCAGGGCTTGCAGGCCGATGCGCACGAACACGACGCTGGTGATGAGGTTCACCATTCCGGCCACAAGAAAAATGGCCACCATCGCTCCGCATAACACTCCGATTTGTTGGTAGGGTGTGAAGGCGCCGAGCCACTGCTGAAACGTGGCGTGGCCTTTGCCGTCGGACAGCACGTCATCGACGATGAACTTAAACGGCCACGGTTTGAGCAGCGAAAACGCTATGCCGACCAACGTGAGCAGGAGCGCCCACACCGTAGGACGGGTGAAGGTGGAGTAATACTGAAGTGCTCGACGGTAAATGGACACGGGTCAATGGGTGATGTGCCACATCCAGCCCGCGAAAGCCGCAAGATTTTCCAGGCCGTGGTCTGCGAAACCGAGGAAACCTACGCGTGGAGAAGCCAGAATCAGCATGAAACTAAGCAGCAACAGATTCGCCATGTAGATCACCACCAGCGAAAAAAACGTGCCGTAGTACGTGAGATCCGTCTGACCCTTGGGAACCATCCAGATCGTGAAGCATACATGAAACGCCCAGGTCGCGCCCAGCAACCCGAGGAACCAGGGGTGATACGGCGTGAGGTCCATGAACAAAGCGGTGATCCCGTAGATCACGAGCAGCATCATCGAATAGATTGGATAAAAATACGGCGCGAGCGCGATCCACACGCTTTGACGATCCGTGAGAATATGCCCGCCCTCACGGCCGACGCGAAAATCGGCGACGCGTCCGCCCGACATCCAGACCCACACGGCGTGTGTGAGTTCGTGGCCGAACACATAGACGACCACCATTTTCGGCAGGACGAAAAAGATGAGCGTCATCGCCAGCGCGCCGATGGAGAAAAAGGTAAACTCCTCGCTTCGCCAGAATCCGTGCCGCACGGTTTCGACGGTGAAACATTGGAAAAACGTCTGCGTGAGAACGCCGGCAAAAGGCAGGAGGAAAAGTCCCCAGAACGTCGTCACACACCACAGCGGCACCATCATGGGTTGCGCCACGGTCTCGGCGGAGAGCCGTTTTGTAGTGCGCCGCTGGGGCGGTTTCTTACGCGTATTGCGAGCCATTCGTTGCGGTCCATTACCTGAATTTCCGCACCGCGGAAAGCACAACGTCAGGTTGGAGCAACAGGATTATGGGTTCTTTTTTCTTAGCTCGGATTTTTTGGGAATGCCTGTGCTTTGCTGGCGCAGCGAGGCCACCATTTTTGCGACATGGCGGTTGCGGGAGCGTGGGGAGAGAATTTCGAGGCTCCGTCTTGGCGAACCCCATTCGAGGATACGGATTTCGATGTTGCGCACGCCCCAGGCACGCATCGTTCTCATGCCGGGTTTGTAGAGGTCGATCGTGGAGGTGCCTGCCAGTGCGCTTCCATAGTCGTCGATGATTCGCACTTCGCCGGAGGACACGATTTTGAACTTGGTGCCCACGGGAAAACGCGACCAATCGCTGGCGGCGCTTTTCACTGCGCCATCGGACAGACGTGTGCCAATCGCGTTCCGGTGCCCGCCGGCCTCAAGATGCGAGTAGGCGGTGGTGCGGACGGTCATGGTTTTTCCGACGTGCGCTCCTTTTCCGGCTTCACCAGCGGATACGGACGGTTTCTTTTTTCCTCCCTGCTGGGCACAGGCGACCAGCAGCAAGGGCAGTAGGAGGGCGTAAACGATGCGCATAAAATGGGGGGATGAGAGGATGAGGGGGTAGGGGGATCAGGGGCAGGTAGCGGTTTCGAGAATGAGGGACCATCCGCCAGTGATTTCTCCGCTGCCGCCGCCTGTATCGTCGAAAAGGAACAGACGCCAGTCGCCATTGGGTTGGGTGCCATTAAAGATGCTCAAACGGGATTTGGTTTTTGACGGGCCCGGGGATGAAAAGAAATCGCGTCCGCCTCCGGCATTGCGCGGGCGGAAAGTTCCGGAAGACAACGTGCCGTATTGTTGCGGTGCGGTTTGCGCGTTGTCATCGAATTCGATGTCCGCACCGGCTACTTCGCCGACGTCACCGAGGTCGGACATAATCATGCACGCCTGTCCGTCGGGTCCGACGAGCGCAATGTCCATATCGGAGGGGAACTCGTGCCCAAAACCGTTCAGTCGCACGCGCACCGAGCGCACGACTCCGGTGAGTCCCGAGACGTTGATCGTGGCCGGGTAGGGACTGGATTTTCCGTTGCCGTCGAGGAGATCAATGAAGTTTGGAAAGTGGAATGTGTTTTCCCCGATTGCACCCACAGGCAGCTCAAAGTCCACGCTGCCGAGGCTGGTTGCGCCATCATTCAGGGTGATGGTCGCAAAAAGCGATGAGCCGCAATCACCGTTGGTCTGGAAGAAAAAGGTGCCGCTTTTCGCGGGGCCTGCAGGTGCGAGGTTTCCCCAACTGACGCTGCCTGTCGGATTTGTAATACCGCCGGAAGCTTGCAATGCGCCCGTGAGTGAGAGTGCCGAAACCGAGCCGGTATTTTTCAAATCAAATACGACGCCCACGGTTTCGCCGTCTTCTATGGCACCATTTGAAGGTAAAAAACTTTCAGAAATGATGGCGCTTCCGGCAGCTTCGATCACGGCCGCAGTGGATGTACCAAAAAGTTCCAGCTGCAGTCCGAGCAGTCGTCCCGCCGTGTTGTTGCGGCGATCCGAGATTTGAACCTTCCACTTGCCAGCCGCCTGTTCACCCCAATGACGCACGCTCATGAATCTCCATCCGGAAACATCGGCGCCGGGATCGCGACGCACGTTCATGAGACGGCTCACCATGCCGCCCGGAGAGATGAGGCGGATGTCGAGGTCGCCCCGCTCCGCATGTTCGATGTCGACGCGAAGGACGGCGTGCTCCACGCGGAAGTCTGTGTTGGTAAAGGTCAGTTCGCGGGTGATGCCGCTGTTTTTATTGTCCGGGATCCGGAGATCCAGTCCGACATCCTGCTGGTCGATCGTCACGCGCGTGACGAGGTTGTTCCAGGTGCTGGAGAGCGCGACAGCGGCTGCGGCATCAATGAGACCCGCTCCGTAGCGATGGTTGAAATGGAACCCGGCTGTATTGACCGACCAATCCGAGTTGGAGGGATCGTTTTTTCGCGCCGTGCTAATCAGGATTTCCTGCACATCGCGCCAACCGAGCAGCGGATTGGCTTCCAGCATCAGAGCGATGACTCCGGCTGCAATGGGGCAGGACGCCGAGGTGCCGCCGAAGGTTGAGGTGTAATCGACGTCATCGAGTTCCTGGCGGCCACCGGAGTTGTACCCGTCGAAACCTTGGAGATCCGTGGCTACTATTTCCTGGCGTTTTTTGCTGCTTGAGGGCGTGCTGGCAACGAGGTTCGCGCCGGGTTCGCTGTAATCCGCAACCTTGCCGTTGTCTCCTATGGCACCGATGGCCACCGTTTCGGGCAGGTTCGCATAGCCGTCGTAATTGGAATTGTCACCTTCGCGCCTGCCGTTTCCTCCCGCCCAGACGAATATCGTTCCCAAGCCGCCGCGGCCTGTTTTCACCGCATCTTGAATTGCCGCAAGAGCGAGGGGGCCGGGGCCTTCGAGGTTCGGAAAATCAATGGGGCCCCAACTGTTGCTCTTGATGTCGATATCGTTGTTTTTCCATGCAAACGCCTCTGCTTCCTGGAGGTCGTCCGTCGGCTTGGCGATGAGCCGGATTCCCGCGAGATCGGCCTCGTAAGCCACTCCGGTTATGCCTGTGGCGTTGTTGCCGAGGGCGGCTGCAAGTCCGGCGCATGAGTGACCATGCTCGTCGCCATTCTCCGGATCGGGCGCAGGGTTGGTGTCGTCGTCGTTAAAATCGTAGGAACTGGGCGCGTCGAAATTTACGGCAAGATCAGGGTGCAAACCGTCCACGCCGTCGTCCAAGATGGCAATGGTCGAGCCGTTGCCGGTTGCAGCATCCCATGCAGCGGGCGCATTGATATCAATGCCCGGCTTACCTTTTGCCTGGCCGGTATTGCTGAGATGCCATTGCCGGGAAAACAGAGGATCGTTGGGCGTGAATCTTTTTTGCTGCTGACGTGCGAGCAAAGGATCGGCCTGCTCAATGCCGGGTTGTTTTTGCAGCGCCTCCGCAGTGTCCGGCGCATCGAGTCGATCCGTGACGCGCAGGAGATACCAGCCTGGAGCGACCATGATGGGGCCGGCAAAAATCGCTCCCACGACCTTCGCGGCATTTTGTGCCGAGGCTTCGGAATCCGCACGTACGCGAATGCGCCGGGTGAGAATGCGCGAACTGCCTTTGCGGCTTTTGACATCCCGCTCCTGCGCCGTACCGTCGGAGGGATGAATGTTGAATTGTCGGCGCAACCCGCCATCCCGGATGGTGTAGGTGGATTTGCGCGGAGCGGCGTCCGCGATGGGGGCAAGGGCGAGAAACAATCCCATGATGCCCCCTAAGCGCGGGAGTTGCTTATTCATTTATAAATTCTGCAGCAAGCGCACGGTATGATGAAGCGCCCGCGCCGTTCGGGTCATGTTCGAGGATGGTGCGTCCGAAACTCGGAGCTTCACCGAGTCGCACACTGCGGGGAATGACCGTTTGAAACACTTTTTCCTTAAAATGATTGCGCACTTCGGCGACCACCTGCTGCGCGAGATTGGTGCGGGAGTCGAACATCGTCATGAGAATGCCTCCGATGCAGAGCTCCGGGTTGATCCCGTTTTGTTGAATCTGGCCGATCACCTGAACGATTTTTGAAAGTCCTTCGAGAGCAAAGTACTCGCATTGGATCGGGATGAGAACTTCATCGGCGGCGGCCAGGGCGTTCGTCATGAGGATACCGAGTGAGGGCGGGCAATCGAGCAGGACAACATCGAACGCCGGATCGTTGCGCAGCGGTTGTATAGCCAGGCGAAGCCTCCCAAGATGGTCATCCATCCGGGCCACCTCGATTTCCGCGCCAGCGAGATCAAGATCTGCGGTGACGATAAAAAGGTGTTCCATGCGCGTGGGCAGGATGCGCTCCGTGATGGATGCGTCACCCATCAGGGCGTCGTACAGACCGTGCCCCTCGAGTTCGCCGAGGCCGAAACTGCTGGTGGCATTGGCCTGCGGATCGATATCGATGATCAGGACGCGCTTCCCCTTTTCCGCGAGCGAAGCCGCGAGATTGACGGTGGTGGTCGTCTTGCCCACGCCACCTTTCTGATTGGCAACAGCGACAACTTTCATAATGGGAAACCCGGGGCGCGAAAGAATACAAACATGGTCGGGCATGCTGCTGTCTGTAGTGTTGAATAGCAATGCCGGTTGTCGAGCGCTGGGTGGGGTGGACTCCATCAAATGGAAGAAAGTAGCGCTTTGGGAGGATGGGCAACTCTGGCATGCGAACGAGCAGCGGATCGTTCTTACCACGCAGGCGTGCGACGCGAGTCAAAAAAAACGCCGCAACCCTTGCGGGCTGCGGCGTTTTGGTGATTGGACTTTAAGTCTCGCTTACTCGGCGGGCGCTGCTGCCGCGGCGTCGCGATCTTTCATCGCAGCTTTGCGGCTGAGCTTCACGCGGCCTTTGTCATCGATGCCGATGCACTTGACCCATACGAGATCGCCCACGCGCACGACGTCCTCGGTCTTGTTGACGCGGAAGTCGGCGAGTTCGGAGATGTGGCAGAGACCTTCCTTGCCGGGCAGACATTCGACGAATGCGCCGAACTCCTTGGTCCCGGTGACGCGGCCGTTATACAGTTCGCCGATCTCGAGTTCCTTGGTGAGACCGCTGACGATTTGTTTCGCGCGCGCCATGCCTTCGGGATTGTTCGAGTAGAGGCTGACCATGCCGCTGTCGTCGATGTTAATCTCGCAACCGGTTTCCGCGACGATGCCCTTGATCGTTTTACCGCCGGGCCCGATGAGCGCGCCGATTTTATCGACAGGGATTTTGATGGTTTCGATGCGGGGCGCGTATTTGCTGAGCTCGGTGCGTGGCGCAGCGATGGCTGCGGTCATGACTTCGAGAATCTTGGTGCGCGCGGCCTTGGCTTCGTGAATGGCCTGGGTGAGGAGTTGATGGCTGATGCCCGTCAGTTTGAGGTCGAGCTGGAATCCTGTGACGCCGACTTCAGTCCCGCACAGTTTGAAATCCATGTCGCCGAAGTGATCTTCCGAACCGAGGATGTCGAGCAGCGTGGTGTAACGCTTCATCGTTTCGCCTTCAAATTCCGTGACGAGACCGACGCTGATCCCCGCAACAGGGCGGGTGATTGGCACGCCGGCATCCATGAGGGCGAGCACGCCGCCGCAAACGCTGGCCATCGAGGTGGAACCGTTGGATTCCATGACTTCGCTGCTCACGCGCACGGCGTAAGGGAAATCGGCCTCCGTCGGCATGACCGCAACGATCGAACGTTCGGCGAGTGCGCCGTGACCGATTTCGCGGCGTCCGGGTGAACCGGTGCGGCCTGTTTCACCGACGCTGAACGGCGGGAAGTTGTAGTGCAGGATGAAACGTTTCTCCGTCTCGCCGCCGGTGTAGCCGTCGAGCTCCTGGGCTTCCTTGACGGGCGCCAAGGTCGCGAGAGCAACCGCCTGGGTTTCGCCTCGGGAGAAAAGTGCGGAGCCGTGCGAACGCGGGAGCAGACCGACTTCGGCAGTCAATTGGCGAAGATCGCCGTAGCCGCGTCCGTCGCAGCGCTGCTGTTTGTCGAGAATGCTGATGCGGAACGCCTTCTTCTGAAGATAATCGAATGCCTGCGAGATTTCGAAAGGCGTGGCGGTTGGATATTTTTCCAGGATCGCGGCGGAGACTTCGGTCTTGAGCGCGGCGACTGCGGTGGCGCGTGCGACTTTGCTCGGCTGATACAGCGCACCTTCGATGCGGTCACCTGCGACTTGGTAGGCGATTTCGAGCAGTTCGTCTTTGACGAGCATGAGCGGAGCGTTGCGCTTGGGTTTGTTGACCTTTGCGGCGAGATCCTTCTGCGCCTGGACGATGACTTTAACGTGCGTCTGCGCGAATTCGAGGGCCTTGATGAAATCCTCCTCCGGCAATTCGTTGGCTGCGCCTTCGATCATGACGACATCGTTTTCGTTGCCGACATAAACGAGATCGAGATCGCTATCCAGACGCTCGGTGTGGGTGGGGTTCGCGATGAACTCACCGCCAACACGCGCGATGCGCACGGCACCGACAGGACCCGCGAACGGGATGTCGCTGACCATCAGCGCAGCGCTCGCGCCGTTGATGGAGAGCATGTCGGGATCGTTTTCACCGTCGGCGCTCAGGAGCACGGTGATGATCTGCGTGTCGTAAAGGTAGCCTTTTGGGAAAAGCGGGCGCAGCGGACGGTCGGTCATGCGACAGGTGAGGATTTCCTTTTCCGAAGGACGGCCTTCGCGCTTGAAGTAGCCGCCGGGGAACTTGCCCACGGCTGCAGCTTTTTCGCGGTAATCGACGGTGAGCGGGAAGAAATCCTGTCCGTCCTTGATCCTGGTGGCGGAAACTGCGGAAACCATAACGATGGTTTCTCCGCAACGAACGGTGACTGCACCGTCGGCGAGTTTGGCGAGTTTGCCGGTTTCGATGGTAATTTGCGTGGAGCCGATCTGGCTCGTGACTTGATGTATCATGGTGTGTTTCTTGGTTCCTATTTCTATGGTGTTCGGAACCCGCCCGATAAGTTTTGCCCGAGTCGCAGGTTTCGCGGCCGCTCCCGACGGAAAAAATCGGGGGAGCGAAAGCGAAACCCAGGACCTGGGGCGGACTTGGTAGGGGGTTCCGAGTTGGAGACTCCTTAAAACGGCACCGCCCGGCGTGTTCTGCCGGGCGGTGCGTTCAGGAGAAAGCGGTTACTTGCGGAGCTTGAGCTCGCTGAGGACGTTTTTGTAGCGGTCCTCGGCTGTGCGCTTGAGGTACTCAAGCAGGCTGCGGCGGCGGGACACCATCTTGATCAAACCGCGACGCGAAGAATGGTCTTTCGAGTTGGTTTTAAGATGTTGCGTAAGGTGATTGATGCGGTGCGTAAGGAGCGCCACCTGAACGTCGGCGCTGCCCGTGTCTTTTTCGTGCAGACGAAGGCTGCTGATTTCTGTGGTTGACATGAGTTTCTTGTAAAAAATGGATCGCAAGATTAAGCGAGGGTTGGCGTTTGGCAAGTGCGTTTATGGGGTCCCGGGAACTTTTTTACAGGACCGGATTCCGTGCCCAGGCGGAGTTCCGTGGCTGGATAGTCTTTGATACCCGGAAAAAGAACGTGCGTTTTCCCGTTGCACAGTTACTTTGCAGTTCCCTCTTTTGCCCCCTTTTACATTATGAAAATTAAACTCAAAGCCTTCACGCTCATCGAACTTCTGGTGGTCATTTCAATCATTGCACTTCTTGCGGCCCTGGCGATCCCGGCGCTGGCCAAGGCCATGGAGAAGAGCAAGGCCATCGCCGATGCCAGTAATATGCGACAGTTGGGCATCGGGATCATGGCTTATCTTGGGGACAGCGATCAGGTGCTGCCAAAGAAGGATAGTGCTGATGCAAACTCGCTTTCGTGGCCTCAGACTTTGCAGGCCAAATATGTAACGGATTGGAAGGCCTTTCGTTCGCCTTTTGATAAGCGCACCACCGCCGGTGCCGACGCAGCCAGCCAACCCGTCAGCTACGGATTGAACAACAATGCTCTCACCACCACCTATGTGGACATGTCCAAGTGGAAAAGTCCCTCGACGACTATCCTCGTCGCCCCCAACTGGGACGGCACCAACTTTACCGGCGTATCGGGCCAAGATGTCGCCGTGACGGCGGGATCTTTGAAGCCCACGCACCAGCGCAAGGATCCAAATACAGGCATGGTTGGTTTGCTTTTTGGCGACATGCATGTGGAGGCCAGTGTTCGGGTGGTTCTGGTGACCGGAACGGCGGCAAACACCAGTAAGTGGGACCCAAGTAAGTAGTCTTGTGGCAGAAACCTCCGGCGCGCATCAGGTAAACGTCCGTCTCGCGCATCATGAGTATCCGGTCCATGTCGGGCCGGGTTTGCTGGTGCGGCTTCCGGCCTTTTGCGCCGAGCATGGATTAAAAGGAAAGGTTGGGATCGTGACGGATTCCAATGTGGGACCATTGTATGCCGGCGCGCTTCGTATTGCGCTGTTGGCGGATGGGTTCGAGGCTTCCGTCGTTACTGTTCCGGCCGGGGAAAAATCGAAGTCGTTTGGGAGTGTGGAAGCCGTTTGCGAGGCGCTGATTGAGCACGGGCTGGATCGTAAAAGTTTTATCGTCGCTCTGGGCGGCGGGGTGGTCGGTGATCTCACGGGTTTTGCCGCAGCCATTTATTACCGGGGCATTCCTTACGTTCAGGTGCCCACCACGGTGCTCGCGCAGGTCGATAGTTCGGTGGGCGGCAAGACGGGTGTTAATGCGCGCGGCGGGAAAAATTTGATCGGCGCGTTTCACCAACCGGTGCTCGTGGTTGCAGATACGGACACGTTGCGAAGCCTGCCGGAGCGGGAGTTTAACGAAGGTTTTGCGGAGATCATCAAACACGGGGCCATCCGGGACCGCGCGATGCTGGAGGAGGGTTTGCCCGACGACGATCTGCCAGCACTTATCGCGAGGAATGTGGCGATCAAGGCGCGGATCGTGGAGGCCGATGAAAAGGAAACGCTCGGGTTGCGGGCGCTGCTGAATTTTGGGCACACGATCGGGCATGGCATCGAAAACGCCGCGGGTTACGGGACGTTTTTGCACGGCGAGGCGATCAGCCTCGGGCTCGTCGCAGCGACGCGGCTTTCGATGGAACACGCCGGGCTTTCGGATGCCGACGCGGGTCTGATTTTTTCCGCACTGGAAAAATACCGGCTTCCAACCCGGCTCCATGCGGATGTCGCGACGGGGGATATTTTGGCAGCGATGAGCAAAGACAAAAAGTTCTCGGCGGGAAGCATTCGGTTTGTGTTGTGCCCTCGACTTGGGGAGGCGGTGGTGAGCGATAAAATCACGCTCGCACACATCGAAGCGGCGATTGAGGGATTGCGGTGAGTATTGCGGCGCAGCTCTTCCTTTAGGTCGTATATGTCTTATTTTAGAAATCGCTAAAACGGCACCTGCACCATATGGATTCCTGTGGCGATGATCTCACGCAGAGCTTTGCTGGACTTCGGGTGCTTGCCGGTGATGACCGTGTGGATCTTGTTCAGCGGGCACAGGGGAATCATGGCTTCGACGCCGAACTTCGCCTGATCAACAAGCAGGACGGCTTTATCGGATTGTTCGAGCATGAGTTGCTCGCTGGGCAACACGATGGGGTTGTTGTTGGTGATGCGGTGGGCATTGACGCCGGCTGCGGAAAGGAAAACCCATTGCGCATGGAAACGCCGGATGAAGTCTTCGGCTGGCGGGCCGCCCATGACGCCGGCTTCAGGTTGCAGGATGCCTCCGGTGAGCAGGATTTCCGGGCCGTTGCGCACATCGCGTCTGCGGTCAAGTGCGTGGGCGATGACGAGCGAGTTGGTGATGACGCGGACGCGTTTGGAGGCGAGCGCGTCGCAAAGCTGAAACGTCGTGGTGCCGCCGTCGATCATGACGACGTCGCCGTCGCGAAGCAGCGATGCCGCGGCCTGCGCGATAGCGGATTTTTCGGCTGTGTTCTTTTCCAGACGCTCGGCAAAGGCGGGATAACTGCGGACGGCATCCTGCGGTTGGCGCGATTTTATGGAGCCCCAAAAGCGTTCGACGAGCCCCTCAGCGGCGAGGCGCGCAAAATCGCGTCGGGCGGTGGCGGGCGAGACGCCGAGTCGCTGGCAGACGGATTGCAGATCCAGTTCCGGTTCAGAACGGATGAGGCGCAATAATTCCTGATGCCGCTGGCGCCGGTTCATGGAAAGAAAACGTCACTGGGGGGGGCATCGAGCTTTTTCCCTTCCTCCGGGAGCAGGACGGGAATGCCGTCGCGAACCGGGTAGGCGAGTTTTCCGTCCTCGGTGATAAGCGCGGATTCCCAGCCGAAGCTCGTCGCGAGTTCCGGTGCCTGGCGCATTTTCTGTCCGGAAACAGGGCAGCGCAGCAGGCTCAGGAACTCGGGGGCAATGTCCATGGAGCCGGAAGATTAGTATTTCGGAATGCTCGGATCGATTTGGTCCGCCCAGGCCAGGATGCCGCCCTCGAGGTTTGCCAGTTTTCCAAAGCCGGCTTCCCGGAGAAGGCGCAATGCCTGAGCGCTGCGTGCGCCTGATTTGCACTGGAGCACGATTTCGTCGGCGCTATCGAGTTCGCTCATGCGGTTTGGCAGTTCGCCCAGCGGGATGAGGCGTGCGTCTTCGATGTGGGCGATGTCCCACTCGAAACGTTCGCGCACATCGACGAGCACAAATTTTTCCTTCGCATCAAGTTTGCGTTTGAGTTCGGTGACGTTGATTTCCGGGATGGCTGCCTCCGCTTCTTCTGCCGCAGCGGCCTGCGGGATGCCGCAGAACTGGTCGTAATCGATGAGTTCGGTGATGGTCGGATTTTCGCTGCACACCGGACACTTCGGATCTTTGCGGAGCTTGAACTCGCGAAACTTCATGGCGAGGGCGTCGAAATGAATGAGGCGTCCGATGAGCGGTTCGCCGATGCCGACGATGAGTTTGATCGCCTCGATGGCCTGCATCACGCCGATGATTCCCGGAAGCACGCCGA
>Ga0105046_10009932_pt1 | contig 14844 bp, 19 predicted proteins | sample MAT03_FD_78385 | JGI IMG/M metagenome (GOLD analysis project Ga0105046, IMG submission 78385) | Freshwater microbial communities from Lake Fryxell liftoff mats and glacier meltwater in Antarctica - MAT-03 (megahit assembly) | ecosystem: Environmental > Aquatic > Freshwater > Ice > Liftoff... | reverse complement strand
TAGCTGTCCACCAGCTTGATCGCGATCTCGCGCCACTGCTCGTGGGTCAGCGGGTTGGCGATGCGCAGTTCGGCCAGGCTGCGGTCCAGCCGCGCCATGTGCTGGGCAAAGCGGAAGGGCTTGCCGCCATACACCGGCACCACTTCGTAGACGCCGTCGCCGAAGATGAAACCGCGGTCCATCACGCTGATCTTGGCGTTCTTGAGCTCGGTGTATTCACCGTTCAGGTAGCAGGGCGTGGTGGGCAGCTGTGCGCTGGGGCTCGTGTTGAATGTGCTCATCGGACAAGTCATTGAGTGGAAAGAAAGGGTCGCGCGCAGCCTTGGGCCTTATCTGCCGTGACGCTGGATGCGCCGCTTGAACCAGACGCGTGCGCGCCAGATCAATTTGACTGCGATATAACCGCTGGTGGCAGAGACGACTGAAAAAATGCCCATCCCGAGCACCATCGGCCAGCCATATTTCTCGAGCAATGCCAGCAGATCGAATCCGGCCCCGGCCGCGACACTGCCCGCCTGCATTTCGTGGGGCGCGACGCCCACCCAGCCCAGAAACAAGCTGCCCACCTTGTGCGCCATCCAGAGCCAGAAGCCGACAGTAAACGGATTGGTGATGAGCGTCACTCCTGCAGCCGTCGGGATGTTGCCGCGCCACCAGACGCAATGGGCGGCTGCCAGCAGGATCTGGGCAACAGGCACCGCAAACGCCCAGAACAGACCGATGGCCACCCCGCGGGCGACGGCCTCATGCTGCGCATGCCAGAGCCCCGGCTCCTGCAGGCGATGCGCCACGGGCTTGAGCCAGGGGTGGGCTGCCAGTGTTTCACGGCTGATCCCGTTCGTGAAGCGATCGGTCCAGCGGGCTTCGGGCTGTTTTCTGGCGGGATGGTCGGGGTGTTGTTTGGGGTGGCTCATGGGGTCGCTGGTGTGGGTAGCTGCTTAAACAAGAAAAATTACGGCGGCAGTGGCCAAGCCACCGGGCGCCAGAGCAAGACTTGCCGATGTGGCAATCTGTCCCCCGCGCCGCCCGCCTTCGGGCCAGTCGGTCGCGGCCACTTTCAGTTTCAGGCGTCGGTAAGGGCCGAAACAAAGGTGGCCAAACAGGGCGAACATCAGCAGGCCGATGCCGAACATAACATGCCAGCCGAGTGGTGCGGTTTTCATGCCTACGGCCGGCAGCATGGCCAGGCCGGTCAGCAACAGCAGGCCGACGGCCAGCCAGACCAGCTTGAAAAAGTTTTGCTGCACCCCGGCCATCGGCGGCAGACGCCGGGGCGGGGCCAACTGGGCGCTTGCTGCCGGCCGCAGGGCAACGAGCTTAAAGCTGATGCCGCCCAGCCAGACAATCGCGGCAGCGATGTGCAGGAACTTCATCAGGACGGGCATGGGGAAGACCTTTCGTGAGGCGCAAAGAGGGCGGCGGGGGCGGGCGGCATGCCTTCAGTGGCCAGGGCCTGCGCGCCGCACGATTGTCGCCTGCAAAGGCAGCGCCCTTTGGTCCACAAGCGGCCCCACACCGCAGCGGGGGACAGGGGTATTGCGGGAACGAGCGGGTTTCTACGTATAATCAAGGGCTTTGCTAAACACCCGCTGGGGGCTGCTTGCAATTTGTAATGCACAAGATGACAGATTCAGTAGTCCAACCGTTGGTGAGGCACCCAGATGATGAAGCTGAGGCTGCAAATGAGGATTTCAAGCCGCTGACGCGTGAGCAAGCGCAGCAGCTGCGAAAAACCATCCCCCCGCTGTCGCTTTGGCGTGTGCTGGCCTGGCAGTTCGCGGCGGGCGTCCTGGTGGCGCTGCTCGCCTGGGTCCTCACGGGAAAGCAAAGTGCCGGCTGGTCGGCCCTTTACGGGTCGTTGGCCGTGGTGATGCCAGCAGCGCTGTTTGCGCGCGGCTTAACCAGCAAGGTGTGGTCGATGAATCCGGGTACGGCTGTAGCCGGATTTTTTTTGTGGGAAATGGTCAAGGTTGGCTTGACGGTGGCCATGTTGGTTGCCGCCCCTAAAGTGGTTTTGGATTTGAGTTGGCTGGCCATGGTGGCTGGTTTCGTGGTGACGATGAAGGTGTACTGGATGGCCATGTGGCTGCGTTTGGTTCGCCCGGCAAAATTATTGATTTAACTGGTGACTCATGGCTACTGCTCAAAACGTCGGAACTGACGGCCCTAGCGCTGGAGAATACATCCAGCATCATCTGCAACACTTGCAGAAGAACTTCGCTTTTGAAGACGTCAAGCAGACGAGCATCGTCGACTTTTCGCTTTTCAATCTGGACTCGGTATTTTTCTCCGTCTCGCTCGGCGTGGCCGGTTGTTTTTTGTTGTGGCGTGCCGCCCGCAAGGCCACCTCTGGTGTTCCGGGTCGATTTCAGGCTGCGGTCGAAATACTGGCTGAGATGGTTGATACGCAGGCCAAAGGCGTTATCCACAATGCAGCCAGCCGTAAGCTTGTTGCGCCCCTTGCGCTGACAGTATTTGTCTGGATTTTCCTGATGAACGCCATGGACTTGGTGCCGGTCGATGCGCTCCCCCTGCTTTGGCACACCGCCGGTCCTGCCTTGGGCTTTGCCGACTACATGCGTGTAGTGCCCACGGCCGATCTGTCAACTACGCTGGGTTTGTCTGCGAGTGTGTTGCTGGTTTGCCTGTTCTATAGCGTCAAAATCAAAGGCATCGGCGGCTGGTCGCATGAGCTGGTGGCCGCGCCGTTCGGTGACAGGGTTTTTCTTTATCCTGTCAATTTTTTGATGCAATTGATTGAGTTCGCAGCTAAAACCGTGTCGCATGGCATGCGGTTGTTTGGCAACATGTTTGCCGGCGAGTTAATTTTCATGTTGGTCGCCCTGATGGGCGGCGCATGGGCCTGGCAATTCAATCCGCTGGCTGGCGGATTCTGGCTGGGGATCGGGCATGTAATTGCTGGAACCGTGTGGAGCCTCTTCCATATTCTGGTGATTACGCTGCAAGCCTTCATCTTCATGATGTTGACCTTGATTTACGTGGGGCAGGCCCACGATTCGCACTGACCGCTTTCTTTTTTTTCTTTCTCTTCTTTTTTCTTTAGTACTTTTTAGGAGCAATCATGGAAAACACTCTTGGCCTCGTCGCACTGGCTTGCGGTCTTATCGTTGGTTTGGGTGCACTCGGCGCATCTATCGGGATTGCGCTGATGGGGGGAAAGTACCTTGAAGCTTCTGCACGTCAGCCAGAGTTGATGAACGAACTTCAAACCAAGATGTTTATTCTGGCCGGACTGATCGATGCCGCGTTCCTGATCGGCGTAGCGATTGCTCTGCTGTTCGCGTTCGCCAGGCCCTTCTCGGTCTGATTCATGCAACCCTTCACGCTTGAGAGGAATAAGCCGTGAACATTAACGCAACCCTGTTCCTGCAGGCGATTGTTTTTGCGATTCTGGTTTGGTTCACGATGAAACACGTGTGGCCACCCATCACAAAAGCGCTCGACGAGCGGGCACAAAAGATAGCAGACGGTCTTGCGGCCGCTGATAAAGCCAAATCAGAACTCAACAATGCCAACAAGCGCGTTGAGGAAGAATTGGCCAAGTCCAAGGGCGAGTCTGCTGTGCGTTTGGCGGAAGCCGAGCGCCGTGCGCAAACCATGATCGAAGACGCCAAGGCTAAAGCGACTGAAGAAGGCAGCAAAATCATTGCCGCCGCCAAGGTCGAAGCCGAGCAGCAAACCGTCAAAGCCCGTGAGACGCTGCGCGAGCAGGTCGCTGCACTGGCTGTCAAAGGGGCTGAGCAAATTTTGCGCAAGGAAGTTAATGCTTCCGTGCACGCAGACTTGCTGGGCCGCTTGAAGACTGAACTTTAAGAAGGCGCAAACCATGGCCGAACTAGCCACCATTGCGCGCCCGTACGCCGAAGCGCTGTTTAAGAGCTCCGGGAAAGACTTGGCCGGCACGGCTGTGTGGCTCGACGAGCTCGCAGCTATCGCCGCCAACGTTCAATTGCAGCAATACGCTGGCAACCCCGGTGTATCGTCGGCCCAGACATTTGAAGTGATCTCAGGCGTAGCAAAAAATCTGCCAGAACCTGCAAAAAACTTCCTGCGCGCGGTGATCGACAACGGACGCGTCAGCGTGTTGCCCGAGATCGCCAGCCAGTACCGTGTGCTGAAAAACGCGCAAGGTGGCTCGTCTGATGCCGTGGTTTACAGCGCTTTTGCCCTAGACGGCGCGGCGCTGGCCGACTTGGCTGCAACGCTCGACAAACGGTTTGGTCGCAAGCTCAACCTTAAAGTTGAACTGCAAAGCGAGCTGATTGGTGGCGTACGCGTCGTGGTGGGTGACGAGGTGCTGGACACCTCGGTCAAAGCCCGTTTAGAGCAAATGAAAGCGGCGCTGGTTTCGTAACTTATCACGCTGGCAAACCGCGCAGCACCGAACCCTTAGTCAAATAACTGAAGAAAGAAGGAAAGAGTCATGCAACTCAATCCCGCAGAAATTTCTGAACTGATCAAGAGCCGTATTGAGGGCTTGAGCGCCAGCAGCGACATCCGCAACCAGGGTACCGTTGTGTCGGTGTCCGACGGTATCGTGCGTATCCACGGCCTGTCCGATGTGATGCAGGGCGAGATGCTGGAATTCCCGCCCACTGCTGACGGCACCCCGACTTATGGCCTGGCCCTGAACCTGGAGCGCGATTCGGTCGGCTCGGTGATTCTGGGTGAGTACGAGCACATCGCTGAAGGCGACACCGTCAAGTGCACGGGCCGCATTCTGGAAGTGCCGGTTGGCCCCGAGCTGCTTGGCCGCGTGGTCAATGCACTGGGTCAGCCTATCGACGGCAAAGGCCCGGTCAACGCCAAGATGACCGACGTGATTGAAAAAGTCGCGCCCGGCGTGATCGCCCGTAAATCGGTTGACCAGCCTCTGCAAACCGGCCTGAAGTCCATCGACTCCATGGTGCCGATTGGCCGTGGCCAGCGCGAATTGATCATTGGCGACCGCCAGACCGGTAAAACGGCTGTGGCGATCGACGCCATCATCAACCAGAAGGGAACCGGCGTATTCTGCGTTTACGTTGCCATCGGTCAAAAGGCTTCGTCGATCAAGAACGTCGTGCGCTCGCTTGAGCAAGCCGGTGCGATGGACTACACCATCGTGGTGGCGGCATCAGCGTCCGAGTCGGCTGCCATGCAATATGTCAGCGCTTACTCTGGCTGCACCATGGGCGAGTACTTCCGTGATCGCGGCCAGGATGCGCTGATTGTTTATGACGACCTGTCCAAGCAGGCCGTGGCTTACCGCCAGGTGTCCTTGCTGCTGCGCCGTCCGCCAGGCCGCGAAGCCTATCCCGGCGACGTGTTTTATCTGCACAGCCGTCTGCTGGAGCGCGCAGCCCGCGTCAACGAAAAATACGTTGAAGACTTCACCAAGGGCGAAGTCAAAGGCAAAACCGGTTCACTCACGGCCCTGCCCATCATTGAAACGCAAGCCGGTGACGTGTCTGCCTTCGTGCCAACCAATGTGATCTCGATCACCGATGGCCAGATTTTCCTGGAAACCAGCCTGTTCAACGCCGGTATCCGCCCTGCGATCAACGCCGGTATCTCGGTATCGCGCGTCGGTGGTGCGGCCCAGACCAAGCTGATCAAGAACCTGTCGGGCGGTATCCGTACCGATCTGGCTCAGTACCGTGAGCTGGCTGCGTTTGCGCAGTTCGCTTCCGACCTGGACGAAGCCACCCGCAAGCAGCTGGACCGCGGTGCCCGCGTGACCGAGCTGCTCAAGCAGGCCCAGTACTCGCCACTGTCGATCTCCAACATGGCGGCCACGCTGTTCGCAGTGAACAAGGGTTTCATGGACGACGTGGAAGTCAAGAAAGTCCTGGCGTTTGAAGCCGGCCTGCACAGCTTCCTCAAGGACAAGCACGCTGCCCTGATGGCCAAGCTTGAAGCCAACAAGGCCATGGACAAGGATGCCGAGTCTGAGCTGAACACCGCTGTCGCTGCGTTCAAGAAGTCATTCGCGTAAACCAGGCGATATCAAGCATGTGCGTACTTAAAAACTTGGATACTCACGCTTCCAAGCATTCCTTCAAGCAGGGGCCGCGGAACTGGCTTTGCCAGGCCGCAGGCGCAGCGGCCCCCTCGGGGGGCAGGAAGTTACGCGAAGCGAACGACCGTGGGGGTAAGTCAGATGGCAGCAGGTAAAGAGATTCGCGGCAAGATCAAATCGGTGGAAAACACCCGCAAGATCACCAAAGCCATGGAAATGGTGGCGGCCTCCAAAATGCGCAAGGCGCAGGAACGGATGCGTGCTGCCCGTCCTTACAGCGACAAGATCCGCAACATCGCGGCCAACCTGGCGCAGGCCAACCCCGAGTACACCCATGCGTTCATGGAGTCCAACGACACCAAAATCACCGGGTTCATCGTGGTGTCGACCGACAAGGGTCTGTGCGGCGGCCTCAATACCAATGTGCTGCGTGCCGTCACCGCCAGGCTCAAGGAATTGCAGACGGCAGGCGAGGATGCCCATGCGGTGGCTATCGGCAACAAGGGATTGAGTTTTCTCAACCGCGTTGGCGCCAAGGTGATCTCGCATGTGACCCATCTCGGTGACAAGCCGCACCTGGACAAATTGATCGGCCCCGTCAAGGTGCTGCTCGATGCGTACAGCGAAGGCAAGATCAAGACGGTGTACCTGTGCTACACCCGGTTCATCAACACCATGCGCCAGGAACCGGTGGTCGAACAGTTGCTGCCCCTGACGGCCGAAAGCATGCAGGCCGACAAGGACCAGCACGGCTGGGACTACATCTACGAACCTGATGCGCAGACCGTGATTGACGACCTGCTGGTGCGTTACGTCGAAGCGCTGGTCTACCAGGCGGTGGCCGAGAACATGGCTTCCGAGCAGTCGGCCCGCATGGTGGCCATGAAGGCCGCCACCGACAACGCCGGCAGCGTGATTGGCGAGCTCAAGCTGGTTTACAACAAAACGCGTCAGGCGGCGATCACGAAAGAACTTTCGGAAATCGTTGCCGGTGCTGCAGCGGTCTAAGCTGCGCCACCAGATTTACAAGACTTAAAGAACGGAAAAGGATCCAGTCATGGCTCAAGCTCAAGGCAAGATTGTTCAGTGTATCGGCGCGGTGGTTGACGTTGAATTCGCACGCGACCAGATGCCGAAAATTTACGATGCGCTCAAGATGGAAGGCTCCGCGCTGACACTTGAAGTGCAGCAGCAGCTCGGCGACGGCATTGTGCGCACCATCGCGCTGGGCACCTCCGACGGCCTGCGCCGCGGCAACATGGTGTACAACACCGGCGCGCAGATCACGGTGCCCGTGGGCAAAGCCACGCTGGGCCGCATCATGGACGTGCTGGGCGCGCCGATTGACGAGCGCGGCCCGGTCGACCAGACCCTGACCGCTCCGATTCACCGCAAGGCGCCGGCTTACGACGAACTGTCGCCATCGCAGGAACTGCTGGAAACCGGCATCAAGGTGATTGACCTGGTGTGCCCGTTCGCCAAGGGCGGCAAGGTCGGCCTGTTCGGCGGTGCCGGCGTCGGCAAGACCGTCAACATGATGGAACTGATCAACAACATCGCCAAGGCGCATTCGGGCTTGTCCGTGTTTGCCGGCGTCGGTGAGCGTACCCGCGAAGGTAACGACTTCTATCACGAGATGGCCGACTCCGGCGTCGTGAACCTGGAGAACCTCAGCGAGTCCAAGGTTGCGATGGTCTATGGCCAGATGAACGAGCCCCCGGGCAACCGTCTGCGCGTGGCGCTGACCGGCCTGACGATTGCCGAGTCCTTCCGTGATGAAGGCCGCGACGTGCTGTTCTTCGTGGACAACATCTACCGCTACACACTCGCCGGTACCGAAGTGTCCGCGCTGTTGGGTCGCATGCCTTCCGCCGTGGGTTACCAGCCGACGCTGGCCGAGGAAATGGGTCGCCTGCAAGAGCGCATCACTTCCACCAAGGTCGGCTCCATCACTTCCATCCAGGCCGTGTACGTGCCTGCCGATGACTTGACCGACCCGTCGCCTGCCACCACCTTTGCCCACCTTGATTCGACCGTGGTGCTGAGCCGTGACATCGCGTCGCTGGGTATCTACCCCGCCGTTGATCCACTGGACTCGACCAGCCGCCAGCTGTCACCCGCCGTGGTCGGCGAAGACCACTACAACACGGCTCGCGCCGTGCAGGGCACGCTGCAGCGCTACAAGGAGCTGCGCGACATCATTGCGATTCTGGGTATGGACGAGCTGGCCCCTGAAGACAAGCTGGCCGTGGCCCGTGCCCGCAAGATCCAGCGTTTCCTGTCGCAGCCTTTCCATGTGGCTGAAGTGTTCACCGGCTCACCCGGCAAATACGTCAGCCTGGCCGAGACCATTCGCGGCTTCAAGATGATTGTGGCCGGCGAGTGCGACCACCTGCCGGAGCAGGCCTTCTACATGGTCGGCACGATCGACGAGGCTTTCGAAAAAGCGAAGAAGGTCTAAGCCATGGACGCCACGCACACCATCCGCGTCGATGTTGTCAGCGCCGAAGAGTCCATCTTTTCGGGCGAGGCCAGGTTTGTCGCTTTGCCGGGCGAGGCGGGCGAGCTGGGGATCTACCCGCGCCACACACCGCTGATCACCCGCATCAAGCCAGGTGCGGTGCGTATTGAAAAGGCCGATGGCACGGAAGAGTTTGTTTTTGTCGCAGGCGGTCTGCTCGAAGTGCAGCCCCACTGCGTCACGGTGCTGAGCGACACCGCCATTCGCGGCAAAGACCTCGACGAAGCCAAGGCCACCTCGGCCAAAGCTGCCGCTGAAGAAGCGCTGAAAAATGCCAAAGGCGATATCGATATTGCTATGGCGCAGTCAGAATTGGCTGTGATGGCTGCACAAATCGCAGCCTTGCGCAAGTACCGCCAGAAAAAGTAAGAGCTGCCAGCGCGTAACCCGGGCAGCACCGGTTTATGAAGAAAACGGGGCTTTGGCCCTTGTCTGTCGGGCGCGGGCAGCTATCAAATCAATAGCGATTCGACGGGCCCGCAGCCGACCCGGGCTATTGCAGCACGGGCGTATCCGGCAACTCGTTGGGATTGGCGCCGGGGCCGGCCGCATCGACCGGGAAGTGCGCCATCAGCAGCGCCGATGTTTCTTCCAGCGCCTCGGTCAGGCCGTCTTCGTAGCGCCCGTTCCTGAAGGCTTCACCCATGCGCGCCACCATGGCCTGCCACTGCGCCGCGTCCACATGCCGGGCCAGTCCGCGGTCGGCGACGATTTCAATCGCGTGGTCGGCCAGCAGCAAATAGATCAGCACGCCGTTGTTGTGCTCGGTGTCCCAGACCCGCAGCTTGCCGAACATGGTCACCGCGCGCTCGCGCGCACTGGCGCGCCGCCACAGGTAGCTCAGCGGCAGGCCGGCTTCGACACAGATGCGGATCTCGCCGCTGTGGCGGTGTTCGCTGGCGGCCACACGCTGCATCAGCCGCGCCAGCATGTCGGGCGGGATGGCGCGGCGCGTGTCGTCGGCGTCCAGCCAGAGGTGTTTCAGAACGCGCGAGAGAGAAGTCAACATGCCCATGGGTTCACCATCCGCCCGACGCGCCGCCGCCGCCGAAATTACCGCCACCGCCGCTGCTGAAGCCGCCGCCTCCGCCGCCACCCCAGCCGCCGCCGCGGCCGGACGACCCGCCCCAGCCGCTGCCACCACCCAAGCCGCCCAAACCACCCAAAGCAGCGCTGCGCCCCGCAGGCACCAGGCCAGCGATCAGCGCAAACAGCATGGCCGCCAGCGCGGCAATGCCGCCAATCAACAGGCTGGCTGTGAACAGCCAGGCCACCACACCGACAGCGCCGCCAGTCAGCAGCGAGCCGGCCTTGCGGCCCATCACGCCGGTCAGCAGGCGAGCGCCTATGGGGACGGCGAAGAAGAGAAAGACGGCCAGGTCGGTCCACTGGAATCCGGCGTCGCCGCGGCTCGATGCACCTTCAGCTTCGGGCAGCGCCAGGTTTTCACCGCTGATGCGCGCCATGATCTGGTCGGCGGCGGCGTTGATGCCACCGGCGAAATCGTTCTCACGAAAACGCGGCGTGATGGCGCGGTCGATGATTTGCCGCGCCGCCAGGTCGGGAATGGCGCCTTCGAGGGTCTTGGCGGTGGCGATGCGCACCTTGCGGTCGTTCTTGGCGACCACCAGCAGCACGCCGTCGCCGACGTCCTTGCGGCCTATCTTCCACAGGTCGCCGACACGCTGCGTGTAGTCCACGATGTCTTCGGGCTGTGTGGTCGGCACCATGAGCACCACGATTTGCGAGCCCCTGGCTTTTTCAAACGCCTCGAGTTTGGCTTGCAGCGCCTGCTTTTGCCCGGCATCCAGCGTGGCGGTGGTGTCGATCACACGCGCCGACAGCGGCGGGATGACCTGCAGCGACTGCGCGCCCGCAAGGCTGTGCAGCAGGCCAAAGCCCAGCAGCGACGCTGTCAGCCAGCCGGCCATGCGCAGGGGGGCCATGATGCAGTGTCGCCGGAGCCTATTTCTTCTCGAAGTTGACGGCTGGCGGTGCGCTGATCTGAGCCTCGTTCTGCACGCTGAAGGTCGGCTTGACTTTGTACCCAAACACCATGGCCGTCAGGTTGTTGGGAAAGCTGCGCGCGAGCACGTTGTAGGCCTGCACCGCCTGGATGTAGCGGTTGCGCGCGACGGTGATGCGGTTCTCGGTGCCCTCCAGTTGTACCCGCAGGTCCTGGAAGCCCTGGTTGGCCTTGAGGTTGGGGTAGTTCTCGGTGACGACCAGCAGACGCGACAGGGCGGAGCTCAGTTCGCCCTGCGCCGCCTGAAATTTTGAGAAGGCGGCAGGATCGTTCAGGGTTTCCGGCGTCACCTGGATGGAGGTGGCCCTGGCCCGGGCTTCCACCACCTTGGTCAGGGTGTCCTGCTCAAAGGCGGCTTCGCCCTTGACGGTGGCGACAATATTGGGCACCAGGTCGGCGCGGCGCTGGTACTGGTTGAGCACCTCGGACCAGGCCGACTTGGTCTGCTCGTCCAGGCTCTGGAACTGGTTGTAGCCGCAGCCTGAAAGCAGCAGGGCGAAGAAGCCGGTGAAGATCCAGCTGACAAAGCGCAATTTCATGGCGAGCCTTTAAAAAGCAAGCTGCAACACTACCATAGTCATGTGCCCTTTCATGTCAGCCATCAGCCCAATGAGGCTGGTTCCCTGCAGGCCTTGCAGGACGCCAGAGTTGCTGTGGCAGGCCGGACAGGTGCCCGACATCCGCAGCATGGTCGACGCGTGGCTTAATACGGACGCATCCAAAAAAGAGCAGAACGCGTATTCCAGCGAATGAACCCATGCGAAAACCCAAGATTTCACCTGCCAGCAGCGGCAACGCCGACGACATCGAAGCGGCTTTTTACGAAGCGCTGCAAAGCGGCGACATCGACAAACTCATGGCCTGCTGGGCTGACGAGGACGACATCCTCTGCGTCCACCCTGGTGGGCCGCGCCTGCTCGGGCCGGGCGCCATACGCGCGGCATTTGACGCCATGTTTGCCAACGGCACCATACGCGCGTACGCTGAAAAAGTACGCAAGGTCGAAGCCATGAGTGCCAGCGTGCACAGCGTGCTCGAGCGCATCGAGGTCATGACCGAGGAAGGGCCGCGCCACGCCTACGTGATCGCCACCAACGTGTACCACAAGACCGCCCAGGGCTGGCGCATGGTGGCCCACCACACCAGTCCCGGCACGCCGCGCGAAATGCAGGAAGTCTCGGACAGTCCGCAAGTGCTGCATTGAGCGTGGCTTCTTTACCGATGTTGTACCAAGCCCCGTGGTGGCTGCCTGGCGGCAACCTGCAGACCATTTATGCCGCTCTGCGATCCGAGCGTTACCTGGCCGAAGCGCCGGTGTTCAGGCGCGAGCGCTGGGACACGCCCGACGGCGATTTTGTCGATGTCGATTTTGCGCAGCATCCCGGTACTGCAAGTGTCGGCGTGGGGGCGCGTGTCACCGCCGGGCCGCCCCAAGGTGAAACAGCCCCCTCGGGGGGCAGCGCATTACACGAAGTGAAAAGCGTGGGGGTGCGTATCACCGCCGGGCCGCCCCAAGGTGAAACAGCCCCCTCGGGGGGCAGCGCATTACACGAAGTGAAAAGCGTGGGGGTCCAGCCCCTGCTGGTTGTCTTTCATGGCCTGGAAGGCTCCTCGGCCAGCCACTATGCCGAGGCCTTTGCCGATGTGGCGCGCGTGCGCGGCTGGACCTGCGCGGTGCCGCATTTTCGCGGCTGCTCGGGCGAGCTGAACCGCGCGCCGCGGGCCTACCATTCGGGTGACTTCGAGGAGATCGACTGGATCCTGCGGCGCTTTAAAAACGCCCACGCCGGGCCGGTGCTGGCGGTCGGCATTTCGCTGGGCGGCAATGCCCTGATCCGCTGGGCCGCCGAGTTTGGCAGCGCAGCCAACGGCGTGGTCAGTGCAGTGGCCTCGGTCTGCTCGCCGCTGGACCTGGCCGCCAGCGGCCGCGCCATCGGCCAGGGCTTCAACCGACTGGTCTACACCCGCATGTTTCTCAGGTCCATGGTGCCCAAGGCGCTGAAAAAACTCGAGCAGCATCCGGGCCTCTTCAATGCCGACGCGCTGCTGGCCGCGCGCGACCTGTATGCGTTCGACAACGTGGTTACTGCGCCTTTGCATGGCTTCAAGGACACCGAGGACTACTGGGGGCGGGCGTCTGCCAAGCCGCACATGCGCGGCATCATGCTGCCGACCCTCGCCCTGAACGCGCTCAACGATCCCTTTGTGCCGGCGGCCAGTCTGCCGCAGGCCGGCGATGTCAGCGCCGCCGTCACACTCTGGCAGCCGCGCGAAGGCGGCCATGTCGGCTTTCCGTCGGCACCCTTTCCCGGCCATGTGCGCGCCATGCCCGAGGCAGTGTGCGGGTTTTTCGCGGCGCAGCTGGAAGCCGGGCAGAATCGGCCCTATGGATGACATCGTCAGGCAGGCCATCGCCAAGTGGCCCAACGTGCCCAACTGCTACGGCTGGCTGGGCCTGGACGCACGCGGCAACTGGTACATGCGGGACGACCAGGCGCAGGCGGCCGGCGCCTTTGCGGGCGGCAGCGTGGCCAGCAAGGGCTCGCTGCTCAAACACGACAAGCTGATCGACTTCATCGCCCGCAATTACGAAAGCGACAAGGCCGGCCAGTGGTTTTTCCAGAACGGGCCGCAACGGGTGTATGTGGAGCTGGAGGCCACACCGCTGGTGTGGCGCATCGGCAGCGCCCCGGATTTTTCGGTGACCGCTCACACCGGCGAAGCTGCGCGCGTGCAGCGCTGCATTCTCGATGAGTATGGGCGCGTGTACCTGGACACCCACCTGGGTTTTGGCCTGGTGCACACGCTTGACATGCTGAACGCGGCCGAGGCCATCGAGCAGGGACTGTGGGTGCCGCAGGAGGCACTCACGCGCGACTTGCCGCAGCGCTTCGCCTACGTGCGCAGCCCGGCTGCAAGCCAGTCACCCAAGTCGTGATGCTATAAAAACAGGAGCTGCTCACGCCCGTCGGATGAAGGCTGAGGGCGTGTCCAGCCACAAAAAAGCCGGTCAGTGACCGGCTTTTTTCAAAGCGTGAGCGGATTTTCTTCTATTTGACGGTGCTGACCATGTACTGCACGACAGCCTTGATGTCCGCGTCGGAGCCGGTGGAGCCGCCACGTGGAGGCATGGCACCCTTGCCCTTGATGACGCTGGCGGTCAAGGCGTCTACGCCCATGGCGAGCCGCGGTGCCCAGGCGACTTTGTCGCCCAGCTTGGGTGCATTGGCAACGCCCGCGATGTGGCAGGCTGCGCAGGCCTGGGTGTACATGGCCAGCACGGCACTGGCTGCCACTGCCGGCGCAGCAGCAGGTGCTGCCGCCGGTTTGTTGGCTGCAGCCAGGGCGGCCACCACGTCGGCGGCGGGTGCAGGGGCGGGCGTCGCGCTGCCTGCGGCAGCAGCCACTTCAGCAGCGCGCTGCGGCTCTGCAAACTTGCCGCCTGCTGCGTTGGCCATGTGGGCCACGGCCCGGCCGATCTCCACATCCTCAAAATCCCCGCCACCTTGCGGGCCCATCGCGCCCTTGCCCTTGAGCGATGAATTGAGGAGGGCTTCAAAACCGGTCTTGATGCGAGGGCCCCAGGCGGCGGCGTCGCCAAACTTGGGGGCTCCGGCGACGCCAGCGGTGTGGCAGGCCGCGCACTGGACCGCATACACCTCGGCACCAGCTTTCAACGGGCGATTGGCGTCACGGATTTCAACCATGCCGATTTTCTGGATGCGCTGGGTGACCGCTTGCTCCATATTGACAGCGCCCGCAGCCGGCTTATTGCCGGACGTGACGTAATAAACCAGCGCAATGATCCCGAAAATGGGGATGACAAAAGAGAAAAAAATCGCGGCCAGCAGTTGCCGGGGTGTTTTGATGGGGCCAGAGTGGTCTTCTTCGTGGGCCGTCGTGTGATCGTTTGCGCTCATGGCTTCCTCAAAAAGGCAGAAATCGGGTGACTAAAGCAACTCATATTCGACAGCTTTTGATTATAGCTGGGGGCTTCTTGCGGGCCGGTGGGAGTGCGAGCGGCTGGTAGAATCAAAAAGTTCCACAGGATCAGGCCCGCAGGGCCGGCTCCTGCAAAATCTCTACCCACTGCAAAGCCGGGTAGAGCGTTCATTTCAGCATTGCGGCTGTAGCTCAGTGGATAGAGTATTGGCCTCCGAAGCCAAGGGTCGTGGGTTCGATCCCCGCCAGCCGCACCAACAAGTATTTTTTCATCCGGCCGATGGCCTGACCCAGTGCGTCGGATATTTGGGCTGCGGGCCAAGGTGCGTCAGC
>Ga0105046_10009931_pt1 | contig 14844 bp, 10 predicted proteins | sample MAT03_FD_78385 | JGI IMG/M metagenome (GOLD analysis project Ga0105046, IMG submission 78385) | Freshwater microbial communities from Lake Fryxell liftoff mats and glacier meltwater in Antarctica - MAT-03 (megahit assembly) | ecosystem: Environmental > Aquatic > Freshwater > Ice > Liftoff... | reverse complement strand
TAAGGCCTCCTGGGCTGATGGTACTGCAGGGGACACTCTGTGGGAGAGTAAGTCGCCGCCAGAGCTATTTTTCGTTGTTGAAACGCCCTAGTCTAACCGCTAGGGCGTTTCGCTTTTCGAATGGGGCTAATTCCATCATCGGCAAACCCAGGCTCGATCGAGGGACAATGCGGAGTCGCTCAGAAAAAATCCCCCTCAAAAAAGCTGAGGGGGATTCTAGTCGCGACTAGCGGTTGATTGAGGCGCTTAGTCGAAGGCGTATTCGAATTCGCTGTTCGAAACAGTGATGCTGATTCGAGCGACTTGGCGCCCTTCCGTCATGCGGCCCAGAATTTCCTGGCTGATGCGAGGAAGCATGGTGTTCGTGACGATGGCGTCGATCATGCGTCCACCGCTTTCAAGCTCAGTGCAGCGGCTTCTTATAAGCTTCACCACGTCGTCGTCGAACGTAAATGGAACGCCATGGTTCGCAGTAACCCGTTTTTGAATTCGACCAAGTTGGAGCCTGATGATGCTACCCATCATCTCGTCGCTTAGCGGATAGTACGGAATGACCACGATCCGTCCAAGCAGCGCCGCAGGGAAGATCTTTAGAAGAGGCTCCCTAAGCGCTTGGCCAATGCCTTCCGGATCAGGCATGAGATCGGGATCTTTGCAGAGATTCATGATGAGGTCGCTGCCGGCGTTGGAGGTCAGCAGAATCAACGTGTTTTTAAAGTCGATGATCCTGCCTTCACCATCTTCCATCCATCCTTTGTCAAAGACCTGGAAGAAGATTTCGTGGACGTCGGGGTGAGCTTTCTCAACTTCGTCGAGTAGAACGACGCTGTAAGGTCGACGTCGAACGGCTTCGGTAAGGACACCGCCCTCTCCGTATCCGACATAGCCAGGAGGCGCCCCTTTCAAAGTAGAAACCGTGTGAGCTTCCTGGTACTCGCTCATGTTGATGGTGATGACGTTCTGCTCACCGCCGTAGAGCGACTCGGCCAAAGCCAAAGCCGTTTCTGTTTTCCCGACGCCGGATGGGCCGACGAGCATGAACACCCCGATGGGTTTGTTGGGGTTCTCCAAACCCGCACGGGCTGTCTGAACACGTCGCGCGATCATCTCCAGACCGTGTTTCTGTCCGATGACCCGTTGGTTCAACGTGTCGGCGAGCTTAAGTACGGCCTCCACCTCGTTCTTCACCATTCGACCGACTGGAATACCGGTCCAATCGGCAACAACAGATGCTACGGCTTGATTGTCGACCGTTGGCAAGATTAGAGGCGAGTCGCCTTGCAATAACGCCAGTTCACTGAGGAGCGCCGTAAGCTTTGTGAGCAACGCCGCGCGGTCAGCTTCCGTTGGGACATTCGCAGCAGCAGCTTTAGCTGTTTCGTCGGCCTTAGCTTCTAGCGAACTGGCTGTGCCTTCAACCTTGCCCTTATCACCACGCAGTTTTGCTCGAATCTCCAGAATTTGATCGACCAGTTCCTTCTCGGTCTTCCATCGCGTCTCTAGTCCCACCAAACGAGACTGCTCAAGAGCCAAGCTGTCGGAAGCCACGAGATTGCGTTTGCCGGTTTCAACGCCAATAGCTTGTTCGCGTCCGATGATCTCGATTTCCGTCTTCAAGGCTTCGATTCGTCGGCGGCAATCTTCTACTTCCGCAGGCACAGCGTGTTGACTGACAGCAACACGCGCGCATGCCGTGTCGAGCAAACTTACCGACTTATCGGGAAGCTGCCGTGACGGAATGTAACGATGTGAAAGCTTTACGGACGCCTCTAGGGCTTCATCAAGAATCTGCACTTTGTGGTGCTTCTCTAAAGTTGAAGCGACTCCGCGCATCATCAAGAGAGCCTTAGCCTCAGAGGGCTCGTGCACCTGAACAACTTGGAAGCGTCGGGTGAGTGCAGGGTCCTTTTCGATGTGCTTCTTGTACTCTGCCCACGTGGTTGCCGCGATTGTACGGAGCTTTCCACGCGCCAAAGCAGGCTTGAGCAGGTTTGCTGCATCGCCAGTTCCAGCGGCCCCGCCTGCACCAATGAGTGTGTGCGCCTCATCGATAAACATGATGATTGGCTTTGGAGACGACTGCACTTCGTCGATAACTTGGCGAAGGCGGTTCTCGAATTCGCCTTTCATACTGGCGCCCGCCTGTAGCAGACCAATATCCAGCGAATAGAGCGACACATCCTTGAGTTGAGGAGGGACGTCACCACGCGCTAGGCGGAGCGCGAATCCTTCAACGATGGCCGTCTTTCCAACGCCAGCTTCTCCGGTGAGAATAGGGTTGTTCTGGCGACGCCGCATCAGAATGTCAACGAGCTGGCGAATCTCTTCGTCACGACCCAGCACTGGATCCAGTTCACCTTTCTTCGCTCGATCGGTGAGATCCACAGCAAATCGCTTGAGGGCTTCTTGCTTGCCCATTTGGGCAGGAGCCATCGCGCCACTTGCTTCACCAGGGGAAGCTCCGCCACCCATGACGCTTCCATCTTGAGCGTGCATACTGGCTTCGGGCGATCCCGCGACGATCTCGTCAAATTTGTCGGTCAGTTGTTCGAGTTTGATCTTTTCAAATTCGCGAGAGATACCGAGCAAGGCATTCCTAAGACCAGGAGTCTTTAAGATGCCCACCACCAAGTGCCCCGTGCGGACCTGGGAGTCCTTGAACATCAAGCTGCCGTAGACCCACGCGCGTTCGACGGCTTCTTCGAGATGCGAAGAGAGATCTGTTATCGAAGATGCTCCTCGTGGCAGCTTATCCAGTGATTCAGTGAACTCGGCTGCAAGGCGCGAAGGATTCACCTGGAAGGCGCGAATGATCTTATGTAGATCTGAATCAGGTAGCTGCAAAACTTGATGAAACCAGTGAACCAGTTCCACGTAAGGGTTGCCGCGCATCTTGCAAAATACCGTGGCACTCTCGATTGCTCGGTAGCCAAGGCTGTTGAGCTTCCCGAATAGGGAAACCCGGCTAATCTCTGACATCGCTATCTCCCGTTGGTTGTTTTAAACGTTGGTGCTTGTTTATACGCCCATGTGAGCACCAGACGAAACTTGCCGTTGCGGCTCTAATACAAGTGAGTTGTCCTGGTCTCCCGACAGATTGGTGAGGAAGGCACTCCATCCAAGGCTTCCAGACTGTCCCAACCGGGTTGCATCAGCTTGCTTTAGCTTTAGCTTGAGGTCCCAACGCAATTCATCGCCAACGTAGCTGCCAACAAGCTGGGAAACCCGCGCCAACTTTTCACTACCAGGCAAGTATTCCCGCTGAGCACCAGGCGGTAAAGGGCCCAGAACCACCCGAAACTTGTGTTGTACCATCCAGGCGCGACCGCCGAGGGTGGCGCTCATTCCTAGCAAACCTGGCTGGGAGGAGTTCCCGAGTTTCCATCGGGCTTCCGGTGGCAAAGAGACCCATTCGCCAACGAACTCCTGGATCTGCGCTTTGACACCTAGGGCGCCCGTGAGCAGTGAAGCGAGGCTTGAAGGGTTCTTTGTCTGCGAAGACATGTGCCCCGAAAAGAACAAACGGGTGCGAAAATCGAGGCCGTTGTCTTCTTGTACATCAATAGGCACACCTCCGAAAAGGGCGCCGCTGTAAGTTGCGAAGCGATCATTTTCGGGTCTGTCGAAGCTGACTACGGGTTGTGCTTGAGCCCAGGCGCGATAGAACAGCAGCAGTAGACGATGGTGAAAGACGTCGGCGAAGCGCACAAGCGTTGGATCGCCTGCGTTTCTCAATCGATCTCGCGCATACTCGGTGAGATGCAGCGGTAGCGGGCCATTGGGTCCGAAGAAACCCTGAAAGAGCACTGTCAGCTTGGCGGGGTTACCTTCTGCTCCAGGTACAAATCTAAAAAGCGATGACGGCGCAAAACCTAGACTTGGTTCTTGTCCAATACGAACGGGTTCGTCTCCCGGACGCGCTGCTGAGCCGAGTCGTGGTTTGTCACGCGAGGCGCACTCGATTCGGCGAAGGGCTTGAAAGAAACCAAAGGTTTCAGGCCTTCTCGCGAGTTCACCTAACGGGTCTAGATGATTGGGCGGAGTCCGAGAGTCACTGGCCATCGGGCGACCTCTCCGCGTTGAGGGGTTAGAAGAACTGTTTCAGTAAACGAATTGATAGAAACAAAACGTGCAAAGAACCGAGCCAAGACCAGCCCTAGTAAGTACGTGCCGGACCCTTCGAAGGCCGCTTCATCAAGGGTAACCTGCATCTCAACACCTCGGCCAAATACCGTTGGGCCAGAGATCGGTAGCCGGCGCGTAATCGGTGATGAAGAAAGCCCCCGGATGCCCTCGATCTGCTTCTTTACGCTGTTGTCTGCGAAGTCGCCATATAGACGCAGAAGCTCTCGCAGGATTGAAGCGCCTTGAATTGAGTCAGCGTTTGTTAGTGACAGGTAGTTGAATGACAGATGACTGATAAGGCGCCACGCAGTATCGCCGTGGGCGTGCGATTCTCGTGGTTGGGTTGGTCCTGCGACACACCTTAATCCGTGGATCGGTGCGCCAGCTTCAAGAATGAAATCGGAATCGCCAACTCCAAGCGGCATATGCAAAGGCAGATCCCGGTTCGTACACAAGATATCTACGGAGAGCTGTTTTAGGTCAGATTTGTACGGACCTTCTTGTGCATCGACCAACGACAAGAACACTTCGCTACCTACGTACTTGGAACGAGACCCTTGAACACGTTGCTTCTCTGAAAGCAATCGAGGCTCGCGAGACACGGTGAAGTACGCCGGTTCGGAACTAACTTCTCGCCCTTCGAGGGGCGCATACAGTGGCAGGAATCTACGTTTTTCCGTAACGCTTGCCCCGAAACCAAGTACGTCGGTGACACCGTGAACTTCGAAATCGAAGGGGCGCGTACGATCGGGGACGATGTGGTAATCGGTGTCGCGCTCGTTCAGATGAATACGGTCTGTTTTGAGCGGGAACAAATTTACTGCCGGTGCGCAGTACAATGCCAAACGCGACTTGTCGACAACGCCTTCAAGTGAGTCGTCTCGACGATCAAGAACGATTTGTATCTCAAGCTCTTGACCTTCAGCTTTGCGCAACGACTGTTGCAGGCCCGATAGAGCAAAGAACAAGAATCGAGAAGGGAAGGAAAAGTATTCTTGCAGTAGCCGATATCCTTGAAAGGAACGATCGCCGTAAGGAAGCAACGCTTCTTCGTCAGTGAATCCTACTGGCCGGATGGGTTGGTCACTTAGGACTTCCCTCCAAGCTCGCTGCTTGCCTGAAGGCGAGACGACCACAGCGACCGTCCGTGCCATCACTTGCTCGTAGATGCGCATGCCCATTTCGCCCCCGCCTTTGATAAAGACAGGAAGTTCATCAAGCTTCAGATCCCGAAATCGCGTGCTCCCTGTGGTCTTGAGGCGGAGGCGCAAAATCGCTTTTGCTTTACCGAGGAGAGAGGGAGGGAGACCGGAGAGCCCACCTAAAAATCCGCTGTACTCGGCTTCTTCCAGTGACACGGGCCAAAGCGTGACGTCTTGACCGGTGACGTATCGACAAGGAGTGGGTTCATCTCGTGTTGAACGACTGCGAAAGCTAGTTCCTCGTGCAACTCGAAAGCCTTCTGCCAAAGCACCTTCTCCATAGTTTGGAGAGAACTCGGCAACGAGCATTGAGGGCGTCGGCGCCAAATAGTGTGGGTAAACCATTTCCAGCAGATGCTGGGTAAATCGAGGGAACTCTGAGTCGATTCGAAGTTGAACGCGCGCTGTCAGAAACGCAAAGGCTTCAAGGAGCCGTTCGACGTAAGGATCAGAGCAATCGAAGGTGTCCAGGCCAAGTCGACCTGCGATCTTTGGAAACGCGGCCGCGAACTCTCCGCCCATCTCGCGAACATGTTGAAGCTCGCGGTTGTATTGCCGTAGGAGTCGCGGATCCATGACTAAGGCGCCCCTTCTTTGTCTGAAACGGTCACTTCACCGTTCTCAAGATCGATCTCTGTTCGCAAAAAGAGTTGAAGCGGCAATGGTTGCGCCCAAAGTTGCGCCTCAATTACGAATGACAGCTCGTTGTGACCGTTTTTTCGTTCGGCCACCCTCACGACGACTGAATCCTTTACCAGACGAGGCTCATACGCCCAGATGCAATCTCGCAGCATTTTTTCAAGTTGCCCCGCGTTAATGGTGGATATCGGCTTTCCAGCAAGATCGACCACACCAAAGTTTAGAACAGAGGCAGCCACTTCCGGAAACTCAGCCAAGGAAGTTGTGCTTTCAAGATTTGTGGTGTTGAGCAACCACGCCAGATCCCTTCGAACGCAGTCTCTCAATTGACTCGGACTTAGTACACGGCGTTCCCGCGACTCGACTTGGGTTTCGGGAGAGTCGTCGGTCAGTCGATCTAGGAGAGAGGGCTGAAGCCGTTCCTTTGGGGTAAGCTCGGCCATGGGCTTGCTAGACCTACGTGTTTAGTTCGATTGTGCGGGTGTCGAGGATGGGATACTCGGCCGCGTTGGTGGCAAACAAACGTTGCCCCTTCCCGATAAAACATCCTCCCGGTTTCTCTTCCCACTCGGTCGCTCGTGCCATCTTTATTCGGCTTTCTGTCGCCGATTCCGATCCGGAATAACGAGTAGGAATGAGGGCTATCGTTTGCCCTTCATTCGCGAAGGTAACTTCAGCTGCGGTCCACACAAGATCGCGTAGATCGGCAGGTTGTTCCACCGTGAGTGATCGGATCCGATGAAAAGGGATCCAATAGTATTTACCCCCAACAACTGCCTCCAGCATTGGACCAATGCGGGAATCGGCATCAGCGATCCAATCAAATTCCTCTCCATTGATCTTGCCGGAGGTCGTTGGTGCAAGTTCTAGTGCTTGCGCTCTTGCTTCAGCGGCTTTGTCCCACTGCCCCTCGGCACCCAACCTCAACGCGTCGAATGTGAGCGCCATCCAGGGCTCTGGTTCACCTAGAACCAACGGGGTGCGCTTGCCGGCCAGAACTTCAGTTCGGTACGCCTCGCAGTGAAGCGCTTCCCTATAGGTGGCAACCATAGCCAGCGTGGACGCATCCATGTCGCCCAAGACCTTGAGCTGATTCAATGCGCGATCCCACTGACCAAGCACCGCCATCAACTGAAAAAGGAAAGTGCGGTATTGGCTGTTTGCCGGGTTCTTACGGACTTGTTCCTGGAGTTGCAGGAGAGCCTCTTCCGGACTACCAGAACGAAGTGTTTCAGCGGCGGCGAGCATTTTGAAGATAGCCCTTCGGGTAAAGCAAAGAATCCGAAGGCGAGAGTTCCGCCTTCGGACCTTGATTAGACGTGGTTGTGTTGGAAACGGGTATCTTTAAACCGCTTTGTTTACCGAAATATCAAAACCGAATTTCACCGCGGCTTCTGCGCTGCCATCGGCCTTTTGACCCTTGTAATCAATGGCGAACTTAGCGAAGTTCAACGTTACGTTTTCCGTAAGGCGATCTTCACCGCCGCTACCGCCGGTTGAAAGGCTCGTGACCAGAACTTGATTCAACGTGATCTTGATGTACTCGACTGGCTTATCACCGGCTTTTTGTACGTAAAGATCGGCAGAAGCAATATGAGTGCCTTTGGCGCAATGCCCCATCAGAACAGCTGAGGCCTTATCCACGTATTTGGTGAAACTCAGGTCTTGGAAGTTGGCTTTGCCAGATCCGGATCCGGGACCCGCGTGGGCAGAGCCCGAATTGGACATGCCCCAGCTCCAAGCCAAGACATCTATCTGGCCTTCGTGGCCAGCGCCCTTGGCTTCGCCGGGGATTTTATCGATCTTGATGAACATATCGGTAGCCATGTTGATTCTCCTTTTACGTAATCGTTGATTTGATGTGGGGGACGATAGTCTTGGTTATCGGCCCGGGTTCTGACGAAGTTGCTAAGAAAACGCGAATTCCGAAAAAAAAGCGCGCCGGAGCTTTCGGTTCGGCGCGCTTTTTTGCGCCTAACCCGCCTTTGCGGAAGGCAGTTTGGATACCAAACGGAGAGAGACGGTAAGGCCTTCCAGTTGGTAGTGGGGGCGTAGGAAGAACTTCGAGGAGTAATATCCAGGGCTTCCTTCAACTTCTTCGACTACGACTTCTGCCGCCGCCAATGGGCGCATGGCTTTGGTTGATTCGCTAGAGTTCGCAGGGTCGCCGTCAACGTACTGCATCACCCAATCCTGGAGCCAACGGCCCATTTCGTCCTTTTCCTTGAACGAACCCACCTTGTCACGGGCGATGCACTTCAAGTAGTGGGCGAACCGGCACGTTGCGAAAAGGTAAGGCAATCGAGCTGCCAAAGCTGCGTTCGCCGTGGCATCAGGATCGTCATACACAGCAGACTTGTGCAACGACTGCGCACCGATGAAAGCAGCGAAATCCGAATTCTTCTTATGAATGAGCGGCATGAATCCGCTCTTCGCCAACTCAGCTTCGCGGCGATCGCTGATCGCGATTTCCGTCGGACACTTCATGTCTTGCCCGCCGTCGTCGGTAGGGAAGGTGTGGGTTGGTAGGTTTTCTACAGCGCCACCAGACTCAATGCCACGTATGCGCGAACACCATCCGTACATCTTGAACGAGCGGTTGATGTTTGTAGCCATGGCATACGCTGCATTTACCCAGCAGTACTTCTTTGTGTCGGCACCGGAGGTGTCCTCTTCAAAATCGAAGGCTTCAACTGGCGCAGTGCGGGCGCCGTAAGGCTGGCGTCCCAAAAAGCGAGGCATACAAAGCCCAAGGTACTTTGCGTCTTCCGATTCGCGCAACGAACGCCATGCTGCGTATTCCGGCACTTCGAAGATCTTGGTGAGGTCGCGTGGGTTGGCGAGCTCGGACCAACTATCCATCTGAAGCACACGGGGATCCGCCGCTGCTAGAAATGGTGCGTGCGTGGCAGCCGAAATTTTCGACATTTCGGACAGCAATTCCACGTCAGGCGGACTTTGGTCGAAGTAATAGTCGCCTACAATGCAGCCAAATGGCTGGCCACCGAACTGGCCGAATTCTTCTTCATAGACCTTCTTGAAGATCGGGCTTTGGTCCCAGCTTGACCCCTTGAACTTCTTGAGCGTCTTATGCAAATCGCTCTTCGAGATGTTCATGACGCGAATCTTGAGGCTCTCGTCTGTCTCGGTGTTGTTGACCAAGTGGTGTAGACCACGCCAAGCGCCTTCCAGCTTCTGAAAGTCTTCACTGTGCATGATCAGATTGACCTGAGCAGTGAGTTTGCTGTCGATGGCGGCGATCATTGCTTGAATGCTAGCCACAACGTCGCTTGAAATTAGCTGGGTGCTTGCCAGGGCTTGTTCAGCCAAGGTGCGCACGGCGCTTTCAACTTCGTCTTTGGCCCGGTCCGATTTTGGGCGGAACTCTTTGCTAAGCAGCGAAGAAAATTCGCTGGCTTCAACTGTGGCGCCTGCAGCGGCCTGACCTTGTTCTTGTGCTTCAGCCATTTCAGATCTCCGGTTATTCAGCTGGCTTCGGTGCGGAAGCAAGTGTTTGCAATAAAGCTGGATCGGCCATCAGCTTTGAGATGAGCTCTTCGGCGCCGGTCTTGCCATCCATGTAGGTGATGAGGTTCTTGAGCTGGGTGCGCGCTTGCAGCAGCTTGTTGAGAGCATCAACTTTTGTGGCCACGGCCGCTGGGCTGAAGTCGTCCATGCTTTCGAATGTGATATCGACGCCGATGTTGCCTTCGCCAGTTAGGGCATTGGGCACTTGGAACGCCACGCGAGGCTTCATGTCCTTGAGTCGATCATCGAAGTTGTCAGAGGAGATCTCCAAGAACTTGCGATCGGAAACGGGCGCCAATGGCTCCACCGGTTTGCCGGAAAGATCGGCCATAACGCCCATAACGAAGGGCAGTTGCACCTTCTTTTGTGCGCCGTAAAGCTCGACATCATATTCAATTTGTACGCGCGGTGCCCGGTTACGGGCGATGAATTTTTGGCTACTCATTTGGACCATGACCTCCTGTTCACTGAAACTTCACTCGGCTCGTCGCACCCACCCACAGGGCGATGTTCCGAGAAACTAGTTACCATTCTCATCTGCCGGACCTTTAATAGCTTCGAGCTGGTTGACGGCCTCTGGGATCAAATTCTTTACGATCTCTTCAAAGCTTGCCGTTACCAAGCGCTTGCAACGCTTTACAAGAATGGGAACGGGGCTTGAAGGTTCAAATCGCTGGTAGTATTCAACGATTTTGTCGAGAGTGCGAACGACGTCGTCGCGGGAACGAATGTCACCGGACAGCGAGCGGCCTGAACCAGTTTGTGTAGAGACAGTTCCGTCGACTGCGGGCTCACCGTTGTCTTCGTCGCCGCTCTCGCTTGCTGTACGAGCGGCCAACTTCTCTTTAACAAACTTGGACGCTTGGAAAAGAAGTCGGCGAAGGGAATCGAGATTCGGGGCGTCAGAGGAACCAACATAATCGGTAAGCTTGGATTCCAGTTCACGCAGGTTTTCGAGGCACGCAGACAATGCCTCAGCGGTTGAAACCACTGATTCGAGACTGGCATTCAGGAAAGCGCCTTCGATTGTCGACATTCCCGCGGTTGTTTGGCCTTCAGGCGTTGGCACTTCACCTGTTGCAAAAGCAAGTTCGCGCATTCCGAACTTGCCAAGGAGGGGAGCGGCAACGAATGGAGTGTTTCGAATCGCAACAAGCATCCCATCCTGATCGCACAAGCTCATCACGATGTTGATGCGCATTGTTGGGTCGTTGGAGTCATCGGGATCTAGGCGCGGATGCAGGTTTTCCCAATGCCGTTCCACGAGGCCCCGCAGCACTGACAGTCCGTCTGCGAAACCTTCGAATCCTTCAGTCTTCAACAGCGCTTTCGCGAGCAGCGCGGCCACGCGAAGGTCCTTAGACCGGGCGAGCAACGCGACCGCCTTTTTTTGGACGACGCGCCAATCAGGCTCTTCACCGGCGACGATGGTGTTACCCATTTGCTGTTCCGGTTTGCCTTGAGACGCCACTTCAAGTTCGCGCATTGCTGCGTCATATTCCAAATCAGGCCCGCAAGGGTCCTCGGCAGAGACCTCGGTGAGTAGTGCTTCTATATCGATCGTGGACACTGTTTGGAACCCGGCGGTATCAGACACCCGGAAGGGTGCTTGTGAAAGTGAAAATTCCATGTCCGCTCGAAATTGTCACCGGGCGACGATTTGACTCATTGCGCGGTCGTGGTTTCGAGCTGGCTAGGTGCGCGATTAGGCCGCAATGTGACATGGCTGTCAAGCTAACGGCGATATGCGACGCGTCGTTGTTCCCTCTGGCGGATCGAGGTCGAGGGCAAGGTCGCTACGAAGCAACTGTCTCAAGAAAATCCTCGACGGTTGCTTCTGGATCATTCATGCGGGCTCTGGAAAGGTCGCCGAGAGAGGCGGCTGGGATGGCGTCCGGTCGAATCGAGCGCACCACCCAGTGTCTTGCGCCTGCCCAATCAGGCATCGCGAGAGCAACGAACAAGGACGGCGAAGGAGGACCCAACGCCAATATGAGCCGTTCTCCTTCCGAATCCCAAAGCCAAGAAGGTGCGCCCGAAGGCCAAGCTAAAGCTGTTGTTACCAAGGCTAACCAGAAATCGAGCGCACGATCATCTCCGGCAGGCAGGTCGAGAGTGACAACGGTCTTTTCAGGAAAGCGGCCCTTGGCGGTTGCACAGGCGGCTAAACAAGTGGCAAGCGCGTGTTCCCAATCGTTGGCTTCGGAGGCACCAAAAATGACCGAGAGGGCTTCGTGAAGATTCGACGTTGCCAGCCTGCCGGCGGCATCTTGCACTGCGGTGAGTTGAGCTTCACCGCTGGGGACGTTTATCTCGGCAACGTTTGGCGGTGCCTGCGCGGTGGGTAGTCCGGCCACATGGGCTTGTGCCTCAAAAAGAAACCCGCCAAGCGCCTCAATAGCGAAAGCAGAAGCGTTGGTCACTGCTGGATCGAGGTATGCGAAGAGGGCTGCGGGAAACCCACGGCCCACTTTGTCGACGCTTGGGCCAATCATGCCGATACAAGCATTGGGTGCGCTGCTTGCGTAAGCGAAGAAGGTGACGAGGGTGTTTTTTGCGGTGCCGCGGGCGGCGTGAACGGCGCCAACTCCATCCTCAAGCCAGCGATCAAATCCACCCGAGGCGAATCCTCCCGCGTTTAGCCGAACGAAATCGGCTTGAATGGGCAACTTTCCATAAAGCCCCGCCCCCGTGCACGGAGGCGGCAGTTTGATGGCATTTGTTGATGGTGTTGGGGTGGCCGTTCGTTTGTTGAGGCCGAGGATGTCGCGGAGGCTCATCGGGCACACGGGCTAGAGCCGGGAGCTATCCCGCGTGGAATCTCGAACGTGTGAAGGCCGTCGAGGAGATCGGATGGTTTCAGATCCATTTTGACAGTGAGCTTGGGAGTGCCCAGTGCCCACTGTGCGCGCATAAACTCATCCTGATCCCGTCCCAACGAACGCAAAGCGCGATCGAGCAGACGGAAGAGCCCCCAGTCACCTTGTTCGGCGATGTCTTTTGGCAGGCCTTTGACTTCGCCGAATACGCCGATTTTGGCATCACGCCCTGGCCAGATCAGCGGTTCCCAGGCTGGCTGCCAGTTGCCGTAATCGAGAGGCTTTCCCGTGCCCACCTTGAAGGTGACTCGGGAGGCTGTGCCCGCTTCGCCGCTGGCAGATTGCAAACGCACCTGTAAGGCCGGTGAAAGTTTGTCAGCACCATTGGGGAACAGCAGATCGGAAACGCGAGAGGCCTTGGTGAGAAACCCGATGAGTTCACCGCGGTAGTTGATCGAAGGCTTTGCTTTGAGACGAAAGCGTTTGCCTACAACTTCTACATCTGCCTTGAGGTGTTCCTCGAAATAGACCCACAACGTTCCCGTTTTGGGTTTGAAGAAGTTTTCGATCTCGGAGATCGGCGCATCCATGCCTTCAAGCCGGAATGGATAACGATCAGCTAAAAGTTCGCGGTAAGGGGTAACAACAGCGTCACACCACGATCGGTTTGCCGCCTCGGCGCCTGCCCCTGTCACCAGTTCTTCGACACCACTTATAAGTGGCATCAACATCTTGCTTAACACCGGCTCCCAACCTCCGCGGCCGAACCTCATGATCAGATCGTTGGTGTCCTTTTTAGCTTGAGCGACATCTTTGCGAAGGGCCGACATGTCTTGCGATTCTTGGTAGGCAGTAAGCGATTGGAACAAAATGCCAATGCTCTTGTAATAACCTGCCAAAGGAGCTTCGGCTCCTTCTTGAGGTGAGATGCCGATGGCCAAGAAAGTGTCAAAACGAGCCTTGAGGGCGTCTGGGCCACTTATGGTTTTTTGTGGCACAAGGGCTGATTTGGCCGCGTCTTTCTTCGAGCCAAATTTGCTGAGGATCTTATCTACCGCCCCTGACGCTGCTTTTTCAACCATAGCGTCTGCTTTGGATTTCAGATCCAAGTTCGCTGCGAGGCTCTTCCACATCGTATCAAGTGGGCGTTCATCTTGATGACGTCTGAGCAAAGCTTGGGCGTCTGCAAGATCGGTGGGGCCGCGTGGGTAAACTTGCGCCAACAAGCCACGCCAGGCCTTCTCGTACTCTGCAAAGTATCGTCCCTTGAGGCTTTCAACTTCTTCTTGGGTGAGTGTTTTGCGTGGACCCATAACCCAAATGTCTTCGGTGCCACCAACGGTGGGCTCGCCTTTTTCGAGTGCAGAAATACGTTCGCGCACCAACTCGTAACCACCCTTCGTGAAGGCTCCTGATTGTTTGGCGTCTTCGCGGAACAACATGATGGCGCCTCCCAAGATGCGGCCCAGCGAAATATTGCTGCCCTCAAGGTTTGGATCGGAAAGCACCAAGGCGAGTGGGTCTTGTTCGGCCAGAGCGCGCAGAGTGGAACGGGCTCGTTCAACCGTTTCAACGTCGCGTTCAATCCAAAGATCCTTTGCTTCATTTTCGGAAAGATCTTGGACGACCAAACCGTAAAGGTCGATGGTTTCACTTAGAGTAACCGCAGCGCGTTCTGAGACGGCAATACCGTTGGTTGCCCAACGTTGCTTCCACGATTCGACGATGCTTGTGCGGGCTTGAGCGAGTTGCTTTTGAACCCACTCGTCGTTGTCGGTCGTTGGCTCTTCTGGAGCCTTGGGAGCAGTGGCGATCAAATAACGAGTGAGGCGTAGGCGGGCATCATCGACGCCGCCTTTTCGCGTGGTGGCGAAGGTTTTGAGGTGTGCGAGGTCTTTGGCCAGCAGAGGCAACACTGCCAAGTCTCGCACAGCGCGGGCTAAGGGCTTACGAAGCTCTGCGCCTGAATAGAATCCGAAGCGCATACTGGTGGGCGGTCCTTCAGATTCAAGCTTCCATAGTCTGTCTGCCAGATCGGCAATGGCTTCCAACTTGCGTGGATCTACATCACCGTCCGCGCCGCGGGCCGCGACAAGACCAGCAGTGAATTTTTCGACGGTCTTCGCAACGCTTATATTTCGGCTGTAGGCGGAGATAGGTGTCATAGCCAAGCCAATGGCGACCAACAGGCAGGCTACCGAGATGCCCAAATTAATGAGCCGCTTTTGCTTTATGGCTTTTGCCGAAAGTCCGGCGATCGATTGGTCGGGGAACATCACGCGACGGAAAACGTCGGTAAGGAAATAGGCCTTAGCCTTTACTGGAGGTTCAATATTCACGCGCGGTGCGATGCCGAAGGCATCGGCCATGCGTTTCATGATGCGATCGACGGGTCGTCCTTCTTGCGTGCCGCTGGTGAAATACAGGCCGCGAAGAATCGGGGTTTCTTGGTAGACGTTGGGCGAGAAAAGTTCTTTGACCAAGCCCACGAGGTTGGGACAAAGCTCTTCAAACTCAAACGGGAAGTGGTG
>Ga0105046_10009927_pt1 | contig 14849 bp, 11 predicted proteins | sample MAT03_FD_78385 | JGI IMG/M metagenome (GOLD analysis project Ga0105046, IMG submission 78385) | Freshwater microbial communities from Lake Fryxell liftoff mats and glacier meltwater in Antarctica - MAT-03 (megahit assembly) | ecosystem: Environmental > Aquatic > Freshwater > Ice > Liftoff... | reverse complement strand
GGGCCAGGTTGCGCTTCTGGGCAAACAGCGCGCCGATCGACGTCCCCGCCCACTCGAGCGATTCACGCTCGATGCGCACGCTGAACGACATCTCGCTGGTCACCGAAGCCACGCCGATCTGCTTGAACAAGGCGATCAGGTTGGGATAGGTATGCTCGTTGAACACCAGGAATCCGGTGTCGACCGGCGCACGCACGCCCTCGAGTTCGACCTCGACCGTGTTGGTATGCCCGCCGGCACAGGCGCCCGCCTCGAACAAGGTCACCCGGTGACGCTCGCGCAAAAGCCAGGCGGCCGCCAGCCCGGAAATGCCCGCCCCGACGACCGCGATCGATGTTCTATGCACCCGCTTTTTCCTCTTGTCTGCAGGGCGTCCATGACGTACCCGCCCTGCCCGCGATACGTCCGGATCCGCGAAACAGATGTTTGCGCAGACCGCAACCTGCTTCTCAACTGAGCCTGTCTACCGAGCCGGCAACGACTCGAAAATTCGCCAAACCGCCGATGGTAATCGAGCGCTATCCGGCTGCGTTGGATCGGCCGCTGTCTTGTTGTCCGGGCGGAGGTTACCCGGTCACCCGGCGCCCCACCCGCTTGCGTCGTTCTCGCATGCCGATTGCGTCGCGCGGGGCGCTCCCGCATCATCTGCCCGGCGGGACCCGGTGCACGCCGCCCAGCCCTCGAGGCCGCGTTCGAGCGCGGGCCTGTCCAGGCCTGCCGGCACCGGTTGAACGGGCATGTTTGTCCATGTCAATATCGGGTTTCCATGTACTGTTCGGGTTCTGCACTCACTTTGTCGACTCTATATCATGGACATTAAACCTTTGGTGGCAGAACAACCTGGTGCGGAACGACCGCCGGTGAACATCAGTTCGGTGGAACGCGATACCGGACTGTCCAAGGATGCCCTGCGGGTCTGGGAGCGCCGCTACGGCTTTCCCCAGCCCTACCGGGACGCCCACGGCGAACGCATCTATCCGTCCGATCAGGTCGACAAGCTCCGGCTTTTGAAGCGACTGCTTGACCAGGGACATCGACCAAGCAAGATCATTGCCAAGTCCATCGACGAACTGAGCGCCCTGTGCACCGAGGCGGAAAGTCCGTCTCATAGCACGGAAGTGGAGGCGCTGCTCAGGCTGATCAGGGCGCACCAGTCGGTCGAACTGCGCCAGACACTGAACCAGGCACTGCTACGTGACGGGCTGCGCCGGTTCGTCATCGATCTGGTCGTGCCAGTGAACCGCGCGGTCGGCAATGCCTGGATGCGCGGCGATATCGCGGTGTTCGAGGAGCATCTGTACACCGAGCAGATGCTCGGCATCCTGCGCAATGCGATTGCCAGCATCCAGCTTCGCGGGCACTCGCCGCGGGTTCTGCTTACCACGCTGCCGACCGAACAGCATGGCATGGGCCTGCTGATGGCCGAGGCCCTGCTCACCCTGGAGGGCGTCTACTGCGTGCCGCTGGGGGTCGAGACGCCTGCCGCCGACATCGTTGCGGCCGCACTCGCGCACGATGTGGACATTGTCGCGATATCCTTCAGTGCCGCCTTCCCGGCGCGCCTTGCCACTGGCAGCATTCGCGAACTGCGCGAGATGCTGCCCGCGCGCATCGCGCTGTGGGTGGGCGGTGACGCAATGTTGCGCGCACGCACTCCAGGCGAAGGCATAGAGGTCGTGCGCAGTCTTGAGCAGATCATCGAAGCGCTCGGCGAGTGGCGGGCGCGCCTTTCCGACTGAGCCCAGGGCCGGCTGACCGGCCGGCGGGCATTGACCGAGTCTCCCCCATGCTCTACCCGAAGATATTCGTCCAGCTGGAAAAGGTCCGCTGGAACATGGCAGACGATGTCCCGTGGGACAGCTTCGACGCTTCGCGCCTCAGTGATGAGCAGGCGACGACGATCAAGATGAACGCAATCACCGAGTGGTCGGCACTTCCGGCCACCGAGATGTTCTTGCGCGACAACCGCCATGACAGCGATTTCTCGGCGTTCATGTCGGTCTGGTTCTATGAAGAGCAGAAGCACTCGCTGGTGCTGATGGAGTATCTGCGCAAGTTCCGTCCGGACCTGCTGCCCACCGAAGCCGAGTTGCACGCGGTGCGCTTCGATTTCGACCCGGCGCCCTACCTCGAAACGCTGACCTTGCATTTCTGCGGCGAACTGCGGCTGACCCAGTGGTATCAGTGTGCAGCCGAATGGCACACCGAGCCGGTTATCCAGCATATCTATCGGCTGATTTCCCATGACGAGGCACGACACGGTGGGGCTTACCTTCGCTATATGCAGCAGGCGATCGCCAGGCTGGGTGACGAAGCCCGGCGCGCGTTCGCCAAGGTCGGCGTGCTGATGGCCTCGGCGGGCCGGACCGGCCAGCCCCTGCATCCGACCAACCTGCACGTGAGCAAGGCACTGTTCCCGAACGACACGGTGCAGAGCCGGCTCCCGGATCCGGCGTGGCTGGAGCGCTGGCTCGACGAGCAGATCCGCTTCGACAAGGGCTGGGAAACCAAGGTTGTCGGATCGATTCTGAAGAAGCTGTCGACGCTGCTTGGCGAGAGCTTCGACACAGTGCAGTCGCTCAATCGCTACCGCAAGGTGCTCAATGCGTCGCTGGCGGCCAGCGGGGGCACGCCCCCGGGCACGCCGGTCACGGCCTGAGTGGTAACAGCAGCATTCGAGCGCAAGTGCTGTGCGCCGGACGAGGCGGTCAGGCGGGCAGCCCACCTGCCGGCGCCGACCGTCTTCACCAACGGCTGCTTCGACCTGTTGCACCGTGGTCATGTCACATATCTCGATCAGGCGCGCGCGCTGGGCGCCTCGCTGATCGTCGCGCTCAACACCGATGCTTCAGTCAAGCGTCTGGGCAAGGGCGATGACCGCCCAGTGAACGAGCTTGAAGACCGGATGGCGGTGGTTGCCGCGCTGGAGAGCGTCGACCTGGTCACCTGGTTCGACGAGGAAACGCCGCTTGCCCTGATCGTCTCGCTGGCGCCTCAGGTGCTGGCCAAGGGCGGCGACTGGGCTGTCGAGCGGATCGTCGGCGCGGCGCAGGTGCAGGCCAGGGGCGGCACGGTGGTGTCCATCCCGTTCGTCCACCAGCGCTCCACTACTGGGCTGCTGGCGCGGATTCGCGACTGACCGCAGCCCGCTGATGGGCGCGCGCTCGGGGACTTGTTCCGGGACGCGCTCAGGGATGTGTTCAGGGACGGGTTCCGGGACGCGATAGACCCGACCCCGGCCCGGCTTCAAAACACGCGATAGTGCAGTCCGAAGCCGGAGCGGCGTCCCGGTACGCCGTAGAAGAAACTCGGGCCACAGAAGAAGGGATCGAAACAGCGTCGGCCATACCATGCCGGACCACCCCCGAAGCCGGGACCCCAGCCCCCGCCCCAGGGGCCGGGTCGGTACGCAGGCCGATACGCCTCGCGGGGCAGGGGTGCTGGCTGGATGTTCACTGGTGGACCCACCTCTTTCGATGGCGGCAACGTGCCTTCGGGCAGGCGCTCCACCCGTCCAAACTCGGCCGAGGTGGCACAACCGCCAAGCGCAGCCAGCGCCGCCGCGGCGAGCGGCACCGCCACCGACGTGGACAATCTGCTCAGACGGCGGGCGGGCCACCAGCGATCTGGCTGAAGTGAGGAAACACTGTCGATCATCGCCTTCCCCGGGGGAGCGCCCGACTTTTTGCGGGCGCGTTGGATACATTACACCTTCCACAACGCTCTGACCTTGCGCGGCGTTTACCTTGCCACCGGTCTGGCCCGCGGCGCGACCCGGGTGAGTCGTGTTCGGACGAATCTGCTGTCGCATCACTGGACGGTGGCGCGATCGATTAACATCGGGCACCGGGTGCAGGGATTGCGCGCAATGAGCAGTGAACCCAATCAAGGTGGTGACGCGTCCGATACGCTGGCCGGGCAGCTGGCTGGGCAGCCAGCCGATGCGGCGCCCGAGCGCGTTGCCGACAGTGCCCAGAGTGGCGAGCCCGCCCCCCAGCGAGAGCTGATCGCCAGTCGCGTGCTGCTCGGCATGATCGCCAGCGGCGCCAGCCTGCCGGATGTGCTCGGCGCCTTGTGCAAGAACATCGAGGCGCAGGCGCCGGGCGCGCATTGCGCGGTGCTGTTGATCCGGGATGAGCGCGTCCATGTTGCCGCCGCGCCCAGCCTGCCGGAAGCTTACAACCAGGCGATGGACCGGTTGCCTATCGGGCCGCAGGCCGGGTCATGTGGCAGCGCAGCCTACACCGGGCGGCAGGTGATCGCGCAGGACATTGCCACCCATCCTGCCTGGGTCACCTACGCGCAGATCGCGCTCAAGCACGGCCTGCGCGCCTCGTGGTCGACGCCGATCCTGGGTACCGCAGGCAAGGTGATGGCCACCTTCGCCGTCTACTACCGCGAGCCCAGAGCCCCGGCGCAGCGCGAACTGGACCTGGTCAACGGCGCCACGGACCTGGCCAGCATCGTGATCGAGCGTGATCGGTCCGCCGCCGCGCTGCGCGACAGCGAGGCAAGCTATCGCGCGCTGGTGGAGACGGCACCGCTGGGCATCTTCGTGCTGACCAGGGATCGGTTCGTCTACTCGAACGCCGCCCTCGCCCGCATGCTCGGCGCGGCGAGCACCACCGAACTGATCGGACGCAGCATCGTTGGCCATGTGCAGCGCAGTTCCAGGGCAGGGCTGGCCGAGCGTCTGGCGCACACCGGCAGGCGCGGCACGACCACCCGGGTCGAGGTAAGGCTGCTGCGCATGAACGGCACCGAGTTCGAGGCCGAAATGATCGCCACGCCGATGAGTTTCGGCGGTGCGCATTCGATCCAGTGCATGGTGTCCGACATCTCGGAGCGCAAACGCACCGAGAAGCGAATCAACTACCTTGCCCACTTCGACGATCGCACCGGCCTGCCGAACCGCAACCTGTTCGTAGACCGACTTGCGCAGGCTCTCGGCCATGCGCAGCGAAGCGGCAAGGCAGTGGCGCTGCTCTATCTTGACCTGGACCGGTTCAAGACGCTGAACGACACGCTCGGCCATGCCGCGGGCGACGTGCTGTTGCGCGCGGCAGGCACCCGACTGACCGAGTGCGTTCGTGCGCACGATACGGTGGCAAGACTTGGCGGCGACGAGTTCGCGCTCATCCTCGCTGATCTGGCCCAGGCAGAGCAGGCAGAGACCGTGATCGCGAAGATCTTCCAGGCGTTCGAGCGGCCGTTCACCGTCGAGCGCCGCCAGCTGTTCGTGACACCGTCCATCGGCATCGCCGCCTACCCGCGCGACGGTGCCACCCCGGATCTCCTGCTCAAGCATGCCGATATCGCGATGTATCGCGCGAAGGCGGCGGGCAAGAACACCTACCGCTTCTACCTGCCCGCGATGGGGCTTGGCCTGTCCGAGAGCCTGGCACTGGAGACCGACCTGCCGGGCATCCTGGAGCGCGGCGAACTCGAGCTCCACTACCAGCCGCAGGTCGACGGTGCGACTGGCGATACGGTCGCGGTCGAAGCTCTCCTGCGCTGGCAGCACCCGCAGCGCGGCGAGCTCACCCCCGAAGCCTTCATTCCGCTGCTGGAAGAGACCGGGCTGATCCGCAGCGTGAGCGCCTGGGCGGTACGCCGCGCCTGCCGTGACGCGCGCACCTGGACCGACAGCCGCGGGCGTCCACTGCGCCTCGCGATCAATCTGTCGGCGAGTCAGTTCAAGGATCCACGACTCGCCGAACTGATCGAGCAGATCGTCACCGACACCGGCTTCGACCCGCGCCGGCTGGAGTTCGAGATCACCGAACACACACTGATGGAAGACACCAAGGGCACGCTGGACACGCTGCGCGCCCTGGCCAATCTGGGCACATCGATTTCGGTGGATGACTTCGGCACCGGCTATTCGTCACTGTCCTACCTCAAGCGGTTTTCGGTGCAGCGGCTAAAGATAGACCGCTCGTTCGTGGCCGAGATCGCCGAGAAGCGCGATACCGCCGCCATCGTCGAGGCGATCATCTCGCTCGCCCGCAGCCTCTATATCGAAGTGGTCGCCGAGGGTGTCGAGACCGCCGAGCAGCGCGACTTCCTGCTCTCGCACGGCTGCTCGGTGATGCAAGGCTACCTGTTCCATCCAGCGCTGGCACCCCAGAAGCTGGAAGCCCTGCTGGCCGCAGGCGCGGGCCTGCGTGCGGTAACCACCAATGGCGGCACGCCAGTACAGGCACCTGCAGCCGGGCCGTCGGTTGCCGGCGTCACCCCGTTCAGAGCGCGCTCGGTCTAGCCGAACTGTCGGGCAGCGAGGGGCGGGCGAGGGGACAGACCCTGAGGGTCTGTCCCCGTTTCCGCCCAGGCGGGAGAAAGGCGCCCGGTTCGCCCGGCGAACCGATCAACCGCGCCCGCGCAGCACGACCGCTGGGCACTCGATCGCTCCGAGCGCACTGTCCGGGAAACTGGTCTGCTTGAGTTCGAGCACGCGCGTGGTGACTGCCTCTCCCGGCTCGCGCACCAGCCACTCGATGCCTTCACGGCCCTTGCGCCCGACCACCGCCGCACTGCGCACCCCCGCCTGCTGCAGCCGGGCCAGATGTTCACGCGCGGACTTCTCATCACCGAACGCGCCCAGGTCGATCGCGTTGGTCCACTGCGGGTCGTTCTCGACGATGGAGAACCCGCTCAGGCCGAAACCCTTCAGCTCGGCCAGCTTTCGCTGCGCCTCGGCGCGGGTCTTCTGGGGCGGCATATGCACCCAGAACGAATCTGGACCGACGACTTCACGCGACACCACGCGCTCGGCCGGCACCAGCGCCACCAGCAGCTCGCGCGCGCGCTCGGCGTCGGCCGGAGCGAACGGTCCCCAGGCAAGGCAGGCGGTCGCGCGCTGGGCTGCCTTCGCGGGCGCGGCGGCAGCAGCAGCAGGCTGGTCCTGGCCGCCGCCGATCACCCGTACCTGCTGCGCGTTCATCTGCAGATCCAGCAACTGCGCATCCGGATTTCCGCCCGAGCCACCCCACTGCATCGCGGCGCCGAACAGCACGTTCGCAATCAACAGCAACGCCACCAGCCACCTGATCATCGTCCATCCCCGCTGCAAACATCACCGGCACGATCCTCGATCGCCATCGTCACTGCACCCTCCAGCACCAACTGCGGCGCGACCACCGGGGAAAACGGTTGCAACAGCAGCGCGAGCCGCTCTGCTGCCCCACCGGTCATCAGCAACCGTGGCGCACCGTGCCCGTCTGCAATGATCGCCTCGCGGGTGCGCTGAACCGCACCGGCCAACGCCTGCAGCGCACCCGTGACTATCGCATCCTGGGTCGACCGCGCAAGGGGGTGATATTCGCCTTCCTGGTTTGGCAATCGCGCCGTGCCCTGAGCGAGTGCGCCACGCATCAGGTCGTACCCCGCAACGATCAGTCCGCCCAGAAAGCGGCCATCGGCGGCCAGTGCATCAACCGTCATGGCCGTGCCGACATCGACCACGAGTGACGCCGAGTGGCTTCGGGCGCGCGCGCCAATCAGCGCCGCCCATCGATCGGCTCCCAACTGCGCCGGGTCGAGATACAGGTTGCGCACGCCCGCACTGCAGGCTCGGGCGCGCACTGTACGCACCGGCACGCCAAGCCGGGCGGCCACACGATCGATGGCGTGTTCGAGCGCTGTCTCGGCAACGCTGCAGACGACGATCTCGCGCAACTGGTCAACGGCAGACCATGCTGGCAGGGCAGCGTCCAGTGAAGCACCGGCCACCGATCCGGCTGAAGCGAAACGCCCGGTCACTGGCAGGTCGCCTGGATGCACCGCCCACTTGATCCGCGAGTTGCCAAGGTCGATCGCGAGAATCATTCGATCTCGGCCTGCTGCGACCGCTTGCGGCTGGCAGCGTCGGCGTGACGCACGTGCACCGACCTTGCCGGCTCGCGTGCGCGGCCCAGTTCGCCGCTGAATACACGGCGTATCTGGCCTCCGGCATCGATACGCAGCGCGCCCTGGTCATCGACGCCGACCATCCGCCCGCGCACCACTTCGCCATCAGGCAGCACCACCCGCACCGGACGATTCTGGTTCGCACTCTGCGCCTGCCAGTGCGGACGGAAAGCGGCAAAACCTTCGCGGTCAAAGCGGGTCAGCGTGGTCGCCAACCCGGACAGCACGGCCGCCAGGATCAGGTTTCGATCCAGCTCGGCCAGCCCGGCACGCGCCAGATCGGTCACCGGCTGGTCGATGCTGTCGACCAGCGCGTCAGTCAGGGACACATTCAGCCCGATACCGATCACCGCAGCGCAGGGACCAAGCATGTCGCCCTTGATCTCGGTCAGCACGCCGGCCAGCTTGCGCCCGCGCACCTGTACATCATTCGGCCATTTAAGGCTCACCTCGCGCAACCCGAGCGTACGCAACGCATCGGCTATTGCCAGCCCGACCACCAGACTCAGCCCTGAGAGATGCATCGCGCCCTTGTCGAACCGCCACAGCAGCGAGAACGTAATCCCGGCACCTGGCGCACTTGCCCAGCGTCGGTCAAACCGGCCGCGGCCTGCAGTCTGCCACTCGGCCACCAGCACAGTGCCGTGCGGTGCGCCGGCCTCGGCCTGCCGGGCGAGCGCCGTATTGGTCGACTCGCAATGATCGAGCACGGCCAACTGAAGACATTGCGCGGTGCGCCCAAGGATGCCTGATACCTTACCGGCATCGATCCAGACCACGGGCTCGGCCAACCGGTAGCCACGACCCCGGCCACGCAACACCCTGACCCCGGAGCGCTCGATCGCACCCACCGCGTTCCATATGGTGCTGCGCGACACCGACAGCGAGCGGGCAAGCCCTTCGCCCGAAGTGTAGCCTGCGGCATCGAGACTGCGCAGCACCTGGAACACCAGGGGCCTGATCACGGCCCGGCGTACGACCCGGCCCTCAGCTCCTCGGGTCATCCTGGAGGCTTCGGCAAGCGCCCGCTTCGTTGGGCGGTCGTCGCGTGGTGTGTGCGGGCCGCGAGTCACTTGAGATGGGTTCGCTCGGTTGTTGCCCATGCTAGCACACGGGGCTCCCCCCCCCTGCGGGAAGGTCGGTGCCAGACAGGAGGGAGCAACTCGGCGACAGCGACGTCGATCCCTGCCAGCCCGGCCCGAGGTTCTGACGCCGCGCCGCGCGGCCTACCCCGCGCGCGCTGCGATCAGCTAAGCTTCGGCCACGCCGTAGCGAGCAGAGTTCACCGCAGAGTGCGACCCGCGTCGGCGCCCTGACACCGGAGCGAGGATAACCGTCATGCCAGAACCGTCGTTGTACGGCTGTGTGCGAGCGTGCCACCGCGCGCGCTCAATATTGTGGATCGCGCTCGCTGCCCTGAGCCCGGTAGCTGCCACCGCGGTGCACGCCCAGAGCGCAGCGTTCCCGGCCAAGCCGATCCGGGTCATCGTGCCGTTCACCCCGGGCGGCTTCACTGACCTGATGACCCGTGCCGTAGGCGAGCCATTGGCGAAGAACGTGGCGCAGCCGGTGTTGATCGACAACCGTCCTGGGGCGAACGGGATCATCGGCGCCGAGCTGCTGTCCAGGGCCAACCCGGACGGCTACACGATCGGCATGGTGATCGCGGGTCACTCGGCCAGCCAGACGCTCTACGACAAGCTGCCCTATCACGCAGTGAAGAGCTTCCAGCCGATCTCGCTGGTCGGCGTGGCGCCGCTGATCCTGGTGGCCAGCAACAGCTTCCCGGCCAAGGACCTGAAGGAACTGCTCGCGGTTGCGCGCGCCAAGCCGGGTTCGATCTCGTTTGCCTCCAGTGGCGTGGGTGCGGCTGCGCATCTCACCATGGAGTTGCTCGCCCAGCAACAGGGACTGACGATGACGCATGTGCCGTACAAGGGCACGGCACCCGCGCTCGCCGACCTGATGGGTGGACATATCCAGATCATGTTCGACACCATGTCGGCGATGCTGCCGCAGGTGCGCGCGGGCAAGATCCGGGCAATCGGCCTGTCGAGCGAGTCGCGCTGGTCGGCTGCCCAGGAGATACCGACACTGGCCGAAGCCGGCTTGCCCGGCTTTATATCCGGCTCGTGGGCAGGACTGCTCGCCCCGGGCGGCACACCACGATCGGTCGTCGATCGTCTGTCGGGCGAGATCCAGAAGATCGTGCGGCAACCCGAAGTGCGCGCGCGGATCATCGATCTGGGTGCTGAACCGGTGGGCAACAGGCCGGAGGAGTTTCGCGTGTTCATGGAGAGCGAGGTCGCGCGCTGGGCGAAGGTGATCAATCAGGCGATGCTGCGCCTGGAGCAATGAGCATGCCGGTCGCCCGAGTCAAACCCGCCATGCGCCGTGCGCATCTGGCCACTCCGCAGGCAGCCCCGCTGGCAGCCCTTATGGCATTCCTTCCGGCAGCCCTGCTTGCCCTGATCGTGGTGACACTCGGGTCAGCGGCCGCCATGGCGCAAGCCTGGCCGTCGCGGCCGATCCGCATCGTGGTGCCGTTCGCGCCTGGCGGGGTCACCGATGTGGTGGCCCGACTGCTCGCCGCGCGCTACACAGAGGTACTCGGCCAATCGGTCACGGTCGACAATCGCGCAGGCGCGGGCGGCAACATCGGTGCCGAGCTGGTGGTCAGGGCGGCCCCGGACGGCTACACGCTGCTGTTCTCATCGGCGGCGCTTGCGGTCAATCCGAGCCTGTACTCGAAGCTGAGCTACAACACGCTGAAGGACCTGCTCCCGGTGACTGGGGTCGTGTCATCGCCCCAGCTCCTGGTGGTCCACCCCTCAGTGCCGGTAAAGACGGCGAAAGAACTGGTCGCCCTGTCGCGCAAGCGCAAGGGTGGCCTGAACTTCGGCTCCAATGGCGTCGGTACCACAAGCCATCTGGCAGGCGTGCTGTTTGCTTCGCTCGCCGGCGCCGAGATCACCCATGTGCCATACAAGGGGGCAGGTTCGGTGGTCGGCGCAATCATCGCCGGCGAAGTCGACATGAGTTTCTTCGCCACATCGGTGGCGCTGCCGCATCTGAAATCTGGTCGCCTGCGCGCGTTGGCGGTCACCACGATCAAGCCCACTGCGCTGCTGCCGGACGTGCCGCCACTGGACCGTTTTCTGCCTGGCTTCGACACCGACAACTGGTTCGGCCTGTTTGTCGCCGCCGGGACCCCGAAAGCGATCATCGACCGCCTGAATGCCGAGACGCTCAAGGCGATCCAGACTGTGGAAATGCGCGCGGCGTTCGAGCGCGACGGCCTGGAAGCGCTGTCGCTCGGTCCGGCCGAATTCGCCCAATTCTTCATGCGCGAGATGGAAAAGTACGCGAAGCTGGTGAAACTATCCGGGGCGAAGGCAGAGTAGCGGCGCGTGGCTGTGCAACCGTTGGCGGCGCTCGCCCTGCGCTCAACCTGAGCTCACCCCACCCCACCCCGGCTCAGCCTGCCCCGAACTGCAGCGCTGCCAGCCGCGCATACAGCGGACTGCTCTCCAGCAACTGCGCATGCGTTCCGATCGCCTGGATGCGGCCCTGGTCGATCACCACAGTGCGATCTGCACTCTGCACCGTCGACAGCCGGTGCGCGATGACCAGCACGGTGCGATCCTGCGCAGCGCGATCGATCGCCGCCTTCACATAGGCTTCGCTCTCTGAGTCGAGCGCGCTGGTCGCCTCGTCCAGCAGCAGGATCGGCGGGTCCTTCAGCAATGCGCGCGCGATCGCGATCCTCTGCCGCTGACCACCGGAGAGGCGCACGCCGCGCTCGCCCAGTTGCGTTTCGTAACCCTCGGGGAGCCGGGTGACAAACTCTTCGACAGCGGCCATCCGCGCTGCGGAGCGCACTTCAGCATCGGTCGCATCCGGCATCCCGTAGCGGATGTTGTCGCGCACGCTGGCAGCAAACACGACGCTGTCCTGGGCCACAACGCCGAGCTGGCTACGCAGCCATTGCAGGTCGAGCGACCGGATGTCGACGCCATCGATCAGGATACGTCCGCTGGTCACGTCGTAGAAACGCATCAGCAACTGAAACAGCGTCGTCTTGCCGGCGCCCGACGGGCCGACGATCGCCACCGTCTCGCCAGGCGCAATATCCAGCGTGACATCGGCGATCGCCTCAGTGTCGGGGCGCGATGGATAGCGGAACCCGACATGCTCGAAGCGCACTGCGCCGCGTGCCATCGGTGCTGCCGCCGGCAGCGCGGGTGAAACGATCTCCGAGCGCGCACTCATCAGCTCGAGCAACCGCTCGATCGCGCCAGACGCGCGCTGCAGCTCGCCCCAGACCTCGGCCAGCGCACTGACCGATCCGGCAGCAACCACCGCATAGAGCACGAAGGCGGCGAGCTGGCCTGGGGTCATGCGTCCAGCAAGCACGTCCTGCGCACCCAGCCAGAGCACCACCACGATCGAGCCGAACACCAGCACGATCACTGCCAGCAACAAAGACGCGGTCGCCTGCGCGCGCCGGCGCGCAGTGCCGAACGAGGCTTCGATCGCCTCGCCGAACCGTGAAGACTCGCGTTTCTCCTGGGCGAAGGCCTGCACCGTGGCCACCGCGTTCAGCGTCTCGCCAGCCAGGGCGGAGGAATCGGCAAGCCGATCCTGGCTGGCGCGTGACAGCTTGCGCACCTGGCGCCCGAAGATCACCAGTGGCAACACCACACCCAGCATCAACAGAAAGATGTAGCTGGCCAGCCGCGGGCTGGTGATCACCAGCATGCCCAGACCACCGATCAGCAGCAAGCCGTTGCGCAGGCCCATCGAGAAACTGGTGCCCACCGCGGTCTGCACCTGGGTGGTGTCGGCGGTCAGGCGTGACAGGATTTCGCCGCTGCGCATCGTCTCGAAGAACCGCGGCGACAGCCGGATCACGTTGGAGTAGACCGCCATGCGCAGATCTGCGCTGACCCGTTCGCCGAGCCAGCTCATCAGATAGAAGCGGGTGCCAGTAGCCAGGGCGAGGATCACCGCCACCACGAACAGGGCGACGAAGTATCCGGTGATACCCCCCTGGTTGTCGCGCGCGAACCCCAGGTCGATCAGGCGCTGGAAGGCGGCCGGTATCGTGAGCAGTGCGCCGGCGGCGACCAGAAGCGCCACCATCGCAATAACCACACGGTGACGATAGGGCTGCACGAACGGCCAGAGTTGGACAAGGGGAGACAGGCGCACAGGTTCTGCTTTCAGTTCAAGTTCGTCGAGTTCGTAGTCGGCGCCACCGCGGCAGCCTGCTTCATTGTCCGAGGGTGAGCCCGTCCAGCGCAATGGCAGGTTGTCGCTTGGCAAGCAGATCGGTCACCACCTGGGCGCTGCCCATGGCGAGTGTGAAGCCAAGCGCTCCATGGCCAACGTTGAGCAGCAGATTATTGTATTGGGTGGCACCGAGCAGCGGCGGGCCTTTTGGCGTCGCCGGCCGCAGCCCGCACCAGGCACGCGCACGCGCATAATCTCCCGCCAGCGGAAAGCGCGCACTGGCCTGCGCGGATAACAGCGCCACGCGTACCGGATCGGCCACTGCCAGATACCCGGCGATCTCGGCCATACCGGCAACGCGCAGACTCTCGCCCAGTCGCGCATACACCACCTTCTGCGCAAAGTCGGTCACGCTCACCCGGGGCGCACCTGCGTCGCTCTCGATCGGCAGGGTGAGGCTGTAGCCCTTCAACGGATACATCGGCAGATGGATGCCGCAGGTGCGCGCCAGCGGCACGCTGCGATTGCCCAGCGCGAGCACATAGGCATCGCCGCTGATCGGGCCGACCGAGCTGTCGATGGCGACCACCCGTCCGTGCGCGACAATGATGCGCTCGATCGTCGTGCCCAGAGAAAAACGCGCCCCGGCACGAGTGAGCGCCTGCTGCAGTGAGACACAGAAACGGTAGCAGTCTCCGGCATCCTCGCTCGGCGTGTAGATGCCGCCCACCAGCTGGGCGCGCATGTGCGCCAGTGCAGGCTCAAGTTGAACGCAGGCATCGGCATCCAGTGCCTGCTGCTCGCAACCCAGGCTCGCCTGGTAGTCGAGCAACCTGCGCGCGGCGTCAAACGATGCCTGCTTCACATGGATGACCAGCTTGCCGCTTCGCGAGTAGGCAAAATCGAGCGCCTCGTGCTCGACCAGCGCCCGGGTCAGGGTGCGGCTGTAAAAGGAGAGCGCGAGCAGCTGCCGTGTGGTGCGCTCGGCCTGTGTGCGGTTGCATGCGAGCAGGAAAGCCAGGCAGAACCGCCATTGCTGCAGGTCCAGCTGCGGCCGGAAGCGCAGCGGAGAGTCGGCGCGCAGCAGCCAGGGCGGCAACTTGGGCAAAACGCTGGGGTCGGCCAGTGGCGCCACATAGCTGTAGGAGAGCTGACCGCCATTGGCAAAGCTGGTCTCCAGCGCCACGCCGTCGTTGCGCTCGACGAGGGTCACCTGATGCCCGTCGCGCAGCAGGCACCAGGCGGTAGTCAGACCGATCACACCGGCCCCGAGGACGACGACATGCATGCGAGTATTGTCCCATAGCGCCGATCGCGCGCCGCAGGCGCAGCGCTTGCGGCACGCGATTGACGCCCACCAGCGCGCCCAGGACAATATCCGGCCATGCAGACGACCCCAGCCGATGGCACGCCATAAGACGATCCGCATCGGCTGCGGCGCCGGCTTCCAGGGCGACCGGATCGACCCGGCAGTGATCCTTGCCGCCCAGGGCCGCCTGGACTGGATGGTGCTCGAGTGCCTGGCCGAGCGCACAGTGGCGATGGCGCAGTTGCGCCGGCTGGCCGACCCGGATCTGGGCTATGACCCGCTGCTGCGGGCGAGAATGCAGGCGCTGCTGCCGCTGCTCAAGCGCAACCGGTTCCGTCTGATCAGCAACCTCGGCGCAGCCAATCCGCTGGCCGCCGGGCGGCAGGTGATCGCGATC
>Ga0105046_10009925_pt1 | contig 14849 bp, 7 predicted proteins | sample MAT03_FD_78385 | JGI IMG/M metagenome (GOLD analysis project Ga0105046, IMG submission 78385) | Freshwater microbial communities from Lake Fryxell liftoff mats and glacier meltwater in Antarctica - MAT-03 (megahit assembly) | ecosystem: Environmental > Aquatic > Freshwater > Ice > Liftoff... | reverse complement strand
GCTCCGTACATGCGCCGCCAGTGGCCGGGGTAGGTGCAGACGTAGGGATAGATTCCCGGTTCCTTCGGCACTTCGAAGAAGATGGAATCGGATTGCTCGGGCTGGACCAGTTTGCTGCCGACCAGAATCCTGTCGCTTTTCGGGATAAAGTTGCGTGCGGCTGCGTCGGCATCTCGACCGGTGGCTTCTGCCAGTTCACCGACTTCGGCCATGAAACCGGGCAGCACGACGGTGAAGTTGTGCGGCATGTTGTCGGTATTGGTCAGACGGAACTCGACCGGACGACCTGCCTGGACCGCGATGGTTTCTCGGTCGTAGATCATCCGTTCGCGCACTGTGCCGAGTTGAATCAGCGGCACAACGACTTCCGCCAGACGTTTTTCGAAACGGGCTCGGCTGGCAGCGTCCAGACGTGTCCTGACGCCTTCGGCAAGTTGCAGAGCCAGTTTGGCCTGATCCGAATTGCGTTCACGAGGTTCGCGGCTGGCGAGGTACGAAACGGCGGCTTCGGCCAGATTGCCGAGCTGTTCCTTCGGCCATGATTCGATCGGGATCAAGCTCAAGGACTGCAGAGACGTGTTGACGGACGACCGATCTTTCAGCAGGCTGGCGAGAAGCTTCGTTTTGTCAGCTTCGTGGCCGGGAACTTCCATCATCGCCTGAATGCCGAGATCCTGAATGGTCTGCTCGGCGGCGGACACAAACACGTTGGCCGGGATCTCCTGCTTCCTGATGTCAGGGCCGTTCCAGGACATGGTCAGTCCATCACCGCCGCCGTTATCGAAATATGTGGCGATGATCGGATGTAGGCCAGCGGTAAGCTGAACGGTCCCCTTCCTTTCAACCATGCCATGTAGACCGTCGTTGTCGATGAGCAATTCGCCATCAATGTAGAATCGCGATCCGTCGTCGGAGTTGATGAAGAAGGTGTACTTGCCAAGCTTATCAATCACGATATGGCCGGTGAACATCAGTGCGAACGCATCGCGAGTTTTCAGCACGGGCTGATCCATCACGATGCTCGTGGCGACGCCGGTGGCGGATGGTGTCATCGCCTGCAGAGTTTCGCGAGCGACGTTGGGCGGATTCGGGGCGTAAAAATCGACCTTCAGGCCGGGTTGAGTCAACGGCGACGATCCTTTGGAACCAGCGAGTGTCGGGACAAGCGTGGCGATGTGGTCGAACAGCGATCCTTTGGCATCGCTGGAGGAAACCAGTGACACGGATCGCAGAACGTCTTCCAGTTTCAGCTGGTCTTTCTCAACGGCCGTGAAGACTGCATTGCCGTTGCCGTCGGCACTGATCCATGCGGCAATGGCGACTCGGCGAGTTTCCCCGGACTTCGCCGTGGTGGCGAGCGTCGCAATGCGGTCTCGCACTTTTGCCAGTTGATCGGTCGACTGGCTGGCGAGCAGCTGGCTGAGACTGTTGAGCACGTTTACGCTCGCTTTGGCGTTGAGTTCTTCAATGAGCGTGAACAGTTCTTCGATCTCGGCAACCTTGCTGAGTTTGGCGAGGCCAGTAAGGGAAGTCTGCAGAGTTTCGACGGGCACGTTTTCGCGAGTCAGGATGGCTCGATAAACGCCTTCCGACTTTTCCATCTTCAGCAGGTCTTCGACGCTGGCGTTGGAGAGCGCATAACCCGCAGCGTTGCGAGACAGCTTCTTGCCGGAGGCGAGAGTGTCTCGAATGGCCGCATCGAGATTGATGATGCCGCGAGCTTCGTTGATGACGTAGCTGAGTTGGGGGTCCTGTTCGGTTTCCATCGCAGTGAAGATGATTTCTGGTGCGAGCGGGCTGCGGGTGTAAGTCGCGGCGACGACGGCTTCGGCACGAACCTGGGGTGATGGGTCGGATGCTGCTTTCAGCAGAAAGCCTTCGATACCGTCCGACATCATTGTTTTGGCCAGAACAGTGAAAAGCCCATCCCTCCCCTTCGACTTCGCCAAATCTGCTTCACGAACGGTGTCACGTATGTAGCGAATCAATGCTCCACGGGCATCAGATACGGGCGAAGTCGCTATTGCGTTCACCAGGTTCCAATTCGCTCTTCGCGTCTGCTGATGCACCCACAGCGCTTCCGTGAGATGCCGGGCATGTTCGGGATTCTTCGCATCAAACTGCTTCACCCAATCATTGACGGCCACGATGACTTCATCGGGATTGCGGCCCGTCAGTTCCAGGCGGGCGCGGTAGCGTTCTGAAAGCGTTGGTGACGCGAGTGTTGCCACAACGTCCGCCGTACTCGCCTTGTCGAGCTTCACGACCTTCTGAATTTCGCGGCCTTCGGCGGTGACTCGGTAAACGCGACCGTGCAGATGGTCGCGGCTGGGATCACGGAGGTTGTGCTGCATGTGGCCGATGATCGGGTTCTGCCAGTCGAGCACATACAGGGCTCCGTCGCCGCCGATTTCCATGTCGCTGGGGCGGAAGTTGCCGTCGGACGAGTACAGAATCGGCTCCACTTCTTTCGCGAAGAAACCCGCTCCCTGCTTTTCGAACTTGTACTGAGTCACACCCTGAAAGCCGATCACGTTGGCGATCAGCAGATTGCCTCGATTGGCTTCGGGAAAATGCTGGCTGTCCAGAATCGCAATTGCCGGAACCGGGCGAACTCGCTTTTCGTAAAGCTGTCCTGGAGCCCCATGACCCGGCATTCCGATGTAGTTCCCGGTACCGCCAGTACCGTCCGTCGCAAACTGATTGCCCCACTGGTCGAAGGTATCGCCGTGAGGATTCGGGCCGATGGGGAAATGGAAGTTGATATCAAACGTGACAGGATCCCATTCGTAGACTCCGGTTCCGCCGGTGCCGAATCGTTTGGTCGGCCCCCAGGGAGTTTCGAAGTTCTCGGCGTGGAAAATCCCGCGAGAAAAATAGAATTTCCCGCCGGGACTCATCACAAAGCCGTTCGCCGTGTGATGCGTGTCGGCAGAATCGAGTCCATGGAAAACGCGTTCACGAACATCGGCCACGTCGTCGCCGTCGAGATCTTTAAGGAACAGGATATCCGGGGCTTGAGCGACCAGGACTCCACCGTTCCAGAATTCAAAACCTGTCGGATTGTGCAGGCCATCGGCAAAAGTGATGCAGCGATCGGCGACTCCGTCGCGGTCTTCATCGGGAAGAATCAGCAGCTTGTCGTTCATGGCACCCAGTGGATTCCAGTGGGGATAGGTTGGCCATGCGGCGACCCACAGGCGACCGTCAGTATCGACCGCACTTTGCACAGGATTAGCGAGGTCGGAAAACTGTTCTTCGGATGCGAAGACATTCACCTTCATTCCAGAATGCACAGTCATCTTTTCGATGGCTTCTTCAGCACCGAGGAACTTGTGGCGGCCTTCTTCGAGCTGGCCAGGCTTGTTCGTTTTGACTTCCAGCGGCTCTGGCAGATTGCTGTCGTCCGGTTTGGCGTCGCGTCCCTGCGCGACTTCCCAGATGACAGTATCGCGATCAGCCGCCATGACTTCCAGAATTTCCAACTCCTTCTGCATCACAACAAAATTTGTTTGCCCATCGACGAACTGCAGGCCCGAGCGACCTCCGAAGACGCTATAACCGTCGGTGGCTCGGTAGATATTGTGCCAGATGTGGTTCTTGGCGAGCACAGCTTCGCGGATGTTATCTATCTTTTGTTCGTCCGGCTGCGGAGCATTGCGGTCAAACAACTGACCATCCAGAGAAATTGCAACCATCGAACTGCCGAACTCCGTGACATGTACTCCGTTGATCGTCAGCGGAAAGACCGCCAGCGTGCCGTCCTTCCAAACCTTTGGATACTCAACTCCGAATCGGTCTCGTTCCTGACCTTCAAGGTTTCGCAGGAGGCTCGCATCAAAGGTCACCATCTTCATGGCTTCCTTTGAGTGGTGAAAGAGATCCACGAACGGCACATTCTTCTCGGCAGTAACCTTCGCCATTTCGGCTGTGTACAGTTCCAGATTCTTGTTCTGTTCCGTGCCATTCGGAAGGTGCGGCCAATTCAGATCTTCAAACGCAATCGGCGAACACAGTACCAGTCGCGGAGCGGATTCGCCGTTGTACTTCTGAGCCAGCGTGTGGTCAACTAACGCTTCCAGATCTATGCGAAACTGCGGCAGGCCCGCTTCCCCTGCGTACGATTCGTTGTAGCCGAAGCAGGCGATGACAACGTCGGCCTCGACCTTGCTCAGCCATTGATCCGGCGAACCAAAGTTTTCCGACCGAGGTCGTTCGGTCAGCGCGTCGCCGCTGAACCCCAGATCTCGCACGACGAGATTGTGTTCCGGAAAGCGATAGTGCAGCATCGCTTCCAAATGCCCATAGTGCTGTAGCCTGTCAGCCAGCGTATTCCCGATGACGGCGATATGATCGCCCTTCTTTAATTCCAGCTTGAGTTGCTGAGCCGTCGTGGCGGATTCAGAAACGAGGATCAGACCGCACAGCAACACAATTCGGCGAACAGAACTCGACATGAGCCACACTCCTGGGGATGGAGATTCCGGTGGGAAAGTCAGTATGTCCCGCAGCTTCGCATGTTCTGCGATGTGGTCAAGTCATTCAGCGTTCGGGTGACGGCGGCGGAACGTGGGAGCAACCAGGCGGCGACGTGCCGATGGAATTCTCCGGGGCACCACCAGGAGCAAGCAATAAATTCGACTACGAGGGCAACCCCGGCACTCAATTGTGGCACGATGGCACGCCTCATCCGTGGGAATCCAAACGAGTCTGGCATCTCGAACCATCTTTGACAGATGCCGATTTTGACAGATGCCGATACTGTCTACGCCGGAGCTGAAGATGCCGCAATCTTCCATTCAATCGATGGCGCGACGACATGGAAAGAACTCCCCGGACTTCGTGATCAGCGAAGCAGCGAATGGGCACCTGGAGCCGGTGGCCTGGCGGTTCATACGATCCTGCTTGATTCGAGCAATCCCAATCGCATCTATGTCGCCATCTCAGCGGCCGGCGCATTCCGCACGGACGACGGAGGTGCGACGTGGAAGCCGATCAATCGTGGTCTGACATCAAAGTATCTCCCGGATCCAAATGCCGAAATCGGTTACTGCGTGCATCGACTGGCATTGCATCCGTCAAGGCCGGATGTCGTGTTCATGCAGTTGCACTGGAATGTGATGCGAACCGACAACGCCGGTGACCTGTGGACTAACATCAGCGGCAATCTGCCGACCGACTTTGGGTTCCCGATTGAAGTTCACGCTCACGAACCGGAGACGATCTACGTCGTGCCGATCAAGAGTGATTCCGAACACTTCGTCCACGAAGGCAAACTCCGGGTCTTCCGCAGCCGCACCGGCGGCACGGATTGGGAACCGCTCACAAACGGTCTGCCTCAGAAAGACTGCTACGTCAACGTCCTGAGAGACGCGATGGCGACGGATTCGCTGGACAGTTGCGGCATCTATCTGGGTACGACCGGCGGCCAGGTCTATGTCTCACCAGACGGCGGCGATCACTGGACGACCATTGTTCACGACCTTCCTCGCGTGTTATCGGTCGAGGTTCAGACGATGCCATGACGACTGCCGTAATCCGAGTCATGTTGCCGTATCATCTGCAGAACCTCGCTCACGTCGAGCCTGAAATTTCGCTCGAAGTCGCAGGCCCGATCACTCAAAACTCCATCCTCGACGCGATCGAAACTCGTTACCCGATGCTGTGCGGCACGATCCGCGACCATGTGACAAAAAAACGTCGCCCGTTCCTGCGTTACTTTGGATGTGAAAAGGACCTGTCGCACGATCCAACCGACTCACCACTGCCCGCCGCGATCGTAACCGGAGCCGAACCCTTTATCATCTGGGGGGCACTTGCAGGCGGATAAGTCATTCACTCTGTGATGCCCAATTGATCCAGCATCACGGCGTATTCGTAGGCTTTCTCCCGCAATGCTTCGTAGCGCCCGCTGGCACCGCCGTGGCCTGCATCCATGTTGCATTTCAGGAGTAGCGGGTTCAGGTCCGTCTTCAGCGATCGCATTTTTGCGACGTACTTAGCTGGTTCGTGAAACAATACCTGGCTGTCATTCAGTGAGGTTGTCACCAGGATCGTGGGATAGTGTTTCTTTTCAATGTTGTCGTAAGGAGAATACTCCAGCATGTACCTGCCAGCCGCCGCTTCTTTTGGGTTACCCCATTCGAGGAATTCCTGAACCGTCAGCGGGAGCGATTCATCGAGCATCGTATTGATGACATCCACAAACGGAACAGCCAGATGAGCCACTTTGCACAGATCGGGACGGAGATTGATTACCGCTCCAATCAGCAGTCCACCCGCGCTGCCGCCTTCAATCGCCAGTCGTTCCCGGGCACCGTATTTTTTATTCACCAGGTGATCTGCACACGCGATAAAGTCGGTAAACGTGTTTTTCTTTTTCATCAATTTGCCGTCAAGGTACCATTGATAGCCCATGTCCGAGCCGCCTCGAATATGAGCAAGAGCGAACACCACGCCGCGATCCAGCAGCACAAGTCGACTGGCACTGAAGTTCGGATCCGTACTGAAACCATACGAGCCATAGCTGTACAGGAACAGCGGAGCCTTGCCGTCCCTCACAAGGCCCTTCCTGTAGACCAGTGAGATGGGGACCTTCACGCCATCCGGCGCAGTGGCTTCGATGCGTTCGCTCACGTAATTCTTCGTGTCAAAACCGCCCGGCACTTCGGTTGCCTTCAGAAGTTCACGGTTCTTTGTCACCAGATTGAATGCGAAGACCGAGGGCGGAGTGACGAGGCTGTTGTAGCTGAACCGGATCGTGTCGATATCGAATTCCGGATTGGCACTGAGCCCGACGTCATAGCTGGGTTCCGGGAATGAAATGCGATATGAATTCATCGTGCCGAAATTGTGGACGCGAAGCTGCGGAATGCCGGCTTCACGTTCGGTGATCACAGCAAAATCCCTGAACAGACTGATGTCCTCGATGAAGACCGCTGGATTGGCTGTTTCAAAAACTTTCCACTGTGTTGCATCCGACTGAGCAACTTCGCGGGTCATCCACTTGAAGTTGACGGCGCCGTCCTTGTTCGTGCGAATGTGAAACAGACCGTCCCGATGATCTGCGGAATATTTAACGCCTTCCTGCCGCGAAGCAATCACACGAAAGTCTTCGGTCGGCGTTGCGCTGTCCAGAAAATGTTGCTCGGAAGTTGTGGAACTCTCAGAAGAATGGACGATGTACTTCTTATCGTGCGTGCGACCGACAGCAAGCGTGTAGAGTTCATCTTTCTCTTCAAAGATCAGGGCGTCGCTGCTTACGGGCTCTCCGAGGAGGTGCCGAAAAAGCTTGTGTGATCGTTTGGCTTCATTCTCCACAGTGTAAAAAACGGTTCGATTGTCGCTCGCCCATTCGAAGCCCGCGACCTTGGCAAACTTGTCTTCAACCAGTTTACCCGTTGCCAGATCCTTGATCGAGAGATAGTACTCACGGAATCCTGTCGTATCCGTCAGATATGCGTAGAGCTGTCCATCGTTGCTGACGCCAGCCGGAATCGCCGACATATACTTCTGGCCCATGGCCAGCGCATTCACATCCAGAAGGATCTCTTCAGTGGCCTCAAGGCTGCCTTTCCTGCGGCAGTAAATGGCATACTGCTGACCTTCCTGGGTTCGGCTGTAGTACCAATAGCCACTGTCGCGCACGGGAACTCCGAGGTCCGTTTGTTTGATGTGCGAAAGCATCTCCTGATAGAGCGTCTCGGCGAACGGTTCCAAGTGCTTTGTCAGTGATTCACGGTAGGCATTTTCCGCCTCAAGATGCCTGACGACCTCCGGGTTCGTCTTGTCCTTCATCCAGAAGTAAGGGTCTTCGATTTTCATGCCGTGAAAGTCAAAGCTGTGCAGCTTTGCCGCAGCAATCGGAGGCTTCGCAGCCACGTCGTCTGCGGCAACAGGAATTGCAAAGACAAGTAAAAGGAACTGGACAAACAAGCTCATGACCGACTCCGATCGTACCGATCTCGGGGACAACTTTCCCAATCGGGCAGATGTAGCCGTCTCCCTGCCGTATTTCAAGCAGGAAACCGTTTTAGTCGTTCCGACATTGAGGTCGAAAGTAGAGCATTCGCACAACGGCACCTGTTTTTCCCGCATACCGGATGCAGACGATGAAATAAGCACCCATTGGTAAGTATTGTGGCATAACAATCGATTGCGCAAACAGTATCCGGAGACTGACGTCTCGCGGCTCGCCGAGTTCCAGGCGAGCGGGGGACGTCAGTCCCCTGATTGTGATTCCTGCGATTATACCATTTAACTTGTGCATGGGTGCTTACCGCAGGATCAGCTATGATGTTGCCGACTTGCGAATTCTGCGCCGGGCTTGCGAACTCAAGTGCCCGAAACAGCCGCACACAACCGAGGAAGAAAGCAATCATGAATTGTTTCCACAGCATTCAGACAGCCATGTTCTCCGCGATCATCTGTCTGGCGTCAGCGACAGGGAACTCAGCGCAGGAATCCACCGCAGCATCGGAGCTGGTCCAGCACGTCATTCAGGCGGCCGGGGGTGACGCAAAGCTGCTCAAGCTGTTCCGCATGAAGGAACAATACAACGCAGGGGCAACACTCCAGACGCCAGGAACTCCGCGTGCTTCGGTGGTAGAGCCGCCAAAGTCATGGTGGATTGGAGCAGCGGAACGAGGTGAGGAGCCAGCGAAAATCACGGCGTGGGCCTGGACACTCGGCGCCTTGGCTGATCCGGAATCAAAAATCGAAACAATCGCCGACGTCACCGAAAACGAAATGCTCGTGGCAGGACTGCGGACCGCCGGCACCGTCGATCCGCCGCTGGACATGTACTTCGACAAGAAAACGTACGAACTGGTCCGTGTCGATTGGCGGAACGATATCTACCGCTTCAGCGACTGGAAAGACTATGACGGAACGAGATACCCGTCGAAGTGCGTGATGTATCGCCGCCAGTCGGGGGAACCCTGGTTTTTCCACGAGATCCTTGAACTCGAGCGGCTGCAGGAATTGCCGGACGGATTGAAGCGTTAGTGCGGCCATCGGTGCCGATGTCAGGGGTCGATGGTGAAAGACATGCTGACCTGAGACACTATTGCGAATCGTGGGCGCATCAATGGCCCCTGGAGAGCTGTGTCATGAGTGTTTCGAATCTGGCGACACAACTAAAGCGGTCGATTCGTCGGGGACGAGTTCTGACGGCACCGGCGCAGCTCGCTGGCTATGACGCTGATGGACTGGGCTACAAGACGTTTCGCCCCGACGCAGTCGTGATTCCCGCGGACGCGGACGAACTCGTCAATCTGCTGCGGGATTCGCGGAGTCTTAATGTCCCTGTGACAATTCGAGGTGCGGGAACATCGCTGTCGGGCGGCCCTGTTGCGGCGCAGGGCGGTGTTGTGGTGCATACCTCGTCGCTGCGCAAAGTTCGCGAGATCTGTACCGAAGGCTATTGGTGCGAAGTCGAATGCAGTGTGACACTCAACCAACTTGACGCGTCACTGCTGCCGTACGGGTTGTTCTATCCTCCGGATCCATCCAGCGGACCTGTTTGTACGCTGGGCGGCAACGTGGCGATGAACGCCGGCGGCGCTCACTGCTTTCGGTACGGCGTGACCAGCAATTATGTGCTCGGAATCGAAGTTGTATTGCTGGACGGCAGCGTGCATCGCTTCGGCGGACCCGCGGGTGGGCGAGGTGCGTGGCGAGAAGACTGGAAGCGTTTGATGGTGGGCTCCGAAGGGACGCTTGGTGCGTTCACTCGCTTCTGGCTGCGACTGTTGCCTCGCCCGGAGAAAGCGTGGACTTACCGTGCCACATTTGCTGATCTTCAATCCGCCGAGCGGGCGATTCATGCTCTGGCCGCGCACGCCTCGTTTCCTGTCGCCATCGAACTCATGGATCCGCGCTGCGTGGCCATGGTCGAAAATAGTCCAATGGCAGTCGGACTGCCAAAGGATACTTTTCTGCTGGTCACAGAGATCGATGGTCCGTCGGTGCTGCTCGATGCCCGTGCGACAGCCGTTGCAGAACTGCTCAATGCTGCCGGCGCTTCGGGTGTTGAATACAGTGACGACGAGACGCAGCGGAATCGACTCTGGAAAGCCCGCAAAGTTGCCGGTGGTCTGATGGGGCAACTCAGCCCGGACTTCCTGGTCCAGGACGCCGTGATTCCCAAGCGGGCACTCGCCGAGGTACTGCAACTGGTCTATGACGAAGCCGATGCAGCAGGACTTCGAGCCGTCAATGTCTTCCATGCGGGCGACGGAAATCTGCATCCAAATTTTCTGTTTGATTCACGGAAACCTGGAGAGCTTGAAAAAGTTGAAGCGATCAGCAAACGACTGATGCAGCGCGTGATTGCAGTCGGGGGCACGCTGTCGGGCGAACATGGGATCGGCAATGACAAGACGGCTTACATGTCGTTGTTCTTTGGTGAGGACACTTTGCGATTGCAACTTGCGGTGCCTGCCGTCTTCAATCCGCAGCATCAGTTGAATCCGTTGAAGGTGTTTGCGTCGAGGCGGTTTGGGCCCGCGCAGGGGGTCAAGCCTGTCAATAGTATTGGAGCAGGGAACTCCGGGTCGTCTGACGAGAGAATGGCCGATAAAAAACTGGCAGCGTCTGAATCCCGCGTCGGAGACACGGGCAACAGAAAATCTGGCACGAATGTGGCAGATGACACGCTGAGAATTCCTCGAACGTTCGAACCGTTCATTGATGCCATTGACGGCGTGATGTGCTGTCCCGCGACGATGACGACCGCTGAACTGCGTTCGCAGGCGGCCGTTCACGAGCTTCGGTTTCCGTTGATTCTGGATGAACACAAACCGCTTCGTGAGCAGGTGGCGGCCAGCGGCTTTGCGCCCGCATCATCGCGTTTCGGCCCGTATTGCGACAACATCACCGGAATGAACTGGCGACTGCCCAATGGACGTATCGTCCGCATCGGTGAGCGAGTTGTGAAGTCCACAACTGGCTACGACCTGTTGCGGTTCCTGCTCAATTCCTCCGGTCATTTTGGTGAACCCGTCGATTTCGTAGTGCGACTGCGGCCCGACTGCAGCACGACGCATCTCTATTCGCTGACGGGCAGCCGTGAGTCTGTGTCACAAGGTGCGACGGCGATGCTGGCAACCTGCTGGATGCACTGGTTTGACTCGGTCGATGTGGTGGTGGAAGACAGCCAGGAATCGTGCCGGTTGCGGATCTCTTTGAATTGTCCGGCTTACGAATCTGCGATTTATGAGGAGCACTTGTCATCGTTTGCCACGAAGCATGAGCTTCTGCTGCACTCGGAATCAGTCGCTTCGGTTCCCGCCGATGGCTGCCCGGATTTCGTACTGAAGACGACACCGGATCAGGTGATTCCACTGGCTCACAGGGTCGCTGTCGAAAACGACGTGACGTGTGTTGCTCTGTGCTACAACGGAGTGGTGCATGGCTATCTGAAAAACGGGCTCGAGACAAGTACAGCCGGTAGCGGAATTCGTCAGGCATCCGACCGAAGTCTCACGACTTCGGCGACGGAAATTCAGCGGAAGATCACGAATATCATTGAACGCTGCTCGAAAGAAATCCAGGCCGCCGGCGGCGACTGGCAGTCAAGACACATCCCATCCACTGCACCTTCGGGAGTCGAAGTGCAATGGCTCCAGCAGCTGGAACAGGAATTCGCATCGCTATGACTTCGTCTGAATCTCCCGGTTCCCTGCCCCACGCATGCGCCACGCCATCCGCTGATCGCGACCTGCTGACCAGTTGCGTCCATTGCGGCTTATGCCTCGAAGTCTGCCCAACCTACCTGCTGTCGGGTGATGAAAACAATTCGCCGCGCGGACGGCTGCGTTTATGGCGTGAGGAATCTGAAGGACGGCTCGCGCCGGATCCCTGGACCGCCCAGTACACCGGAGAGTGCGTTGGTTGTCTGGCCTGTGAAACAGCCTGTCCCGCAAATGTTCCTTACGGAGAAATTCTTGAACAGACGCGGCACATGCACGTTGCGGCGGGACGGACTCATACGTCACTCAAGCTGCGGATCGCGGCGGCTCTGGCGGCGCGGCCCCGGCTGTTCAATCTCATGATGCTTCCGACGCGGCTGCTGCGTCGATGCGGCGTGTTGCCGCATCGGTTCCTGTTTTCCGGACGTCCAGCGATTGCGCAATCGACCGCTGGTTATGCGAAGCAATTGATGGCGCAACATCGCCCGACCGGCCCGCGCGTCGCACTGCTGACCGGCTGCCTGATGGAAGCTGTGTTCCGGGAGATTAATTTTGCGACTGTCCGCGTGCTGATCGAGAATAACGTGCAGGTCTTCGTCCCATCTGATCAGGGATGCTGCGGTGCCATGCAGGAACATCTCGGGCTGGACGGCATCGACCAGCTTCGCGATCACAACCGTCGCGCATTTGCGTCGCTTCCTGTTGATGCTGTGGTCTGCAATTCGTCGGGCTGCGGACTGGCCCTGGGCAAAGCATTGAGCGACGAAGTCCCCGTGCGCGATGTGCTCGACTTTCTCGGCGAGCAGCCTTTGGTCCAGCGAAATCGTGCCGCTGTTGGGACGCGAGTCTACGTGGATCTCCCCTGTCATCTGATTCACGGTCAGAAGGTCAACGGCATTCCGAAGTCCGTGCTCGACGCTACGGGCTATCGCTGGGAACTCGCTCCTCAGGCCCGTGACTGCTGTGGCTCTGGTGGGGTTTACAACCTGCAGCAACCGGACAATGCCCAGGAGATTCTCGCTCGCAAATCCTCGTTTCTCAACGACGCCGCAGGAGATCCCGTGATCCTCGCAACCAGCAATCATGTCTGCATGATGCAGTGGAATTCGGCATTCAAGAGCGGTCTCGTCAATCGTCCATTTCAGGTCCGACATGTGATCCAGTTGCTTGATCCTCAGCAACCGGCTTGCGTTGAGTGATCAATTCACGCCACAATTGAAGCTGCTCCGGATTCTTTGTCAAGGCGACAAAATGAGCCACGCAGCGATGATTGACCGATTATTTGTGCGTGAGTGCTTATACCTGTTGCCAGGTTCGCCTTACTTGCGGCGATGCCCTGCGCCCCGTCGGCGGCGGATGACTTGGCGCGGGCTTCGCCCGCAACCCAGGTGGAGTTGACGGAAAATGGCGAGCCGCGAGACGTCAGTCGCCGGTTTTTGCAATTCTGTTTTTCTGTTCCGCCAGTTGACGCACGTGCAGGACAACGGCGATCACCGTGAACTGCAGGAATCGCAATCAGGGGACTGACGTCCCCCGCTCGCCGGATGAGAGAAATCTTCTCAGGAAAACAAAATTTCAATCATTTGCCGTGCAATGCCCAAAGGTGGCCCGGCATTGTCGGCGGAAGAGAAGGGTGTGATTCGCTCGATGTTTACCGAGCATCGAAATCACGAACAGGCGATCTGGATGGCGAACACGGGTCTGATCGTTTCCGGTCGACCGAATATCAGGTCGTGGGTGGCGTACGGTCCTGGTGCTGAGAGTCAAAATCTGCCTGCGTAAGTTTCGCTCCCGGATCCGGGTGGAATGCCGGTCGATGGTGCCCGGAACTGGTCGAGCGGTTGGCTGCCTCCGGTTTACCAGGGCACGGCGATTCGGTCTGAAGGATTGCCGGTGCTGCATCTTCAGCCAAAGACGGCCCGGACGTCGGAGATTGATGCGGGGCGAATGGAACTGCTGCGAAAGCTCAACGCCAGACATCAGGAACTCCGGCCGGGTGAACTTGAACTGGATGCCCGGATCGCCAGCTTCGAACTCGCCGCGCGGATGCAGCTCTCGGCCACAGATGCGCTCGATCTCAATCAGGAGACCGCCGCAACTCAGCAGCTTTCCGGTCTGGATAACGACAAGACTCGCTCGTATGGCAAGCGCTGTCGGATGGCTCGGCGGCTGGTCGAACGCGGGGTCCGGTTTGTCCAGATCTTCATGGCCGGGCAGCCGTGGGATACGCACTCGAACAACGTCTCCGGAATTCGGAGTTGTTGCGAACAGACGGACTTGCCGATCGGCGGCCTGTTGACAGACCTCAAACAACGCGGCCTGCTGGATTCGACACTGATTCAATGGGGCGGTGAGTTCGGTCGAACCCCCGGTGCCGAGCAGCGCGAAGGCAACAACACACCCGGCATCGGAGGCCGCGATCATCGTCCCTATGGCTTCAGTGTCTGGCTTACCGGCGGTGGCATTCGCGGAGGCCATGAATTACTGTCCCGTAAACTTTGGCGGTCGCTTTTCAGAAAAGGCTTTCAGACCTTCCTGTGCGTCCGGCAATTCAAGGCATCGCAGGTAGGCTTCTGTGTCGGCTCGGTGTGCCACTTTGGGCTGGGAACCTTCATCAAGGTGGACGAGACGTTTCGTTTCCCGCAGAGCGACGGCGGGCATTTGCAGCATCTTCTCCGCAAGCTGACGACCGCGTTTCAGCAAGGCGCTGCCGGGGACGATTTCGCTGACGAGTCCCCAATCCAGAGCTCTTGTCGCTGTGATCGGTTCCCCCATCAAACACATTTCCAGGGCTCGTGATTTTCCAACCAGTGCAGTCAGTTGAGCGATCCCGTAACCGGGTGGCCAGCCGAGTCGGATTTCAGGCATGGCAAAGCGCGCGGCATGACTGGCGATTCTGAGGTCAGCAGAATAAGCGGCAACGCAACCTGCTCCAAACGCATCACCATTCACAAGTGCGATGACAGGTTGCGGCAGGCGTTCAAAGGCAAGGTACATTTCCGCCTGACGATGACTGAGCGTGCGGGCTGTGGGCAGCGGAAGCGATCTCAGTTCCTTCACATCGTCGCCCGCACAGAACGCATCGCCGGCACCGGTCAGCAACACGACGCGAACATCCTGCGGATGGCCGGCGAGCCATGCCACAGTCTGCTCGAT
>Ga0105046_10009922_pt1 | contig 14851 bp, 19 predicted proteins | sample MAT03_FD_78385 | JGI IMG/M metagenome (GOLD analysis project Ga0105046, IMG submission 78385) | Freshwater microbial communities from Lake Fryxell liftoff mats and glacier meltwater in Antarctica - MAT-03 (megahit assembly) | ecosystem: Environmental > Aquatic > Freshwater > Ice > Liftoff... | reverse complement strand
TTCGGGTCGCCGGGCAAGGCCGTGAGCACCTTCACCGCATGGTCCGCCACCACTTCGTTGAACCGGCCCACGAGCCCTTGATCGCTGCCGAAGACGATGGCCCCGATGTACTTGGGAACGCCCTGTTGCGGATCATCGAGGGGTACGGTCCCGAATTGCCGGAAGCAGGCAGAAAGGCCCAGCTCGACGGTTCGATAGTACGCGTCCAGCGATCCCATGGAACGTTCGTATTGCGCGATGCTCGAAGCCGCCACCGCCTTCATGGTGCGCACCACGGCACGCAGATCGCCCGCGCTGGCGATCTTGCGACGAAGGCCTTCCGCGGTGTCGCTCATGGGGTCGTTGTTTCCTTCGGCACTTCAGCTGGTGCGGTCTTCGGTGCGGCACTGGCAGGCTTGTCCTTCTTGGGAACGAGGAACTCCGCGAGCGCGGTCTTCGCCATGCTCAGAATGGCCTCCTTGTCCGCTGGTCGCAGATCGTCCGCGATCTCCAAGCTCTTCCGTATTTCGGGGGAAAGTCCAGCGGCGGCGGCCAAGAGTGCGGTCTGCGCCTCTTCCATCTTCTCCAAGGGGACCGCATCGAACTGCCCTTCGGTGAGGGTAACGAGCACCACGATCTGATCCGCCACAGCGAGCGGGCTGGCCTCTTGTTGTTTGAGACAGGCGCGGATACGACGGCCATGATCCAAACTGCGTTGGGTGGCTTTGTCCAACTGCGCACCGAAGCGGGCGAAGGTCTCCAGTTCCTCGAATTGCGCGTAAGCAAGTTTCAGATCACCAGCAACGGCGCGGAATGTAGCGCGCTGTGCCTTGCCTCCCACACGCGAAACGGAACGACCTACATCCACCGCAGGAAGCACGCCGAGCTGGAAGAGCGAGGGAGAAATGTAGATCTGACCATCGGTGATGGAGATCAGGTTCGTGGGGATGTACGCGGAGATGTTCTGCGCCTCGGTCTCCACGATGGGCAATGCTGTGAGCGATCCGCCGCCGTGGTCCTTGTTCAAGTGCGTGGAGCGTTCCAACAAGCGCGAGTGGATGTAGAAGATATCGCCGGGGAAGGCCTCGCGACCGGGTGGTCGGCGAAGCAGCAGCGATAGCTCGCGGTATGATCGTGCGTGTTGTGTAAGATCGTCGTACACGATCAGTACATCGCGCCCTTGCTCCATGAAATGCTCCGCGATGCTGGTGGCCGCGTATGGTGCGATGTACGACAGACCGGGTGGATCGTTGCCTTCCGCCACCATGACCAATGTGTAGGCAAGCGCTCCTTTTTCGCGCAGCAACGCCACGGCCTTGGCAACAGCTGCCGCCCGTTGCCCGATGGCGCAGTACACGCAGATCACGTCCTTCCCTTTTTGGTTGAGGATGGTGTCCAGTGCGATAGTGCTCTTGCCGGTCTGCCGGTCGCCGAGGATCAATTCACGCTGTCCGCGCCCGATGGGGATCAGGGCGTCAATTACCTTGATGCCCGTTTGCAGCGGTGTGCTCACCGGGCTTCGGTCCATGATCGGCGGCGCGGGTCGTTCAATGGGCAGGCGCTTCTCCAGGTCCAGTGGCGGCCCTTCATCCAAGAGACGACCGAGCGGATCGATGATACGCCCGAGCATTTCCTCGCCCACACCGATGTCCATCACCCGGCCTGTGCGGCTCACCTCATCGCCTACGCGCAAGTGTGCGTGATCGCCCAGTAGCACCACGCCGATCTCGTGCTCGTCCACATTGAAGGCGATGCCGAACACATCGCCGGGGAATTGGATCAGCTCCTCGTACCCGATGTTCGGCAGACCGGACACCGTGGTGATGCCCGTTGCGACGCTGGTGATGACTCCCACCTCGCGCGGGCGCAGCTCAGGTGCATGGTACACGCGCGCCGCTTCAAGATCCGCGAAAGTGCGGTCCAGGGTATCCTTCAACTCAGGGGTCGGGGCGCTCATTCGGTCTACGGATCGGTAGCTGGAACCGCGTCCGTTCCTTTCGTCCCGAGCAGGTCATCCACGTTGGAGGTGAGCCAGTTCAAGTGATCATCGATGCTCCACGCGATCTTCTGGCCGTTGGCGCTGAGTTCGATGCCTGCTAACAGGTCCGGTGCCGTAGCGAAGCGAAGGACCACTTCCGTATCGAAGGTCTTGTTCACCGCCTCCTGCAATGCGCTGTGTTGCTCTTCCGGAAGGTCGAAGGCGCTGCGCACCAGCGGTGGTTCCGGTGCCTTGCGGATGGCCTCGGCGAAGGGTTCCATGTCCTTGTCGTCCATGACGGAAAGGCGCTGGATGAATGCGGCACACATGCGCTCCTCCAGTTCGGTGGAGGCCATGTCCTTCAAGGTGCTGCGGGTGAGCGCGAAGACCTGCTGTTGCGTGCGTTGCCGTATCGCAGTGGCCAGATCGCGGGCTTCGATGCGCAGTGCCTCCTTTCGCTGTGCGGCCAGGTCGTTCGCTTCCTTCTTCGCCGCATCCATCAACTTCGTGCGTTCCGCGCTCGCTTCCTCCTTGGCCTTGTTCAGCAGTTCGGTGCGTTGTTGATCGATGGCATCGTTCTTCTGCTGCAGCTCGGTCCTTTCCTCCAGAGCATCCGCTTCCCGCTTTTCCGAATCGGCGATGCGTGCGGCGATCTTCTTCTCCCGCGCATCGATCGCATCGAGCACCGGCTTGTACAGGAAGCGCTTCATCAGCCACACGAGGATGAGGAAGTTGAGCGCCTGCGCGCCGACGGTGAACCAGTCGATCAGCATCGCTTACTTGCCTGCGGCGGTGTCGATGACGTGGTTCCAGAACGGATTGGCGAAGATCAGGATCATCGATACCACGAAGCAGTAGATCGCGGTGGATTCGATCATCGCCAAGCCAACGAAAAGCGTTCGTGTGATGGTGGAAGATGCATCGGGCTGCTGCGCGAGCGAGGTGAGCGCGGTGACGACCGCCTTCCCTTCTGCAAGTGCAGGGGCCATCGTGCCGATACCGGTGGTGATGCCGGCGATGATGATGGAGGTCACCGCTATTGTGGTCGTGCTATCCATGGAAGGTGCTTGAGTTGGTCCGGTGTTGGTTCATGATGTGGTCGCAGGCTTGGGATCGGCCTTGCGTTCGCTTGTGGCTGCCGCGATGTAGACCGCGGCCAGGATGCTGAAGATGTAGGCTTGGACCATGCCGGTGAGCAGGCCGAGCAAGGTCATGACGATCGGGAAGATGAAGGGTGTGATCGTGAGCAGGATCCCGATGATCATGGCGCCGCTCATCATGTTACCGAACAGGCGCACCGCCAATGCCAAGGTGCGCGATACTTCGCTGATGATGTTGAAGGGGAGCATGACGAACGTGGGTTCCATATAGGAGTGCAAGTAGCCGCCCAAGCCCCGTGCCGCGATGCCGAAGGCCGGCACGGACACGAACACGGCAAGCGCGAGCGCGACCGTGGTGGAGAGGGATCCGGTGGGTGGCTCGTAACCCGGCACGATCGTGAGCAGGCTGGCGCTCGCTATGAAGAGGAAGAGGGTGCCGAGGAATGCGATGTAGTTCCGAGCTTTTGCCAGACCTACATCCTCGATCTGCTGCACCGCGCTTGTCACGATGGTCTCCAAGAGGTTCTGCCAGCGCGTGCGTGCGATCCCCATGGAGAGGCGGCGTGTGATCAGCCAGGACCCTACGACCATCAGTAGCATGACCACCCAGGTGAAGAGGATCGTGGCGTTCAACTTGAACACGCCGTGTTGCCAGTATATGACCTCGTCCGGACTAAAGTGCATGGCGTTCAGGTATTGCGGGTTGCACTCCGGCTTCCTTCTCCTTGGTGAAATGGACCACGACGAAGCGCGCGATCACGATGCCCAAAAGCGCTGCGACCATGCGCTCCCAATGACCGACACCAAGGGCGTAGATGCCAAGCAGAAGAATGATCATGCGCACCAGCAAGCTACCGATGAAGAGCAATGCCGGTCTTCTGGTGGTTCTCATTTTCTGCACCGTCCACCACAGCCCGCCGTAGAACATGCCGCCGAGCAACAGACCCGCAAGGAGTGCGATGACCAATTGGAGCGGCTCAAGCATCTGGATCATGTTCTTCGTGTATCGCCTTGTTCTCCTTATCCACCCAAAACCACGCGTTGACGCAGCCCAAGGTGAGCCCGGCCATCAGCAAGGCGAGGGTCCAGGAATGTCCGGCGGCGTAGTGCTTGTCCAGCCAGATCCCGATACCCGCACCGGCCAAGGTGGGCACCACCACCGACCAGCCGATCAGTCCCATCATGCCCAAGCCGAACCAGACAGCAGGCGTGGGATCCCGTCGCGCCTTCAACTTGCGCGAAGCCTCGGTACCCACCTTGCTTGCCAAGGGAGAGCTGTTCCGCGAACTACCGTTGGTGTCTTGTTCATTCATTGTTCATGCCCGAGAAGCGGAGCAGGAATCCCGATTCCAGTTTGGCCATCCTTGATCGGATCTCCTGCTCCTGATCGTCCAGTTCCTTGAATTCAGTTTCAACCTGTGTGCGCAGTTCGGCGAGGTCGGTGCCTATGATCGCACGCCGCACCGATACGTGTACCTGCGATCCGGTCTTCACCAGGACCCCTTCATCCACCGCCACGAACACCTCGCCTTCCGCCGCAGTCTCGAAGGTAAGGATACCTGCTGTAAGCGCGGCCACACAATCGCGGCGACGTGGCAGCAGCCCGAAGGATCCTGCATGTGTTGCAGCTACTATACGCAGCACATGGCTGCGTTCCAGCAACACTTCCGATGGCAGCAGGACCTTAAGCTCCATCGGTCGTTGTCTTTTTGGCGGTCATCGTCCTGGCCTTTTCGCGTGCCTCGTCGATGGTGCCGATCATGTACAGCGCGCCTTCGGGCACATCGTTGAACTCATCGTTCAGGATACGCTCGCAACCGTCCAAGGCATCTTCGCGGCTCACGAACTTTCCCTTCAGGCCCGAGAACTGTTCGGTGGTGAAGAAAGGCTGTGTTAGGAAACGTTCCAAGCGCCGCGCACGGGCCACCACGGTGCGATCTGCCGCTGCGATCTGTTCCATGCCCAACATGGCGATGATGTCCTTCAATTCTTCGTACTCGGCCAAGGTGCGCCGGATCTCCTGCGCCAGTGCGTAATGCCGATCGCCCACGATACCGGGCGTGGCCATTTTGGAATTGCTCTGCAACGGATCCACCGAAGGGTATAGCCCTTCACTGGCACGCTTGCGCGAAAGCACGATGGACGATGAGAGATGCGCGAAGGCGTGGACGGCCGCAGGGTCCGTGAGGTCGTCCGCAGGAACGTAGACCGCTTGTATGGAGGTGATGGCACCGCTGTCGGTATTGGCGATGCGCTCCTCCAAGGCCGAAAGTTCCGTGCCCATGGTGGGCTGGTAGCCGAGGCGTGAAGGCATCTGGCCCATCAGTCCGCTCACCTCCATGCCGGCTTGGATGAAGCGGAAGATGTTATCCACCAACAGCAACACATCGCGGTGTTCATCATCGCGGAAGTACTCGGCCATGGTGAGGGCGGCATGGCCCACGCGGAACCGCGCGCCCGGCGGTTCGTTCATCTGGCCGAAGATCATCACAGTATGGGGCAGCACGCCCGCATCCTTCATTTCCTCGTAGAGTTCCTGCCCTTCGCGGCAGCGCTCGCCGATGCCACAGAAGATGCTTACGCCGTGCTGCTCACTCACCACGTTGTGGATCATTTCGGTGAGCAACACGGTCTTGCCGACACCTGCGCCACCGAAGAGGCCGGCCTTGCCGCCGCGTTCGATCGGTGTCAGCACGTCGATCACCTTGATGCCGGTATCGAACACTTCCGAGGTCACCTTCCTGCGCACCAGCGGCGGCGGATCCCGGTGTATCGATCGCCATTCCATCTTGGGCAATGCGGATCCCTTGTCGATCACCTTTCCGAACACATCGAACATGCGCCCGAGCAGGCCTTCGCCAACGGGCACTTGCAATGGCCCACCAGTTTGTTTCGCCACCATGCCACGCGCAAGACCTTGGGTGGGTGTGAGGGAGATGCCTCGCACATGGTGCGCATCGCGTTGCGCAAGTACTTCGATGACGATGCGGTCCCCGGGGCCGGTGATGAGCACGGAATGAATGGTAGGCAGCGGTCCCTCGAACCGCACATCCACCACGCTGCCGCGCACGGAGACGATGGTGCCGTGGTCGAGAGAAGTTGAATTATTTACTGATGCGTGATCCATTTACGACCAACTACAGAACGCCGTGGTGTGCGGGTTGCCCCTCAAAGGTGGTCGATCCAAAATAGCTCACGGCATAAGCCTACCCAAGAAATGTTTACGACCCCTGGTCTACGCCATGATCGAACAGGGCAGCAGGTATCTGCTTCACGCCACTTCGATCGGCATCTTGCTCAACTTCTCGTAGAGATGCCGCCGTTGCCGGAGCGGCCACCAGTCATACAGGTACAGTTGGATCGGCCGCCACATGGCCACCCATCCCGCGATCACCAAGCTCTCCCGCAGGATGTGGAAGAAGGTGCCGTGGCCTTCGGTCAGGAGGTAGTTCCCGGCCAAAAGGCAGAGCGTCAAGAACACCGTGCCGATGAGCAAGCTGGTTCGCGCCTGACGCATCAGCGCACGGAATTCCAGGGCGGTCATTTCTCTGCGATGCATGAAGTAATGGTGCACGGCTTCCCGCAGCATGGCAGTGTGATCCTCGGTCTCCTTTTCAGCGAAATGGATCCGCAGCTTTATCGGCATCGTGATCGGGATCTCGCGCGCCCAACCCACGATGAACTCATCCGCTGCATCGCTAAGGTCGCGCTCTCGGAGCGGAGATGGGTCCATGGTATTGAAGAACGCGTCGAGGTTCCGCACTTGCAGATCGATGTACCGCCACGGTTCCTTCTGTTCTGCCATCGTATACAAAGATGCGGCGGCGGCATCCGCTTCAATTGAAAGGACTTGACACGCACTGGAGTGGTGGTCCCCGCCGTTCAACCCAGATCATGCAGTAGAATTTCTACTATGGCCCAAATTCGCTTTGGTATCAAACGTTTCACTGGATTTCCTTTCGGCAGAATAGCTTAGGCTATTCCTTCTCAACAAAAGCCTTGATACCGTTGCGAATTTGACCCTCGCGACGAACCCCTACTGCATAATCTGGGTTCAACTCTACGTTGCCTTGCACGAGGTGGAATTTGCCCCCGCACGAGCTTGGAGACCTGAGATCACTTTGCGCAAAGTCGCGCCCAATTTCTAAGTTGCTTGGCTGTGAGCACTTCTCGAACATCGTTCTGCAATCCTTCCTGTGGCACGGTGGCTGTCGTGCTGCGGCGTTCTTTCTCCCGGGCCGCCGCACCGTGACCTGTAGTCGACTGACGGCGGTTGGGTCCACCACGTACCCAGTATTGCTCGTCAGGCAAAGGAGCCGCATCATCAATTACCACCCACTGACCATTCACCACTGCCGGGTACAGCAAGCGTAGTTGTCGCAGTCGTTCGATCTGTGGCTTTTTCAACCTGAGCTCCTTCCACGTCGCGCGGTCGGCGTTCCACAGGCACACGCGGGAAATGTTCGGCAGTGGTGTACCGTCATTCACGTCTTGTGCTTTCGCGGAGAGCGCGGCGAAGGAGATGATGAATGTGGCGAACAGAAATTGCGAACGGCGAAAGGTCATGGTCATGCGGCCGCTCCTTGGCACACGCAGTGCCACGCCCACCTGCCGTTGCTGAATCTGGGCCCAGTCCGTTCATTACGTGGTGCTTATCCGGATCCCTGATATTCCTCCACGTGGTCCTTGACCCGTGTTCGGTCTGTTTTCCGGGGAATCGGCTTCCCGGTCCGTGTCACAGGCACCCCCTCTCTGATCGCGGGCTTGCCCGGCCAGTGATCATTCTCTACCCCTAAATGGGCAACCAAAACCCCGCATCATCGCTGCTTTCCATCAGTCCGAACAAGAACCGCCTTTGGCACAATAACGGTTGTGTTCCTGCGACGACATCTCCCCACATGACATCCAGCATACCCACCGCCTCCCAGCTTTATGATCGCCACGCACCCCTGATGTACGGCACCGTACTGCGCTTGGCCGATAGCGCCTGCGCCGAAGAAGCTTTTAGGGATGCATTCATTGAATTGTTTGATACGCCAGAAAAGCGCAGCCAACCGTGCAGCATCACGCGCATGGTCCAAGTCTGTATCGCCAAGGCGCGGGACCGCTGCACCCAAGGCGGCACAACTCCAGCTTTCGAACGGCGCGTGGCGGAACTAGTGGCGGAACTGCGCGATCAGGTACGCACCACGGAAGGATCCGTTGTCGATCATTCCCGAGCCACCTAAAGCCGAGTGGAGCGCTGATATCCAACTTCGGATGCGCAGTTTCCAAGCCTGTCGCACGGTTCGACCAATGCGACCCAAAGAGGCTGAAGCCGCCCCGTGAAGACCACCGAAATGGGGATCCCAGATATTCTCTGTTCCGAACTGGCCAAAGGGCAGAACTGCGAGGATCGGATGGGAAATTGGTATTGTCATGCTGTCCTTGCGGAAGTGTTACAGTGCAGCAGAACTGATAGTGGGGTCTGTGCCAGGTCGCTACCTGATCGATGGGTTGAAAGGAAGAACCACAAGCGCGGCCTTATCTCCCCAAGCACAATAACAGGCGTGCCCGCAGGGGGATGCTATCCACTGCGGGCACCGCTCACTGTAAGCGAAAGACTACTTCGTTTCCTTGCGGTCTTTCTGGTCCGAGTTCATCGTTGTACGTGAAGTATCGTGCGAAGCCTTCCTCTCGGTGTTCTTATCGGTCGGAGTGTTTTCGTTCGCATCCCTCTTCGTGCTGGCTTCGGGCTTCGAGTTCTGTTGGTTCTTGTTCGTTGCGCGATCCGTAGGAGTAGCGTTCTTCTTTTCTTGGGTACTCATTGTGCATGGGTGTTTATTTGTTCCGGCTGGCAGGTCCGCTTTCGGAACTTCCAACAGCCTTGTTCTCAATGGAGCAAACGATGCTCCGCTTTCGCACTATCCACGCCGAAGAACGCGACCTTCCCCGCTACCGTTGGCGGAACGCACTTCAGTGGTCATCCCTGATCTTTCTTGGTGCCAGCCGCATGGGGGATATCCCGCCCCTGCACATGCCCGATCTTCCCGTATTGGGAATCGATGCATGTTCCCAGCAATACGCACGCCTCTTGGTCCAAGGGAACATTGTTCTGGTCCAAGGAAGAAGATCACGGAGTCACGGAGACACGGTAGAGATCCAGCATAGCTTGTATTGCACACACCGATCTTGTGCCTCCGTACCTAAATGTGCGGCCGTTTTACACAGTTGGAACCCAGCCTGTTGAACCAACAACTCAATGGGCAACGAGTGCAGGGACCGACCTTCCGTTGAGAATGCGTGGCAGCAAGCGCACAGGTCGTTGAAGGATCGTGGGTGACGGTCTCGTAACACGCGCTTGCGTTCTCCGTCCGCTTCGTTCCATGATGGCGCGGGCCAAGAGGTAGCACACGCTGCTCTCCGCTCCTTGGTTCAGGTTCACGCTGTGCTCCTCCAGGCCATCGTAGCAGCCACCGGTAGCGCTGTTGTACATCACCTGCGCCAAGTGGTTGCGGCCAAGGAACCACTCGAAGGCGATGTGCATCTTGCGCGCGTGTTCCTGATCGCCGAAGGTCTCCAGGAAGAGCGCCAACGCGGAGATCGTGTACGCCACGTCGATGGGCTGCTCGCCGAATAGGTCGGGTTCTTCGCCGGGCTTCAGCCAGGTGCGGTTGGAGATCACGCGCAGCATGTCGCCCTTGAACAAGTGGTCGAGCAGAAAACGGAACGTGGCATTGGCGGTGTCCCGATAGACCGCACGATCCGTTTCCAGAAAAGCGAGCAGCATGGCTTCAGGCAGCACAGCGTTGCCGTAGGTGAGGATCGGCTCGAACCAATTCCATTGCGCTGAGGAAGTGGCTTTGTAAGTATTCACCAAGCGGCCGGCGAGCCGGTCGATCAATGCGGTAATTCGCGCACCTCGCCGCACGGTATTGTACGCATGCAGACCTTTGATGGCGAAGGCGATCGCACGTGGCGAAGTGAGTTCGCCCACCCAATGCAGGGTCCGTTCCAAGGCGCTCTCCGCCTTGCGTGCCATGTCCGGTGATAACACTACCTCGTGGGCCACGCAAACACCGAGTGCCCAAAGCGCACGACCATTGCTGTCGTCCAAGTTCTCGCCGTGGTTCTGCGCGGTGAAGTTCCCATCGAGGTCGGCGTAGTTCAAGAAGGTACCGTCCTTCTGCTGGCAATGCAGGATGTAGTCCAGGAAGCGGGCGGCGAGTGCGCGGTCGTGACCGATACCGCCTTCGTTGCGCGCATGGATGCACAGGGCGATCAGTGCACGCGCATTATCATCCGCGGTATGGCCCGAATTCGGGTCAGGTTCGCTGAGACGGCAGAACTGGACCATGCCTAGACCTTCGGTCATACGGTGCAGGTGGCGTAAGGATACCTGCGGCCATTGGAAACTGAGCTGCTCCGTGGAACTGGTGCGTCGTGCGAAAGTGCGCGCATGGGCGATGGCCACATTCTCCCAAGCCGTGCCGCGCATGCGTTGCAATGCATTGCGGCCCATCCTGTCCCTCCGCTCGGGATCCATGAGCAGGGCGATCGTGGCCTGTGCGAGTTGGTCCGGACTGTTGAAATCGATGAGCACGCCGGTGCCATCGTCGAGCACTTCGGTGGCATGCGGGATCCTTGTGGAGATCACCGGACAGCCGAACCCATGGCATAAGCGAAGGTTCCGCTCACCGCCTGCTCGGGGTCTTTCGAGGTGAAGAGGTAAATGTCGGTGAGCTGCAAATGCTCCAGCAGTTCATCCAACACGAGGTAGCGGTCCACGAAGCGTACGTGATCCTGTAGGCCCAGATCATTCACCTTTTGCACGAGCATGTCGCGGTAGCGTTCGCCGTCCTGCCGGACCACTTCCGGATGGGTGCGACCAAGTACGAGGTATAACACATCGGGCACTTGCTCTTTGATCTTCACGAGTGCATCCAGTGCGGTCTCGATGCTCTTGTTGCTGCTGAGCAATCCGAAAGTGGTGAGCACGCGACGACCTTGCAAACCGTGCTTCGCCTTCATCAGCTCCTTGTCCTGCCAAGACACTACGTGCGTGCCATGTGGGATCACGGTGACCTTGTCCTCCGCGATGCCGTACTCCTCGCGTAGGATCCGCGCCGAGCGCTCAGTGAGCACGATGATGTCCGATGCGCGTTCGGCCAGTGCGCTTATGGTGGCGATGCGTTCCGGCGAAGGCGATGGAAGCACCGTGTGGAAGGTGATGGCGATCGGTTTCTGTACCGCATTCATGAAGTCCAAGAGGTACTGCCCTTCGCCACCTTGGTACAGCCCGAACTCATGTTGGATCCAAACGCGTTCGATCCGCGGATCGTGATCCACTTCCAGCGCGAGCCGCATGTGGTCCTTCGCGTCCCTCGTGTTCAAGGTGTTCACGACCTCGGCGGGATAATCGCGGGAGATGTCGCCATCTTCCAACGCACATACGGAGTAGCGCACCGGCCCTTTGAAGGCGCGGTTCAACGCGGTCACCACGTCCTGCGTGTAGGTGGCGATGCCACAGACGCGTGGCGGATAGGATGTCAGGACGATCACTTGCTTCATTCCTAGGTGTTGCATTAAGCGTTGTTCTTCAATTCAGCGAGCAGTTCGGAGATCTTCACGGAAGCCACGGAGACCCGCTCGTCCGCTGCGCCATAGTAGATATAGAGATCGTCATCGAACACCGCGGTGCCCGAAGGGAAGATGATGTTGTTCACGTAACCCACTATTTCGGACCGCTCTTCGGGCGAGATCAAGGGATGATCGAGCCGTGCGATGAGCTTCGAGGGATCTTCAAGGTCCAGTAGTGCTGCGCAAGCGTGGTACACGAATCCGTTCGGCGTGTCCTCTGCCGCGTGGTAGATCAGCAGCCAGCCATCCGGGGTCTCGATCGGCGGTGCGCCACCGCCAATGTGGCTGGACTCGTGCGGAAGTAAAGGGTCCATCACGATATGGCTCTTCAGTCCCATCAGGTACTGTTCCCAGAAACTTCGGTCCAGTTCAGCCGGATCGTTGAAGTACACGATCTGGATGCCGGGGTGGATCCGGTGCAGAAGCGCGAACTTGCCGTTGATCTTCCGGGGAAAGAACATCAGGTTCTTGTCCCACGCCAGTAGCTTATCCGCGAGCTCCTCACCCAGCCCGTGCTCCTTCATCACCTTGTAATGGAACAGGTACTTCTGGTTGAGGTCATGGCTGCATTCGATCAGCTTCTTGAATTCGCGGTAGGTGAACTGCGGAGTGATCACCGGATGTTTGGTGAAGGTCTTCAGGTCCGTGGAGGTGGCATAAGCCCCGAGCGCGTTCGCCCGGTCGTATGCCGTGTAGGTCATGTAATACGTGTCCTCGATCTTCACGATCCGCGGATCCTCGATGCCTTGCGATTCGTGCGCGTGTTCGGGGATCAGCACGGGCCTCTCCGCACGTTCGGCAACCGTCAACGGACCATGGAGCAGGCAGTGCCCGATGGTGGAGTAGTTACCATGGCGCACGGCGCGATAGAACACGTGAACGTTATCGCCCACGCGTACGCACGCAGGGTTCAATACGCCTGCGTTCTCGAAGCCGTGATCGGTCTTATCCAGTAGGATGCCGTGGCGCGTTACGATCGGTTTCTTCTGCTCTATCATCGTTTGGATCAGTAGGTACACCGCTCTTGTGTGAACACTGATCAATACAGAGTCAATCATCGCACCGCGATCTCGCCGGATCTTGGAACGTGGGCCTGTGGCTCAATTCGAGTGATCTCCCGTGCACGCGCATAATTCGCGCACGGGGTAGCAACACCCCAATACGGGTGAGACTTGCGTGGCAATTGCTCCGCTTCTTCTTCGGTCTGAAAATCATCGACCACCCCTTATGGACGACGGGCAGGGAAATTCGCATTCCCTGCCCGCCTGTACCGACCACTTTGGAATGGAAGGGTCGTTGTATGTAAGGCAGAAAGGGTGGACCGGATCCGCCGTTCTGCTCAAAAGTCCATCCTCAAAGCATCACCGGACCCACCGGGCGTTCAGAGTTGGGTGCATGGTGCGTGCCAGTTGATCACTTTCGCGGTGTTCCAAGATCGGGGCCTGTCTGCCAATTTTTCGGGTGGGCACTTATTGGCCCACAAGGGGGCGGTCTTATTCCCCGATCTGTCCCAAATAGCAACGGCGGGTCGAAGCCCGCCGTTGCATTGGAACACTGTTCACCGACGAAGTACTTACGGGTACTCGTTACCGAACAATGCATGTGGTTTCACTTCTTCATTCCGTCGGCGGGTGTTTTGGCGAGGATCGACCAGAGGTCCCTTCTTGGCCCCCACCCGCTCGCGCAGTTCCGCCACAAGTTCCGACAAACGCCGCTCGAACTCTGGCGTTGTGCCGCCCTTCGTGCAACGTTCTCGTGCTTTGGCAACCGACACTCGGATCATGCGCGTGATACTGCACGGCTGGCTGCGCTTCTCCGCAGTATCCCAGAGTTCGATGCAGGCATCCTGAAAAGCCTCTTCAGCACATGCGCCATCGGCCAAACGCAATACGGTGCCGTACAAGATGGGGGCGTGGCGATCGTAAAGTTCGGATGCGGTAGGTATGGGTGTTTTCATGGCTTTGTGGTATTCAGGCGGTTTCCGCAGCTGCGGGTAGTGTTCATTGCAAACTAAAGTTGTGCCGGTAACACTCCCGCCCTGATCTGCTTGCCGCTACTGATCGAGCGTATCGATATCTGGAATGAAAATACCAACGTGGGGTAGCAACACCCCGCATACGAGTGGGACGTGCGCGGTCGTACAATGAACGCCTGCGCGGGAGTGCATCGGAACGGGCGAATTGTTGGCACGTTTCCTTTGGTTCCACATGATCGAGGAACCACAAAACATTCCACTAGAGGCCCAATGCGATGACCAAGATCAGCAAGGCACCTACACCGCATGCAGCAGCCATGGCCCCACTATCCAGATCCAACAGGTTCTCAGGTTCTGCATCGGCATTGATCCTGTCCAAGGGGTTCGATCGGATCTGTAACCGTCTCAGCGAAGTGTGGCGCTCCAATTCGGCAAAGGTTTGCGTGATGGGTAATTCCGAAGGGTGATATTTAAATGGGCTCATGGGTTTTTGGCTCTGCCCATGGACAGCATAGCCCATGCCCTTAGACCCAAATCCGGGTTCCCATGCATAAGACCGTTTGGAGGTAAAGGATCCAGGTGTTCTTCTATCCGTTGTGTGGAAAGCCCAAGCTGCTTTTCCACGGGGCGGACCCGCCTCATTGGTGGACCAAATTCCACGGACCATACAGTGCCCGAGCCACCGTTCCACGTAATGGCACCGATCCCCAAATGAACGGGGCTTTGCGCTAACGTGGATCTTCAGCTAGGAATGCGTTTCGATCTGCGAACACCCGTGGTGGCTGCTTGGGCACTTTCCTATCTGAAAGGAAAGATCTACGCTCCTACCGTATCCAGCAGGGCCATCAGGTCCGCCCTGGCGATGGGTTTTACCAAGTGTTGTCGTAGCCCGCGTCCTCCGCTACACTCTTGTCATTCTTCTGCCGCCATACCAGCTGCACGACGATGAGCATATCCTTCGCTTCGGTCATTCGTGGCGATCACCCGATCAAGCGCAGGGCAAACGCATCTAATACCGTGAAGCGGCGACGAGAGGTGCCTTCTGCGACACCCTACGGGCCTGCCTGCCGCAGGCATGGGTCGAATGCCTTACTGGGCGCGGTTTTCTAAGTTCTGTGACCCCTACGGGGTCGTTCGCGTAAAGGTATTTCGACCCCAGCGGGGTCACAGAACTTAGAGATCGGAACGTGCGCGTGTCTT
>Ga0105046_10009921_pt1 | contig 14851 bp, 13 predicted proteins | sample MAT03_FD_78385 | JGI IMG/M metagenome (GOLD analysis project Ga0105046, IMG submission 78385) | Freshwater microbial communities from Lake Fryxell liftoff mats and glacier meltwater in Antarctica - MAT-03 (megahit assembly) | ecosystem: Environmental > Aquatic > Freshwater > Ice > Liftoff... | reverse complement strand
GGTCGAGCCATTTGTCGGCAGATCAGACCCTGAGCTCACCGACGTTATCGGATTGACGGCGCCGAACCGCTGAATTTTCCAGCCATCGACCTGCGCCGAATCGCCATCGGCCCGCATGGCCGATTGCAAGGCTGCAGCGCAAGCCTGTGGCAATCGGGCGGCCAATTCCTCGAGGGACGAAGGTCCGTCCAGACCGGGCCATAAAGCGCGCGCAGCGGCATTGCTCACGCGCACCTGCCAGTGGCCGTCGGCCGCGCGCAAAGCCAGCACCGCCGCGCCAGGGTAGGCGGCCAGCACCGCAGGCAATGTGGCTGGCTCGGCGGACTGCTCGTCCAACAACTGTGCGCTGCCGCTGTAGCCGGCAAACGCCCCCTGACTGTCGTATCGGGGGGTGCCGACCAGCGTCCATGTCTGCGCCCCCACGGCAGGGTGAACGGTTCGGACCCGCAGCCCTGAGAAGACGCGTTGCGCCTGCAGCACCGCATCGCGCTCAGGGTCGCCAGGGGCGAACAGCAAACAGTTGCCGCCCGATGCGCTGACGCCCGCAACGCCAGGCGGCTTCCAGTGCTGCAATTGGTGGTGGGCATCGGTCTGCCACCAGCCATCCTGGAAAATCGCGTGCAGTGCCCGCGTTTCGGCGCGGGCTTCGCGGAGTTGGTTTTCGAGCAAACGCCGCTCGCGCGCCACACCCAGGCCGTATGCCAGTGGTGCGATCAGTGTCAGGGCCAACGCGGACAGGCCGAGCGTGAGGTCGCTGGTGTAGCTGCAAGCGCTCAAGCTCAACAGGGCGGACAAGGCCCACGCGGCCTGCATCCGCGGTCCAAGCCGACCCCGCAGCCCTTCTAGGGCCCCAAGGGCCCGGCGTCGTTCTTGCATCCCAGGAATTGTACGGACCTGCTTGCGTGCAACTTGGATGGCAGATCTCAAGTTGGCCGACTGACGTCCGAAATACCGGGAAGTGTTCATGCCGCAGTGGCGTCAGCCCGTTCGACCCCTTTACGCTTTTGGACCAGGAGTCTGCTTTGCAACCGTGCCACTATCCGTCAGACCGGCCCGATCCTGGTTTGCCTCGTTTCCATCATGCGGATGTGCTCGTCAGCTGTTGGTCTTGCGCCACAGCCTTTGGCCGAGTTTGCAGAAACTCTGACGTCCAAAGTCTTGAAATTTTCTTGACCTCATGAGCGCGGATTCTCCTGCCGGTTCTGCTCCAGGCGGCGTCCCTGTCACGTCGCTCGATGAAGGCGCACTTGCACGCTTGCGCGAGTTGGATCCCGACGGCCGCCACAACGTGCTCAAACGAGTGTTGGGTGCCTTTGAGAGCTCCCTTATGCGCATGTTGTCGCAACTCACTGCCGAGCGCCACGACGCCCATGCGGCGGTGGTGTCGGCGCTCGCGCACACCTTGAAGTCCTCCTCGGCCAGCATCGGTGCGCTGTCCCTGTCGCGGGCCTGTGCCGATGTCGAGCGTCGCCTTCGCGCGGGCGATGAAACCCGGTTGCGGGCAGACATTGAACAATTGCTGCAGGAAGGTGAGGCTGCTCTGCGGTTGGTTCGGGCTATGCTTGCGCAATGATTCTGATGTGCTCTGCGCGCCCATGACGGTCATTCATCCTTTTGCTGATGCCAACCAGACCTCTTTGCCCGAGGTTTTGCTCGTCGACGACGACGAGATCAACCTGCTTTTGACAGCGCTCGGTTTGCGTGACCGAGGCTTCAAAGTGGTCGAGGCCGACAGCGGCGAGCGCGCGCTGGATGCCCTCCGCGACTGGACCCCCGACCTCGTCGTGCTCGACGCCCTGATGCCGACGATGGACGGTTTCGAGACCTGCCGGCGAATCCGTCGCATGCACGGTTTCGAGAACGTGCCCGTGCTGATGTTGACCGGGCTGGATGACGATGCCTCCATCACCCGCGCCTACGAAGCAGGAGCCACCGACTTCTTCGTCAAGACCACGCAGTGGAGTTTGCTGACCGGCCGCCTGCACTACATGCTGCGCGCCTCGCGCACCCGAATCGAACTCGAGCGCAGCAAGAGCAAACTGGCCCGTGCCCAAGACTTGGCCCGGATGGGCAGTTTCGACTGGTGGCGCGTTGATCGCAACAACCGCGGCGGGCTTCGCATGTCGCCCGAGGCCTTGCGGGTGCTCGGTTTTGGCCCCGCTGAAGACGTCGGCCTGAGGGTTTTGTTGCGCATGGTGCCGCAGGCCGACCGCCGCGCTTTCTTGCGTCTGCTGCACGGCGCGCTCAAGCACGCCACGGTTTTGGCCACCGACGTGGCCATCGTTCTGCTGGACGGCCGTCAACGCATCATCCACGTCGAAGCCGAGCCCGAGTTCAACGAACACGGCAATGGCGTCGGCTACACCGGCATCGTGCAGGACGTTACCGAGCGCCGCACTGCCGAGGACCGCATTCGCCAGCTTGCCAATTTTGATGCCTTGACGGGCTTGCCCAACCGGCGCCAACTCATTTGGCGCGCCGAGCGTGCGCTGGAACAAGCGCGCCGCCTCCAGCACCAGTTCGCGCTGTTGTTGATCGATCTGGACCGCTTCAAGATCATCAACGACACCTTGGGCCATGGAGCCGGTGACGAGTTGCTGGTGGAAGTCGGGCGGCGGCTGCGTGCCTGCGTGCGCCACAGTGACCAAGTGACCGACGGCGCAATGGAGAACGGCAATGCGCGCTCGCATCGCGCGCTGGAGGCCGTCGGCCGCCTGGGTGGTGACGAGTTCGTGGCCTTGCTGCCCGAGATCACAGCCGACCACGACGCGGAGCGCGTGGCGCAGCGGGTGTTGGAGTCTCTGCGCGAGCCCATCTTCGTCAGCGGCCAAGAGTGTTTCGTCACCGCCAGCGTCGGTGTGGCGATCTTTCCGCGCGACGGCAGCACGGTGGTGGACCTGCTGCGCAATTCCGATATCGCGATGTATTCGGTCAAGGCGCAGGGCAAGAACTCCTCTGCGATCTATAGCCCTCAACTGGCTGGCCGCGGCCGCGAAAAGCTGGAACTGGAAACCGCACTGCATAAGGCCATTGAGCGCAACGAAATCGTGCTGCATTACCAGCCCAAGATCGATGTCCGAGATGCCCGCATGGTCGGTGTTGAAGCGCTGATGCGCTGGCGCCGTGGCACCGTGCTGGTTCCGCCCAATGATTTCATCCCGCTGGCCGAGGAGACCGGACTGATCGTGCCGCTTTCGGAGTGGGCTTTGCGCGAAGCGGCCCATCAGGCGCACGTCTGGCGCAAAGCGTTCAACTTCGATGACTCGATCGCGGTGAACCTGCCCAGCCGTTTGTTCGAGCGCAGCGATCTGGTCGAGCACATCCACCAATGCGTCACGGCATTTGACGTACCGCACCGGGTGATTCGACTTGAGATTACAGAAGACAACTTGATGAAGGAATTGCAGAACGTCATTCCTTCCTTGCATCGGCTCAACGAGATCGGTGTCGAAATCTCGATCGACGACTTCGGAACCGGCTATTCGTCGTTGGCCTACCTGACGACGTTGCCGATTTCCGAATTGAAGATCGACCGCAGTTTCGTGCGTGAACTCGGCATCTCGCCGCAAAGTTCGGCTGTCATCACGGCCATCATTGCGCTGGCCCGTTCGCTGGGCCTGCGCGTGGTGGCAGAGGGCGTTGAGACGCTGCGCCAATTGGACGTGCTGCACCGCCTGGGATGCGAAGTGATGCAGGGTTTCCTGTTCAGCCGCGCCGTGCCGCCTGAAGAACTGCAAGCTTGGCTGGAGCAGACCGTATTACCCCGCAAGGCGCCCTGGATCGGTGCTGCCAGTGACGCTGGCTACGACGACAGCGTGCGGGCGGCTGGGGCACGACCCCTGCGCTGATGGCTACCGACCGAAAATCAGCGGCTGGTGCCGCAGCGTCTTCTGGCGCGTCGACACCTGCTTCAGGTGCCGCCACGGGCTCGCCCGTACAGACTGCGGCCGCACTGGCGAAGGCCGCCTTTCGCCGCTTGGCGCAGGCCCAGCTCGAGCCGACCCCCGAAAACTACGCCCGGGCCTACGCCGATGAGTCAGGACAGCCGACACAGGCCGCAGTACCTGCCGTGTCGGCCGCTGTTACCGAGAAGGCGATCGCCGAAGCCGTGACCGCAGAGTCCCGTACTTTGGGCACCACGTGGGTGACCTTGGTTGAACGCCTGGCGCGCAACCTGGAGCGCGGTGGTCGGCAATGGACCGGTGCGCGGCGCAAGGAAAGCCTGAAGCGCGTGCTCGACGGCAGCCGCAGCGACCCGCAGCGCCTGCTGCAGCGCTTGCAATCGCTGATGACGGCCTGGGAAGGCGACATGCCTTCCGACCCGGCGCAGACCGGTGTGGAGGATCCCCCCGTGGAGGTGACATCCAGAGCCGATGCCGGCAGCGCGAGTTGGACACCGCTGGTGCAGGTGCTGGAAAGTACCGTGCGCAGCGGTCTGATGTCGAACCCCGCAGAGGACCAACACCTGGCCTTGGCCGATCGCCTTGCGGAATTGGCTGGTGCCATCGCCACCGATGGCGCCACACCGGAGTTGGTGTCCGAGGCCGATGCGCTGTGCGTCCAGGCGCGGCGGCTGTTTTCGCAAGGCCACCACCTGCTGGAATCGCTGTCGGCGCTGTGCCGCGAGCTCGGCAACGGCTTGTTTGAATTGGCCGAGGACAACAGTTGGGTCGCAGGGCAGTGCGAGTTGCTGCAGATGCACCTCGGTATTGCGCAAGCCGGAGCTGCCCAAGCGAGTGATGAGTCGTCCTTTTCCCCAGGTGCAGCCGCGGCTCAGACCTCCAGCTTGTCGGTCACCAATCGACTGACTGTGCGTGGCGTTCGAGCTGCCCGCACGGTCTTGTCCGAGACACGCCAGCAGCAGCACCGGGTGCGCCAAGAGCGTGTCGCTGCTCGCGACGCGCTGAAGCAGCTTATTCAGGACATGTTGGCGGAAGTTGGAGAGCTGGGTGAGCACACCGGGCGCTTTCAGATCGCCACGGCGGGCCATGCACAGGCCATCGCCTCGGCTGACAGCCTGGAGGGGCTGGCGGGGGTGGTGCACGCCATGCTGGAGGACGCGCGGAACGTGCAGTCAGCCGTCAGCCGTTCGCAAGAGCGTCTGTTGGCCGACCGTTCGCAGGCCGAGGAGCTCGAAATCCGTGTGCGGGATCTGGAATCCGAGCTGCGCCGCCTGTCGCAAGAAGTCTCCACCGATGCGTTGACGCAAGTAGCCAATCGACGGGGCCTGAGCCAAGCCTTCGAGGCCGAGGTCGCACGTGCCGGCCGTGAAAGCGCGGGCGGGCACGGTGCTGCGAATCTGGCAGTGGGGCTGATCGACATCGACAATTTCAAGCGCCTGAATGACACCCTGGGCCACGCAGTTGGTGACACAGCTCTCAAAAGCTTGGCTGCGGCGGTTCGCGAACGCTTGCGCCCTGCCGATCACCTGGCTCGTTTTGGCGGCGAAGAGTTCGTCGTGTTGTTGCCCAGCACGGTAGTCGAAGAGGGGCAGAAGACCCTGACGCGCTTGCAGCGCAGTCTGACGGAAGCACTTTTTTTGCACGATGGACGCGAGGTTTTTGTGACATTTTCCGCAGGTGTGACGGCCTGGCGCGAGGGCGAAACCATCGAAGCCGCTTTAGAGCGCGCCGACGAAGCGCTCTACGAAGCCAAGCGCACCGGGAAGAACCGCACCTGCATCGCCTAGCAGCAAACGCTGCGGCGGCCACTGGGCGCTGCAGGTCGAGGCGGCTGTCTCGGAAGCGTTTTGTCACAACCCCGCCCTAAGGCGCTCATATATTGAGCCGAAAACCTGTTGTCGAGGTCGGCGCCGTCGGCCCACGAGCGGTCGGCCCACGTCCATGAGCGTCTTCGAGCACATCGTCCAACCTTTGCGTCGGCTTTATGCGGCCATCTTCAAGCAGCACGTGTCGGTCCGTGTGAGCCAAGGTGTTGTCAAGCTGAGCCTGAAGGACGAACCACAACTGCCTGAACACCTGCGCACGCCCACGAAGGCTGAACTGGCGGCGCGCAGGGAGCAGCAGGACTTTGTGCTGATCCAGCAGCAGTTGGCTGAGCTGTTGAACGATCTGCCCGAGACCCGCGCCACCATGCGCCACTTGGTGTTCGTCGAGCAAGCGCTCGACCGCAAGGGCCTGCGCGCGCTTCACAAGCTGCCGCTGGATGTGCTGCAGCGCGCTCTGGAGCAACTGGAGGGTCTGGTGGTGAACTGGTCTCCCATCGGTTTGGCTTCGCTGCGCTCGAAGATGGCTGTTGCGATCATCGACCGCGATCACCAACATAACCAGGCCGACGCTGAAGCCGACGCCTACCGCACCGCGTCGGTGATCGACACCATGCCCGATGAACTGGGCGATACCTTTAAGCAGGGCGTGGAAGTTCGCACCGATGACGATGCCCTGGCTGCGGCTTACTCCGCTTTGGGCAACCTGGCACCCGCCCCGGTTGAACTGCAGGGTGAATTGGGCTCTTCGTCCTCGCGCATGGTTGCGCGCGACGCGGCCCGTGGCGCGACGGTGGTCGATGGCAATGAGATTCGCCTGCGCGAATTGGAAAGCTGATGCGCTGGGTGCGCGCGGTGTGTGCAGCCAGTTTCAGCGGCCGAAGCCCGGATGAGCGGACCCGCCTTCCCGCCAGTCAACACTGGAATCAGTCGGGCTCGTGCCAGACCATGCCGATCGTGGCCGACCCGCCCGAATGGCCTGAGCCCTCTTGAAGAAGGCTGTCGCAGTCTCCGCAGACCAGAACCTGGCTGGGCTGGCGTCAGGGTTGGCGTCAGCGCTTTCCAGTGGCCTTGAATCGCGCGACGGCGGCATTCAGGTCGGCGTACTCCTCGCAGCCCGTTGGACACAGTCTTGCCAGTACGCTCAGCCGAGCTTCTGCCGTGGGCAGATCACCCTTCATGAGCGCCAGTTCGCCAGAATACTCGAGCGCTCCGCGATGCTGCGGATTGATGCGCAGCGCGGCGTCGTAGTAGCGCTGGGCACCTTCCAGGTCGGGCGTCGTTTGCTTGCGCAGGGCGTAGCCGAGCAGGTTGTTCCAGTCGGCGTCATTGACGGCATTGACCTGGTTCAGCGCTGCGATAGCCGCCGTCCAGTTCTTCGTCTGGATGTGCGCGCGCGCTGGAGCCAGTGGGGACGATGGAGCAACAGCGGCCGCCCTGTATGGTGGCGGCGGTTCGCTGTCGGCAGCGTGAACATGCCCAGCGGCCAGCAGGGCAAGCGTGGCGAATCCGGCGCGCAGCAGCGCCATACAAGGTGATGGCAAGTGCGACATGGGTTGCTCTGGGCTGGCGCGGCGATTTGCCGAGGGATGCAGTGTGTGGCCATATCGCAGGGTCTGGCGGGCGAAACGGCCGGGATACCTGACGATTTCATGCCGGGTGGCGGAGGGCCAGGGATTCGAACCCTGGAGCCCTTGCGGGCTGCCGGTTTTCAAGACCGGTGCAATCGACCACTCTGCCAGCTCTCCGTTGCACCGGATTGTAGGGTGGGCGCTAAGCTTGCAATGACGGGGCTTGCGATGCAACGCAAGGTACTTGGACGACTTCACGCCGGCCTTCGTCAACCCGTACCGCTGTCAGCGCGCCGCCCCAGACGCAACCGGTATCCAATGCCAGCAGGGCAGGGCTGTTGATCAGACCCAGGGTGCTCCAGTGGCCGAATGCGATGGGTTGATCGGCAGTTCTCCGACCCGGCACTTCGAACCAGGGCATGAAGCCCGAAGGTGCTGCGCCGGCACCTTCCTTGGTCTGCAAATCCATGGTGCCGTCGGCGGCGCAAAAGCGGGTGCGCGTGAAGATGTTGACCAGGGTTCGCAGGCGGTCGGCGCCTTGCAGTTCATCGCCGAAACGCGCAGGGCGGTTGCCATACATCAAGGGCAGAAAGCTTGCGCGTTCAGGGCCGCCCAGCATGGCCTGCACTTCGGCGGAGCAAGCCAGCGTTTGCGCGGTGGTCCACTGCGGTGCAACGCCTGCGTGCACACACAGCCAGCCCGCCTCCAGGCGCGCCATCGGTTGCGCGCTCAGCCATTCGATCCAACCCTCGCGGCCGGGGTCCGACAGCACGTCGCTGAACGTGTCGCCTGCCTTCATCTTGCGTGTGCCGTGGGCCACGGCCAACAGGTGCAGGTCATGGTTGCCCAATACACACGCCGCGGCGTCACCCAGCCGCTGCAAGCGCTGCAGCACAGCCAGAGAAGCCGGACCGCGATTGACCAAGTCGCCGAGCAGCACGACGCGGTCGCGAGAGGGAGAAAAGCCCAGGGCGTCGAGCAATCGACCTAGGGCCGCGTCGCAGCCCTGCACGTCACCGATCAGATGAATCATCCGGTGATTCTGCTACGCTCCTCAGCCCTTCTACAGCCACCACCCTCTATCGGGCGGCGCGCATGGACTTCGCACTGCTGATCTTTCTGATTCTTCTGAACGGCGTTTTCGCCATGTCCGAGATGGGCCTGAGCGCCAGCCGAAAAGCGCGGCTTCAGGTCTTGGTAGAAAGTCAGCAGCCCGGTGCGCAAGCTGCGATGGACTTGCACGAGAACCCGACCCAGTACTTGTCGACGGTGCAGATCGGCATCACGTCCATCGGCGTCTTGAACGGCATCGTCGGAGAGGCGGCGTTCAGCGCACCCGTGGCGACTTGGCTGCGTATGACTTTCGGCGTTCCCGAAGGCGGTGCGGCAATTGCCGCTACCGCGCTGGTGGTGATCATGATCACCATCCTGACCATCATCTTCGGCGAACTGGTACCCAAACGAGTGGGCCAGATGCACCCTGAAACCGTGGCGCGATTGGTGGCCCGGCCAATGAATGTGCTGTCGGCTGCGGTGCGACCATTGGTTGTGCTGCTCAGCTTCAGCACCAACGCGATCCTCACGCTGATGGGCATGCGCGACGGGCCTTCCCGCGCGGTCACCGAAGAGGAGATCGCAGCCAGCCTGGAAGAAGGGGTCGACGCCGGCGTGATCGAGGCGCAAGAGCACCAGATGGTGCGCAACGTGTTCCGCCTTGACGACCGGCAGATCGGCTCGATGATGATTCCGCGAGCGGAAATCGTCTGGCTGGACGTGGCAGATCCGGTCGACAAACTGCTGCAAAGCATTACCGACAGCGGCCACACCCGGTTCCCCGTTTGCCGGGGTTCGCTGGATGATGTGCAGGGTGTGCTGCGCCTTTCAAGCCTGTTGCAGCCGCTTTCGCGCGGCGAAAAACCCGTCTTGACCGACCACATGGTGCCGCCCGTTTTTGTGCCCGAAACCTTGTCGGGCATGGAGTTGCTGGAGCAGTTTCGCGCCTCGCATACCGATCTGGTTTTCGTTGTCGACGAATACGGTGCCGTGCAGGGCGTGATCACGGAACGCGACCTGCTGGAGGCCATCACCGGCGAGTTCGGTGCACCCAGCGACGACGATGCCTGGGCCGTTCAGCGGCAAGACGGCAGTTGGCTGATGGACGGCTTGATCCCGGTTCCTGAACTCAAAGACAGGCTCGAAATCAAGGAAATGCCGGAAGAAGATCGTGGACGCTACAACACCCTCGCTGGCATGATCATGCTTTTGCTCGGCCGCCTGCCGCGCACCACCGATGCGGTGGAGTGGGAAGGTTGGCGCTTTGAGGTAGTCGACCTTGACGGCAAGCGAGTAGACAAGGTGCTTGTTCAACGCACCGTAACCCCTGGAGAAGACCTTTGATCAATCAGAAACTGCACCGCCAGCCGCACGCGCTGGATTCCGTCCAGCACCGTGCCATGACGCTGAAGGTGCCAACCACCGACTGGTCGGTGGCCGACAAGCTGAACGCCTTGTTTGTGGCGGCCGCCGAGTTCGGCGATGTATGCCGTGATTTCCCCATCGTTTTCGTGAAGGCCGGCAAAGAAGCCGATGGCAAGGACTCGATCGCGCCCGTGGCCGTGTTCGGTTTGAATACCGACGAAAACCTTTATGTGACCAACGGCCACTGGCGCGCGAACTACATCCCTGCCGTGTTGCGGTCATACCCCTTCTGCATCGCCCGCGTGGACGAAGAGCGTTTCGCGATCTGCGTCGATCTGGCCCATGACGGCTTCCGTACCGACGACGGCGTGCGCCTGTTCGACGATGAAGGCAAGCCCGGTGAATTGCTCAAGGGCATGACCACCCACCTGGAGAACCTGGAATCCGAGATCCAGCGCACCCGTTTCATCGGCCAGCGCCTGCAGGAACTCGATCTGCTGCGCGAGATGCGTTTCGACGCGACCCTGCCCGACGGGCGCCAGCACACTGTCGATGGTTTCCTGACCGTGGACGACAAGAAGGTCACCGAGTTGCCCGAAGCCACCGTGATGGAGCTGCATCGCAACGGCATGCTGGGTCTGATCCACCTGCATTGGGTTTCCCTGGGCAATATGCGCCGCCTGGCGGACTGGCACGCCGAACGCGCGGCCGCCAACCCAACCACGCTCGCAGCACCTGCCGTGTCTGCAAACAGCTGATCCTGCCCGTCACGTCAAACGGCCCGGTGGCTTGCGCCCCGGACCGTTTTTTTTTGGCAGCAGCAAGGTGCGTGCGGCGCGCGCAAAGGCCGCGAGAACGGCAATGCCCATGCCAAGAGCCACCCACTTGAACCACCACTGCCCGCTACAGGTCATGGCGTTGATGGCACCTGTGAGTCCGACCACGAACAAGGCCTTGAAGGGCATGACCACGGCTTGTGTGATGTCCTTGTTGGGGCTGGTGATGAAACGAAGCGGGTTCATTGGCGTTCCTTGTGAATCGACTGCCATGGCCGATGGATGGTGGCGCTGACAATGCGGCCCTGCCGAGAAAGGTGCAGCGGGGTCCGAAACCGGTCACCGTTTCACTGATTCGTCGCCCCACCCCTGCTTTTTAGATCGCGCCACTCAGACATGACCGTACAACTCAGCAAGCCGCCGCGCGGCAGCATTCCCGTCCACCTGACCACCCGCGCGCAGTTCGCTGTGCATACCGCTGGGCTGGAAGCCACCGCGCAACGGTGGCTGCAAAGCGTCGGCTTCAGCGGCACCCCCGACACGCACGCCTTGCTGCCCGGAGCCGACGGCCGAATCGCCGCCGTTTGGGCGGGTGTGCGTTCAGCCGAGCACCCGTGGGCCTTGGCGGCCTTGCCCAACGCACTGCCAGTAGGGGCGTACCAGCTGGGCGATTCGGGACTGCAGGCAGATGCCGCCGCGGCCGCCTTGTCTTGGGAGCTGGGCAGCTACGTGTTTGACCTGTACAAGCCCGCGCGGCGCGCGTCTGCCACCTTGTATCTGTCTTCATCGCCCGCCACACAGAAAGCACTGATCGTCGCTGCTGCAATGGCATCAACCCGCGACATGGTCAATACCCCGGCCGAGGCACTGGGACCGGGTGCCTTGGCCGAGGCCGTGCGCCTGGTGGCCAAGCAAAACAATGCGACCTTCAAGCAGACGGTGGGCGACAAGCTGTTAGCGGCCAATTTCCCGGCCATCCATGCGGTGGGCCGCGCTGCCGATTCAGCCTCGGGCCGCGAGCCTCGCCTGATCGAGCTGAACTGGGGCAAGCCCAAGGACCCGCGCGTCAGCATCGTCGGCAAGGGTGTCTGCTTCGACACCGGGGGCCTGGACATCAAGGGTGCCGACGGCATGCGCTTGATGAAGAAGGACATGGGCGGTGCAGCCAACGCGCTGGGGCTGGCCCAGATGATCATGGCGCTGAAGCTGCCCGTGCGCCTGCAATTGCTGATCCCGGCGGTGGAAAACGCTATCGCTGGAAATGCCTATCGCCCGGGTGATGTGTTCAAGACGCGCAAAGGCCTGCACATCGAGATTGGCAACACCGACGCCGAGGGCCGGGTGATCTTGTGTGACGCCTTGACTTATGCGGCTGAAGGCAAGCCCGATCTGCTGATCGACATGGCCACACTGACCGGTGCAGCCCGAGTCGCCTTGGGTGCGCAGTTGCCGGCCTTGTTTTGTCACCGCATGGACCTGGCACGTGAACTGGTCGATCTGGGCCTGTCGCTGCACGACCCGCTGTGGCACATGCCGCTTTGGCGCGATTACCACGGCAGCATCGAAAGCGACATTGCCGACATCGTCAATACCGGCCGAAATGGCCTGGCTGGCGCTGTGACCGCTGCCCTTTTCCTGGATGACTTCGTGCCCGATGGCCTGGATTGGCTGCACTTGGACCTCTTCGCCTGGAACAACGAGTCGCGCCCTGGCCGTCCGGTCGGCGGTGAGGCGCAGACACTGCGCACCTTGCTGGCGTACCTCGAGAAGCGCTACGCAGCCAACTGATCAGAGGGCAGCGGCTCGTCTTCCCCGCTGCCTGCGAAGTCCAGTCCTTCCGCCGCTTCTTTGACTGCTTCGGCCTGCGCAACTGCGCGCAAGCCCTGCGGTTGTGGCGACAGGCCAAACAAGATGGCCGCGACCTCCAGCGGGTCATTCGTCAGTCGCACGGCGTCGAACGCAGTCTGGGCTTGCGGATGACGCCGCCGCAGCAGGTTGAGCCATTGCTTGAGTCGCCCGCTGCGATGGCGCGGCGCGACGTGCGTGGCAATGCGTTGCCAGAAGTGAGCCAGCAGGGGCTTCAAGGCCGACCATCCGGGGTGCTGTAGGCCCCTGATCGCCAGCGCGAGCGCGGGGTCGGCAACGATGCCGCGGCCCAGCATCAGGGTGTCGCAGCCACTCACCTGCAGGCACCGCAAGGCGTCGGCCACGGTCCACACCTCGCCATTGGCGACGACGGGGATGCGAACCGCCTGGCGGATCTCGGCGATGCGTTCCCAGTAGGCCGGCGGCCGGTAGCCGTGCAGCTTGGTTCTTGCGTGGACCACCAATTCGTCGGCACCCGCATCCTCGATGGCGTGCGCGCAATCGAGCATGCGCGACTCGTCGCGCACGCCCAGGCGCATCTTGGCGGAAACCGGGATGCCCGCAGGCACGGCCCGCCGCACGGCGGCCACGATGTCGTGTACCAGTTCGGGCTCGTCCAGCAGCACCGCACCGCCCCTGTGGCGGTTCACGGTGGGTGCCGGGCAGCCGAAATTCAGATCGATGCCGGCTGGCCGCAGCGTCGCCAGCCTCGCTGCATTCTCGGCAATGCAAGTCGGGTCACTGCCCAGCAACTGGGGCCGCACAGGGGTGCCCGCCGCCGTGCGGCTGTTGTTCCGCAACTCGGGCACCACGCGCAGGAACACGCGGGCTGGCAGCAACTGGTCGGTGATCCGGATGAACTCCGACACGCAACGGTCGACACCGCCGACACGTGTCAGGGTGTCGCGCAGGCTGTGGTCGAGCAGACCTTCCATCGGGGCCAGCAAGATCTGGCGCAAAGCGGGCGGTGGCTTCTGTTGGGTGATTTCCTGCGGCATGGGGCGCGGATCATGCCCGATCCACGCGGGTTTCCCCCGCCATCCTGAGCCAGAGTGCGGCTCCTGGAATTTGTCGACCGAGCGGTCGGTTTTTTCCGCCACGAGGAGTGCCATGCCTGACCCGTCTCAAGCCAGCCCCGCTGCGCTGGTGCCCAACCTGCTGGGTGACGCCCAGTCTCCTGTGCGAACCGTGACCTTGAACCGCCCAGCCACCTTGAACAGTTTCACGGGTGCCATGCACGTCGAACTAATGGCGGCCCTGGATGCCGCCGCTGCCGACCCGGCCGTTCGCGCGCTCGTGATTACAGGAGCCGGCCGCGGCTTTTGCGCAGGCCAGGATCTGGGAGACCCTGCCTTGGTGGCTTCTGGCCAAGAGGCGAACGGCCTCGATGTGGGTGCCGTTATCGAGCGTTTTTATCGCCCCCTGGCAACCCGGGTGCGGTCCATGCCCGTGCCGGTTATCGCGGCCGTGAATGGCGTGGCGGCGGGCGCAGGAGCGAACCTCGCCCTGTGCTGCGATCTGGTGGTGGCCAAGCGCAGCGCCAGCTTCATCCAGGCGTTCAGCAAGATCGGCCTGGTGCCCGATTGCGGGGGCACTTGGTTGCTGCCCCGTCTGGTGGGCCGCGAGCGCAGTGGGGCTGGCCATGACGGGCGAAAAACTACCGGCCGAAGAGGCACAACGCGTGGGCCTGATCTGGCAATGTGTCGAAGACGCCGAGTTCGAAGCGGCAGTTGCCCAACTTGCCCTTCGGCTTGCAGCCATGCCCAGCCAGGCGCTTGTGCAAACCCGCCCAGGGTGATGTCCCAGGGATCCGATAGATCATGTTGTGGCCACCGCTGCTTTAAGAGCCTCCATATGCAGGGTGGCGCTATTCATCCAAATCGCAGTCGCAGGTTGGGGCCGAGGGACCGATGCGCGCGGGGACGGCGACCCGATTGGGTTCGCCAATTCTTCAGCCGCGGCCAGACGAAAAGCTGGACACTCCGCTGCCGCCGAAGAAGTCGTCCTGGTGATAGAAACAGATCCCCGTGTCAGCTCACGGCGGACCCCGCCGTTCCGCCAGAGGGCTGCGTGCGCCGACACCCGGCTTCTCGTGGGCATCGACAAGAGCCCGACTTCGGGGCGTTCACATCGGGCCGCCCACGGGTCGTCAGCCCCAACGGCTGGTGCGCAGACCCTTCGCGTCACACGCGAAACGAAAGAGGGCGCCATCGAGTTCGCCCGACAGGTTGGTCCAGCCGGGCCGCACCAAAGACGTCACGTAGACATCGGTGCCCTCGGCCCCGCCGAAGCAGGGCATCGTGGGTGCGCGGCACGGCAGCTCTATGCGTGCCCGCAAGGCGCCATCGGGCCCGAAGCGATTGATGACGCCGGCCGACACGCCGGCTGACCAGTAGTCGCCCTGGCTATCGACGGCGGCACCGTCGGGACGGCCCGCGAGTTCGTCCGGGGCGCACAGGGATTCCGGCTGCCCCATGTCGCCGGTGCTTTCGTTC
>Ga0105046_10009920_pt1 | contig 14854 bp, 13 predicted proteins | sample MAT03_FD_78385 | JGI IMG/M metagenome (GOLD analysis project Ga0105046, IMG submission 78385) | Freshwater microbial communities from Lake Fryxell liftoff mats and glacier meltwater in Antarctica - MAT-03 (megahit assembly) | ecosystem: Environmental > Aquatic > Freshwater > Ice > Liftoff... | reverse complement strand
CGACGTAGCGGCCCTTCGGACCGAGGGTGACCTTGACTGCGTCGGCGACTGCGTCGACACCGGTCTGCAGGGCTCCTCGTGCTTCTTCTGCGAACTTCAGCTCTTTGTGAGCCATATTTATTCCTTACCTCCTGGAAAAATCAGGTGTTGAGGGGTTACTGGACCTTGGCGAGGACGTCCGACTCACGCAGGACGAGCAGCTCGTCGCCCTCGACCGTGATTTCGGTTCCGCCGTACTTGGAGTAGAGGACCTCGTCGCCTTCGCTCACGTCGAGCGGGCGGCGGGTGCCGTCTTCAGCGATGGCGCCGTCTCCGACAGCCACTACCGAGCCCTTCTGGGGCTTCTCCTTGGCCGTCTCGGGAAGATAGATCCCACTCGCGGTGGTCTCTTCTTCCTCTAGCGGCTTGACGATCAGCCGATCCCCGAGGGGCTTGAGCTTCATATCTGAATACCTCCGTTGGTCATGAATTCCTAGATTTAATGCGGTTTCTCAGCTAAAATTGGCACTCTACATACGAGAGTGCCAACGAAGCGACAACTGTACACGGTTGAAAGCCGCGATCAAGTTAAGAGTGTGTAAAAGGAACTCAGGAGGTCGCGCGGAAGTCGCGCATTTCGACCCCGAGGTGAGAGGCGAGGCCGTTGGCGCCCTGCTCCATCAGGTAGTCGTGGCCGTGGACGAAAACCGGTCTGGCGACCGGTGCGAGGAACTCCATCCACTTTCGAGTAGCGCCAACCGCCCACTGGAGCCGGATTCCGGTCCAGCCTTCGACGTCGCTGAGGTGCCAGCTGCCCTGGCCGCTGAGATCACCCTCGGCCCGGCCCCGGAGCAGTTCCTGCTCGACCATCTCGGTCGCCTCGACCGTGAACCTGACCTGGTAGCCGATCGGCCCGCGCCAGCAGGAGCTTGCCTTTCGTCCGATCCCGTCAGCGTCGCCCTGCCGGGTGGGGGTCATCTCCTCCAGCCCCGGCCACCACTGCTGCCATGTCGGGAGGTCCGCCAGCGCTTCCCACACCGCAGGCCTTGGAGCGTCGAGCTGCCAGCTCGAGCAGAAGTTGAACGCCGCGCTGGAGGCGGGTTCTCCGCCGGTCATCAGTTGGGCGAGGGTACGGTCCCGAAACCGCTCATGCCAGGCTCAACGATCTGGGAGAAGTGAATCACCGTGACCTGAGCGTCCGCATCTATCGGCCGGTCATAGATCCGCTCGAGGAAGGTTCGGGTTTCCTCGACCCGGCGGAACTCGGGATTGTCGCGCTCGACGTCTCGCGGGGAGAGTTCGGAAAGCTTCTTGACCTCGACCTCGTCGATCAGCGCCGAGAAGATCTTCTCCCGGCGCGAGTGGCGGGAGCCGATCGTCACCCAGACGACCTGGCTGCGCTCGTACTTGGCCGACTTGTCGCCAAGCCGGATCGCCGCGGTCTTGCGGCCCCGCATCAGCTGGTCGGCGAAAAGTGGCGAGTAGAAGTTGAGTGCGAAAAGTCCGTGTGCCATCGGCTCAGAATATGTAGTTCGAGAGTTTCGCGGGTTTCAGCACCGTCACCTGGCCGCGGCCGCCGCGGACCACGCCGGCACGCTCGAGGTCGGCGAGAAACCGGCTGACGCTCTCACGAGAGGTTCCGGCGAGCTGGGCCAGGTCGACCTGGTTCATCCGGATCGTGATCTCGCGGCTCGAGCCGTCGGGGGATTCCTCGGCAACCAGCTGGGAAAGCACACCGGCAACCCGGGACGGGACCGTCTGGAAGGACTGGCGGGAGATGCGCTCGTTGGTGGCGCGCAGGCGGCGGATCAGGGCCGAGACCATCTTCACGGTGATCTCGGGATTGCGCTCCAGCAGCGACTTGAAGTCCGAGGCCGTCAGGGCAAGCAGCTCGCCGTCTCCGCCCAGCGTCTCCAGGCTGGCCGAGCGCACCTCACCGTCGAACATGGCCAGCTCGCCGACTATGTCGCCGCGCTCCAGCGTGGCAAGAGTGATCGCTCGCCCGTCTGGATGCTCGCGTGTCACCCGGAAGGTGCCGGACCGGACCACGTAGCAGGCATCGGAATGGTCCCCTTCGTGGAACACCCTGGTGTTGGCCGGGAAGGCGCGCGGCACCGCGACCCGGGAGACGCGTTCCAGCTCCTCCTGCTCGAGTTCGGTGAAAAGCGGGACGCTTCGCAGCAGCCCGACGACCGTGTCCTCTACCTCTTCCACCCCGCGAGTATCCCGCAACCCCGGCCCCGGTGCCAACCCGGCTTCCACGAGAGCTTTACCGCTGGCAGCCGGGGCACCAGTAGGTGGTGCGGTTGTCGTCGCCCTGACCGCGGGAGCGGACGCCGGTGCCGCAGCGCGGACAGCGTTCACGGCTCTTGCGATAGATCCGGCCCGGTCGGCGTCCGGTCTCGACGCCTCGTTCCATCTGTGTCGCGGCGATTCGGACCACGGTCGCGATCTCCTCGCGGTCGAAGGACTCAACCGGGCGCCACGGGTCGAGGCCGGCCTCGAAACAGGCCTCGGACTTGAAGATGTTGCCGATCCCGGCGACCAGACGCTGGTTGAGCAGGGCCACGCCGAGCTGCATCGGCCCCGCGGCGGCGGCGTTGGCCGCGGCCGCCTCGACCGCCTCCGGACCGCCGAGGATGTCCGGGCCGAGCAGGGCGAGCCGCGAGTCGCGCTTGAGCCCGGCCGGCCGGACCAGCCGCAGGGTCGGCCCGCCGAACTCGGCCACTTCGACCCCGCCGAGGTCGATGATCAGCCAGGCCGAACGACGGGGCTTTCGCCACCTCTGACCGGCCGGGTAAACGTGCCAGCCGCCGCTCATGCCCATGTGGGCGTGAAGTACGAGGTCGCCGCTGAAGTGGAGCATCAGGTGCTTGCCGTGGGTTTCGGTCCGATCGAGGGACCTTCCGGCCAGGCGGGGGGCGGTCAGCCGCAGCGGACTGCGCGGATTCGGCGCTTCGGCCGCGGCCACCTCACGGCCGTCGAACGCCCTTTCGATCTTCCGCGCCATGCGAACGATCGAGTCGCCCTCGGCCATCAGCCCGGGACCACCATCTTGCGCGGCTGGCGGCTGAACCCGGCGGCCAGCAGCAGCGGCTCGAAGCCGGATCCGATCAGCGGCTCGCCGTCGAAGCGCTCGACCTTGAGCGGCGTGACCCGACCGTCCTCGGCCGCGCTGGCCAGCTTTCCAAGCAGCCCGATCAGCTCCTCGCCGGCCAGCGATTCGTCAAGCCGCAGGATGCCCTTGCCGCCTTTCTCCAGGTAGAGCATCGGGGCGCCGGCCCGCATCAGCAGGTAGGAGCCCGGTGTGCGCGAGGGTCTCCGGCGGCGCTCGCCCTTCGGCCACGGCAGGGTCGACCCGTACGGATTGGCCGGATCGGTGGTCGCGAGGATGACCACCTCCTCGTCATCGAGCGACTGGGAGCGCAGCCGCTCGACCGCGCCTGCAAGCGCGAACTGGGCCCCGCCGAGGCCTTCGATGAAGTAGCCACGGCGGGCGGCGCCGAGCACCTCGAGGTTGGACAGCTCCGGGTAAAGCGTGGAGAAACCGCCGGGAACGCCCTCGGCCAGGGCCATCTCCCGGGTCAGGATGCCGTGGCGCTCGAGCATCAGCTCGGCCTGGGCGCGCAGCCTCGGTCCGAGTGGCGGAGCGTTCCTGAACAGGGGCTCGGTTAGCGACCAGCGGCCCTGAACGGTCGGACCGGCTGAGGGTCGGCGGCGGGAGAAGCGCCGGTTGCGGGAGTCGGATTTCGGTACCGCGCGGAGTCGCGGCGCTCGCAGCGGGGCGAAGGAGTCGTTGGTGATCTCCCCGGCAAAAGCAAGGTCCCAGATGCCCGAGTGGAGCTCCTCGGGAGCGTCGTCGAGTTCGGAGACGAGGTCGAGCCAGAAGGTCGGCCCTTCGGCCAGGCGCTCCCGGATCCGGTCGTGAACTGCATCGGACGGGCTCTCCAGCCTGGCGTTCGACGGAGGCGGTCCGGCCAGACGCACGTCCTCACGGAAGTAGAAGGCGACCCGGCCGTCGCTTCGGCCGAGCGCTCCGGCGCCGAGCCAGACGACCTCACCGCTGGTACAGAGCTGGTCGAGCCAGGTCGGGCTGTAAGCGCCGAGGCGACGCGGCAGCACGTCGCGCTCCCAGACCGACGGGGTGAGGGCGACCCCCTGGAGCGGGACCAGGATCTCCCGCAGCCGGTCAACCCCTGCCCCGGCCCGGCGGTAGCGATCGACCCCCTGCCAGGAGGCGAGGAAACGGGCGTAAGTGCGAGCGTCGGCCGGCTCGACCTCCTGGCGCAGGTGAGCCAGGCTGGCCCGCCGGACCCGGCGAAGGACATCGGCCTCGCACCACTCGCGCTCGCTGCCGCCGGGGAGGATCTCCCCCCGGACCACGGTCCCGTCGGCCTCGAGCTGCTGCAGGGCCGGGGTCGGGTCGATCCCGTACCGGTCCTTGAGCTGCGCGGTCGGAAACGGTCCGTGAGTGCGGGCGTAGCGGGAGAACAGGTTGAGCATCGGGTCGGGCTTTTCCTCCAGGCAGCTGGCCGGCAGCCCGCCCGGCGGGGAGACCCCGAGCGCGTCGCGGTACATGCCGGCGTCCTCGGAAGCGATGAAGCGGTCCTCGCCGTTGATCCGGACCTTGGCGGCGCGGCGATCCTTGACCAGGTTCTCGATCATCGATTTGCCCGAGTAGCCGTCGGCGCTGCGCGCCTCGATCTGCTCCAGGGTGAGGTCCCCGATCCGGCGCAGGATCTGCTGGAGCGCGTCGCGGTCCTCGGCCCGGCCGTACTCGGTCAGGTGCTGGAGCGACTGCTCGACCTCGATCAGCGCGTCCGGCTCGATCAGCTCGCGCAGCTCGTCCTGGCCGAGCAGCTCGCGCAGCAGTTCGCGGTCGAGCGAGAGCGCAGTCGCCCGGCGTTCGGCGTTCGGTGTATCGCCCTCGTACATATAGGTGGCGACGTAGTCGAACAGCAGCGAGGAGGCAAACGGCGACGCGGTCGGGGTCTCGACCTCGACCAGCGAGAGCTCGCGCGAGTGGATGCCGCGCAGCAGCCGGTCGAGCGCCGGCAGGTCGAAGACATCCTGGAGACACTCGCGGTAGGTCTCGAGGATGACCGGAAAGCGGGGGTAGTCACGAGCGACTTCAAGCAGGTTCTGCGACTTCAGCCGCTGCTGCCAGAGCGGGGTGCGCTTGCCGGGGTAGGCCCGTGGAATCAGCAGCGAGCGAGCGGCGTTCTCGCGGAACCGGGCACCGAACAGGGCCGAGTTGCCGAGTTCGCGCACGATCAGGTCCTCGAGTTCATCCGGCTCGATCAGCACCAGGTCGCTGGACGGAGGCTCGTCGGCGTCGGGCAGGTGGATCGCGATGCCATCGTCGGAGTAGATCGCGTCGACCTCCAGCCCCTCTTCGTCGCGCACCTTGCGGGCGATCGCCATGCCCCAGGCCGAGTGGACCCGGCCGCCGTAGGGCGAGAGCACGCAGAGTCGCCAGTCGCCGATCTCGTCGCGGAAGCGCTCGATCACGATCGTCGTATCCGACGGCACGACGCGGGTCGCATCCTGCTGCTCCCGCAGATAGGCGACCAGGTTGCGGGCGGCGAGCGGGTCGAGGTGATGGCTCTTTTCAAGCTCGGCAGGGTCGGTGTCGACCGCCACGCGGGAGAAGGCGCCGATCGCCTCTCCGAGCTCGGCCGGCCGGCCGATGCCGTCGCCGCGCCAGAACGGGATCGCCCCGGGCACACCGGGCGCCGGGATCACGATCACCCGGTCCCGGGTTATCTCCTGGATCCGCCAGCTCGAGGCACCGAGCAGGAAGACCTGGCCGACCCGGGCTTCGTAGACCATCTCCTCGTCGAGCTCGCCCACCCGGCGGCCGTCGGGCAGGTGGACTCCGTACAGACCGCGGTCGGGGATCGTGCCGGCGTTGGTCACGACCAGCGAGCGGGCACCTTTGCGGCCTTCGATCGTTCCGCCGGTCCGGTCCCAGACCAGCCGCGGCCGAAGCTCGGCGAAGCGGTCCGACGGGTAGCGGCCGTCGAGCATGTCGAGCACGTTCTCGAACTGCTCCTCGGAGAGCTCGGCGAAGGGGGCCGTGGCCCGGACCAGCCGCCACGCATCGGCGGTGCTCCAGGTGTCGAGCGCGGCCATCGATACGAGGTGCTGGGCGAGCACGTCGAGCGGGTTGACCGGGATCACGGTCTCTTCGATCTGGCCGTCGCGCATGCGCTGAGTGACCACGGCGCTCTCCAGCAGGTCGCCGCGGAACTTGGGAAAGATCCGGCCCTTCGAGGTCTCGCCGAGGCCGTGGCCGGCCCGGCCGATCCGCTGCAGGCCGCGGCTGACCGACTTCGGCGACTCCACCTGGATCACCAGGTCCACCGCGCCCATGTCGATCCCCAGCTCAAGCGAGGAGGTCGCGACCAGGCAGGGGATCTGGCCGCTCTTCAGCTGCTCCTCGACCTGCACCCGCTCTTCATGAGAAAGCGAGCCGTGATGGGCCCGGGCAAGCGGCAACTCCGCTGCTCCCGGCCCTCCCGATGGCCCGGGAGCCGCTCCTTCCGGGTCGGCTTTGCCCCTTCCGCCGGGGTCTTTCCGACCCGTTTCAGTGGCGGTCGGGTGGGGGTCCTCGCCGAGCTGCCCGTCCTCGTTCAGCTCGTTCAGCCGCTGGGCGAGGCGCTCGGCGGCGCGGCGGTTGTTGACGAAGATGATGGTTGAGGTATGCGCCTTGACCAGGGCGAGAAGCTCCGGGTAGATCGCCGGCCAGATCGAGCGGATCTGCCCCGCCTCGCCGAGGTCGCCGCTGGCCCCGTCCGACCCCGGATCGAGTCCGCCGGGGTTGCTCATGTCGTCGACCGGCACCACGATCTCGAGGTCGAGTTCCTTACGCTGACCGCTGTCGACGATCGTGCATTGGCGACCGGGGCCGACCAGAAAGGAGCCGATCCGCTCCAACGGTCGCTGGGTTGCCGAGAGCCCGATCCGCTGGACCCGACGGTCCTCACGGCCGGGCACCGCGGCTTCGGATCCGTCCTCCCCTTCCCCGGTGCCGAACCTGACCAGGTGCTCCAGCCGCTCAAGGGTCAGCGCCAGATGGGCTCCGCGCTTGGAAGCGGCGACCGCGTGGATCTCGTCGATGATCACGGTCTCGACCGAGTGGAAGATCTCCCGCGCGCCGGAGGACATCATCAGGTAGAGCGACTCCGGCGTAGTGATCAGGATGTCTGGCGGCTTACGGCGCATCCGGGCCCGCTCCGACTGTGGTGTGTCACCGGTCCGGAGCGCGACCTCCAGGTCGGCGCCGATTCCGCGGAGCGGCGCCTTGAGGTTGCGCTCGATGTCATAGGAAAGCGCCTTCAGCGGCGAAACGTAGATCAGCTTTACCCCGGGCTCACGATCGGGGCGGCGAGCGAGGCTGTCGATTCCCCAGAGAAAGGCGGCCAGGGTCTTGCCGGAGCCGGTCGGGGCACAGATCAGGGTGTGCTCGCCGGAGGAGATCGCCTGCCAGCCGGTGGCCTGGGCCGGGGTCGCGCTCTCGAACGACGCCTCGAACCAGCGCCGGGTCGCGGCGCCGAACGGGGACAGCGGATCTTGGGTCGACTTTCTGGCCATGCCTAACCCCCTGAGACTACGCGGCCGGTGACCCGGGCCCGGACCGGTCAGCCGAAGTTCAGCGTGTCCGCGACGTCGGCCAGGCCGGGGGCGCTGCGGTCGCGCTCGGAGAGCAGCGGCTCGGGCGCGGGCCACTCGACCCCGACCTCGGGGTCGTCCCAGGCGATGCCCGCCTCCTGCTCCGGGTCGAAGTAGCTCGACAGCTGGTAGCTGACGTCGGCCGAGTCGCTGAGCACGCAGAAGCCGTGGCCGAAGCCGACCGGCAGATAAAGCTGGCGGTGAGTGACGTCGTCGAGCAGGTGGCCTTCCCAGTGGCCGAAGGTCGGGGAGCCGCGCCGCAGGTCAACCGCAACGTCGAAGATCGCCCCGGCGCTGCAGCGGACCAGGTTCGCCTGTCCGGGCCGGCGCTGGAAGTGGGATCCCGCGCAGCGTGCCACGGGCCGACCGCGAGCTGTTCTGCTGGACGAAGTCGGCCTCGACGCCGAACTCCCTCCAGACGTCGGCCCGGAAGGTCTCGACCAGGAATCCGCGCTCGTCACCATGGCGGTCGGGCTCAATCGGAGAGAGGCCGTCCAGACCGGTCGGCAGCCGGGCCGCCATCAGCCGAGCTTCCGGCCGTACTGGCGCTCGTAGTACTCGCGGTACTCGCCGGAGCGAAGCGGTTCCCACCAGTCGCGATTTTTGAGGTACCACTCGACCGTCTCGCGGATCCCCTCCGCGAACGATACTTCCGCCTTCCAGCCGAGGCCCTCGGTCCGGGTCGAGTCCATCGAGTAGCGCCGGTCGTGGCCGGGACGGTCTCCGACGAACTCGATCAGCGACTCGTCGGCGCCGGCGATCTCGAGGATCTCGCGCACGACCTCGAGGTTGCTCGGCTCGTCCGGGCCGCCGACGTTGTAGACCTCGCCGGTCCCCCCGTGCTCGAGCACCGCGTCGATCGCCCGGCAGAAGTCGGTCACGAAAAGCCAGTTGCGGACCTGCGCCCCGTCGCCGTAGACCGGGATCGGATCACCGTGAAGGGCGTTCAGCAGGACCAGCGGGATCAGCTTCTCGGGATGCTGGCGCGGGCCGTAGTTGTTCGAGGCGCGGACGATCAGCGAGTCCGTACCCCAGGTGTGGCGGAAGGCCGAGACCAGCAGGTCACCGCCTGCCTTCGAGGCCGAGTACGGGGACGAAGGGTCGAGCGGCGAGGCTTCAGTAAACGATCCTTCGCCGATCGAGCCGTAGACCTCGTCGGTTGAGATCTGGAGGTGCCGGACCCCGGCGTCGCGGGCGGCCTCGAGCATTACGAAAGTACCGAATACGTCGGTGGTGATGAACGAGTCCGGCGACTCGATCGAGCGGTCGACGTGTGACTCGGCGGCGAAGTTGACCACCGCGTCGCACTGGCCGACCAGACGGCCGACCAGTTCGCGGTCACAGATGTCGCCCTCGACGAAGCTGAGTCGCTCGTCGGGCAGGCCGGCGAGGTTCTCCCGACGGCCGGCGTAAGTCAGTTTGTCGAGTACGACGATCCGGTCGCCGAGCTCCGCGGCCAGCCGGTGGGCGACGTAGTTGGAGCCGATGAAGCCGGCGCCACCGGTCACCAGCAGCTTCACTGACGGCCACCCGCCGGATAGTCGCCCCGCTGGGTGAGGTAGCTGGTCAGACCGTCCTGCCAGTCGGGTAGCTCGATCGCGTGGCGGATCCCGCTTTCAAGCACCGAGAAGGCCGGGCGCCGCGCACGGCGGCCGAGCATCTCGGTACTCGCGCCGAGGGTCGCCACCTCCAGATGCGCCCGTTCGAAGATCTCGCGGGCGAAGTCGTACCAGGAGCAGTGCCCGCCCGCGGCCATGTGGTGAAGGCCGAAGCTGTCCGAGTCGAGCAGCCGGACCAGGCCGTAGGCCAGGTGCCAGGTGTAGGTCGGCGAGGTCACCTGGTCGTGGACCACCAGCACCTTGCCCGTGCTGCGGCCGAGCCGCAGCATCGTGTCGACGAAGTTGGGCCCGCCGATCCCGTAGAGGCCAGAGGCCCGGACCACGAAAGAGCGGCTGTTGGCCAGCACTGTCGCCTGCTCGCCCTCGAGTTTGCTGCGGCCGTAAACCGAGAGTGGCGCCGGGTTGTCGGTCTCAACGTAAGGGCTGTCTTTGGTTCCATCAAAGACGTAGTCGGTCGATACGTAGAGCACTTTGGCCCCCGCTTCGGCCGCGGCGGCGGCTACGTTGGCGGCTCCGGTCTCGTTGGCGAGGAAGGCCGCGTCCGGGTCCTCTTCGGCACCGTCGACGTCGGTCCATGCGGCGCAGTTGACCACCGCGTCGGGCCGATCGAGGGTGAAACGGCGGCGAAGCTTTTCGGAGTCGCCGATGTCGAGGGCGAACCGGTCGAAGCCGCGCACCTCGTGGCCGGCCTGCTCGGCCGCCAGAACCACGTCCCGGCCGAGCATGCCGCCGGCCCCTGTCACGTAGAGCTTCACCCGACCAGCTCGATCTGGGAACGATCGCCGACCAGCATCTTCAGTGTTCGGGCCGGCCCTTCGCCGCGGACGATGCGGACCCGGCGTCCGAGCAGGCTGGCCTCCAGTCGGCTCGGCAGGTCCTCGACCACGCAGTCGGCCAGCAGGATCGAGTGCTCGATTTCCGAGCGGCGAACCTCAACCCGTTCGCCGATCGACGTATACGGCCCGATCCAGGCATCTTCGATCACCGCGCCGGCCCCGATCGTTGCGGGTCCGCGGACCCGCGAGCGCCGGATAACCGCACCCTCGCCGACCGCAACACGGCCTTCGATCTTCGAGTCCTCGACCGTGCCTTCGCCGGTGGGCTCGAGCTCGTCGAGGACCAGCCGGTTGGCCTCCAGCATGTCCTCGAGCTGTCCGGTGTCCTTCCACCATCCGGTCACGATCTTCGACCGGACGTCGCTGCCGCGGTCGATCAGCACCTGGATCGCCTCGGTGATCTCCAGCTCGCCGCGGGCTGACGGGGTCAGACCTTTGGCCGCATCGATGATCTTCGGAGAAAACAGGTAGACGCCGACCAGGGCGAGGTCGGACGGCGGGTCCTCGGGCTTCTCGATCAGCGAGATGACCCGCTCGCCTTCAAGTTCGGCGACGCCGTAGGAGCTCGGATCTTCGACCGGGGTCAGCATGATCGAGGCGTCGGGACGGTCAACCTCAAAGGCGGCGACCTCCTCCCGGATCCCGTCGCGCAGCAGGTTGTCACCGAGGTACATGACGAACGGATCGCCGCCGAGGAACTCCTCGGCGGTCAGCATCGCGTGGGCGAGGCCGGCCGGGCGGTCCTGGACGATCCAGGTGACCGCGGCCCCGAAGCCGGAGCCGTCGCCGACCGCGGCGCGGATCTCGTCTCCGGTCTCGGGGGCTATCACGATGCCGATCTCGGTCACCCCGGCCTCGACCAGCGACTCGATCCCGTAGAACAGGACCGGCTTGTTGGCGACCGGAACCAGCTGCTTGGCCGAGGTGTGCGTGATCGGGCGCAGGCGCGTGCCAGCGCCGCCGGAGAGGATCAGTCCCTTGAGCTCGCTCATTCGGCCTAAAGCTACCCGGAAAGCCGTATCGCAGTCGCCCGGTCGTAGCGTCCGTCACCGGCCGTCAAGACGGGGCGAGCCTCAGTACACGCCGCCAAGTTTGCGGTGGTCCCAGCTGACCACCCTGACCGGCGCAAACTCGATCACGGTGCGCTTCGGTGCCTGCTGGCGGAACGCTTCGGTCGCCTCGGGGGTCGGCTCGACTCCGGGCGGCGCGTATCTGGCGACCAGCTCCTCGGCGAAGTCGACCACCTCGTCGAGGTCCTGGTGAAAGACCGCCTCGGTTTCCATCTGGACCCCGCGCAGCTCGGCGTACTCGTCGCCGGCCTCGACCAGCACGGTCGCCCGGCTGTCGCGCTCTAGGTTCTTGATCTTCTGCGACTTGGTGAAGGTCCAGGCCCAGATCCGGCCGTCGCGGACCACGAACCAGAGCGGCATCAGATGCGGCCATCCGCGCGGGCCGAAGGTGCCGACCGTGGCGACCTTCTCTTCGCTGAGGAAGGCCTGAATCTGTGCTTCGTCCATCTCGATCAGCTTGCGGCGATTCATCGGCTACGAGTCTAGTGGGGGCGTCCGCAGCCCGGGCTCGCTCGCAGATTCGCTCGCTCCCCGGGTCGCTCACTCCCCGAGGTCTTCGGGCAGCCGTCCCTCGGACTCGAGCTTCTGGAGGTGGGCCTCCATGACCACCGCCGCGGCCGGGCGCAGCAGTTCGGGCACGTCAGACCAGACCCGGACAAGCAGCTCCATGCGCGAACGCTCGCCCTCGTCCAGCGCCTCGAGCAGACCCAGTTCACGGGACTCCCGGTGCTCGAGGTACTCGGCCACCTTGGCTGCGGGATCGGTGATCCAGGGTCCATGTCCGGGGCAGATCAATGTCGGTTCCAGGGTCGCCACCAGCCGCAGCGAGTCCATGTAAGCGGTCAGCGAACCGCCGTCCGGCGGCACGTAGGTCGATCCCCAGCCGAGGATCAGGTCGCCGCTGAAGCAGACCCCGTCGTCGGTGAAGAAGCAGAAGTGATCGACCGCGTGGCCGGGCGTCGCGACCGCGGTCAGCCCGTGGCCGTCACCGCTCTCGAACCGCCGCGCGTCCCCCAGCGGGGTCGGATCGATCCCGAGGTCCTCGATCGCGCCGGTGTGGTCGTTGTGAGAGTGGGACAGAAGCACCCCGGCTGACCCGCCTCGCCCGGCGACCGCCGTCCGGACCGCTTCGACGTGGTCGGCGTCCTCCGGTCCGGGGTCGATCACCCAGCAGGGGTCGGCTCCATACAGGTAGGTGTTGGTCCCGGTCAGGGTCATCGGTCCCGGGTTGTCGGCCAGCAGCCGCAGGATCTCCGCATGCCCGGGCGCCGTCTCGATTCGATCCATGGAGCCACCCTAGTTCGGCCGAAGCCCCGCCATACTGCGCCCCGTCGTCACCGACGGCCGAAGCTTCCGCTCAGGCGGCCAGTTCGCGGCTGATCGCTTCCCGGGCCTCGGGCGGCTCGAGTACGACCAGATCACCGGCGCCGCGAAGGATCTCGCGGACCAGCCAGGAGGTTCCTGCGTAGGGCAGCTCGACCACGACCGAGCCGTCGCTGAGCTCCTCGACCACGTTGCGCTCCTCGCGCAGCCAGCGCGAGCGCTCAGGTGAGACCCAGACCCGGGCGACCGAAGCCTCCGGGACCTTGCCGTCGGACATCCAGCCCTCGACCCCGGCCATCTCAACCGCCTCGGGACGCGGTTCGAAGACCCGGTCGGTGATCGTCGCCTCTTTGATCCGGTCCAGTTTGAAGTGGCGCATGGCGTCACGCTCGAGGTCGTAGCACTCCGCGTACCAGCCCTCCCGTCCGTTCTCCAGCCGGTAGGGCTCGACCGTGCGCTCGGAGAAGGTGTCCTCGTTCTCCTTGTAATAGACCAGCTCGAGCACCTTGCGGTCGGCGATCGCCCCGTTGACCACGCGGGCCCAGTCGGCACCGCCGGAGCCGGTCGCGATAGCCAGACCTTCGCGGGCCGGGTCGTGGCCGAGCGCTTCGATGATCTTGGTACGGGCCGAGTCGAGCCTCGCCTGCGGCATGTGGTTGCCGACCAGGTCGATCGCCGCAACCAGCGCCTTGGCCTCGAGCGGCAGCAGTCGCGCCGGCCGGGCGAAGGAGTCCCCGTAGGGCTCGGAGTCGACCTCGATCACGTCGCCCTTGATCTCGGCGTAGAGCACGTAGGTGCCGCCGCCGAAGTTGACCACGTTGAGCACGTCGACGTCGTCGCGCAACTCCTCGTCGGAGAGCTCGAACTGCCGGCAGAGTTCCTTGACCGAAAGCAGTTCTTCCTCCTTGGCGGCGCCGATCAGCATGCCGGCCAGGGTGACCAGCCGGCCGAAACGCTCGGGACGGATCGCTGCTGAAGCCCGCTCCTTGCTGCGCTGGCGGCGCTCCTTGACCGGCCGTGGCGGGCCTGCCGTGGTGTCGGCGATCTCGAAGGCCGCAACGTGACGGTCCCGCAGCAGCGCCATCCGCTCCTCGGCAACCTTGCGCAGCTCCGGCGGGCCCAGTACCTCTGCGTTCTGCCGCCACCGCAGAACCCAGGCGAGCAGCTCTCGCTCGCTGGCGTACTCGGTTTCCAGGACGATGCCCTCGCCATCGACCCCGTCGCCCCCGGTCGCCGGCCGGACCGTTCCGTGCCGGGCGCAATCACGCCCGATCAGCCAGGCTATCCGCTCGCGGAAGAAGATCTTCGCGGTGCCGGCCCGCTGGCCCAGCTGCCAGTCGGCAAGGTCGGCGTAGTCGCGCCGCTCGAACTCTTCCGGCGGGGTGAAGTCATGCTCGGACTTGGTCGCGTAACCGACCTTGCCCTGGATCCGGGAGAGCCGGAACACCCGGACCGCGTCCCGTTCATGGGAGAAACCGATCAGGTAGAACTGCCCGCCGCGGAAGACCAGGTGGTACGGGTCGACCCGTCGCTCGCCGATCTCGTCGCTCTCCATCGTGTGGTACTCGAAGGTGACCGTTTTGTGGCGGGAGATCGCGGTCTCGATCCGAGCCAGGCGCTGGGTCAGATCGCGCGATGAAGTCGAGGCGAACTTGGCCATCGCGATCGGCGTGTTATCGGGATCCGAGAGCGGGTTCGGGTGACCCCAGGCGACCTGCTGGAGGGCGAGCCGGAGCGGCTCGGCGTAGGCAAACTCGCTCTCGGTGAGCAGGCTGAGCGAGGTACGCAGGGCGGCGAGTTCATCGTCGGTGAACTCGATCGCCGGGAGGTAGAAGTTCTCGGGCGGCAGCGAGTAGAGCTCGGCCTCGAAGAAGCCCTCGCCGGGGCGGTCCACCTGAAGCTCGATGCCGAGGCTGTCGAGTTCGGCCCGGTCGGCGTAGAACCGGCGCGCGAAGGCGTCCTCGTTCATCACGCTGTAGCCCTCGACCTCCCGTTTGATCTCAAGGGCGGAAACCGGACGTCCCTGAGCCATCAGAAACGAGATCAGCGAAAGCTGGCGGATTAGCTTCTCTGTGTCCTTTGCCATCAGCGATGGAGGATAAACGCGCAAAGGGGTGCGCGCACCCGGATCACGCCGCAGTTTCCGCCTTTTGTGCGCATTTTGGGTCTCGATTTTGACCCTTTGTGCGATCTGCCCCGATACTCGGAGGCGATGCGGGGCCGGCGCTCAGGCGGTGAGCTGACCTTCGAGTCGCTCCGCGTAACGCTCGGAGCGCCGGGTCGCCTCTTCGCGCTCCATGTACGGCACCAGGATCGAGTAGAGCAGGTCGGGGCCGACCGCAGGCAGGTCCTG
>Ga0105046_10009919_pt1 | contig 14854 bp, 10 predicted proteins | sample MAT03_FD_78385 | JGI IMG/M metagenome (GOLD analysis project Ga0105046, IMG submission 78385) | Freshwater microbial communities from Lake Fryxell liftoff mats and glacier meltwater in Antarctica - MAT-03 (megahit assembly) | ecosystem: Environmental > Aquatic > Freshwater > Ice > Liftoff... | reverse complement strand
GGCGGTAACGAATGCCCCAATCGGGACTCTCACCCGACTGTTCAATCGCCTTCACAGGCGCACGAGCGGCAGGGCGTCAGCCCCCTGATTGCGATTCCTGCTGACTTGCCATGTCAGAGGATCAATGAAAGCAAGAAGAGGAACGCGAAGAACGCGCAGCAGACGATGTTGGATACGATACACGGTATTTTGAAACTGCCAGCTCCAAGTCCAAACGCACTGCCGATGACCTGGAGTACCGGGATTATGGTCAGCACTTCAACAATACCCGCGAGTTGTTCCAGAGGATTTCCACCGACGACCGGCTGCCAATGCGAAATGGCGATGGTAATCACCAGGACAACTTGTAAACCTGCACAGACGAATGACGCAGTCCTGAATATTCGATTCGTGTTTGTATCAAGAATCTGAACGTCAACAACAACGGAGGGCGGCAACGGGGCTTCCGCGGCTGGAAGCGGAACATCTGTGGTTGGTTTGCGGCAGCTGGGACAAATGCAATCCGATCCCACTGCAACTTTTGTGCGACAGTGCTGGCATGTGAGAATTTGCACACAATCACGCCTCAAAGAATTGGGTTCAATTCTTGATGCGGTGGATGGAGTTGAAGATTTGAATTCCTTTCCGAAACTCTCGAATCGCGGTAGAGTTTTGCTTCGAACATTGTGACGAGAACCCGTGACTTCTGGAACGTTGCTCTCTCAGGGGTATTCTCAATGACGAATCTTTGGCTGCATCGACTGACAATGATTTTTGCGTTGGTGCTTCCCTGCGGTTGCGAGGCCGCTGTAGTTCCTTCAGCGGTGCCAGTGGAAAGCATGATACCGGGAGTATCGGGATGTCAAGCGACGGATGCGGAATCAAACGGTCTCACCGTTCGCATGGACGTGGATCGAGTGAACGAAGTCCCAACTATCGAATACGACAAGCCGTTTCGAGTTGTGCTGACCAACAACTCCCAACACCCGTTGAAAATCTGTAGTCCGGAGACCCTGGCCGGATACTTCCAGCTTTCATTTCAATTTACTAATCCGGCAAACGGTGAAAAACTCGTCGCGCGCAAGCGACAAGTCGAGAATTCAGCGTTCTGGAAGATGCTTGCAGGAAATATTCAACCTGAGCGCGAGTTTGTCGAGATTGCGTCATCCAAAAGCTACACAATTGATGCGGATCTGAGTGCCGTGTGTTGGGACAAACAAACCTGGACCTCGCTTCCAGATTCCAGCTCATCCACGCGATTTCTGGTCACGGCCCAGTTTGAATCCTCGAATGCTGCCACAAAAGATGGACAGACAATCTGGATCGGCAAATGTGAAAGTGATGCAATCTCAGTCCATTTGGTCGCTGAGAATCTGAGTACGCCGAATGACTACTTACGAAGGGGGATTCCAGCTGCAGCGATTCGGTTGATGAAAGACGACCTGAACATGATCAATGCCGCTGATACGTTCGACGGCACTCCATTGCATACTGCCGCGAAATACGGCGACATCGACACGGTGCAATGGCTGCTGGATCACGGTGCTGACGTCAGCTCGGTGGGTTACAGCGGATTCACGCCATTGCATCTGACCGGACATCCAGGCGTAGTCGAGCTGATTCTTCGATACGAGCCGGACCTGTCCATTCATTCCCGCAATTCCGGCCCCACGCCGTTGCAAAAGGCAGCCCGCGAGTATGCTGAATCCCACGACCCGCTGCAAAAAGGAAAGTGGAAGGAAATCATCGACCTGTACCTGTCCGCCGGGGCTGAATACGATGCAATTACGGCAATTTGCCGCGATGATGTCGATCGTCTCGGGGCCATCCTCAGCAAGTCGCCGCAGATTGCGGATGATTTTGAGGGGCACAGCCTGCTGCGTCTCGCTGCATCGCTGGGCTGTGTGGAATCGTGCCGATATCTCACCGACAACTTTCGTGTGGACGTCGATGACTTCAAGCGTGGCAATGGCTACCCGATCATCATGGAGGCCGTCGCGTTTCCGGTGATCATGAAACTGCTGATTGCGCACGGAGCCGACCTTGATACGAGAATCACCTGGCAAGCTGGAAATTCTGGTATCCAAATCATTGGTGATAATGCGACCATTCTGCATTACGCCGCTGACACCGGTGTTCCGGAAACGATCACCATGCTGATCGACAGTGGTGTCGATCTCTTCGCAACGGATCGCGACTCATCTTTAAAAAATCAGAAACAGACCGCTCTCGAAATAGTTGCCGTCTTTGGGAAGGGTGCAAATGCTGAAGCCATCATCAAGCATCCGAAGTTCACCGCAGCTCCACCGGAAATCAGGCAATCACTACTCGATAAGTGCCTTTTGATTGGGGCATCTTCGAGTTGGGATGTTCGAGACTCGCAACGGCTGAAACTGATCCGCGTGCTTGTCGAGGCAGGTGCCGATCCGAACGTCATGAAAGACGGTTTGACACCCATGCTGTCTGCCGTCAGCAGAATTCATCCGAGCAGTTGGGTGGAAAACGCTGAAATCAAGCGCATCGTCGCGTATCTGATCGAGCGGGGTGCAACGGTTGATTTTTTCTCAGCGGTGGCCATCGGCGATTCGGATCGTGTTCGGCAGTTGCTCGAAACCAACCCCGGACTTGCCAGCACGCGGCGGCCCGACGGATATCCGGTTCTTCACTTCGCTGTTGGCATGGACGACATGGAGATTGTCTCCGCGTTGCTCAAGGCCGGCTGTGATGTCAATATCAGGAACAAGAGTGACCATACTGGCAGCGTCGATGAAACAGCTCTGCACAACGCTGCATTCTGGGGACGGGATGAGATTGCGTTATTGCTGATCGAAGCGGGCGCTGATGTGAACGCGCTCGATGAGCACCACACCACACCTCTGGATGAAGCTCGCCGATTGGGAAACAAAAATGTCGAGGATCTGCTGCTGCTGCTGCGTGGAGCGACGTCGGGCACCGGCGATTGAATTCGCGGGTCAGCATTCGTGGGCCTGAAGCGACAACTATCCATCCAGAACTCGGGTTAACAAATGAATAACGCGCTGAGCAATCACGATGTTCTCACGGTTGTTTGGATTTGGATCACGAAGTGCCCTGCTAACGTACCGAATTGCTGCATGACGAGGAAGTTTTGTGCGGTGTATTTTGGATGCAGTCGTCTTTCCAATCGCAGCTTTCTGACCGCCGATGTCCCATCGCCGGCTTCGCCCGCAACCCAAAGTAGCCATCACGCTCCGCCGTGATGAGCATTTGTCAATCGACACTCATCAACCAGGACAGAGCTCCACAAACTCCCCTGCATGGGCTTAAGGACAGCCGGCGCGGGGGCTTCATTCATGTGGCCCAGTTAAAGGCTCTTCACGGCGGAGCGTGACGGCTACTTTGCAAATTGCCCGTCAACGAGGCCGAACTCTGGTGAGGACGAAGTCGATGCACGACAACAGCCTCTACAAACTGCCGCCTAAAATTCTTCGCGGGACAACAAGAATTCAAGTGTTAGTAGTACGGATGAGTCACAGTGTGTTTATCTGTGAAATCCGCGAAATCCGTGGTTAACATGGAAACAGTGTACTTGCCTGCATCGTCCGCTCATCAGGGCACTCGACTCGGAGAGTCAGAGTCAAGCTCTGTGTTTTCGAACACGCCGCGTTCGCGGTTCTTGCGCGTTTTCAGCGGGTCGAAGACCTGGCCGCTCATCGTGATCCAGACGCCGGCAACTGGCTGCGTGATGACCACGCCGATCGCCATGCCGACGTTGAAAGTCGCATCACTGTCATGAAAATTCGCGGGTTGCATGGCACCTGTCAACACGATCCGTTTGCCCGGGATTCCGGTGAGCAGACGGGCTGTTTCAATCATTGTATCAGTGCCATGCGTGATCACGATGTGCTGTTCCGCACACTCTTCCACGGCCCGCCGTACAAGCTGCCGATCCTCCGCTGTCATGTCCAGACTGTCCTTGCGAAGCACGGACTCGATCGTGTATTCAAACGCGACCGGTAAATCCAGGAGCATCCGTGCGACGCCCGGAGAACCGATCTGATATTCGCTCAATTGATCGAAATAAATCTTATCGATTGTGCCGCCAACGGTGATGAATCGCAGTTTCATAATTCAGCCGTTCGGTTTTGGTTCACGACGCTTGGCGGCCTGATAGGCATCTTCCATTTCGCGGAGCGTGGCGTCATGCATGCTGCGTCCCTCACTCTTCATCGCCGCTTCGATCGCCTGAAACCGGCGTGAAAATTTCGCATTGCTGCGGCGAAGGGCTTCTTCCGGATTGATGCCCCAGCGACGACCGATGTTTGCCAGCACAAACAGCACATCACCCAGTTCAGATTCCGCTTTGTCCTTCAACGTCGGCAGCAGCGGTTCATCGGGCACAACGTCAGAATCTACAGTCGCGAGAACTGTCGGAATTGTGGTCGATCCGAAAAGTTCCACCGCCAGCTCCTGCATTTCTTCATGCAGTTTGTCAAACAACATGCGTCGATCAGGGAAATCATAGCCCACTGCGGCAGCTCGCGCGGTGATGCGGGCGGTGCGCGCGAGTTCCGGTAAAGCAACCGGGATTCCTTCCAACTGCGATTCGCGAGCTGGCTTTTCCTGTTGTTTGATGGCATACCAGTTGCGTCTGACGTCTTCTGTCGTCGGAGCGTCCACGTTGCTGAACACATGCGGATGACGGCGGACCATTTTGTCGGCGATGCGCTGCACCACGTCGGACAGCAGGAAGCGTTGTTCGTCGGCAGCGATTTGTGAATCCAGAATCACCTGCAGCAATACGTCTCCCAACTCTTCGCAGATTGCATCGTTGTCGTCAGCGTCGATCGCTTCGAGCAGTTCGTACGTTTCTTCCAGAGTGTAAGGCTTGATCGTCTTCATCGTTTGCTGTCGATCCCACGGACATCCATCCGGGGCTCGCAGACGGGCGACAATTTCGCAGAGTCGTCGAAATTCCGGCAGCAGTGACTCGAATTCCGGCGGCGTGCCGGGTGTTGGAATCACGTCCGGGTGTGCAGGAATGAGCGGAAGTGCTGCAGTTGGTTTTGTCTTCAGGTAAATGACCCTGGAATCCCCTGGACCGTAGAACTCCGGAAGTTCAGCAATCTGCTTGTAGCCGCAGCGATCATAAAACTTCCGCGTCGGCAGGTAAAGTTCGCGCCCGGATGTTTCGATGTAGATTCGTTCACCATTGCCACCAAAAATGAGTTCTTCCGTCGCGGACATCAGCCACTTCCCCAGGCCCTGCCGCTGCCCGTCGCTGTGAATGGCAAGCCAGAAGATATCGAAACTGCTGGCCGTGCAGGCAATCGGGCCGTAACACGAATAGCCGACCGTGCGCCCGTCAACTTCTGCCAATGCAAAGAAATAGTCGGATGCTTCTCCTTTTCGTAATCGATCGTCAACAAGCTCCACAGCAACATCGACCTCGGTCGGATAAAAGAAACCCGTGGATTCTAGAATCTCACGCACCGTCCTCAGATCCTCTTCCCGAACGTCATAGCGCAGCGTGATTGAATTCTGGAAGACGCCTGATGCTGGAGTAGTCGGAATGTTCATGGAGGCCTGATTTTCTCGCTCGATTGAAGTTTGTTGACTCATGATCACTCTCGGCAGACATCGCCCTCGATCAGCAGGTCATCGCCAATCGACGTTTGGCGAACATGCTTGACGTTGGGAATTGTCGGGATGGATTCAATTCCCAAACCGCCGATCGGGCCACGCGCCGATGCTCCGCCGATGAGTCGAGGTGCAATGAAGATATGAACTTCATCGATCAATGACGAGTCAAACAGACTTCCGAGAATTCCTGAGCCGGCTTCCGTGAGGACATTCGTGCAGCCGCGACGACCAAGTTCCGCCATGACCGCACGCAAATCGATTTGTCCAGGTTCACTGACAGCACAATTGATCACGTCCACTCCCAGCGATCTGAGCCGTACAATTTCATCGGTCGCCGCGTCATTGGCGACACAGACCAGCACTGGACCTTCCGCCAGCGACTTGACCAGATTTGTGTGAGGCTGCAGCGATGCGCCGTCCGCGTCGATGACAACTCGCAGTGGAGTACGAACTCCTTCAGGTCTGGCCGTCAACAGCGGGTCATCGGACCTAACGGTGCCTGCTCCCGTAATGATGGCATCCATCCGACCCCGCAGTTGATGCACGACAGCTCGGGAAGCAGCACTACTGATCCACTTTGAATTCCCTTTCCGGGACGCAATGCGACCGTCGAGCGTCATGGCCCACTTGGCATGAACCCACGGACGACGCTGCAGCACCAACATTTCAAAAGGTGCGATCAGGCGTCGCGATTCGGATTCACAGACTCCAACGGTGACTTCCAACCCGGCATCCCGCAGTCGTTGAATTCCCTGACCGGCCACATGCTGTGCCGGATCCTGGCAGCCGACAAACACGCGACGAATTCCAGCCTTGATGACAGTATCCGCGCAGGGCGGCGTCTTTCCGAAATGGCTGCAGGGCTCCAGAGTCACGTACAGATCTTTTCCGACCGTCGCCGAGCCCGCAGTCCGGATTGCATTGACCTCCGCATGCGCACCGCCGAATTTTTGATGATACCCGGTCGAAATCACCAACCCATCCGCAGTCGCAACTACTGCACCGACCATCGGATTGGGTTCGACGTGCCCTTCCCCGTGACGAGCGTGTTGCAAGGCAAGCTGCATCAATACAGCCGGATCCACGGAAGAAGTCATAGTGCTTTGTATCGCTCACTTCATATCGGACAGTTATTTATCGAGCGATCCTTACCGAGCCGTCGCAGCACCGCAGTCGGATGTAAATCGCTGAACCATACCGCGTCGTTCCAGTTCTGCGTTGAGAACGGAACGGTAATGTGCCAGTCGCGCACTGGCATTGTCCAACAAACCGCCGAACGACCGAGCTTCGTCGAGATAAATTCGAGGCACGGCAAACTCTCGAATATTCCAGCCGAGGTCCGCAGCCTGCACCCACAGTTGCAGAGGCATCGCGTAACCCTTGTCCGTAATATCCAGTTTTGCCAATGAAGAAACGCGGTACGCCTTGAAGCCGCAAAAAGCATCCGTAATCGACAGGCCCAACTGTTCATGCAGACACGCCGTGATCCTTGCATTGATCTGGCGACGTTCGACGGGTGCTGCGGTGTCACTTTCAAAATCTTTCAGGTAACGGGAACCTGAGACCATATCAATCGGAGATTCGGCTGTGAGATCGATCATGCCAGCAATCTCCCGCACATACTGCGGCTGATGCTGTCCGTCACAATCCATCGTCACCAGTACGTCGAATCCGTGTTGCAGCGCGTAGTCAAAAGCTGTACTCAGAGCCGCACCGTAGCCGAGATTCGGTGAATGCTGTTTGACCGCGACGGCCGGAAACTGCTTCAGTACCTCGCTCGTGCCGTCTGTTGAGCCATCATCGACGACAAGGATGTCATCGACTTGCTGGAGCAGTTCGTGCAAGACTTCCGCGACATGGGAAACTTCGTTGTACACCGGCAAAGCCGTAAGAATGCGAGTTTTCATAGTCAGCATCGTAGACCTGCCACTTTCGATGTCAATCTGAGGTCCGGGAAACTCCTGAAATGCAGCATTTCTGTGGACAATGCCACGGGCAGATCGTGCGGATACAAATTCGCATCACATTCACACCCGTCCGGAGTATAGCCAGGCTTACCTCTCGAAACATGTTGCAGATGAGTCAAGTTTTGTGTGCGATGGCGGAAGGATCGAATGTAGGATGGACATTCATGTCCGTCGCATGGCCAGAATCTCGGACATGAATGTCCAAGCTACAGGAATCGCAGCTATGGACCGGGTTTCAGGAACTCGGCCCGTCTCCATTTCACACTCCGGATTTGGCCACAATACGCTAAACTTTCACGGCAGGATGCCGCGACTGCGATTCGACAGGATGTCCTCAAGTGAATCCCTCTTAGGCGAGCGGCAGATTTCCGGTTACCGTCGAAAACCGGGGTCTAGCGCCCTGCGGCTAATAAAATCAGCCGCCACGCGCCAGCGTCCGGTTGTCAGGCTTGGTAGTTCCTGATCTGCCGCTCGCCTTACAATCCATCGGTCTGAGGCGAGCGGCGAAGCCGTGATGCCTCGCTGGACTTCGCGCGGCGAGAAAAGAGTTCGGCGAGCGGAGCGGCGTGAGCCTTCCGATATCTCGTTTTTGTACCGGCAAGCTGACGCATGCCGCTCGCCGAAGCTCTGTCGTTTATGCCTCGTTTGCCATTTCCTCCAGGACGTCGGCGATCACTTGCAGGCCTTCCGTCAGGTCATCTGTTTTTACATTCAATGCTGGCAGGAGTCGGACCACGGTATCGTTCGTGGCGTTGATCAGGACTCCACGTTCCATGCACTTAGCAACAGCTGGTGCAGATGCAATGTTGAGATCGATCCCGATCATCATGCCGCAGACGCGGATTTCGCGGATGATGGAAAGTCGCTGCTGCAGGGCTTCCAGTTGAGTGCGAACAACACCTGCCAGATGCTCCACGTGATCCAGAAGTCCTTCGCGTTCAATCGTCAAACCGGTTGCAAGACCAGCCGCCATCGCCAATGAGTTGCCTCCAAACGTACTGGCGTGCATACCAGGACGCAGGTCACCTGCAAACTCATCCCGGCAGATCATGGCACCGCAGGCAACGCCGGCCGCAATACCCTTTGCCATTGTGATGACATCCGGCTGAACACCGGTCTGTTGATATCCAAACCATGTGCCTGTGCGACCCATTCCGGTCTGCACTTCGTCGAAGATCAGCAGGAGACCGTGCTCGTCGCAAAGATCCCGCAGCGCCTGCAGAAAACCGGGTTCGGGAATTCGTACGCCGCCTTCGCCCTGCACAGGTTCAATCATAATCCCGCAGGTTTCATGGTCGATCAGACTTCGTACGCCGTCAATATCATTCATCTTTGAATAGCGAAAGCCAGCCAGCATCGGCCCCAGTCCTTCATGGTACTTGGGCTGAGCCGTTGCCGTGAGCGCGCCAAATGTGCGGCCGTGGAAACCGTGTTCAAATGTGATGATGCGGTAACGCCCTTGAGCCGATCCGTGGAGCCTCGCGAGTTTGATGGCTGCTTCATTCGCCTCAGCTCCACTGTTGCAGAAAAACGCCTTTCCGAAACTACGTGTACATAAAAACTCCGCAAAACGTCCCTGTTGCTCGGTATACCATGTATTCGGAACATGGATCAACTGAGCCGCCTGCTCCTGTATCGCTTCCACGACCGCAGGCGGTGAATATCCCAGAATGTTGCAGCCCCAGCCGGGAAACAAATCCAGGTAACGTTGCCCGTCAGCATCCCAGACATGCGATCCTTCGCCCCGCACCAATGCCACCGGATAGCGACGATAATTCGGAATGACATAGTCATCAAACAGATCAATGATGGCCTGAGTCTTTGAGATGGCAACCTGTGTCATTGAACAAACTCCGGGGGGAAATGGCATGAAGGTTGGATTGAAAAAGGGGTCAGGAATCAATAGTGCGGAGCACCCTTTGGGCCATTTGGCTATTGATTCCTGACCCCTTTTTTAATCCTGAAGTCTAGTGGACACGACGGATTGTGCGAAGTTCACCTGTAGCTCAGTCGCTCCGCCGACTGAGATTCCCGTTGTCCGATATGATCAGCCGCTCGACCTACGGAACGATTTCCGTCCCGACTCCTGTATCCGAATAGATTTCCAGCAGCACGGAATGCAGCATTGAGGCATCGACAATGTGAACTTTACGAACCCCGGCGTCGAGCGATTCCAGTGCGGCTTCGACTTTTGGAACCATGCCACCCGCAATCGTGCCGTCCGCTATCAAGGCACGCACTTGAGCCGCAGTGACATGCGACAGCCGCGACGACGGATCCCTGATGTTTGTCAGGATGCCCGGAATATCGCTCAAAAAAATCAACTTCTCCGCTGACAATGCGCACGCGACTGCGGCGGCGGCAGTGTCGGCATTCACATTCAGCCGATGCCCGACTCGACTTAATGCAATGCTTGGAATGACGGGAATCGCACCGCTGGAACAGACGCCAATCAGCGTGTCAATGTCCACTTCCGTCACATGACCCACATGGCCCAGATCGACTGGATTGCCATGGTCGTCCTTGAGTGTCAGTTTCTCTGCAGTCAGGACATTTTCAGTTCCGAAATGCAGACCCGTGGATCGCCCACCGTTACTGTTGATGCGATTCACAATCGATTGACAGATATCTTCAACCAGCACGCGCGAAGCGATCTGCAGGGTCTTTTGATCGGTGAAGCGTCGGCCCGCAACGAACTTCGGCTCAATCCCTGCTGTACTCATGGCGGCACTGATCGCTTTGCCACCCCCATGCACGATCACGGGTTTCATGCCCACTGTGGCCATAAAAACGACATCGGTGAGGAGACTATCGACAGCGGCAGCATCGTCCAGTGTGCTGCCACCGATCTTCACCACAACATATCGGCCACGAAACCGCTGAATCCAGCTGAGAGCTTCGATCAGTACTTTCGCCTTGCGAATTGCTTCGTCCATGAGTGTTCCGTGAGTATGTTGGCCAATGATATCAGGAATCCGGGACAGCCGAATTATACCTCACGCGGTCGAAATTGACATTAACCCGAAGCGTCAGCGAGGGCTGCAAATCCCAATCCCTCGCTGACGCCTCGGGTTACAATCCGGCGCGCAACGGTGTCACTTTCGACAGCGCGGAGTATTAAGACGTCGGATTCTACGATTGCGGGAAAGTGATTCAACGTGCCGGACGTTTGTTGCATTCAGATTGTCGCTGATTAGACTACGTGCTGTCGATCGCATGTCTGTGCGACTGACACTGTTTGGGTGCTCGCGAGTGTTCTGAGTGTCAGTTGCAGACGCTGAAAGCACGGGTGCGAGTGAAAAGGGAAGACGGTGGCTGATGCATTGACATCAGGATTCCGTCGCGGTCCCGCCGCTGTAATCGGGGACTGAATCTGCAAGGATCCACTGTGGAAACGTCGCATTCTGTCGCAAATGACAGAGCCGCGTTTTTCTATGGGAAGGAGTAGATTCGGGAAAATCCGAAAGCCAGAAGACCTGCCCGAACAGATTGCAGACGTCCCCTTCGCGGAAAGGTGTTGTCGGCATGAACAGCGCTGGCATGCTCCTGATCACTGCGGCCCCTCGGTAGAACGAGTTTCAAGACTCGTTCAATGAAGTCCGGTCGGAGTGCATGCAAGGTACTCAAAGCCCCGCGCCGTCTGCTGGTGACTCCGACTGCATTTCACGCATTTTCAGGAGTCTCCATTACATGGCTGAAAACACTCGTCGCCGTCTTCGCGGCTTTACACTGATCGAATTACTGGTGGTGATTGCGATCATCGCAGTTCTTGTGGCGCTGCTGCTGCCAGCCGTCCAGCAGGTGCGCGAAGCCGCCCGTCGCACGCAGTGTAAGAACAGTCTGAAACAACTGGTCCTGGCGATGCACAACTACGCCGATCTCTATCAGGAATCATTCGTGCCCTATGTGATCGAGGATCAGACACGATTAAACTATCTGCAGACGTTCTCCGGCAGTCCGGGCACAGCACGATTCTGGTTCGGGACCGTGAACTACAACGAGCCAGACCCGAAGAAGCAGCTGGATTTTGCGACGGGTGCTCTCAGCCCTTTCATGGAAACAAACTACGAATCATTTCAGTGTCCGAACTTTGGTCCGTCCCAAATGGATATCGTCCGATTTGGAAAGCCCGCGACCGGGTTTGGCTACAACGGCTACTATCTGTCCCGAGCATCCGGGATTGTATGGTTGCCGCCGAGTTATAACGCGCAGTTCAGCCCGCTACCGGTCAGCCGCAAGTTTCGCGATGTCCGCGAATCCGGGCGGACCGTCGTCTTTGCTGACAGTGCAGCGGTGAAACTCACGGGATTTTCGCCGATGACCTTCAGCTTTGAAGAGAACTGGCTACTCGACCCACCAAGCCAGAATTTTCCAACAGTCCACTTTCGCCACCTGGATTCAGCAAATGTCGCTTTTCTTGATGGACACGTCGAGAGTATTTCGTATGCCACCTACGTCGATGTTCCCGGTGACAACTTTCTGTCTGACGAACAGGTGAAGCTGATGGAAAAGAAACGCGTCGGCTTTATCTCTGCGGGGAACCTGCAGGATCCCTTGAAACGAGACGAACTGTACGATCTGGAGTGACGTCCGGCGGAATCCATGGTTGCGTCTTCCGGTGTTACGTTCAGTGCGATAGAACACGTGATACGTCGAGCGAACGATGGAGCGTTCAGTGTTCTGCTGCGACTCGGTGGATTCGGTCCCTGTACGCAACAGACTCATGCTTTCCAAGATTCCTGTGACCAGTCCACCATCTGCCGGCACGAACGTCGCGCTATCCGCTGCTGAGCAGGAATCTCGCCAGGCGGCAATCGCAAAATGGGCTGCGTTCGCGGTTCTGGCGTGGATGTTTTTGCCTGTGCTCACGGGACGAATTTATGTCTGCGACGATCTGCAGAATTATCATCTTCCCGTTCGCCAGTTTTACGCCAATTGTCTTGCCGAAGGAGACTCATTCGACTGGATGCCGAATCTCTTCTGTGGATTTTTTTTAACGGGATCGGGACAGGGCGGCACGTATCATCCGTTGCACTATCTGTTGTATCGATGTCTACCGCTGGGGATGGCCTTCAACCTGGAAATTCTGTTGAGCTATCCCTTCATGCTGTTTGGGATGCAGTTGTTTCTGCGACGGCACCTGAAACGACGCGACGCAGCATGGCTGGGGGCCATTGTATTCACTTTCAGCGGTTTCTGCACACTGCATTTCCTGCACCCGAATGCGGTGGCCGTCATCGCACATCTCCCGTGGCTGCTGCTGGTTCAGGATGTGTTGCTCAGGCCATACGCGAGCTCGCAGCGTTGGCGAATTCCGGCAGAAGTCAGTATCGCGCTCCTGACAGGATCGCAGCTGCTGCTCGGGTATCCCCAGTATGTCTGGTATTCGCTGCTTGCCGAAATGTCGCTCTGCATCGGGCTCGCACAATGGAACTGGACGGGCGTCAGAAGTCTGCTCCTGATCAGTTTTCTGAAGTGCTTTGGACTCGCGCTGGGTGCTGTGCAGTTGCTGCCGTCCATAGCCGCGCTGGCAGAATCGGATCGCGCTGCGATGCCGCCCGAGTTTTTCTTTCAGCATCCGTTATCGCTGGCCGATATGCTGCAATGGATCGGGCCGTTCCTTACGAAGAGCCGCGTCTTTGGAGCGAACACGCATGAACTGGGTGTGTATTGTGGTGCGCTGCCCGTATTGCTGGCACTGTCGCTGATGGCACGGCGACGCCTGCAAAGGAAGCTGCAGCCAGATCCGGGGGCACAATTGCTGATCCCGGTGCTTTGTCTGGGATTTGCAGCACTCTGGTTGTCCTTTGGTCGCGATGGTGGCCTGTATGTCGTCCAGACGTGGTTGCCGTTGATTGGAAAGTTCCGCTATCCGTCACGCATCGTGGTGCTGCTGCACCTGGTTCTTGCTGTCCTCGCGGCAATAGGATTCGCTCGACTGATGAACGAATCGGCATCGACTGAAGTTCGATTGCCGCGACTGATCAGCATTGTGCCGTGGTTCAGTGCCGCTGCCGCATTTGGAGTCTGGTTGCTGGGAGACCCGAATAACGCAGCACCGTGGTCGCTCTTGATGATAGGGCCCGTATTGTTTTTTCTCGCGGCGCATTTGGTAAAGGATCTCGCACGCGGCCGAATCAGTGCAGGTTTCATCCTGTTTCTCGCCGGTGATCTGGCAGCGTATGGATTCACGTACGAAGCATTGCAGAACACAAAGACCTGGAGAGAAGTTGTCGAATCACTTCACCAGCCGCCAGGATCACCGGAAGATGGCCGCATCGTGGCAGAGATCCAGATTGCAGACGACGAAATCGGGTATGAGGGCAACGACTTGTTGCTTGCCGGATGGCATCAGGCGGATGGCTACGAAGGCCTGCTGCCCGAATCTCATCTGCTTGATCAGAACACCAGCCTGGCATCACTGCGGATCTCGGGTGTTCGTTGGATCAACTCCGGAGGCAATCACAGCCGAATCGCCGGTTTGACGCCAACCAATGATCCACGCTGGCTGGAAGTGCCGAATCCGTTGCCTCGCGCGAGGCTCACGCCGGACATCACGACGATCGCGGACCCGCGTGTGGCTGTTCGGAAACTTCAACCCGATGGAGCCACTGTCGTGGACCGCGATCCCGGATTCCCGAGGATGCATGGCACAGATCCTGGAACAACCGCGATTCTCATGGATCGACCTGGCAGGATTGAGATTCAAACGTCCGCCGACAGTCCGCAACTTCTGGTTCTCTCCGAACGATTCTCCGGCGGTTGGACGGCGACCGTGGACGGCGCATCAATTCCGATCCTGCGAGCCGAAATAGATTTCATGGGCTGTCTCGCACCCGTCGGCGATCACACGATTCGCTTTGCATTTGATCCCGCAAGTGTCCGTAATGGTCGCCTGATATCCACCATAACGCTGCTGCTCCTCGGTCTTTATGCCGCATGTCGCGTCGTTTCGTCGAAGTCGACTCGTGCTCTGTCACTAAAGGCTTGATGGGTGGCCGGGGTTGGAGGGCGCAAGCCTGGGTTGTTAAAAACTTGGTATTGCCTTCTGATTTTCCGGGGCGAAAAAGTACTGTGCTCCTTCCGTCCCCTTGCCTGCTTGTCCGGCAGGAACGCGAGATTTGGAATTAGCACACAATCGTAAACACCATCGCTCCCCTGTCCAGCTTGCCTGACAGGAAGCCAGGTTTCACCAGCAAAACTTTGCCTTCCGGTTGGGCAAGCCAACCGGGGAGGCCCGTCGTCATCGCATCCTGAACTAACCCCAAAACGTTCGCTCGTGCCAG
>Ga0105046_10009918_pt1 | contig 14854 bp, 9 predicted proteins | sample MAT03_FD_78385 | JGI IMG/M metagenome (GOLD analysis project Ga0105046, IMG submission 78385) | Freshwater microbial communities from Lake Fryxell liftoff mats and glacier meltwater in Antarctica - MAT-03 (megahit assembly) | ecosystem: Environmental > Aquatic > Freshwater > Ice > Liftoff... | reverse complement strand
CGTAGACGACTCAGTGGTGAGATCCGGTACCACGAGGCGGCATGACGAATTGATGTGGGCGCGTTGCGATCCGGCGGATGATGCCACGGACCACCGCCAGCAGGTCGCTAAACGGCAGGTCGAGGGCCCGCGATGCGGTGAGCAGCGAGAGGCCAAAGCTGACCGACAGGTTGAGCACGAACATGCAGACGATGCCGGCAATAGCCCAGAAGACGACGCCACTGAGCATCGGCCCATCATAGGCACAGGCGGCGAAGGCGAACACGCCGCTATTCAGGGTGACATGGCGCACATCAAGCGGGATGCCCAGGAAAGCTCCAGCGGCGGGCAGCATGCCGAGCATGAAGCCAAGGCTGATATTGGTGCCCCAGCCGGAAGCATGGGTACGGACCGCCTCACCCCATCGCGACATGCGCTCCCGACCCAGCTTAAGGCCTAACGGATGTTCCGCGATGCCCTGCGGTAGACGATGGTAGACGGTAAAATTATCCATCCAGCCACCGATGATGCTGCTCATCCACAGCACTACCCCGGTCACCGCGGCGAAGAAGACAGTGCCGCTGCTGATCGGACTCAGACTCTGGTAGAGCGCATCGACCTCCTCGGCATGCACCCAGTGGTGGCCGCTAACCAGCCGCCACATGGTGTCGAACGCGACCGCTCCGGCGGATACCAGCATGACGTTGCCAGCCGCCGCAGCCAGCTGGCTGGAGCAAATCGCCGCCGCCTGATCGACCACCCGCTCGATGCGATCCTCGCCGCTGCTGCCACGCAGCACGCCGGCCATCGCCGCCGCCGTCATCGCCGGTTGCTTGGTAGCCAGCATCAGCCCCAGGTGCTGTAGGGCGACGAAGCTGATCGCGTAATTCAGGCCGAACAGCAGTCCGGTTGCGCCGACGGCCAAGTGCACCGCATGCGCCATCTGGTGGATCGCGAGCTTCATCGCCGCCGTGAACATGGTCAGGATGCCACCCCCCATCGACGCCATCCAGATGTGGCTGTATTCGGCGGCGCTACCGGCGATGTAGTGCCCCCCGGTTTCGCCGCTGCGATCGACGATCCGACGATGCAGCAAGCGCAGGTTGGCACTGGCCGGCTGACGGACGCTGCGGTCCTGGTGGTGGCGCAGGATCAAACGAGCAAGCAGGCCGTGAATGGCGCGGGAACGATCAACCCCCTGTGGCGCCAGCATGATCGTCAGCATGTCTTCCATACGGGTGAGACAGCGTTCGATCACATCAATGGCAAAGACGATGTCGACGTTGATACCGCCAGCATTGAGGTGCTGGTGAACCGCAAGCAGTCGGTTGCGGCAACCGGCGATGTCGTCGCGCAGGACGGTCGCCGAGAGGCTCGCTTCTTCGCCGGCTTCCCACGCCGCCACCATGGTCGCGGTGGATCGCGATAGGCGCAGGAACGGATCATCGGCTACCCGCACAGAACCGGCACGTTCACGGATGCGTGGCTCCAGGCCATGACCCGAGACCCGCAGGGCAAGCAGACGGAAGCCGTCGGCGAAGGCTAGACGGATGGGCAGCCAGTCGGCAGATCGCCCGGCCGGGACCAGCAGCTGGACCAAGGCGTGGAAGGCATCCTGCGGCATGCTTTCGAAACGGCGCACCTCTGCTTCGGTGGGAAATAACCGATGGAGGATGCGTGCCAGATCATGATCGTCGCGAGGCCGTGGCAGGATATGAGCGAGTATGCGGTCTGAAGCCTCGGCGAGGAATCCCCGCTCAGCCGGAATGCCGGCGACACCGAATAGGTTGGTGCCGTCAGCTTCGGCCAGGATCGATACGACGGCGGTGTGGACAGCCTCGCGCAACGCCTGGTTGCCATCTAGGGCCAGGATCAGCTGGGCCTGGCGCCGAAACACGGTGAAGGTGTGGTCCGAGCTAGCTCCGAAGTCGAAAATGGCCTGTCCATGGCGGGTCCAGGCGAATAGGGCGGCGAACGCGTCAATCCTGCTGGGTAGGTCGGCAGCCTGGGTGAGCGACGTGATGAGGGAGGCCAGTTCGGGATCGATGGTGGATGTGGCGTGGAAGGTCATGGTCAACGGCGCCACGTGTATGGGGATAAGAGAAGGAACACGGCGAGGAACTCCAATCGACCAACCAGCATGCACAGACCGAGCACGATCATGCCAGCCGGGCCGGCCGCCTGCGCGCTGCGTTCGGGGCCGAATGCGCCCAATCCCGGGCCGGCGTTGCTGAGAGAGGTATAGACCACGCTGATGGCCGACATCAGGTCGATTGGGGCGCACAGCAGCAGGGCGATCGTGGCGACCACCAGCGACAGGAGGAAGCAGGCGATCCAGGCTGTGGCCAGCAGCACCGCCCGATCAGCGAGCGGGCGGCCGTCGAGGGTCATGGGCAGGATTGCCGCTGGTTCGGCAAACTGGCGGATCGCCCGCCTCGTGCTCTTGAAGATCAGTAACATGCGCAGCATCTTGGCCCCGCCTGCGGTCGACCCGGTGCAGCCGATGCCCAACGCGCACAGCATGAGCACCACCACCGCGGCAGGTGGCCAACCGGCCCAGCCCTGTGGGTCGTGCTGGAACCCCAGGGTGAAGCCGGTCGAGGTGCCAAGACTGACGACCGCAAAGGCCGCATGGCGGATCAGGGTGAGAGGCTCACCCGTGTACGGACGGCCGGACAGCAGCACGATTGTGGTGACGGCAGCGGTGGCAATCAAGCATGCCAGGAGATAGGCCCGCACCTCCTCGGACCGCCACAACGCCCAGGGTTGACCACGCATCGCCGCCACCACCAGCATGAAGTTGATCCCGGCCACCAACATGCCGACCAGCAGGACCCATTCCGCAGCCGGATTGGCCAAACCCGCAATATTGGCGTCGCGGGTGCTGAACCCCCCCGAGGAGATGGTGGACAAAGCATGGCAGAGCGCCTCGAACCAGCTGATGCCGGTCAGCCAGAGCGCGATCGTCATGCACAAGTTCAGCGCCAGATTGTAAATCAGGATGAAGCGCACGGTGTCGGCAAGCCGAGGCGTCAGACGGTCGAGGGCGAGACCGGACGCTTCGGAACGAAACAGCTGGAAACTGGCCCCGCCCTTCAGCATCGGCATCAGGACAAGACCCAGCGCAATCACGCCGACCCCGCCCATCCATTGCAGCAGGGCACGAAACAACAGGGTCCCAGGTGTCATCGACTCGATCGACAGTCGTTCGCCGAAGGCCGATAATCCGCACGTAGTCAGTCCGCTGATCGCCTCGAACCAGCATTCGGCGGCAGTCGCTCCGGGAATGGCCAGATTCAGACCGATGGCGGCAACTCCGCTCAGGGCCAACCACGAGCCAACCGTGATGGCAGCCCCCTCACGCGGCCCGACGGCGGCCGCATGCCGCCTGCCGAACAAGACCAGGAGCAGACCGATGCAGAACGAAACGCCGGACATCTTTAGCCAGGGACGAACCGGCATCTCGGCCGCCCAGTCGATCACCAAGGGTACACAGCCGACGACGCCTAGCAGCAGGAGCAGAAAACCGATCATCCTGGCAACGACGCCCAGGTTCAACTGGCCGCTCCGCCAAGAATGCGGGTGACCGCCTGCTCGTGTTCGCTGAGGCAGACCATCACCACGTGGTCGCCGACGCGCAACTGATCGTCCGGACCTGGGATGCGTACCGCGCCAGCGCCATCGACCACCGCCAGCACCAGGCTGCCTCGCGGCAGTCCGAGGTGACGCAGCGGCTTGACCGCGGCGCCAGATCCCTCGGTGACGGTCAATTCGACGAATTCGAGATGTTCGTCCGACAATCGTGCCAGCTGTGCCACCGAATGTCCGCGCAAGGCTCGGGTCACCACGCCAGCCGCCAGCCGACGCGGACTGACCACCGCATCGAGATCGAGCGACGACATGAGCTTGGCGCTCGGCTCGTGGTTGGCGACCGCGACCACGCGCTTAACGCCGCGGGCGCGGGCGAGCAGCGCGACCATCAGGTTGTCCTGGTCCTCTTCACCGGTGGCGAGCAGCACGTCGCACTCGCCGAGATGGATGCGTGATACTAGGTCGGAGTCGGTGAGCGCCCCGGCCAGCACCTCGACACCGAGCGGATCCAAAATGTGGGCAGCGCGAGCAGCACGCAGCGGATCCCTTTCCAGCAGCTGCACGCGTAGCCCGGCCTTGCTCAGTCGACAGGCCAGCGGTTCGCCGATCGCTCCAGCCCCGACCACGACAACCCGGGTGGCCTGCTTGGCCGACGGGTCGAACAACGGCAGAAGTTTGCGGAACTCGTCGCTGGCCGCGCAGATGTAGACCGGCTCGCCCGCGGTGAGCACGGCGTTAGGGCCGGGCACCTGCCAGCCGTCCACCCCACCGACCGCGGCGACCAACCAGCTTCCTGGATGAGTCGTGCGCGCCTGCAACACCGTGCATCCGGTCAGGACCGCCCCCTTCGCTGGGATGAAGGCGCGCAATCCGACCCGGCCTGATGCCAGATCAATCGCATCAACGCAGCCCGGTGAGGTGGTGATGCGCAGCAGGGCCTCTACCGCTAGGCCTTCGGGAGAGATCGCCTGATCGATTCCGATGTGGTCCAGGCCGGATTCGTGGGCTGCCTCGGCCAGCTCGACATCGCGGATACGTGCCAGGCAGTTGCGTGCCCCAAGACTGCGCGCCAAGCCGCAGATCAGGGCGTTCCGGCTGTCGCCGCCGGTCAGCGCTACCACCGCATCGGCGGAACCTGCACCAGCTTGGCGCAGCACGGCCAGACTGGTAGCGCTGCCGCACAACACCCGCAGGTCCGCGCCGCCCTCAAGGCCCTCGAGGCGCGCGGGTTCGTTATCGAGCAAAGTCACCTCGTGGCCATCCCGCGCCATGGTGGCGGCAAGCAGCCGGCCGAGGAATCCGGCTCCGACGATCAAGATGCGTTGTCGGCGTGCCACGAATCAGAATTTCGAGACGGTGCCGAGCAGCACATCCATGGCGAACACAGCGATCTCACCGTCCTGATTGGTGTTGGTGGCCGGGTTGAACACCGTGACCGGTTCCTGGCCCCAGGTTGCCGAGGTGCCCAGGATAATGCCGGTATCGCCGCGTTTGATCATGATGCCGCCAGTTGCGCCGAAGAAGTCGATGGTGTTGTACAGCTGCGAGTCGCCGATCGGACTGAGATCAGTAAAGGCGCCTGCATGCAAGGTAATGCGCTCGTTCAGGTTGTAACCGCCGCCGACCCGCAGGTTCAGCACATGCCGGTAATTGGTGACCCTGGCAGGCTCCAGGATCGATTCCAGGGTGGTGACACCAGCAACCGTGCTGGTGCGGTAACCAGGCAGTGGGGGTACCGTCTCGTGGGTTCCATTGGGCAGCGACCAGACTAGATCGAGCTCAGCCTCCCAGGCTGGCTCCGCCCAGCCTGCGCCCAGGCCGACCTGCCAGGCGTGGACGAACGAAAACGGATCATCATCGACCCGGGCACTGGCGCTGGCTGCCGTGTTCGCCACCGGATCGCTCTGCGCCGAGGACGACTCGACCAGTCCACCGCTGAGGACGTGCACGCCAGGAGTCACCAGGCTGAGGCCCAAGGACAGGTGTTCGACGGGAGATCCGCGCACCCCGAGTTTGCCCTGTACTGATGTACCCCAGGCGGCGGCAGTAAACGAGGTGGCGGTATAGCGCCCATTGATGTCACGAGTCCATCCCGATTGGTTGAGATCGACCGTGTCGTAATTGCCGACTACCGCGACCCCGAACTGCAAATCATCGCTGGGCCTCCAGCCGCCAGCCAGCTGCACTGACCAGGTGTCCTGATCCACCCGCACATGGCTGGCGTAGCTGCGCTCGGTTGCGTTCGGCAGGGTGCGCCCGCTATCCACTGCGCCGCTCCAGTGCACCGGATTGCACAGCATGGCAGTCAACCCGAAGCGCCCATCAGCCGAACGTGCAGACAAACCTCCATAGATCTTCAGCACGGCACCGCTCAGCAAAGCGTCACTCTCTCGGCCGGCGGTCACCTGGATGCGGTTAAAACCGTAGGCGGTTGCGCCGGCCGACAGTTGCTCGGCATCAATGCTCGCCGCCATCGCCGGATTGTACCACGTTGCCGCCGCCTCGCTGCCGAGCGCGTAGGCGGCACCACCACGCAACGCGGTAGTGGCGCCAACCGGTTGGTGTACGGTCTGCGGCAGAACCAGGGTCAGCTGATCCGCAGCGGAAGCGCAAACAGCGACGATCAGAACTGGAACAGCACGCATGTGCAGAGATGGTGGGCCGCAGCTCCACAGACCAAGTGCAAACCCATGGTAGTTCATTGGATGCGCATGTTTCATGGCTTGAGTCGAGGCGACCTGCCGATATACGCCCAGCCCTGGATTCCCGCGCATGCCCCCGCTCATTCGACGTTTCTGCTGCATCGTCCCTGCTCTAGTGGTGGCTGCGCTCGCAGGCTGCACGCGCAACACCCCGCCCGTCAATGAATTGACGGCCGGAGCTCTGCCCACACCGCCACCAGCGCAATTCGCCAGCCCAGCCGATGCCGGCACGGTGCAGGATAGCTGGCTGGCCTCGTTCCAGGATTCGACCCTCGACGCCCTAGTGGCCGAGGCACTAGAGCGCAACCGCGACCTCGCGGCGGCCCGTGCCCGCCTCGACCAAGCCGCCACCCAGGCGCGCCAGGCCGGGGCCGACCTCAAGCCGCAGGTCGGCTATGCCGTGGGGGCCAGTAGCAGCGGCACCGGCAACAGCTCAGCGCACACCGACCAGATGGGCGCCGGCCTGACCCTATCGTGGGAGCTGGACGTGTGGGGACGCCTGTCGTCGGCCCAGCAAGCGGCGCAAGAGTCGTTCGCTTCGAAGGCGGCCGACCTCGAATTCGCCCGCCAATCACTGGCGGCGCAGGTGGCCAAGAGCTGGTTCTTCGCCATTCAGGCGGTGCAGCAGGAGGCGATCGCCGTTGCCTACGCCAACCTGCAGACCCGCAACGTCGAGCTAACCACACTGCGCCAAGAGAACGGGCGAGCCACTGCGTATGACAGCGCCCTCGCCCGATCGGCCCAGGCGCTCGCGCAGAACAGCGTAAACAAGGCGCAGAGTGGGCGTGAACGCGCCGTGCGCTCGCTGGAACTACTGCTCGGCCGCTATCCCAAGGCCGAACTGACCCCAGCGGCGACCCTGCCACGGTTGACCGCACCACCACCGGCCGGTCTGCCCTCGCAGCTGCTGGAACGTCGTCCGGATCTGATTGCCGCCACCCGGCGGGTCGCCGCCGCGTTCAATCAGGTCGAGTCGGCCAAAGCTGCTCGTCTGCCGCGCCTCAGCATTACCGCCAATACCGGTGCTGCCGGTTCCGATTTCCGCAATCTGTCCCTTGACGACGTCTTCTGGAACATCGCCGGCAATCTGGTCGGTCCGATCTTCGATGGCGGCCGGCTGAAGGAGCAGATCGCGATCGAGAACGCCAAGCAGCAGGAGGCGCTAGCATTGTACGGCGGTGCCGCGCTGAAGGCCTTCCGCGAGGTCGAGGAGACGCTGGCCGAGGAGCAACGCCTAGCCGTCCGCGTCAGCCTGACCGAAACCGCCACGGCCGAGCAGTCTGAAGCCGAACGCTTGGCCACCTTGCGCTTCGACGCCGGCGCAATCGACCAGCTAACCCTGATCCTGGTGCAGGGCAACGCACTCAACTCGCGTCTGGCCGCCCTGGCCATGCGCGTCGAACGCCTGACCAATCGCGTCGATCTGCACCTCGCCCTTGGTGGCGGTTTCACTGCCTCACCGCCAACGCCCGAGGACGCGCTGCCGGCGTCCAAGATCGTCCCCGCCCCAGCCCCTGCCCCCGCCCGCTGAGCACCGCCATGACCCGCTACGCCGTCATCCTCCCTGCCGTCCTCATCCTCGCCCTCGCCGCCTGCGGCAAGCCGCCCGTCCCGCCGGCCGCTGGTCCGCCAGAGGTCGGCGTGCTCACCCTGGTGGCCGAAGACGTGCCGTCCGACAAGTCCTATGTCGGACGTTCGGTGGCGAACAACACCGTCGAATTGCGTGCCCGCGTCACCGGCATCCTGCTCGAACGGCCCTACCAGGAGGGCCAGGTGGTAAAGAAGGACGACCTGCTTTTCCGCATCGACCCACGCGAGTTCGAGGCCGCCCGCGACAGCGCCAAGGCGCGCGTTGCCCAGGCCGAGGCCCAGGTCGCCAAGACCGCGGCTGACCTCAAGCGTACCGAACCGCTGGCCAAGGCCGGCGCTGCTTCACTTGCCGACCTTGATGCCTCTATGGCAGCCTCGCTGGCCGCCGCCGCCGATCGCGACGCCGCCAAGGCCGGCCTGGCCAAGGCCGAGCTCGAACTCAGCTTCGCCGTCATCTCGGCCCCCTTCGGCGGTATCGCTGGCAAGGCCGCGGTCGACCCCGGCGCGCTGCTGTCGCCAAGCAGCGGTGTCCTCGCCGTGCTTGACGAGGTCGATCCGATCGCGGTCGAGTTCACCGTCGCCGAAGCCGAGCTGATGGCCATGCGGGCCGACATCACCAGCGGTCGACTCAAGGTTCCTGCCATCGACCACCTGCTGGTCAAGGCGACCCTGGTTGACAGTTCGTTGTATCCATACGACGGCCGCATCGCCTTTCGCGATGTGCGCATCAAGCCCGAGACCGGCACCGCCCTGATCCGCGCCGTCTTCCCCAACGCCGAAGGCCGCCTGCGCGCCGGCCAGTTCATCCGGCTCACCATCACCGGCGCCACCCAGATCGGTGTGGTTCTAGTACCGCAGACCGCCGTCCTGCAAAGCCCCACTGGATCGAACGTCTACGTCGTCAACAAGGACGGGAAGGCGGAGGTGCGCAAGGTCAGCCTCGGCGCCTGGCATGGCGACCGCTGGGAGATTCGCGATGGACTCAAGGCTGGTGAGCACGTCGTGGTCGACGGCATCCAGCGCGTCCGCGCCGGCGCGCCGGTGAAGGCGATACCGTGGAAGCCCACCGAGATCAAACCCGCCGACGCCCCGGCTAGGCCCTAATCGGCAGACCCAGCGATGATCTCCAAATTCTTCATCGACCGGCCGATCTTTGCTAGCGTCCTGTCGATCCTCATCGTCCTGGGCGGCGCTCTGGCCATCAAGGGCCTGCCGATTGCCATGTTCCCCGAGGTGGTGCCGCCGTCGATCTCGGTGACGGCGGTCTATCCCGGCGCCGACGCCAAGCTGTTGTCTGAGACGGTGGCCGCGCCGATCGAGCAGCAGCTCTCCGGGGCCAAGAACCTGCTCTACTTCCAATCGACCGCCGGCAACGACGGCAAACTCAGCATCTCGGTGACCTTCGAAGTCGGCGCCGACCTCGATATCGCGCAAGTCGAGGTGCAGAACCGCGTCAACCAGGCCAGCCCGCGGCTGCCCGAGGAGGTCCGCCGCCAGGGGATCACGGTACTGAAGAGGAGCAGCAACATCCTGCTCATCCCCTCGCTGGTCTCCGAGGATCCGCGCTACGACCAGCTGTTCCTCTCGAACTACGCCACCATCAATCTGCTCGACCGGCTCAAGCGCGTCGCTGGCGTCGGTGACGTGCTCGTCTACGGCGCGGGCGACTACGCCATGCGCGTCTGGCTGAATCCCGACAAGCTGGCCGCCAAAGGCCTGACCGTCGGCGATATTCAGAAAGCCATCCAGGAGCAGAACGGCCTCTACGCTGCCGGCCGCATCGGCCAACGCCCTAGCGGCCCGGAGATCCAGCTGACCGTGCCGGTCATCACGCGCGGGCGGCTCGATACGCCCGAGCAGTTCGCTGCCATCATCCTGCGCGCCAACACCGATGGCTCTGTCATTCGATTGTCCGATGTCGGACGGGTGGAGTTGGGCAGCCAGTCTTACGACAGCTACAGCCGCCTGCAGGGCAAGCCGACAGCTAGCCTGATTGTCTACCTAATGGACGGGGCCAACGCCCTTGAGGTGGCCAAGCAGGTGCGTGGGACCCTTGACGAGGCGTCGCTATCCTTCCCCACCGGCGTCAGCTACGCCGTCTCGTTCGACTCCACCAAGTTCGTCGAGGCCTCGGTCGAAGGCGTCGTGTATACCCTGTTTGAGGCCATCGCCTTGGTGCTGGTGGTTGTCTACATCTTCCTGCAGAGCTTCCGCGCCACCTTGGTGCCGCTACTGGCCGTCCCCGTTGCGGTGGTAGGCACCTTCGCCGGCCTGTTGCTGCTCGGCTTCTCGATCAACGTGTTGACCCTGTTCGGCCTGGTGCTCGCCATCGGCATCGTCGTCGACGATGCCATCGTGGTGGTCGAGAACGTCGAGCGCATCATGCACGAGACCGGCAAGAACGTGCGCGACTCCACCATCCAGGCGATGCAGGAGGTCACCGGCCCCGTCATCGCAATCGTCCTGGTGCTGTCTGCGGTGTTCATCCCCGTTGCCTTCATCGACGGACTTACCGGCCGATTCTACCAGCAGTTCGCCCTGACCATCGCCCTGTCGGTGGCGATCGTCGGCGTAGATGCCTAGACTCTCTCGCCGGCCATGTGCGTCATGCTGCTAAAGCCTGGACACGGTAACAAACCGTGGGTGTTCCGGACGTTCGACGCCGGCTTCGACCGCATGACCAGCGGTTACACCGGCATCGTCCGTTGGTTGCTGCGCCACGTCGTTGTTGGGCTGGCCGTATTCGCTGTCCTCATCGGCGCCACGTGGCAGCTGTTCCAGAAGGTACCTGGCGGTTTCATTCCGCCCGAGGATCAGGGCTACGTCGTGGCGTGCGCCTTCCTTCCCGAGGGTGCCTCGCTGGAGCGCAACGAGGCGCTGGTGAAAGACGTCGAGTCCCATTTCATGGCCGACCCGGCGGTCGACAAAGTCATCGTCTTGGGCGGCATGAACATGCTTGCTGGCGGCGCCAACTCGACCAATGCCACCACCCTATTCGTCATGCTCAAGCCGTGGGGAGAGCGCAAGGAGCCCATCGCCGGCAAGCCGCTCGACGTGCGCAGCGTACTGATGCGCAGCTTCGCCGCCTTCAAGGGCGACCGCCGCGGCCTGGTGCTGCCGTTCAATCCGCCGCCGGTGATCGGTCTGGGTACGCGTGTCGGCATCGAGTTCTGGCTGCAAGACCAGGGCGACAACGGCCTCGCCGCTCTGTCAGAGAACAGCGCCAAGCTCAGCGAACTGCTGGCCAAGCGGCCGGAATGCAGCGCCCCGAACACCGTCGTCAGCTTCACTCAGCCGTTGCTGCGCATCACCGTCGACCCGGAACGCGCCAAGTCGATGGGCCTGAATCTGTCCGACGTCTACGCCGCCCTACAAACCCAGCTCGGTTCGCTCTACGTCAACGACTTCACCAAGTTCGGTCGCGTATGGAAGGTGCAGCTGCAGGCCGAGCCCGAATTCCGCGCTACGCCCGAGGAGATCGACCGCATGTATGTGCGGAACGCCACTGGCGATCTCCTGCCGTTGTCCGCCGTGGTGACGCGCGACTGGCAGCCAGGTCCGAACCTCGTCACCCGCTTCACCAACTTCCCGGCCGTGCAGTTCACGGTCGGCGCCGGCGCCGGCTACAGCACCGGCCAGACGATGAAGGCTGCCGAGGAGTGCATGAAGGAACTGCCGCCCAGTTACCGCCTAGCCTGGTCAGGTGCGTCTCTGCAGGAGCGCAAGGCTGGCAGCCAGCTGGCGCCCATCCTGGTCATGGGCATGATCGTCGTCTTCCTCATCCTCGCGGCACAGTACGAATCCGTCCGTCTGCCCTTCGCCGTGATGCTGGCGGTGCCACTCGGTGCGTTCGGAGCGATAGGCGCGTGTTGGCTGGTCGGACTTGACCTAAACATCTACGTGCAGATCGGCCTGTTGGTGCTGGTCGGACTGGCGGCCAAGAACGCCATCCTCATCGTCGAATTCGCCGCCGAGCAGTCGCGAGCCGGCAAGTCGGTGCTCGATGCGGCCGAGAATTCAGCCCGTCTGCGCTTCCGCCCGATCCTGATGACCTCGTTGGCCTTCATTCTTGGCGTGGTGCCGCTGATGTTGGCCAGCGGAGCCGGGGCCGCTGGCCGCATCTCGATCGGCATCGGCGTGTTCGGCGGCATGCTCGCAGCGACAGTGTTTGCCGTCTTCCTGGTGCCCGTATTCTACAAGTTGTTGGCCAAGAAAGGCTAAAGACCTGCTGTTCAGCGAGTGAATGAAAAACCGATGAGCACCCGTGGCTGGTCGCTCAGCTGATTGTAGCCCAAGAGGCTTTCACTCCAGCCGACGAAGCTCTGGATATACAGATAGCCATGCATCCAACCGCCCGTCCAACTTGCCGCCGGATGGGTCAATTCCAGCATCAGACTGCCCTTATTCCAATCGTCGCCGATGCGTCCGGTTGCTGCCAGGCCCCAGCCGTTGTCCTTGCGCACCGAGCCGGACAGATCGACATATCCGCGATACTCGGCGATATCCGGATTGTCATCTTTCTCGGTGTAGAGGCGCACCCGAGGGGTGGCGTTGTAGACTAGGTCCCCGTCGCGCCATTGTCCGAGCGCCCGCACAAAGACATGGTTGAGAGATCGCGAGGCATCCCCGCTACGGCCGTTGGACTCGTGACCGATGCCAGGTTCCAGGGACAACGATTCAGCCGACAACGAGGCTGGCAGACTGAAGTGCCACCACGACTCCGGACGATAGCTGGAGTCCAAGAACGGTTTCGACTCAGACTCAAGATCCCAGAATGACGTTTGAGAATAGGCCACGAACAAACCATCAGAATTCTGACCAAGCGCGACCTCCTTACCGATCACTTTGCAGGCAAAGGATATCTGGAACTTGGCATTCACCGGCTTTTCGTCAAAGCTCGGGTCCAGGGCGAAATACACCGGCTCGTAGGGGACGATGCGGGCACCAAGCTCGCCCAGGGTGAGCGGTTCCGCCGCGGCAAGCAGCACACCGGCAACAAGAAGGGCTACAGTTCGCATGCAGGTGATGCTGGAGACGCTGGGGCGATGTCCAGATGCGTCGAGAAAGCCACTGCACCACTACGAATCACGCCAAGAACTGGTTGGACTATCTTGGGGACCGAAGCACCGGAGACGACCTGCACTTGGGGATTTGGCCCGTTCACCCGATTGGTGGCCGATGCTCCCGCCACAAGTCCTGTTCTACTCCGGCCCTATCGGTCCTCCATGGCAATCGAATGCGACGGCTAGGGTGAAGGTAAAAGCCGCGAAAACGCACGGATACTTGCGCCTTCGTTGCCTTCGTTGCCTTCGTTAATTCGGGTTCATGCACTCTACATGCCGACCGGTACCGCATCCGCCTCATAGCGCTCTTGGATCAGAGCCGCGACCAGACCGGTCGAGCCGGTCTGATGGCTCGCACCGACACCACGACCGGTGTCGCCATGGAAGTACTCGTAGAAGGTGATGTGGTTCTTCCAGTGCGGGTCCGTATCGAACAGGTCGACCCCGCCATTGATCGGCCGACGTCCATCTGCACCTGGGGCGAACATCGCGGTCAGCCGCCCAGTCAAGGAGGGTTCTGCGCTATGTCGAGTGGGTATGATACTATTGGCCTAATACACCGATTGTAAGCGCCCGGCGGCCGGGACCGTTTCGGCCCTGGTATGGGGCCTTCACTGTCGGGGGACGAAGGGTCCCCCGACTGCCGTCTCGCCTCGGTTCCCTATTTGACTCGACACGCAAAAATACGGTAAAATGCATTATATTTATTAAGATATCGCACATGAAAGATGTGGATCTTCTTCAGCGGGCCCTTGAACTCTCAGACCCATGGAAGGTGATTTCTTGTGCCTTCTCTGCGTCTTCTCTGCGCCAGAACGCCGTCTTGATGGAGGTAAATTTTTCCGCTGGGGCTCGCTTTCCATGTCCGAAATGCGGTCACCTGTGCCCAGTGCACGACACTGTGAAAAGGACGTATCGCCACATCGACGTCTTCCATCATAAAGCATACATACATAGTATCACGTGAGCCACGGGTTTCCTGTGGGGATCATGGAATACTACATATCCCCGTTCCATGGGCGCGACTGGTTTTCAATCTGACCGGCGGTGTTCACCGCCGGTCAGCGATCAAGGGGTATTGGGACCACACGCCCCTCAGGCCTCGGCCGCGGCCTGCATCGCCAGCTGTTCCCAGCGCCGCAGGCGCACCACATCACCGCGCGCGGTGGTGACATCTTTGAGCACGATCTCAGTATTGCAGCCGCGCAGGTCGGTGACCGCCTGCTTGAGATAGCTGCCGACCAGCGCCTCGTCGAAGCCGTCGCTGGCGAGATGGGCCGGGTTGGGCTTGAACGACATGACGTAGTCGCGGCCGACCTCAGCCGCGCCGATGCGCAGGTCGGCCTTGGGGCTCATCGATATCTTGCGCAGGTTGCGGATGCTGCGCAGCATCTTCACCTTGCGGTGCAGCGGTTCACAACAGCCGTAGTACGACAGGCCGAAGCGTTCCATCACCGGACGCTCGAAGCGCAGCGAGAATTCCTCATGCATCCGGGTCGACACCTCGCTGAACATCTGGGCGTTGCCGCAGCCCCACTGGTCGCGCGGGGTGGCGTGGCGTCCCTCCAGGTGGGTCGGCAGCGCTGAGGTGCAGCCGTAGCCGCCGGAACCGATCATCTGGTGGCCCTCGCCAACGTCGAGCATGCCCAGGCGCTTCTGCTCATCGAGCACCTCGCCAGTAATCTCGCACATCCGCCCGCAGACGGCGGCGACCAGGTCGGGCCGGTCGATCAGGTCGGTCATCAGCCGCTCCACCCCGTACCAGCGCACCGCCATGTCCCAGGGCGTGTGCCATTGCGAGGTGATCCCGCGCACCACCACCGGGATCGCGCCCTCGACCGCCTGCTTGAGGCTGTGGCGCCGGCGCTCGGTCTCGGCGTGGTCGACCCAGACCTTCGGCCGGCGGATGCGCTCGACGTCAGCCAAGCT
>Ga0105046_10009917_pt1 | contig 14854 bp, 10 predicted proteins | sample MAT03_FD_78385 | JGI IMG/M metagenome (GOLD analysis project Ga0105046, IMG submission 78385) | Freshwater microbial communities from Lake Fryxell liftoff mats and glacier meltwater in Antarctica - MAT-03 (megahit assembly) | ecosystem: Environmental > Aquatic > Freshwater > Ice > Liftoff... | reverse complement strand
CGTGCTGCCGAGAAAGCCCTGGTTTTGCACATGCGCCGCGACGCGGCGGACTTTGCCGAACTCGGGCAGATACAGGTAGAGATTGTTCGTCCCCTCGAGTAGCACCTTCATGCCCGCGACGTCGCCGGGCGCGGTGAAGTTGATGAACTGCTTGTCGAGACCCTTCATCACCGCACTGAAGACGAGCGTCTTCTTCGTGGTGCCACCCTTTTTGATCTCCATCGTCGCCGTGTAGCTCTGGTCGTCGAAGGCTTCGGCGCGACGATCGATCTCCGCGAGGATCTTCGTCCCGTCGACCGCCGTCGACGCGGCGACAGCGGGGACCCGGGCCGCAGCCACGGGCGCGAAGGAGGTACCAAGGACGAGCGAGAAGAGCAGCAAGGACTTCTTCATCGTGGGCTCCGAAGTGTACCGCGCAGGCGAGTGGGTCCCGCGGGGTCGCGGCTTTGGACGGCCTGGGGTCCGCACGATTCAGACGCCGTCCATCACAACGACCGAAGTCGCTGACATCTTGAAGGATTATCGTCCGCGGCGTTTGCGAAAAAGGATGGGCGCGAAGGCAACGGCCGACCCCGCGGCGAACAGCAGTCCGATCGCGAGGCCGACCCCGAACTCGCGCAGCGGTGGCATCTGCGACGCGAGCAGCACGAGGAACGCCGCCCCGAGCTGCACGCCGGTCGCGATGGCGACACCACCGAGCTCGGTGACCGCCTCGCCGCCGGGGTCTGGACCGGTCGATCCGCGCGCGCGCACCGAGAGATGGATCGCGAAGTCGACCCCCGCGCCCATCGCGATGCACGACACCATGCTCGTGCCGACGCCGATCGGATGACCGAGCAGCGCGATCGTGCCGAACGTGACGGCGATCGTCCACACCGCGGGAATGAGCGCCACGAGATGGCGCCCGATGACGAGCACGAGCCCGAGCGCAACGACCGAGACGATCGTCGATCCGTAGAGGCTATTCGTCACGCTCTGCGCATACGCCTCACCGATGAGCGGCTGGCCGGTGAGACGGACCTGCCATGGCAGCTCGCGCAGCACCTTCGCATCCGCACCTTCGGGCACGCGCCACGTCGCGTCGTCGACCTCGGACACGACACCCGCGAACACACCGCACGGACCCGCAGGTGCGGCGGGCTCATCCTCGAAGCCGAGCCCCTCCATGCTTTCGGGCGCCTTCGGCTTCGCCGGCGCATTGGCGTCGACGTTCGAGAGCCCGAGCTTGGTGCACATCGCCTCGACGCGGATCCGCGAACGGGCAGCGGCGATCCACTTGCCGAGCTCGCGCGCGACGAACTTGATGCCCTCGGGATCCTTCTCGACGACCTTCGGCAGCTTGCCGCGCAGGTAGTCCTCGAGCGCCGTGCCGCTGTTGGAGAGCAGCTCGCGCGGCTCGACGGCCTCGTAGTCGGCCGGATCGAGCGGCTCGATCACCTCGTCGGTGCCGAGCGCACGGTCGCGCAATCGTTCCGCCTCGCCGAGCATCGCGGCGTCAGCGGCTTTCGGATCGAGCAGCTCGGCGAAGGTCTCGGGCGAGACTCCGCCGAACCGTGCCGACAGGCGCAGCCGCACCGCCTCTCGTTGACCCGCGGCGACCGCAGGGTCGGCGTGCTCGCCGACGCGCAGCGGTCCCTCGGGCAGCGCCTCGACGATCGCGCGGATGGCCGCGTTCGCCCGCTCGAGCGCGCCAGCCTCGAGCGGAGCGAGCTTGACGTGGACGATCGCACCGCCGAGATCGGTCATCAGGAGCTGCGCCATCGCCGGGTGGTCAGCGAGGTTGCCGAGCACGCGCGTCGCCTGCCCTTCGTTTTGCGGGATGCCGCGACGGCCACCGAACCCTTGGGTGAGACTCTCGACCGGCTCGACCAGCGAGCGCACGTCGACGACACCCTCGACCTCGCGGAGCTGGTCGGCCAGATCCCGAATCGTGCGCAAGACGATCGGCTCGCGCATGTCGGCGTTGATCGCAATCTGGATGTACTGCGAGCCGCCGAAGTTGTCGTTGAAGAACGAATCGGCGCGCGCGGGCTCGCTGCTCGGATCGAACACGCTGCGCGTGTCCGGGTCTGCCTTCAGCTTCGATCCGAAGTAGCCGCCGACGACCGCGAGCACGAGCAGCAGCCACAGCGGTGGGCGCAACGACAGCGGCAGCACCATCGACGGCCGCGGCGCGAGCACCCGCGCGGGCAACAGCGACAGCATCGGCGGCACGACGAGCAGCGCGATCGCGAGCAGGCCGAGCACGCCGGCGCCAGCGATGATGCCGAACCGCTGCATCGGGACCTGCGGCATCACGACGAGCGCGAAGAACGACACTGCGGTCGTCGCCGCGGAGAGCACGACCGCGAGCCACAGCTCGCGCAGCGCCCCACTGGCCCGCTCGGCAGATGGACCGGTGCGGCGTTGGTAGCCGGAGATGAGGTGCATGCCGAACGCACCACCGAGCGCGACCATCATCACCGGCGTCGTGCTCGACACGATCGTGAACGGCTCGCCGAACACACCGTGGGCGCCGACGACGAGGCCGACGCCGAGGCCGGCGATGACGAGGTTCATCAGCGCCGCAGTGATGCTGCGCAGAAGCAGGGCCGACGTGATCGTCAGCACCGCGATGACGATCGGCGACAGCCGCTCGATGTCCGCGCGCGACGACTCCGCCGCCGTGGCCTCGATGAACGGTGCACCACCGAAGAACGCCTCGCCGTCCCAGTGCGCCGCGGTCACACGGCGGATCTCGGCGAGGCGCTGGGCTCGCGAGGTGCCGTCGCCCCCGCCCGACGAGGACTGGTCCGGCAGCATGTACACCAAGAGCGTCGCGGCCGTGCCGTCGGCGGAGACGAGGTTGCCGACCGCATCGCGATTGCCGAGCACGCGCGAGCGCAAGAGCGCCTCGTCGGTCATACCCTTGGGCACGAGTGGATCGACGGCGAGCGTGTCGCCCTCGACCTTCAGATCCGGAAGGCTCGGGAAGTCGAGCACCAGTCGCGTGCCCGGCAGCTCTGCGAGCGTACGACCGAGCGTGCGGACCTGCTCGGCGCGCTCGATCGTCAGCAGGCTCGCGCCGCCGGGGGCACGCACGCCGACGAGCGCGACCTCGAGCATGCCGAACGCGTCGGCGACCTCGTGGAACGCGACGACGTCCGGGTGATCGGGCGGTAAGAACGCGAGGACATCGTCGTCGTGCTGTAGCTTGCGCACGCCGGGCAACAGCCACGCGCACAGCACCGCGAACACGAGCAGGATCGGCAGACGAGCCCGGACGATCGGATGCGTGCCGGCGGACACCCCTTGGCTACCCCCAGACCGGGAACAACCACGGCTTGCGCTTCGCAACGCGGCCGTGGACGACGTCGTCGAAGTAGCTCTGTAGCTTGCGCGTCACCGGCCCGATCGAACCGTCGCCGATCGGCCGCTTGTCGACCGACTTCACCGGGGTGATCTCGGCACCGGTGCCGCACAGGAACAGCTCGTCCGTCACGTACAGCTCGGTGCGACCGATCTCGCGCTCGGCGAACGGGATGCCGATGTCGGCCGCGAGGTCGATGAGGCTGCGTCGCGTGATGCCGTCGAGGTTGTCCTGCGTCGACGGCGGGCTGATGAGCGTGCCGCGGCGGATCATGAACACGTGCTCGGCACTGCCCTCGGAGACCTTGCCGGACTCGGTGAGCAGGATCGCCTCGTCGAAGCCACCGTCGAACGCCTCGCGACGTGCGAGCGCGCTGTTGAGATACGCACCGGTCGGCTTGGTCCGCGCCGGGATCGCGTTGTCGGCGACACGGCGCCACGAGCTGACGCAGACGTCGATCGAATCCTTGTCGATGTAGCGCTGCAGCGGCAGGCAGAAGATCGTGAAGCTCGTCGTGCTCTCGTCGAGGATCGGCGCCATCGCGTTGCTGTTGTGAAGCAGCAACGGCCGCATGTAGACGTCGTAGTGGACCTCGTTGCGCCGCAACAGCTCGAGGTGCAGATCGGCGACCTCCTGCAGCGTCCCCGGCATGCGGAGGTACAGCACCTTCGCGGACTCGGCAAGCCGTTGCACGTGGGCGTCGAGACGGAAGACGAGCACCTGCTGGCCGTCGTCGGCGACGTAGCCACGAATGCCGCCGAAACATCCGAGGCCGTAGTTCAGCGCGCGCGAGCGAACGCTGACGGTGGCCTCGGCATCATCGACAAACCTGCCGTCGAAGTACGTGATCATGCGGCGCCTTCGGCGAGCATGCCACAAAGCTCGCGTCGTCGGGCCAGGACAAAGCGCGGTCGCGGGCGGGGCCGGTCGGCCGCCCAACGGCGCTTCACGCCATCCGCGCGCGGGTCACTCGCAGCCGGCGTACAGCGGCTCGAGGATCGCAACCATCTCGTCGCCGATGTTCACGTGACCGCCGCCGTACGGATGGATGAGGTCGAGCGCCGTCATCCAATACTCGGAATCGGCCTGATAAAACCGACACGAGTCGACGTTGTAGTGGTGGCCGTGGCCGAGAAAAGGCGCGTGCTGGTCGGCGATGTACGCGTTGTCGTTCGCGTCGGCCTTCGTGACGAGGTCCTCGTTGTACATCCGCAGCATGTCGATCTTCGTCGCGCTCAGGTTGTACGGCGGCGCAGTACAGTCGTCGAACGGGTTGTACTGGTTGTTCATCACGATGGTCGTGCCATCGGGGAAGTTCGCCGGGTCCTGCAAGAACGCGAAGATGTCGGCCCAGTTCTGATCGAGCTCCGGGCGCTTCTCCGTGTAGCCGCTGACGGTGTCCTCGTCGCTCGCGAAGATGTACTCCGACAGATCGTTGCCGCCGATGTAGATGAGCACCATCGTGTGCCCGGGCATCCCGACGGGGATATTCGCGAGCTGCTCGTCGGGGATGTCGTGCGTGACCGCGCCGTTGACCGCGTAGTTCTCGTAGGCGGTCGGGCCGACGTTCTCGGACACCCAGTTGTGCACGATCTTCGTCGCGCAGCCGGCAGCGTCGGGGCCGCCCGCCGTGACGCACGTGAAGATGCTGTCGCCGAGCACGACGACGCGCGTCGGTGCGGTCAGGCACTCATCGTCGCCGGTGGTGCTCGGGCCGTCGTCGGTGCCCGGACCGTCGTCGGTGCCGGGACCGTCATCGGTCGCGTCGGCGGACGTGGTCGTCGCCGAAGTCGAAGCAGTCGTCGCCGAGGTGGACGCGGTCGTTGCGGACGTCGACGTCGTCATCGCATCGGAGGTGCCGCCCTCGCTGCTCTCGTCGTCACCCGCGAACGGATCCTCGCTCGCACATGCACCGAGCGCGAGCGCGGCGGCGAAGAACACGGGCCCACGACGGATGTTCATTGCACGGCACCAAGACAGCTTCGACATTGGAGTCCCCCAGGACTGCTCGAAGCTTTCCCGGACGCAACGAAACCCGCAAGCGGATTTCGGCGCTGCTCGGGTGCGGTGCGTGTCGTTTCTATACTCGAAGCGTGAGGCCGACCCCGAGGATGTCGAAAAACGCACGCGTGACCCCGTAATAGAAGCTCGGCGCGGGCTTGTTCAGCACCGTCTTGTCGCTGCCGGGTAGGTCTTCGGCTTGGGGGTTGTCCGTCGAATCGTTCGCCGGGTTCCCGTCGTCGTCGTTGCCCGACAGATCGCTGCCCGATTGTAGCGGGCGAATGTTCCGCTCGCGGAAGAACAGATGCATGAAGCCAACGTCGGCGCCGAGGCGCACGCGTCGCCCGAGCGCGAACTCGTAGCCGACCCCGACCGACACACCGAGCTTGTCCGAGTCCGGCGCGAGCACGTCGAAGTGGCGATCGTCGATCGGGCTCTGATCGAACAGCGCGCCGAGGCGGAGCTTCAGCGGGATGCGCTCGTTCGGGATCGGCTGGAACTCGGTGCCGAGCCGAACGCTGTGGCTGTCGTGCCAGTTCTGTTCGACGACTACGTCGTACATGACGGCGCGCGTCGTCTCTTGCAGCTCGTAGTTGTGCTCGAAGTCGACGACCAGCTCGTCGAACGTGCTCCACCGCTGGTAGTTGTAGTCGAGCGCGACCGAGACGCGCGGCGTCGGCCGCACGACGGCGCCGACGCGGACGACGAGCGGCAGCGGATAGTCGACGCGGAAATCGTCGCGTCGGCTGCCCGCGGCCAGCTCGAGATCGGGATCGCTCTCGTCCGACGTCGAGGTGATGTTGTCGTTCTCGACGACCGCACGGCCGGAGAATCGCAACGTCGTCGGGATCATGACCGAGGCGCCGATTCCGAAGCGCTCGAGCGGATCGTCGTAGCGCACGCCGAACGTCGCGCTGAAGCTTGCAGGATCCTTGCCGCGCAGCGCGGTGCTGCCCTCGAGCACGGCGTCCGGCTCCGGATTCGCCTCGGGGTCGCCGGTGACGAACTGCACGGCGTTCGCCTGCTCGAGCGCGAGATCGGCATACACGTAGCTGACGCCGGCGCCGATCGAGAAGCGATCAGCAATACGATACGCGACCGACGGCGTGACGTAGATCGTGCGCAGCTCGACGCCGGTGACGACATGACGCTGGGCGCCGCGGCGCGGGTACTCGAGGTGGGCGCCGAACGGCACGTAGACCGCGATGCCGGCGGCGAAGTTGCGCACGCCGAAGTCGCTCGCGACGCCGAGGAACGGCGCACCGCCGATGCGGTTCGTGTTCTTCACACGGTCGAACTCGATGCGGCCGGTCGGCGAATCCACCGGCCGGCGGAAAAACGACACGTTGCCGAAGAACATCGAGCCCGCGACCTGCACTTTGGTGCCGTCTTGGCCCGCGAGGCCGGCCGGGTTGTGGAAGATCGCGGTCGTGTCGTCGACCGCGGCCGTCTGCGCGCCCGCCATGCCGACCGCGCGCGGTCCGATCTCGGGCACGTAGAACCCGCCGGCCCGGACGATCGAGGGTGCGAGCGCGATCACGGGCACGACCCACGCGACGCACAAGAAAGGTAGACGGACGCGAACGCGCACGGCCGAACGCTACTGCATGCGCCGACCCGCGCGCATGTGCCAGCCGTCGGCAGCACTCGACCAGTCGTGAGTTTCCGCGGTTCACGCCGGTCCAGCGCCTCGGGGATCGCCGGCCCGATGCGGACCCGGGCTCAACGTTCCCGTCGACCCGGACGACCGAGGGAATCGAGCCGTGGCGCCCTCTCAGACCAACCCGAACGCCCGCACGCAGGCTGTCATCCTCGTGGTCGACGACGACCCGATGTTGAGACGAACCCTCTGCGCGATGCTCGTGCACGCCGGGCACGAGGTCGTGAGCGCGCCGGATGGGGACACTGCACTCGAGCTCGCACGCGAACGTGCGATCGACCTCGCCCTCGTGGATCGGCACATGGCGGGGATGGACGGGATCGCCGTGCTCAAGCAGCTGCGCGACATGCAGCCGATGTGCACGCGCGTGCTCCTGTCGGGCGCGCTCGACCTCGACACCGCGCTCGAAGCGATCAACCTCGGCGCGGCGACACATGTGCTCGAAAAGCCGATCGGGCTCGAAAATCTCAGCGAGATCGTTGCGAGCACGATGCGCGAGCGCGAGCGGATGGCGGAGGCGTATTACGACCTCGGGCGCATGCATCGATCGGCCGCACGGCTGCGGCTGCTGACGCTGCTCGCGAGCGAGGATCTCCGGCTCGCGCTGCAGCCGATCGTCGACTCGGTGGACGGAACGGTGAGCGCGTACGAGTGTCTGCTGCGGAGCGCCGATCCGGTGCTCTCGGGCCCTCTCGAGGTCCTGAAAGCGGCGGAGGAACACGGCCTCATCGGTCGCCTCGCCGAGGCGGTGTCGGTACGCGCCGCGGCGATCCTCTCGCGCCTGCCCGAGCACCTGCGACTGTTCGTCAACCTGCACCCGGCCGAGCTCGGCGATCCCGCGGGCCTCGACGAGCGCCTGCGCCTGCTGCAGCGCCACGCCCATCGCGTGACGTTCGAGATCACCGAACGCAGCTCGCTCACCGATGCGCACGGCTGGGAGAAATCCATCGAGGCGATCGCGCGCCGCGGCTTCAGCATCGCGGTCGACGATCTCGGCTCGGGCTACAGCTCGCTGTCGGTGCTCGCGGAGCTGCAGCCGCGCTTCATCAAGATCGACATGAGCATCGTCCGCGACATCGATCGCATCCCGCGCAAGCAGCGGCTGTTCGATCTGCTGTGCCGGTTCGCCGACGCGACCGACACCTTGGTCGTGGCCGAGGGCATCGAGACCGAAGCCGAAGCGACGACGATCAAGAGCTGTGGTGCCCACCTGATGCAGGGGTACTGGTTCGCGCGACCCGAGCTGTCGGACGTGGTGCTCGGTCGACTCGAAGGCGAGCGCGCCGCGTAGCAGGTATGCTCCGCGGCGGATGACCATCGCGCTCGCGCTCGCGCTCGGGATCGCTGCGCTCGTGCATGCGCTCGTGCGGCGGTGGCGACGCTCTGAAGCGATCGATCTCGAAGCGTGCGTGATCATTGCGACGGCGGTGCTGACGATCGTCGGCCTGGCCGCAACGCTGCTCGCGGTCGCCGGCGTGCTCGCACCGGCGTCGCTGCTGGCGAGTGTGATCGCCGTAGCCGCGCTGGTGATGCCTTGGCGCGCGGGCGCGACCATCCCCGGCGGGTCGATCGATCTCCGTCGGCTCGGCGCGACGATCGCCCTGCTCGCCGTCGCCGCTGCGCTTCGCTGGCCGCCGATCGACTACGCGCTCGCGGGCCGCGATCAGGGCACGTACGTGCTGCGCGCCGCGAGCACGGCGCGGACCGGTGGGATCTCGATCATCGACGACGTCGTGCGCGACGCGACGCCACCGAGCGAGCGGCCGGGACCCGGCGACATCGCGGGCCTCTATCCGAAGCGCGCCGAGGCATGGCGCGACGATGTCTACGAAGCGGGGTACCGCCCGGGGTGGTACCTCGCGGATCGCGAGCGCGGCCTCGTCGTGCCGCAGTTCTTCCACCTGCATCCGAGCCTGCTCACCGTCGCGCTGTGGCTCGGGGGATCCGCGGGGCCGGGTACGTTGATGGTGGTCGAGGGCCTGCTCGCGATCCTGGCCCTGTTCGCACTCGCGCGACGCCTGCTCGGCTCGGGGCCCTGGCCGGGGCTCGCGGCCGCTGCATTCGCCGTCTCGCCGCTGGTGATCTGGGTGCACCGCAACACGCTGACCGAGGCGCTCACGGGACTGCTCACGATCGTCGCGACGCTGCTCTGCGTGCGCGCGCGTGACGGTGCGCGTGGGCCGGGCCTGGTCGCCGCGGCGTTGGTGCTCGGCGCGACGGCATGGATCCGCGGCAACGCATGGATCACCGCGCCGGTGGTGCTCGCGATGCTGTGGCTGGTGCCGGCCGGCGAGCGCCGCCATCGCGCGACCGGGGCCTACGTCGGCGTGCTCGCGGGCTCGGTGATCGTCCACGCATGGACGGTGTTCCCGTATCTGCACGACGAGCTCGTGCGTCAGTTCGCTGCGTGGGCGACACCGTCGCCGCTGTTGCTCGTCGGCGGGTTCGGCGTCGGGATCGTCGCGTGGTGGAGCGTCGACGAGATCGTGTTCGGTCCGCGCTCGCGATGTGCGACCAAGCTCGGCGCATCGGTGCGGCCGCGGATGCCGATGGTCGTCATCGTCGCATTCGCCCTCGCGTTCGTCGCATGGGCGGTGCGGGCAGCCGCAGCCGACGGCGCGCCGTGGTCGCGCCTCGATGCGCTCGGCGGCGGTGTCGGGGCAGTGCTGCTCGTGCCCGCCGCGATCGGCATCGCGATCGCCGTGCGCCGCTGGCCGACGCACGACGCGAGCGCGGCGAACGTGTGGCTGCTCGCGATCGCGGCGCTCGTGGGCGCCACGGCGTGGACGTACGCGGGGCGCAACCTGCCGAAGTTCGGCCTCTACTACTACGGCCGCTACCTCGTGCCCGAGCTGGTGCCGCTGGGGTGCCTCGGCTCGGCGTATGCGATGCAGCGGATCCATGGCTGGATCGCGACCCGGCGTCGACGCGCGGCCGATGTCGGCGTCGGCCTGGTCGCGATCGCACAGCTCGTCGTCATCGCATGGCCGCTCGCCGCGACGCCGAGTACGCGTCTGGTCGAGTTCGAGGGGGCCGGTCGCATCGTCGACGCGATTGCCCAGCGCGTGCCGAACGACGCGATCGTCGTCGCCGGCGGCGAAGGCTGGCATCACGGCCACACGTTCAACCAAGTCGCCGGTGCGCTCGCGATGCGGCACGGGCGATCGATCGTGCCGTATCACAGCCGTGAAGCGGCCTACGCGACGCTGTACGAGCTGCTACTTGCTGGCCCTGCCGCGAGCGACGAACCGCCGCCGCGCGTGTTCCTGCTCGTGAACGAGGCGACCCATGCACTCGCGTCGAGCGTGCGTGGGCAGCCGATCGCCGCGCTCGACGATGGTCTGCCGCCGGGCTTGGTCGCGGCATCCGTGACGACGCTCGAGCTCGTGACCGATCGGCTGACACCGACGAACGATGCGGTGCCGACTGCGGTCACGCGCGACTCGCTGCGGATGGCGCTCATCGAGGTGATCGCGGCGCCCCACGAGCTGCACGTGTTGCCGCAATCGGTCTGTTTGGATCCCGATCGCGCGACCGAGATCGAAATCCCCGCCGACGTCGCGCAAGATGTCGCCGCCGTCGTGATCGTCGCGGATCCGCAGACGAGTCGACGCATCGATGCGTGGACGGTGACGATCGACGGCACCCCGCGACGCTCGCGAGGACCGGGTGCGAGCGCGCGTGGGCGCGACACACTCGGACCGTATGCGGTGCTGGTGCCGCCATGCACGATCGCGATCCGTGCGGCGATCGGTGAGCCCACGGACGATCGCTGTCCGCACGGCGGGCTCGCGGAGATTCGGCTGCTCGGCCGCGAGCGTCCCGCGCTCGGCGTCGTTCCGACCGAGTCTCTGGTCTTCGAACCCGATCGCGACCTCGGTCATGCGGTGACGCCGGTCGCGTGGGTGTCGGGTCGCGGACTGTCGCGCCTGCGACCGATGCAAGGCGAGCCGACCGCGAAGGCGAATGCACTCGCGCTGCGCGGCGCGGCATCGCTGCAGTTCGATCCCGACCCACACGCGCCCGGCTCGTTCGACGTCGTCGTGAATCTCACGGCCACATCGCTCTCGCCGGCGGCGCGCATCCGCGTGTGGGCAGGCACCGCGAGCGGCGAGGTCCAAGTCGGCGAGATCGATCCGCCGGACGAACGTGAACGGTCCTGGCAATCCCCTGCGTTGCCGTACGCGGCGCCCGGCGCAGTGACGCAGTGGCGCCTCGAGCTGGTCGACGCGGACGTGGACGACGTCGCGTGGATCCGCGACATCGGCCTCTTCCTGCGCGCACCGTGAATCTTGTTATGCTCGGCGACGCGTGACTGCCGAGCGACGATTGGCCCTCGTGACAGGAGCGAGTCGCGGCATCGGAGCCGCGATCGCGAACGCGCTGGCGCCGTCGTTCGATCTGTTGCTCACCGCGCGCACGACCGACGCGCTCGCGGGGGTGTCGGCATCGGCCCAGGCCAAAGGTGCGCGTATCGCCGGGACGTTCGGCGTCGCGTTCGACGACGAGGACGAGACCTCGCGGCTCGCCGAGATCGTCGCAACGCTCGGCGTCGACGTGCTGGTGTGCAACGCCGGCATCGCACCGTCGGCCTCGCTCGCGCGGACCGACGATGCGATGTGGAAGAGCGTGCTGGCGGTCAACCTCGACACGCCATTTCGACTCATGCGCGCGGTCGTGCCCGCAATGAGCAAGCGCGGCTGGGGTCGCGTCGTGCACATCGCCTCGACGGCCGCGCTCAAGGGCTATCGCTACACGTCGGCATACTCCGCGAGCAAGGGCGGGCTGGTCGCACTCGTGCGTGCGGTCGCAGCCGAGGTCGCCGGCAACGGCGTCACCGTCAATGCGATCTGCCCCGGCTTCGTCGACACCGACATCGTTGCGAACGCGGTGGACAACATCAGCAAGCGCACCGGTCGTGATCCCGCACAGGCGCGGGCCGACCTCGCCGGATTCTCGCCGCAGGGCCGCCTCGTGCAGCCGGACGAGGTCGCCGCCATGGCGCTTTTTCTCGTGTCCGATGCCGCGGCGGCGATCCACGGCCAGGCGCTGGCGCTCGACGGCGGAGAGACCACGCTATGAGCAAGCCTCGATCGATCCAACCCGAAGGCTGGGCACCACCGCGCGGCTACAGCAACGGCATGCTCGGCGAAGGCCGCATGCTCGCGATCGCCGGACAGATCGCGTGGGATGCGTCGTGCAACATCGTGTCCGACGAGATCGGCGCGCAGTTCCGCCAGTGCCTGAGCAACGTCCTCGAAATCGTCCACGCGGCCGGCGGTCGGCCCGACGACGTGGTGTCGCTGACGATCTACGTCGTGGACAAGCAGCGCTACATCGCCGCGACCAAGGAGATCGGCACCGCGTGGCGCGAGCTATTCGGTCGGCACTATCCCGCAATGGCGCTCGTCGAGGTCCGCGCGCTGCTCGAGGACCGCGCGCAGGTCGAGATCCAAGGCCTCGCCGTCCTCGCCCCGTCCCCTGCCCCCGAGCCCACGCCATGACCGCGCCCGACCTCGAGCCACTTGCGCTGCCGACCCCGCAGTCGTTCCACTACGAGGAGAGCGAGGGCGTCGGCATCATCACGCTCGATCGGCCCGACCGCTTCAACGCGCTGACGTTCGCGGTGTATCGCGAGCTCACCGACTTCTTCGCGGTGATCGACAAGCGCGCGCTCGTACCCGGCGGTGCGCGTGCGCTCGTGCTGCGCGGTCGCGGTCGCGCGTTCTGCAGCGGTGGCGACGTCGAGGACATCATCAGTCACTTGTTTTCACGTGACACCGAAGGCTTGCTCACCTTCACGCGGATGACTGGCGAGCTGATCCACAACATGCGTCGCTGTCGGCTGCCGATCGTCGCGAGCGTCAAGCGCGTCGCGGCCGGTGCGGGCGCGGTGATGGCCCTCGCGAGCGATCTGCGGGTGATGGGCAAGTCGGGCTTCTTCGCGTTCCTCTTTCCGCAGGTGGGGCTGTCGGGCGCGGACATGGGCGCCAGCTGGCTGTTGCCGCGAATCGTCGGGCTCGGGCATGCGACCGAGATCCTGATGACGGGCGAGCGTGTGCCGGCGGCAAAGTGCGAGCGCATCGGCCTGGTGAACGCGCTGGTCGACGACGAGGATCCCGACGCCGTCGATGCGGCCGCACTCGAGCTCGCGACCAAGCTCGCGGCCGGTCCTCACTTCGCGCTGCGCATGACCAAGCAGATGTTGATGGGCGAGCTCGAGCTCGGCCTCGCCGCCGCGATCGAGGCCGAGGCGCAGGCCCAGGCGATCTGCATGCAGCACCCGGACTTCCGCGAGGCCCACGATGCGTGGAAACAAGGCCGGGCTCCGAAGTGGCGATGATGTTCGCGACGCGGATCACCGACCGCAAGCTCGGCGTCATCGCGGGTGATCTCGACAAGTGGCGTGCGCTCGAGGACGAGCTCGAGCAGTTTGCGGCGCATGCGATGGCCGAGCCAGTCGACGAGCGCGACGAGAACGCGGCGACGCGGACCTACGTCGCGCGGCTCGCGAAGGCGGGGCTGCTGCGCTGGGTCGTGCCTGCTGCGTACGGCGGTGCGGCGGACAAGCTGTCGACCACCGCGCTGTGTCTCGTGCGGCAGTGGCTCGCGCGCTACTCCGGTGCGCTCGACAGCGCGTTCGTGATGCAGGGACTCGGCAGCTACGCGGTGACGCTCGGCGGCGCCCAGCCGCTGCGCCGCGCATTGCTGCCGCGCGTCGTCTCCGGCGAGGTGATCTGTGCGTTCGCGTTGACCGAGCCCGAGGCGGGATCCGACGTCGCGGCGATGTCGACCATCGCGAGGCCCACCGCGGACGGTGGCGTCGTGCTCGAGGGCACCAAGTGCTTCATCTCGAACGCACCGATCGCGGGCAGCTACGTCGTGTTCGCGCGCGAGGCCGAGGACTCTCCTTCGGCCGGCGGCAAGCCGCGCTTCGGTGCGTTCTGGGTGCCCGGCGACGCGCCTGGGCTCGTTGTCGAGCCGATCCACGTGATCGCGCCGCATCCGATCGGCACCGTGCACCTCCGCGGTGTGATGGTGCCCGCCGAGCATCGGCTCGGTGCGGTCGGCGAAGGCCTGCGGCTCGCGTTCTCGACGCTCGACGTGTTCCGCATCTCGGTCGGCGGCGCGGCGCTCGGCTTCGCGGATCGGGCGCTCGCCGAGACGGTGAAGCACCTGAAGTCGCGCGTGCAGTTCGGCAAGCCGCTCGCGACGCAGCAGGGCCTGCGGTTCCTCGTCGCCGAGGTCGCGACCGAGCACGTCGCCGCGCAAATGCTCGTGTATCGCGCGGCCGGTGCCCGCGATCGCGGCGATGCGGCGCCCGAGGATTCCGCGGTTGCGAAGCTGTACGCGACCGAGGTCGCGCAGCGGGTGATCGATCGCGCGGTGCAGTCGCTCGGTGGGCTCGGCGTGACGGTCGGTTCGGCAACCGAGCGGCTGTATCGCGAGATCCGGGCGCTGCGAATTTACGAAGGCACGAGCGAGATCCAGAAGCTGGTCATCGCCCGTGCCTTGTTCGACTGACGCCCGGTCGGGCGGCGGTCGATCTCAGAGCGCGTGGTACTTGATGATCAGACCGTTGGTCTGCTCGCCGGTCACGCTCTCGAAGCCCGCCGCGATCACATCTCCATCGGTATGCTCGAGCACGATGTTGTACTGGTCGTCCTGCTCCGACTCCGGGTGGTTGCCGTAGATCGCGCCCCACAGCGGCGCTCCATCGGTGTCGAGCACGCGAACATAGGCATCATACTCGGATGCCGAGATCCGCGTGGCACCGCCCACGTACACGTTGCCGGTCGCGCCAACCGAGAGGCTCGCGCCTGCGTAGTCGTCGGCGCCATCGT
>Ga0105046_10009916_pt1 | contig 14855 bp, 14 predicted proteins | sample MAT03_FD_78385 | JGI IMG/M metagenome (GOLD analysis project Ga0105046, IMG submission 78385) | Freshwater microbial communities from Lake Fryxell liftoff mats and glacier meltwater in Antarctica - MAT-03 (megahit assembly) | ecosystem: Environmental > Aquatic > Freshwater > Ice > Liftoff... | reverse complement strand
ACGTCGCTGCAATACGTCCAGCCGTTTGTGCGCGAGGACGGCGCGTCCCGGTCCCTGCATTTCACGCTCGGTGAACTGCAAAGCCGCATGCTGCTGCGCCGGCCCTGCTACCTCGACGTGGACTACACCCGGACCATGATGGGGTTTCTGCTGTTCAAGCCCGCGCCGGTGCACATCGGCATGGTCGGCCTGGGCGGCGGCTCGCTGGCCAAGTTCTGCTACCGGCAATTGCGTGCCAGCCAGATGACCGTGCTGGAGATCAACCCGCACGTGATCGCGCTGCGGCGCGAGTTTCAGGTGCCGGACGACGGTGAGCGCTTTCGGGTGATCGCCGCCGACGGGGCGCTTTTTTTGCGCGAGGAGGTGCCTGGCTTCGACGTGTTGCTGGTCGATGGCTTCGACCACGCAGGCCAGCCGCCCGCACTTTGCTCGCAGCGTTTTTACGACGACTGTTTTGCGGCACTCCGGGCCGACGGCGTGCTGGTGGTCAACCTGCATTCCGACCACCGCGACTGCCCGGTGTGGGCGGGGCGCATCAGCCGCAGTTTCAGCGGCAACGCGGTCGAAGTCCTGGGTGCGGAGAAAAGCAACAGCATCGTGTTTGCGTCCCGGGGACAGCCCATCTCGCCGCGCCGCATGAGCCTGGCGCAAAGCCTTTCGGGCCTCGATGACGAAGCCCGCCTGCAACTCAAGGCCGAGCTGGTGCGTATTGCCTGGGAGATGAAAAATCTGGAGCAGGAGCCTGCCTGAGACAGGCAGGCCTCAGAAGTTGTTCTGGCCCAGCATCTGCCTGGCCTGCTGGCCGTTTTGCGACTGGGCCTGCGCTTCTTCGAGTTCCGCGCTGTCGCCTCCACCTTGCTCCTGAATCTGAACCTGAACCTGATCCTGCCCGTGGAGCTGCCATTTACCGGGCGGCTCGTTGACCGAACTCACGACCAGGTGGATGAAGTGCAGCTTGGCCACCACCTCGTGCGGCAGCACAAAGGGGTAAAAATCGGGCTGCCCCATGGCGCGCGACATCTCGTTGAGCAGCATCGTCAGCCGCGTCCAGCAGTTAAGGAAAGCCAGGAAATTCCCGGCATCGGGGTGCTCGCGCTGGTACAGCGCGTCGAGGCTGAAAGGCGTGAACTCCAGCTGGGCCGTGTCGGTGGTCAGGCCGAAACTGAGCGCGGTGTCCACCGTGTCCCGGATGTGCAGGTAGTGCGCCCAGCATTCGGCCCAGTCTTCCCAAGGGTGCACGCTGGCATAGGCGCTGACGTAATGCAGCGCCCAGTCCGGGCGCGGGCCCTGCGAATAATTGGTTTGCAGGCTGGCGGCATAGTCCTGGGTTTCGTCGCCGAACAGCTCGCGAAAGCCCTGCAACCAGTCGGTGCCGGCAATCAGGCGGTCCCAGTAATAGTGGCCGACCTCGTGGCGAAAATGTCCCAGCAGCGTGCGGTAAGGCTCGTGCATGGCCTTGCGCACGGCCTCACGCGTGGCGTCATCGGCCTCGTTGAGGTTGAGCGTGATCAAGCCGGTGTTGTGCCCGGTCATGATGTGCGGCCCGTAGTCGGGCGAGCGCAGGAAGTCGAACATCAGCCCGCCTTCCGGGTCTTCGCTCACGCGCGAGCACAGCGGCAGGCCGAGCGCCAGCAGCGCCGACACCAGCCGCCGCTTGGCCAGTTCGACCAGGCCCCACAACTCGCCGTTGTCCGGGTGTTCCGGGTCGTTCAGGTCGGGAATGGTGCGGTTGAGGCGGCAGGCACGGCACAGCAGCATCTGGGGCTGGCCTTCGCCCACTGGCACCAGCCAGTTGCAGGCCGCCGGTGTCTGCAGGTTGGCGCAGCGCAAATAAGCTGCGGGCGGCGCATCGCTGCCGCCGTTGCCGACGCTGCCCTCGGCCTGCCATTCCACCCAGGTGTCCGGGTCCTGGCCCGGCATCAGCGGCAGCAGTCGCGCCTGGACGGTGTCGTAGCCCAGCGGCGTGCCGCAGGCCAGACAGGTGCTGTTGCGGAAAAACACCGGGCGACCGCACTGGCAGCGGTAAGCGCGGCCCGGCAGGCTCGGCAAATCAGAAGATGCAACGGCGGACGGTAAAGGCGTGGTGTTGGGCAAGGAAAGGTTCTCGGGATCACTGCAGGCAAAATGGCAGGCGCTGCGGGCTTCAAAGTTTGCCACGTCTGCACGCGCACGCCCTGCCAGCTTGCCTTGTCTGATTGTCAGCCTTTGCTGACAGAAACAGGAGGCGGCGCGCCGGGCTTTTATCATGTCATACCTGATTCACCCCAACCAAGGACCCCCATGCCCACTTACCACGTTGAAATGATGGAAGGCCGCACCCTGGAGCAGAAGAAAAAACTGGTTGCCGAACTGACCCGCGTGAGTGTGGAAGTGCTGGCGGTCGCGCCGGAGTCGGTCGATGTGATCATCACCGACATCAAGCGCGAAAACTGGGCCACGGGCGGCAAGCTCTGGTCCGAGCCGCGCGGCTGATCCCGCTCCCGCCTTGACCCCAAGCCGCGCTTGAGCCGTCCCGCCACCCTCCCCGAGATGCAGGCCCGGTACGGCCCGCGTTACCGCTGGCTGCTGCTGCTGTCGGTCATGGTCGGCACCATGGCGTCCATCATGTCCTCGACCATCGTCAACGTGGCGATCCCGGACATGAGCCAGCATTTCACGCTCGGCCAGGAGCGTGCGCAGTGGGTGACCTCCGGCTTCATGGTGGCCATGACGGTGTCCATGCTGACCACGCCCTGGCTGCTGGCCCGTTATGGCTACCGCCGTACCTATGTGGGCACCATGCTGCTGTTGCTGGCCGGCGGCATTGTGGGCGGTTTGTCCAACACCTTCGCGTTGGTGCTGGGTGCGCGCGTGGCCGAAGGGCTGGCGGCTGGCGTGGTGCAGCCGATCCCGGCCATTATTATCATGCGCGCCTTCGAGCCGCACGAGCAGGGGCGCGCCAGCGGCATCTTCGGCATGGGCGTGGTGCTGGCACCGGCCATTGGCCCCAGCATTGGCGGCGTGCTGGTCGATCTGTTCGGCTGGCGCTCGATTTTCTTCATGGTCGTGCCGTTTTGCCTGGCCTCGCTGTGGCTGGCTTACCGTTATGTGCCGGTCACGGCACCGGGCGGCGCGGCAGCCAACCGCAAAGGCGCCACGCTGGACTGGCGCGGCCTGCTGCTGGGCGGTGCCGGCACGCTGTGCCTGCTCAACGGCATGGTGGCGCTGCATGGCGGCGCGCCCGCCACAGCGGGCCTGCTGCTGGGTGCCGCTGCTGCGGCCCTGCTGTTGTTTCTGGTCTGGCAGCGGCGCATGGCAGCCACCGGCCGCGAGCCGCTGATGAACCTGGCGCTGTTCGGTTACCGGCCTTTTGCAATGGGCAGCATTGTGGCCTTCATTTACGGCACCGCCCTGTTTGGCTCGACCTATCTGCTGCCGGTTTACATGCAGCTGGGCCTGGGCCTGTCGGCCTCGTATGTCGGCAGCATTTTACTGCCCGCCGGCTTGGTGCTGGCCGTCACGATTGCGCTGGTGGGCCGCCTGGCCGACCGCCGGCCGACCTGGCTGCTGGTCAGCATCGGCCTGGCGCTGCTGGCCCTGTCGTTTGCACTGATGCTGACCGTGACACTGAATACCGCGATCTGGCTGCTGGTGCTGTGGGCGATCCTTGGCCGGATCGGCCTGGGCTTCATCCTGCCTTCGCTCAACCTTGGCTCGCTGCGCGCTTTGAGCCCCGATTTGATTTCGCAAGGGTCCAGCGCCATTAATTTCGTGCGCATGCTGGGCGGCGCTATCGGGGTCAGCTTGTGCGGCATCGTGCTGGAGTGGCGGCTGGCGGTACACGGCGACTCGCTGGCGCAGGCCGCCACCAGCCCGCAACGTCTGCTGGCCTTCAATGAAACTTTTTTGATGCTGGCAGCGCTGTGTGCGCTGGCCCTGGTGGCGGCGTGGCGCTTGCGTGAAGCGCCGTCAAAACACAAAGGCTGGGCCTGACCATGTGCCAACTGCTGGGGATGAACTGCAACACGCCGACCGACGTGACCTTCAGCTTCACCGGCTTCGCGCAGCGCGGCGGCAACACCGACCACCACGCCGACGGCTGGGGCATTGCCTTTTTTGAAGGCGGGGACTGCAGCGACAGCGACAAGGGACTGCGGCATTTTGTCGATCACCAGTCCGCGTTCGAATCCCCGGTGGCCGCGCTGATACGCCGCTACCCGATCAAGAGCCGCAACGTGATTGCGCACATCCGCAAGGCCACACAAGGCCGCGTGGCGCTGGAGAACTGCCACCCCTTTGTGCGCGAATTGTGGGGCCGCTACTGGGTGTTTGCGCACAATGGCGACCTGAAGGATTTCAACCCGCGCCTGCACGGCAGCTTCCGGCCGGTCGGCACGACCGACAGCGAACGGGCATTTTGCTGGATCATGCAGGAGCTGGCCAAGTCGCACGCCGGCGTGCCCAGCATTGCCGAGCTGACCTTGACGCTGCGCGAGTTGGCGGCACAGATCGCGCCGCATGGCACCTTCAACTTCCTGCTGAGCAACGGTCTGGCGCTGTGGGCACATGCCTCGACCAGCCTTTACTACGTCGAACGCAAACACCCTTTCTCGCATGCCACGCTCAGCGACGAAGATCTGAGCGTGAACTTTGCCGAGCAGGCCGCGCCGGATGACCGCGTCGCCGTGGTGGTGACGGCGCCATTGACGACCAATGAAAACTGGGTCGCGCTGGCACCGGGCCAACTCCAGGTGTTTGAGGGTGGCGTTCTTTGCCGCTGAACCGCTCCTGATTCAGGAGCTGCTTGCGCCCGACCGACGGGGGCTACAGCCTGTTTTGGTCTGAAATTTCGAGTGCGGCTTGCAGGGCGTCAATAAACATCGCCGCCACATCAAAGCCCGTCTGGTCGAAGATTTCCTGAAAACAGGTCGGGCTGGTGACGTTGATCTCGGTGACATAGTCGCCGATCACGTCCACACCGGCCAGCAGCAGGCCGCGCGCGGCCAGCACCGGCCCGAGGGCGTCCCCGATCTCCTGGTCGCGCGCCGACAGCTTCTGCGCCACGCCCAGGCCACCGGCCGCCAGATTGCCGCGCACCTCGCTGCCCTGGGGAATACGCGCCAGGCTGTAGGGCACCGGTTTGCCGCCTATGACCAGCACGCGTTTATCGCCCTGGCTGATCTCGGGCAGAAACTTCTGCACCATCACGCTTTGCGCGCCGTCCTTGTTCAGGGTCTCGGTGATGCTGCCCAGGTTCAGGCCGTCTTCCCTGACGCGAAAGATGCCCATGCCGCCCATGCCGTCCAGCGGCTTGAGGATGATGTCCTTGTGTTCGGCGTGGAAGCGTTTGATGTCGGCCGCGCTGCGGGTGACCAGGGTCGGGCCGCTGAACTGCGCAAACTCCAGGATGGCGAGTTTCTCGGGGTGATCGCGCAGCGCGCGCGGCTTGTTGAAGACGCGCGCGCCTTCGCGCTCGGCCTGCTCGAGCAAATGCGTACTGTAGAAAAACTCGCTGTCAAACGGCGGGTCCTTGCGCATGACGATGGCGTCAAAGTCGCTGAGCTGCTGGCGCTGGGCGGGCTCGGCCGTGAACCAGTCGGTGGCGTCGCCGGTCAGCGTGATGCGCTGCACCGACGCCGTTACTTTTTCACCAGTCTGCCAGCGCATGTCCCTGGGCTCGCAGGTGCTGAGCTGGTAGCCGCGCCGCTGCGCCTCACGCATCATCGCAAACGTGGTGTCTTTGTAAATCTTGAAAGAAGCGAGGGGATCGGCGACAAAAAGAATATGCATGAGCGGGTCAGTCGATGGATGGAGCGGGACGCTGACGGTATTGTTGTCCAAATGGCGCGATCGCGCCGGCCACCACAGCCCGGAAGGCCGGGCCGATGCTGGCAAGCGCCACCGAACGGGTGAAGCCGGCAAGCGCTGCGACGAAGCTCGCCGTGATGGTGGCGAGTTTCAGGTCTTTGAAAAATGGCATCCCGGCGACTCTGGCAGGCTTGTGGCCGGATGCCGCATGGCGGCCAGGCGCAAGGCAGACTCGCAGCGGCTCGTAAGACATGGTTACGACTTTGCCCTTGCCCGGTCATTCTTCGAGCCAGGACAAATTACTGGATAAACCCCATGCCCCGCGCCTCCCGCACCTCCGGCTTGATGCGGTGCTCCGCTTCCAGCTGGCTCAAGAACTCATCTGCCGTGAACTCTGCCGCGAGGATGTCGGTCTGGCGCTTGACCGCCGCAAAGTCCCCGGGGCAGAGCTGCTCCAGCCGGGCCAGCCGTTCGCGGACCCTGCCCGTCAGCGCCGCGGCATCACCGGCCAGGGCTTCGGTGACAAACATCTTTTCACGCTGCACCGCCGTCAGGGGCATGAATTTGATCTTGAAGGTAAAGCGCCTGAGCGCCGCCTGATCCAGGCTCTCCAGCAGATTCGTGGTGCAGACAAAAATGCCATTGAAACGCTCCATGCCCTGCAGCATCTCGTTGACCTCGGTCACCTCGTAGGTCCGGTGGGCACCGCGCCTGTCCTGCAAGAAGCTGTCGGCCTCGTCAAGCAGCAGCAGCGCCTTCTCGGTCTCGGCCTCGGCGAACATCGCCGCCATGTTCTGCTCGGTTTCGCCGACGTATTTGCTCATCAGATCGCTGGCCTGCTTGACCATCAGCGGCCGCTCGAGCTCGCTGGCGATGTGCTCGGCCAGCGCGGTCTTGCCGGTGCCGGGCGCACCGTAAAAACACAAGCTGCCGTGGCCGCGGCTTTTCAGCGCCTGCACGATGCGCGGCACATCGAAGCGCGACTCGACGTTGAGCATGGACAGGTCGTAGGTGGTGACGCTGCGCCGCCGGGAGGCGTCGGCCTTGTTGCCCAGCGCCAGATCGGCGTTTTTAAGCTGGCGCTCGATCAGCGACTCCATCAGCGCCGTGTGGCCACCCGAGAGGATGGACGCCATGCCCTCGCTGTCGGTGTCCTTGCCGGGGGTGCCGGCCAGCTTGGCAAAACGCACCGCCGTGCGTATTTGCGCCGGTGTCAGGCCCTTGCGCGCGGTCAGCCTGGCCACAAAGGCGTCGCTGACCGGCACGCCTTCAAGCGTCTTGCGCACCAAACCCTCGCGCGCGCCGGGCGGCGGCGACTTGAGTTCCAGGTGGTAGGCAAAACGCCGCCGGAAGGCCGGGTCAATCTGCTCGATGCGGTTGGTGACCCAGAGCGTGGGCACGGCGTTCGATTCGAGGATCTGGTTGACCCAGGCCTTGCCGCTGACCGAGCCGGTGGCCGGTGCCACCAACTGATCGGAGCGTGCCATCAGCTGGGCGGCTTCGCTGGAGATCGCGGGAAACACATCCTCCACCTCGTCAAACAGCAGTGCGGCATGTGCGCTGCCCTTGAGGAAGACCTGAGCGATCTGCAGCGAGCGGTAACGGTCGCGGCCGCTCAGCGAATTGCCGTCGCGGTCGGCGTACTCGACCTCGAACAGATCCAGCCCGGCGGCCTGGGCCACCACCTTGGCCAGCTCGGTCTTGCCGGTGCCAGGCGGGCCGTAGAGCAGCACGTTGACGCCCAGCTCCCTGCCGGCCACAGCATTGCGCAGCAGCGACACCATCACCTGCGCATCATCATGGGCAAAGGAAAAGTCGGCCAGCCCCAGGCTGCTGCGGTCTACCGGGCGCGTGAACACGGCCATCAGCTCGTTCTGGTCGCGGTATTCGCGCATCAGCACCGGCGGGAGCTTCTCGCTGACCTTCATGAGGTCGGCCAGGTCGGTGATGTTGTGCTCGGAAATCAGGTTCTCGACCATGCCGATGCGCTCCAGCCGCGAGCCGGCGCGCAGCGCTTCGGCCACCTCGTTGGCCTTGACGCCGGCCACTTCAGCAATCGCGGCATAGGCTTCCGGCGCGTTGTTGACCTTGAACTCGACCAGCAGCGAACGCAGGTCGCGCTGGTAACGCGCCAGCGTGCCGTACAGCAGCAGCGCGCGTTCGGCCCGGTTGAGCTGCAGCAGGGTGGCGAGCGCGTCGATGTTTTTTTCCACCAGCGTGGACTGTTTTTTGAGCGCGTGTGTCAGCCAGTCCCCGGTCGCGCCCAGCACCGACAGCAGGTCCTTGGGCTGGTCCTTGGCATACTCGTCGAGGTAGAAAAACAGCGTGCCTTCTTCATACGGCCCGCGCCAGGCGCCATGGCGGTTCAGGAAGGCGGTGTCGCCCAGGGCTTCGTGATCGCGCCATATTTCGTTGTCCCTGCAGCGGCGGCCCAGGAACTCGCGCAGGCGCTGCAGCGCAGGCAGCGGCCAGACCAGATGCCGGCCCGACAGCGACAGCAGGCTGTTGAGGTCGCGCCGCACATTGAATTTCGCGCCCTGGCGCGCCGCCAGCGTCAGCACGAAATGCGAGCACATCAGGTCCAGCACCGGCGCGTCCTTCAGGCCGGGAGACAGCAGCAGCTGCCCATGCTTGTCAGCACCCAAACGCTTGTTCATCGAGGGACCTCCAGCGTGGAAGGAAAACCGCCTGCGCCATGCCGCGCAGATGGCACATGCCCAACCATAACGCAGCTTGGCGCATCATGGAAGACGCGGCGCCGATGGCCGCGTATTGATTGCGCCACAAAACCGGCCACAATCAAGACCCTCCAGGGGCACGCCCATGTGCCCCGTCTCGCCAGGACGCACCATGCTCGCATTAGCCGATATCGAGGCCGCCGCCGTTCGCCTGCAAGGCCAATTGCTGGCTACCCCCTGCGTGGCATCGAAAACGCTGTCGCAGATCACCGGCGCCGAGGTTTTCCTCAAGTTTGAAAACCTGCAGTACACCGCCTCCTTCAAGGAACGCGGCGCCTGCAACAAGCTGGGGCAGCTGTCGGCCGACGAGCAGCGCCGCGGCGTGATTGCCATGAGCGCCGGCAACCACGCCCAGGGCGTGGCCTACCATGCGCAGCGGCTGGGCCTGCGGGCGGTGATCGTGATGCCGCGCTTCACCCCGGGCGTGAAGATAGACCGCACCCGGGGCTTCGGCGCCGAGGTGCTGCTGCATGGGGACACGCTGGAAGAGTCGCGCAGCCACGCACTGGAACTCGCGCAGCGCGAAGGCCTGGTGTTTGTCCATCCTTACGACGACGAAGACATCGTCGCCGGCCAGGGCACGGTGGGCCTGGAAATGCTGCACGCGGTGCCCGGGCTCGACACGCTGGTCGTGGCGGTGGGCGGCGGCGGGCTGATCGCCGGCATGGCGACGGCGGCCAAGGCGCTCCAGCCCGACATCGAGATCATCGGTGTGCAGACCTCGCGTTTTCCGGCCATGGTCAACGCCATCAAGGGCACGCATCACCCGCAGGGCGGCAGCACGATTGCCGAGGGCATTGCGGTCGGCACGCCGGGCGTCATCCCGCAGGCCATCATTGCGCGGCTGGTGGACGACCTGGTGCTGGTCGATGAAGGCGACATCGAACAGGCCATGCTGATGCTGCTGGAGATCGAGAAAACCCTGGTCGAGGGCGCGGGCGCCGCCGGTCTGGCCGCCCTGCTCAAGTACCCGGAGCGTTTCAAGGGGAAGAAGGTGGGCCTGGTGCTGTGCGGGGGCAACATCGACCCGCTGCTGCTGGCGGCCATCATCGAGCGCGGCATGGTGCGCGCCGGCCGGCTGGCGCGCATCCGGGTCAGCGCGCGCGATGTCCCGGGCTCGTTGGCGAAAATCACCGCCACGGTGGCCGGCGCGGGCGCCAACATCGACGAGGTGCATCACCAGCGCGCCTTCACCATGCTGTCTGCGCAGAACGTGGACATCGAACTGGTGATCCAGACGCGCGGCCGGGAGCACATTGCGCAGGTATTGGGCGTCTTGAAAACAGCCGACTTTGAAGCCGAGGAACAGTCATGAACACAGCCACATTGCAGGCCGCGCTGGCGGAGTATTTTGCGCCCTGGGTGCAAGCCCTGGGCTTGAAGGTCGAGGCTTTCGACGAGCAGGGCGTGACCCTGCGCCTGCCGCAAAACCCGGCGCTGTCGCGCGTGGGCGGCATGCTCTGCGGCCAGGCCATGATGGCCGCCGCCGACACGGCCATGGTGCTCGCGCTGATCAGGTATTTTGGCGAATTCAGGCCCTGCACCACCGTGCAGATGAACAGCAGTTTTCTCAAGCCCCTGTCGATGCAGGACGCCCTGATCGAGGCGCGCGTGCTACGCGCCGGCAAGTCGCTGGCCTTTGGCGAGATCGATATCCGGGGTGCCGACGACGGCAAAAGCGTCAGCCGCGCCACCACCACCTACGCCCTTCTTTGAAATTTTCTCAGCGCAGGTGTTTGCTCATTTTGGCGGCGAAGAGCTGCGCGATGCTGACGCTGCGCCGCCCCGGCAGCAACTCGAAGCTTTCGCCCGCGCAAAGGCTGCCCGGCACCCGTACCGACAGGTAAACACCACAAAAGCCGCTCTCGGCCATCAGGCGGGAGGCACGTGAAAAACCCATGGCGGCATTGAATTTGTAGCAAGGCTCGCGCGGAATGCGCAGCTGCAGCTCGCAGTGCGGAAACTTCAGCACATCGCCGGCCCACAGCTCGCCTTCCAGCAGCCCCTGCAGGGTCAGGTTTTCACCCAGGCTGCCATGCGGCAGGCTGTCGTCGATCTGGGTCAGGCCATGCACGCGGCGCGCCGCACCCACCTGAACCGAGAGCAGCCGGCGCGCCACGGCGGGTGGCCCGCGCAGCGCCCTGGGGTCGGCTAATTCCACCCGATCACTTCAAAACCCCGGTCACCCAGGCAGCGCTGCACGAAATTGCGGTAGGTGGTGTTGGGCCGGTCGCTGCGGAAGACGCCTTGCACCGCGCCGGCCGAACCACCCACGGCCGCGCCCGCCGCGCCGGCCCGGATTGCGCCTTCGCCGCCGCGGCCGGTGATCAGCGCGCCGACCGCAGAAGCGACGGCGCCCGTGGCGGCACCGACGCCAGCGCCGCGCGCCACCGCGTTGTTTTTCTCGTCGGGCGTCAGGCCTGCCTGCGACGCCCGCGCCATGCAGGCCTCGGCCTCGGCACGGCCCTGGGCCTCACCAGCGCGGTTCAGTGCGGCATTGGGGTACAGGACAGGACGAGCCGAGGGGCTGTGGGCGCCGGTACTGGCGCACCCCGTCAAGCCGCCCAGCAGGACAGCCGTGATGCCGACAAGGGCCCATTTGGCATAAAGACGCATATCAAACTCCCGAACAAGGCTGGCCGGGTCATTGCCCTCCTGCGGAGCAGGGGCGGGCACGGTGAACGCAAACCCAAAGCAGGATATTAACGGCTGGGGAATGTGCGCCGCCCCGGCCGGGAAGGTAAAATAGCGTTGTCGCCCCGTTTTCAGGAACCCCCACCATGTCCAGCCCAGAACAAACCACCAACGCTGCCCACAGCAGCCCGACGCCTGCCGAAGAGCAGGACGCGGTCGAAGCCATCGTGCCACTGATGCCGCTGGTATTGCCTCTCGCTGGTGCCGTTCTGATGTTTTTGCTGGCGTTTATCGCCATCTACATGGCCTGAGTCCGGTCGGTACCGAGACCAACAGCTCGCGCGCCCGAATTCGATCACCGCCTCAGGCTGCAACAGCCTCGGCACGCGCCCCGGCTACCGTGCCGCCCAACGCCCTCTGGATGACATGCCTCAACGCGCCTGGACCTGCCCTTCCCCTTTCTCGCAGCGGCCAAACAACAATTTCCGGCCCGGCCGCACTGAAGACGGATTCTTTTAGTTACACAGATCGGGGGGCATGCTAAGCTTTTTCTTACAAGTCTGCGGATGGGCAAGGGTTCACGATGCTGAAAGCTGCCGGATGGGGTTCACTGCTGTGGCTGGCCTGCACACTGGCTGCGGCTGCGCCGGCCGATGAGGTCAAGGCCCTGCTGGAACAAGGCAAGGACCGGCAAGCCTACGAGCTGGGCAAAGCCGCGCCCGAGGCGCTGGGCACACCCCTGTTTGATTTTTATTTCGGGATTGCCGCGCTCAATGGCGGCGTACCGGGCGAAGGGGTGCTGGCACTGGAGCGCTATTTGCTCCAGTTTCCGGAGAACCGGTCGGCGCAGTTCCAGCTGGCACGCGGCTATTTCATTCTGGGTGAAGACCAGCGCGCGCGTGAAGAGTTTTCCGGCCTGACGCCAGGGGCGACCGGCGCGGAGCTGGACAACATCAACCAGTTTCTCGACGCGATCCGTGCCCGTGAATCGCGTTACAAACCGACGGCCAGCGCCTTTGTGGAACTGGGCGCCGGATACGACACCAACATCAACAGCGGCATTCGCAGCGGCCAGGTGGCCGGCCTGCCGCTGGGGTTTATCGTCGCGCCTGGCCAGTCGTCCGAGCGCCAGGCCGACTCGTTCAGCAGCGTGCTGGCGGGGGTGCAGGGGGCGTATCCGTTTGCACCAGGCCTTTCCCTGTACGGTGGCACCATGCTGATGGCGCGCACCCACAGCCGCAAGCAAAACGACGTGTTCGATCAGCAGCTGCTCGCGTTGCAAGGTGGCGTTTCCATGCTCGAGGGCCGCAGCCTGTACCGGCTGGGCGTCGATTTGGTCAGGCTGGCGGTGGACAGCCAAAAGTACCTGTCGATCAACACCCTGGTGGGCGAGTGGCAATACCAGAACGACCAGTACAACCGCTTTGCGCTGTCACTGCAACATTCGCGGCAAAGCTACCAGAACATCACCAGCTTTCTCGACATCAACAAGACGTCAGCAGTGAGCTCCGGTGCCGACATCCGGGACAGCAGCCTGACCAGTCTGACCGGCGCCTGGACGCGCACGCTGGCGCACCGCTGGAACCCGGTTTTTACGACCAGTGTGAATGCTGGCAGCGAAAGAAACCGCAAAAATCGGCCCGACCTGTCGCGCGATCTTTGGGGTGTCAGGCTTGCGGTCACGGCGCAACCCTTGCCAAAATGGACACTCGGCAGTGGTCTGAGTTACCAGGGCAGCCGCTATGCCAGCGACTTTGCAGTCGGCATCCCGGCGCGGCGCGACCAGTATTACGCGCTTGATCTTTCAGCCGCTTACGCCTTCAACCGAAACTGGTCATTGCGCGGCGAGTACCAGCATGTCGAGCAGCAGGCCAACATCGGGTTTTTTGACTACACCCGCCGATCATTGGCGCTGAAGCTGCGCTACGACTTCAAATGAATGGAGGCCCCATGAGAATCGCCCTGATGCTTGCTTTGCTGACGCTGCTCGGCCTGGGCGCTGCCCGGGCTCAGCCGGCGGGCAGGGTTCTGGCGCTGGCCGGAGACGCCACCTTGTCGCGCGCCGGGCAGCAGTTGCCGTTGCGGGCGGGTTTCATCGTGGAAAGCGGCGACGTGCTTGCCGTCGGAGAGCGCAGCGCCTTGCAGGTGCGATTTACCGACGAGTCGGTGGTCGCCCTGCGGGCCAACAGCGAGTTCCGCATAGAAGACTACCGCTTTGACAAAAACGCCGAACAAGACCGCTCTGTCATGGGTTTGCTCAAGGGCGGCATGCGCACCATCACCGGCCTGATCGGCAAAGCCAACCAGAAAAACTACATGGTTCGCACCGCCACGTCGACCATTGGCATACGCGGCACCCATTTCGCCGTGGTTTCCTGCAACAACGACTGCCGCAATACCGACGGCACGCCAGGGCCGAACGGCACCTTCGGCGGGGTGACCGATGGGCGCATCACCGTCTCCAACAGCAGCGGCCAGCACGAGTTCGGCCAGCAGGATTATTTTTATGTGCCCAGCGCAGACGCCACGCCGGTGCGGCTGCTGGCGCCGCCCGCCATACTTAACGACCGCAGCTCGGGCGCACGCGGGCGTACCGCAGCGGCTGCCCCGGCAAGCGGCTCCGGCGGCACGGCAGCGGGCGGGGAAACCGTGGCCGAAAGCAACTCAGGCACCCGGACTTCCACCTCCCCCCAGCTGACAGTCCAAACAGCACCGGCCACGCAGTTGCTGTCGCCACTGACCACCGTTGCCGCCAACGAGCAGCCCAGTGTCTCCAGCGAACGCAATAACAACCAGATCACCGTCGTTGAAACGCGGGCGGATCATATGAACAGGATCGAAGCCACCGCCGCGAACTACAGCGTGTTGCAGCTCCGCAGCGAGGCCCCCGAAATTAGCGGCATCCGCTTTACCGACGCCGCCTCCCTGGCCGCCGCGTTCCGGTCGATTGGCCAGCCCGTAGGCGCCAGCGCCGCTGCGGGGGCTTACTGGATGTACGGGCCACCCGAGCCCGGTGAAAACTCACGTCTCGGCTCACACCACGCCTGGGGAGACACTCCGAGAATCCAGCTGCCGGGCTCAGGCACTGCCCAGTACAACTATGTAGGCGGTACCGCGCCCACCGACAACTATGGCCGGGTTGGCAGCTTCAGCGGCAGCAACCTGCTGATGGACTTCGGTGCCCGTCAGATCAAAAATGCCAGCACGATGAGCATGAGCTTTGGCACCAATGCGCTGCAGAACACAGCGACCGTGTATGTCATTCCAGCTAACACCACCTGGCAAGTTGGGGGTGGTCCGCACCCGCTGGCCGGAACCGCCTGCGCCAGCGGCTGCAGCGCCACCAGCACCACCACCGGCTCCATCAACGGCCGGTTTGTCGGCGCCGCATTGCAGGGCTACACCGCAGCCATCACGGTTGGCAACAGCCGGCTGAACACCTCTCAGCCGAATGTGGCCGGCAACGTGGCGGCGTTTGCCAGGCAGTAAGACCAGGCCTGGTTTTGGCGCACCGGCATGACATGCACCGCCTGCGGCGGTAACCTGCCCTCTGAAAACTTCACTATTGCGGCGTGCACCCACCGCGTGTCATGACTGCCTGAACCTCGGAGCAGGCCATGCATAACCTTATGCAGGTTATGCATGAACTTTGCCCGTAACCCGTCTGTAACCGACAGCGATCTTCTTAAAATGGGT
>Ga0105046_10009914_pt1 | contig 14860 bp, 8 predicted proteins | sample MAT03_FD_78385 | JGI IMG/M metagenome (GOLD analysis project Ga0105046, IMG submission 78385) | Freshwater microbial communities from Lake Fryxell liftoff mats and glacier meltwater in Antarctica - MAT-03 (megahit assembly) | ecosystem: Environmental > Aquatic > Freshwater > Ice > Liftoff... | reverse complement strand
CCTTGGCGAACGCATCCTGTGGCTGCGCAAAGTCCCAGCCAACCCGGGGTATCCGACCAAAGTTTAACCGCCGCAATGATCGTACCGGCCAGCCATAATGAGGAACCATGGCGGCGGTCCAACTGCGCAACAGCGACCCACGCCAGCATGCCTTGTTGCCCGTTGCACCGCGCCGCCAAGGCCGGACGTGACAGCGGCCTTCACCCTCTGCTAGAGCAGCTGTGATGTCGGCGCCCCTGCCCCCTTCGTCCGCTGCTCAGGCCGCCAGGACCATCCTCACGCGGTTGCATGAAGTAATGGCGGCGCGGACCAATGCGCAGGCAAAGCTGAACCAGGTCGTCCAGATCATTGGCGAGTGCCTGAACAGCGAAGTTTGCTCCATCTACCTGCTGCGCGAAGGCGCGATGGAGCTGTTTGCGACGCGCGGGTTGAAACAGGAGGCGGTGCACGTCACCCGGCTTGGCCCGGGGGAGGGACTGGTGGGCACCATTGCTGGCCGGATCGAGATGCTGAATCTGGACGAGGCGGCGGCGCATCCGGACTTTGCCTATCGCCCCGAAACAGGGGAAGAATTATATCACAGCTTTGCCGGCGTCCCGATCATCCGCCGCGAGCGTGCCGTCGGCGTGTTGTGCGTCCAGCATGTCGACCCGCGCCGTTATGACGAGATTGAAATTGAGACACTGCAAACCGTCGCCATGGTCATCAGCGAGCTGATCGCCAATGCCAAGCTGATCGATACCCAGTCGCAAAGCGACGCCGCCGCCGCCGACCAATCGGCCCAGCGCCTGGTGGGGCAAAAACTGGTCGATGGCATGGGCCAGGGCGTGGCCGTGTTCCATCAACCGCGCGTCGTCATCGAACATACCGTTGCAGAGGATACTGAGGCCGAACGCCACCGCGTCTATGCCGCATTCAACAAGATGCGCGAACAGATTGATCGCATGGCCAGCCAGGCGGATTTTGGCATCGGCGGCGAGCATGTCGAGGTGATCGAAACCTATAAGATGTTCGCCTATGACGAGGGCTGGTCACGGCGCATCAACGAGGCGATTGACAGCGGGCTGACCGCCGAGGCCGCCATCGAACGCGTCCAGCAACGCACGCGGATGCGGATGCGCCAGATTGACGATCCGCTGCTGCGCGACCGGATGCACGACCTGGAGGATCTGGCCAATCGCCTGCTGCGCATCGTGTCGGGACAGATGGGCACGGCGGCACAGAGCGGCCTGCGACAGGATTCCATCCTGATCGCCCGCAATCTGGGCCCCGCTGAGCTGTTGGAATATGACCGGCGGCGATTGAAAGGCGTGATCCTGGAGGAAGGATCGCTAACTGCCCACGTCATCATTGTGGCCCGGGCGATGGGCGTGCCAGTGCTGGGCCGGGTGCGCGAATTGCGCGGTGTGGTGCGTGAAGGCGACATGCTGTTGCTCGATGCGGCGGCCGGTGCTGTGCATGTCCGGCCATCTGCGGCGACCATCGACGCTTTTTCATCGAAACTGCAAATCAGTCAAAAACGCCGCGCCAGTTTTGCGGGCATGCGCGACCTGCCCGCAGTCACGCGCGACGGCGTGTCAATTGAGCTGATGATCAACGCGGGTCTGCGGGAAGACGTGACCGCGCTTGACCTGACGGGGGCCACCGGGATCGGGCTGTTTCGCACCGAATTTCAATTCCTGGTATCGGCCACCCTGCCCCAGCGCGAGCGGCAGCAGCGATTATACCGGGACGTGCTGGATGCGGCAGGCGACCGTCCGGTTATCTTTCGCACCGTGGATATCGGCGGCGACAAGGCGCTGCCCTATATGCGTGCCGAAGCTGAGCAAGAGGAAAATCCGGCGATGGGCTGGCGTGCGCTGCGCATCGCGCTCGAACGCGACGGCCTGCTCAAGGTGCAGGCCCGCGCGCTGATCGAAGCCGCCGCCGGGCGGACGCTGAACGTCATGTTTCCGATGGTCGCCGAACCGTGGGAGTATGACGCTGCGCGAGCAATTTTTGTCGAGCAACGCGCCTGGTTGGCGGCGCGCGGCAAGAAACTGCCCATCGCCATCCGCTATGGCGCCATGCTGGAGGTGCCGGGGCTGGCCGAAACGCTTGACCTGCTGCTGCCACACCTCGATTTTCTGTCGATTGGCACCAACGACCTGACCCAATTTCTGTTCGCCGCCGACCGCGCGCATCCGCGCCTGGCCGAGCGTTACGACTGGCTGTCCCCCACCGTCATGCGGTTTCTTGCCCGCGTGACGCGCGAATCCCAGAATGCTGGTGTGACCATTGGCGTGTGCGGCGAAATGGGCGGGCGGCCGCTGGAGGCGATGGCGCTACTGGGGCTGGGCATCAACCGATTGTCGATCACACCGGCCGGCATCGGTCCGGTAAAGGCGATGATCCGCAGTCTGGATCTGGCCGCACTGCGTGCCGACATCCCGGCAATTCTGGCACATCCCACGGCGACGCCGCGGGCGCAATATGCCGATTGGGCCGCTGCGCACGCTGTCGATCTGGGCGAATAGGCGCTAGGCAATTCGCACCGTCAGCGGCAGGGCGCCGGAATCGGTGCAGAACATCGGCAATCCGGTTTTGGTATAATCGACATTCTGGAACCGGTTGAGGTCAATCCCCTCGGCACTGGTCGGCAGGCCCGCCGCCGCCAGCATGGATCGCGGTATGCGGTGCGCGGTGCACAGACCACCGTTGCCGTCGTCGACCAGCCGCTGTTCAAAGGTCACGCCCTGCTGGTTGGGTTTCGTGCGGGTAACATTGGCAACCGCCAGCTGGCCCTCGCCGAAATCGATGACGAATTTGGTGCCGCACGGTACATCGATGATCCCCTCGATCAGGGCACCACTGCCCGACAGGTTGCGGATGACAATCGGATAATAATGATTTTCATGCACCGCACCGGCCCGCCGTAACATTGCAAGTCGCTTGTGCCTCTGCCGCGCAGGCCCGCTGGGGGTAATAAACCAATCGCCGTTCGCACACCGTTCCATCAGCGCATTGTGCGTGACTGCCTTGCTATAGACAAAGCCTTGAATATGGGTGACATTAAGTCTGCGGATGAGGGCCATTTGATCCAGTGTCTCAATGCCTTCCGCGGTCGTTTCCATATCCAGTGTGGTTGCCAGTGCGACAATAGCCGCAATGATCGCGGCGCTGCGCGATCCCTTTTCGGTGGCGGTGTTAACAAAGCTTTGGTCAATCTTGATCTTGTCGAACGGGGCCGATTGCAGATAAGCAAGACTGGAATAGCCCGTTCCGAAATCGTCAAGCGCGAGCCGGACGCCGACGCGCTTCAAGGCTTCAAAAGTGCCCCTGGTTTCGTTCGAATCGTTCAGAAAAACGCTCTCGGTAATCTCCAGTTCAAGCTGTTCGGGTTGCAATCCAGCTGTGGCGATGGCGTTCGCCACCAGTTTTGGAAACCGCGCATCGGCGAATTGTACGGGTGACACGTTGACCGCAACGCGCATGTTGCCTGGCCACAGCGCTGCGTCCATGCACGCCTGGCGCAGCAACCATTCCCCCAACCGAACGATCAGATCGGTTTCCTCGGCAATCGGGATGAAGACGGACGGCTGAACAAAACCGCGCTCGGGATGGTGCCAGCGCATCAGGGCTTCAAACCCAGTCACCCGATTCTCGCGCGCACAGACAACCGGCTGGTAATGCACCTCAAGCTGGCCCTTGCCGAGTGCATCGACCAGATCCTGTTCCAGCGCACGCCGATCAGCGGCCGCGCGCAGCAGATCGTCGGAAAAGAACCGGAACCGGCCCCGCCCGTTGCCCTTTGCCGCATACAGCGCAAGATCGGCATTACGAACCAGTTCTTCGCCGTTTTCGCCATCGAAGGGCGCAACCGCAATGCCCACCGACGCGCCGATAATACAGCGGCTGTCCTCGATAAAATAAGGCTCGGACAGCTTGGCGATAAGCTCACCAGCAAGCTCACCAAGCATACCGCGATCATCGCAATCCGGCATTATGATCTGAAATTCATCGCCGCCCAGACGGCTGACCCGTTCCTTGTCGCCAACGGCATGGATCAGGCGCTGGGCGACCTGTCGCAGCAAAGCGTCGCCAGCAGGATGCCCCAGCGTGTCGTTCACAGTCTTAAAACGGTCAAGATCAAGCAGCAGAATCGCGCAACTGCGGTTTTGCGGTTTGAATGCGGCCAGCGTGCTATCAAGCCTCTGCGTCATATGAAAACGGTTCAACAGCCCGGTCAGCGCATCATATTTAGTCAGGCGGTCGCTCTGTTCGGCAAACTCCCGCTGTTTTGTCACGTCCACGCCAAAGCCGCGAAAGCCAGAAAACTGCCCTTGTGCATCCTGTTGTGGAACCCCGGTGACCGCCCACCATGTTGGCGGGTCCGCTTGGGCCGAGCGCAGGATCGCCTGGTTGAACCTGGCTTTGCGCGCTAGCAAAAAAGGCAAAGCGCGCTGTCGTTCTTCGGTGCGGTCCTGCGGCGCAAATAGCGCGGTTATGGGCTGGCCAACCGGATGTTCGGCAAACCCCATGTGGGCGGCCGTGCTGTGCGAAAGATACTGAATACATCCTTCCGCATCCGTCGACCAGAACCAGCCTTGGCCGGTATCTTCATAGTTGCGGAGCAGCAAAAGGGCTTCGCGATCGTCGTCGCAAACCTTGTTTTGCACTAGGGTGCCGTTGGTCTGAACGACCGCAGCCCGCGGTGCAAGCCTTTGGAACAGGCTTTTCCCTGGCCCGGTCAATCGCTCTGAAAACTGATCCGCTACCGAATGTCTGGCCATTGGCCCTGATGTCCCCTGCGCCGCATGTGATCATAAGCAGCCATTTGACCCTTACATTCCAGAGTTTTGCGAAATGGTTAAATCGCGGTGTGGTACGGTGCCTGGCAACAAGCATTGCCGATGAAAAATGGCGCATTCACGGCCCGGTTGCCAAAGACCTGGTGCGCGGCCCATATTTCATCCAACGGGGCGGCAATCGGCGGGCTGGTTTGGGGGTTCGTCAGTGACCGTTTTGGGCGCAGCAACGCGGCATGGGGGCCGTGGCTGTCGGAACTGTACCCACCGCAACTGCGCTCAACGGCACCGTTGATCTTTAACCGGGGCCGCGTCATTAGCATGACCGCCCCCCTGATCACCGCGCCGCTGGCCGAGGCATTCGGCCGCGCACCGGTGATGAGCCTTGGCCTCGATCAGCTTTCTGGCGGCGGCCATTATCTGGCTGTGCATACCAGAAACAGTGGCAAGGCGGACGTAGGCGCATGTCCGCATGCGAAACTGGGCGAGCGCACTGCTGCAGAGATCGCGCAACAAGCGTTGCCGGGGCACACCCAAGCTGTTTCGAAACTTTATATTTGTGACAAATTCTAACTACGCTAAACTGTTACGGGGATCGGCAGGGGGAGCCGTAGATGAGTCGCGTAGCGCAATGGGATAAAGGCCGACAACATCTAGTTGTATGCCACGCTACGTTGTTCGGCAGTTTTCATCTTAGGCGCACCGACGGAGACGAGATCGTGATTTCCAACCGGCGCGCGCGGGCGTTAGTTGCGATGCTCTGCCTTGAACCCGGCGAACCTATTGAACGGGACTATTTAAGCAAGCTGTTGTGGCCAGGCCGGTTTGAAGCCCATGCCAAGGCCAGTTTGAGACAATGTCTGCTTGATTTAGGCAAGTTGCTTGATGCCGTTGGCGGCGATATCGTGCAAGTTTCGCGTACTAGGGTAAGTCTTAATCCAGCGGCTATTCAAACAGACCTGAACGCGCTGGAATACGCATTGCAAATTGGCGATTATGCCTGTGCGGCCGAACAGCTGTCCGAAATAGGCGCAGCGCCTTTGATCGACCAGATGGAATTTGGCGATGTCTTTGGTGGATGGCTTGCCAGCCATCGTGCGAAGGCTGAACTGCGCTTGCAGACGGCGATTACCGTTGCCCTGCACGCCCTTACGCAAAACGGGAACCAAGAAGATCATGCACGCCTCCTCGGCTGCTGGGCGGTCAGAGACCCCTCGGCGCTGCGGGTGCCGGTGCCGGGCGGCAAGACGCGCATCGCGGTGCTGCCATTCCGCTCGGTGGAAATGAATCCGGCACAGGGTTACTTCGCCGATGGCATCGTCGACGAATTGATCACGACGCTCGGGCAAGTTCCCCAATTGAAGGTTGCTGGCCGCACGTCGTCATTTCATTTCCGGAATAGCGATATAGCGCTCCCCGAAATCGCCGCCGCATTGGGTGTATCCCATTTGATTGAAGGTTCGGTTCAGCGGCAGGGCGAACAGGTGCGCATCCATGTCCATCTCATCGAAGGCGCAACCGGATTCGAAAGCTGGAGTGACCGCTTTGACGGTACGCTCGACGATGTCTTTGCGCTCCAGGAAACCGTTGCACAGGCCGTGACGCGCGCGCTGGCATCTGCGCTTGATCTGGACATGCCGGCGCCGCTGGTGCGCACAATGACCCACAGCAAACCGGCGTATGATCTGTATCTGCAGGGCCGGGCGCTCAGTTTCCGTATCTTTAGCGATGGCGCGCTGGGCACGGCGGTTAACTTGCTCGAACAGGCCGTGGCGCTCGACCCCGATTTTGCGGAGGTTTGGTTGCTGCTGGGCGAAGTTCACCAGTTGATCGCCATCTACACTGCGTGCCTTGACCGTCCTGCCGAATCTGCGCGCATGGCGGACTGTGTCAACAAGGCGCTCGCGCTCAATCCCAATCTTGGCCAGGCCTATTCGCTGCTGGGGTTGCATCAGATGGTCCAGAATGATTTTGTCGGCGCGCTCGATCTTGCGGCCAAGGGTTATGCGCTCGAACCCGGCAATCCGGCGGTGGCGATGCGGCTTGGCTCTTATTTCCTGTTCTGCGGCCGGACCGCTGAGGGTCTGCGCTATATCGAGGAAGCGATCGGGCAGGATCCTATCGACGGGCGTAAATATATGCTGCGCTGTGCCGGGCGGCTCAGTCAGGGCGATATTGCCGGCGCGATTGCCGATGGCCAGCGCGCGGTCGATCTCGGCTTTCCGTCCGTCCACCTGGCCTTGGCCACCGCAGCGGGGGGGCAGCATGAACTTGCCACCGAACAATATATGCAGACCCGCCTGCTGCTCAACAAGTCGCTTTTTCCGCCCGCCGGCACCATGCCGATGACGCCTGAGGTGATGGATGCCTATTGGTTGGTCGCGGCCAAGGGCGTGTGCAGCGGCAAGGTGGAGGACCGCGAAACATACTGCCGCACGCTCGATTACCTGCACCTGACCATGCACGACAGTTGCGACCATGCGATCAGCATGCCGACAGTGTTCATGGGCTATACCGATTTGCTGTACAAAACCATCGGGCAGCGCATCACGCCTGGGAATATGGGCTGCCTGATGTCGATCTGGACCGACATCGATCCGATCCGCCAGATCTGGCAACACCCCGAATTCATCCCCTTTGCCCAGCGCATCGGCATGGCGGCGGTTTGGGACAAATATGGCTGGCCGGACCTGTTGCCGGTGCCGAGCAATCGATAAATCGCACGTGTCGATGGCGTTATTGACGCCGAATTGACGCTTTATTGACGGTCGGGCGGATTGACGGTTGACGTTACGTAACCGCATTATTCCTCCACGGGGATCGCAGACATTTTTATAGCTTTTGGATGAACCGGACAGCCCGGTTCCGCCTTCGGGAGAGCTGTGTCTGTGACGAGTGGAGAAAGCCGTGAGCGCAGCCATAGCAACCGGTGAAGGGATTGGCACATCCGCCATGAACAAGGCGTTCTGGCGCATCCTGCCGCTCATCGGCATGTGCGCGGCACGGCAGCGCGGATGACAGCGGCCCCCGCCTGGCGGAACGAAATTTTTGGGTGCTCCCTCATGGTGAAGGGGCAATAAGTGGAGTGAAGACGATGAAAATGATGAAAACATTTATGATGGCAACCGCCATGATGATCGCTGCACCAGTGGCGATGCCCAGCGCGGCCATGGCGGATGATTACCCGCTAGTCGCAGGCGATTATACCAGCGTTTCCGGCATTTTTGTCCAGGATGGTGGTGACGTGGCTTATGCCAATTTTCTTGCAGGGCAATGGAGCAAGCAGCAGGAATATGCCAAATCCAAAGGCTGGATTAGCGATTATAAAATCTACACCAACCTGTCTGCGCGCAATGATGAGCCGAACATTTACCTGGCGCTGACTTTTGCGCGGCCGCTGAGCGGTGCGGAAAGCGAGGCGCGCAGCAAGGAATGGGAAGCCTTCTATAACAAGAGCAATGCCCAGCTCGACGCTGAATCAGGCACAAGGGCAAAATTCCGCACCCTGACCGGTGTTACCATGCTGCAGGAATATAAGGTTCGCAAATAGGCGCAAAACCGCATGCGATGACCGACAGTCGCGTCATCGCATGCGGGTGCGTCAGAGGTGTCGGCGGATGACAATGCGACCCGTCATCCGCCGGGACTGATCTTTCCCGCTGTGGGGGCCATTGCCATGCAAAGCCTGCTCCAACTTGCCACTGATTTTACCGCTATGCTGCGGCTGGGCCAGTTTGCGGCGGCGGGTGAGAAATATTGGGCTGACGCTGTGACCAGCACCGAGCCTATGGATTTGCCCGGGGGCATTTCCGCCCGCGTATCCGGCCTCGAAGCGGTGCGTGCGAAAAGCAAAATCTGGCTTGGTGCAAACCGCATCGACGATCTCAGCATCGATGGCCCATTCGTGACCGGCAACCAGTTCGCGCTGTTTATGGACATGATGATCGTGGGCCGCGCGGACGAAGAGGCCAGACCCTTCACCGAAATCGCGCTGTACACCGTGCGCGATGGGCGCATCACCGAAGAAAGATATTTTTATGAATGATGCGGCCATCGCGTTTCAAGCGTCGGCCACATATTTACGCCCGGCGTTTTGCGACGCATTCTTGGCACTCGCCGCAGGCATGTTCGGACCTGCCATCAACTGGCAGCGGAATCTGCATTCGGCCGATTGCGATAATTGGCTCCAGAGGCTTTGGCTTCGGCCTGCAAAAGTCCTATTTCTGACGAACCAACCGCCAAAATGCCTTTCGCTTTCAGCGCGTCAGCTTTCGCCAAAAAGGTTGCGACCGACATTTCGCCAGATTCTGCAACGGCCGTAGTCGCAAAAAATAACCCAGCCGCCAATTACACTGCTCTGTTCATCCGTTATCCTTCCGTTTTAATAGCTTAAACAAAGGGATAATGACGCATTGCTGAATGCAGGACTAAACACCTGGAAAGCACAGCGCATCAAAAGGCTGAGATGACAGGATCAAATCTCATAAGCACTACCGGTTTCGGACGCTCGGATTGCCGCGCGGTTTAGAAAATGAATAACGCCGTCGGAGGCCGCGACTTGATTATATCGCGGCGCCCGGATGGTGTCGGCGCTGCTTGAGGTGTCGGTACAATGTCGGATAGCGGACACTCGCACTGTCCGCCTATTTCGGCGCAGCCAATGACAGCATTGCGCGCTCAATCGCGCGCGTCAACTCATGCGCTACGAATGGCTTTTGCAAAACGATGGCTTGGGGATCGGCTTTGAGCACACGGTAACAATCGCCGGTTGCAAAGATGTGAGGCACAAAACCGGCTTTCAGTATCTCGGCTACAGCCAGAACCCCGCTGCCTTCGCGCAGCCCGTCATCGACGATCATTAGATCTGGCGCGTGCAAAGCGGCTGCCAAAACCGTTTCGGTTTGGTTGTGTGTCGTTGCGCAAATCTCATGACCCATGCCGACAAGTATTTCCGCAAGGTACATCGCAATGATCGCGTCGTCTTCGGCAATGATGATTCTCAGCGGTGTCATTAACCCCCCTTGGCACCGGACTTTAGGCGCGAACAGGTTCGGAAACTACGCATAGTTCCAATATGGCTTTGCACATAGTTAATATTTTTATCTTGTAATGGCACTGATTGTGTTAGACTTTCCCAATGAACGCTTTGATCAGCGGGCCAGAGTCGCAGGACGGACCCCTCGACAAGCAAACCGGCAGGGTTGAAACCCTTTCGGGCGACAGCGTTATCATGTCCTCAGCCACGGCGAACTTCCCGATTGTGGCGGTGGGCGCCTCGGCCGGCGGACTCGAGGCGATCACCAAGCTGATCAGTGCCCTGCCGAAATCACCCGGCATGGCGTTTATCATTATCCAGCACCTCGACCCGACGCACAAGAGCCTGATGGCCCAGCTGCTGGCCAAGCACACGCCGATGCCCGTCATCGAGGCAGCCAATGGCACCGTGATCCAAGTTAACCGGGTGTATACAATCCCCTCGGGGAAATATCTTTCGGTGTCTGGGGACGTACTCAGGCTTTCGGCCCCGGAAGCGCCGCGCGGTTCGCGCAAGCCGTTCGATTTTCTGTTGAAATCTTTGGCGCGTGGTACCGAACATCCGATTGTCGCGATCATCCTTACAGGTTTTGATGGAGACGGCAGCGACGGCTTGCCAAGCATCAGGGACCGCGGCGGCCTGATCATCGCGCAGGATCCGGCAGAAGCCGAACATAATTCAATGCCGACCACTGCGATCGATACCGGCTTGGTCGATAAAACATTGCCGATCGGTCAAATGCCGAAAGCGCTTGCCGCCTTCGCCAAGGCCAATGCGGAGACGCCCACCGCAAGCGTTCCCGGCCTTCGGGATATCATCGAGCTTCTGCACACGCAAACGCCACACGACTTCCGGCTCTACAAGCCTGGGACGATGCAACGTCGGATCGAGCGGCGGATGGGCCTGTCCAAAATCGCGCATGACGACATGCCAACCTATCTTAATATTCTTCAAAAAGATGCGGGCGAACGCGATCTGCTCGCCAAGGATTTGCTGATCAACGTGACGAGTTTTTTCCGCGATCCCAAGACGTTTGAGATGCTGGCGAATAAGGTCATTCCCGACCTTGTCAAAGAGCATGAAGGCAAAGATCCAATCCGCGTGTGGATAGCGGGCTGCTCCAGCGGCGAAGAAGCCTATTCGATTGCCATCCTGTTTATCGAAACAATTGCTGCCGCCAAGCGTCCTATCAAGTTGCAGATTTTTGCGTCCGACATCGATGCCGACGCCGTCGCTGCAGCACGCGACGGCCTTTATGCCGAGACCATTGTTGCCGAGATTGCGCCTGCACGGCTGAACCGGTTTTTCGTTCATGAGGAGCATGGCTACCGCGTCCATGCCGACCTACGCGCCGCGATAGTGTTCACGGTGCAGGACGTGCTGGCCGACCCGCCCTTTTCGCGCCTTGATATGGTTTCGTGCCGCAATCTGCTGATCTATTTGACGCCGCCTGCTCAGACCAAAGTGATTGCGTTGTTCCATTTTGCGCTGCGCAAGAGCGGGATTTTACTGCTGGGCAGCGCGGAGACGATTGGAAGCACGGCAGGGCGTTTTGAAGTCGTTGCCAAGGCAGGACGGATTTTCCGGAAAGTCGGACAGGGTCGGCTCGGCCTTTCCGATGTCGGGGTGACGACGACCGCCGACAAAAACGCGCAAGTGCAGATCGCATCTGAGCAGCCACGGTCGCGTGAGACGGCATTTGCCGAACTTGCTCGCCGCATCGTGCTGGAAACCCATGCGCCCGCTGCCGTGTTGATAGACCGCACAGGCAAGTGCCTTTACTCGCTGGGGCCAACCGATAAATATCTGCAAGTTGCGTCGGGTTACCCAACGCATGATCTTCTGGCGATGGCGACCCCTGCACTGCGGTCAAAATTGCGTTCGGCGATGGCCCAAGTCGACAAGATTAACCCGCGCGTTGTCATCGGCCACAGCCGGATGGGCACCACGAGGTTCAGTATCGACGTTCAGGCGGTCACGAGCGATGGCGAGGATTTGCTGCTGGTCGCGTTCGTCGATGATCCTGACCGCAAGCGGGACAATGACGTACGGGCACCAGCCACCAATGCCCGTGTCGGCGATATCGAACAGGAACTTGCGATTGCGCGCAACGAACTCCGCATCGCACTCGAAGGGCTTGAGACGTCCAGCCAAGAACAAAAGACGATCAACGAAGAGGCGTTGTCAGTCAACGAAGAATATCAATCGACCAATGAGGAGCTGCTCACCTCGAAGGAAGAGCTCCAGTCGCTTAACGAGGAATTGTCCGCGCTCAACGGCCAGCTTCAGGAGACGCTCGAACGCCAGCGCTCGACCTCAGATGATTTGCAAAACGTCCTTTACAGTACCGATGTCGCAACACTGTTCCTCGACCCTAAGCTCAATATCCGGTTTTTCACACCCGCGACCCGCGCCTTGTTCAATGTCATTCCCGGCGATGTCGGGCGGCCACTCGCCGATTTGCGATCCTTGTCGGAGGACGACCGGCTCGCGACCGACGCGCAGGCCGTCCTACAGGGCGCGTTACCCATTGAGCGCGAGATTTCCGTTCCCGGCGGACAGTGGTTTATGCGCCGCATATTGCCCTATCATACGCACAACAAAAAGATCGAGGGTGTCGTCATCACCTTTGCCAACGTGACCGAGCGCAAAGCGGCAAAGCAAGCTTTACAGGCAACCAAGCGTGAGGCCGAGCTTGCCAACGTCGCCAAGTCGCGCTTTCTGGCGGCGGCAAGCCATGACCTGCGTCAGCCTCTGCAATCGCTGGCATTGTTGCAGACGTTGCTCGCGCAAGCTGTCGAGGGCGAGAAAGCCCCGAAGCTGGTCGAACGCCTTGGCCAGACGCTTGATGCTATGACCGGAATGCTCAACGCCCTGCTCGACATCAACCAGATTGAGGCCGGGGTCGTGCAGCCCGAGCCGACCGATTTTCCGATCAATATGATGTTCGACCGCCTGCGCGACGAGTTCTCCTATCAAGCCCAATCGCAGCGGCTCGATTTGCGCATATTACCTTGCACGCGGACATTGCACAGCGATCCGCGATTGATTGAACAGATGATCCGCAACCTTCTGGCCAATGCAATGAAGTATACAAAAACCGGGCGAATTTTGCTCGGCGTTCGGCGCGCCAACGGAAAAGTGCGCATCGAAATCTGGGACACCGGTATTGGCATTGCCGAAACCGAACTTCACACGATTTTTGACGAGTTCCACCAGATCGACAATACCGCACGCGAGCGGAGCAAAGGGTTCGGCCTTGGTCTTTCGATCGTCCAACGGCTTGGCGCGCTGCTTGGGCATGACGTCAGCGTGCGCTCGCAACTGGGCAAAGGGTCCGTCTTTTCCATCGAGGTTCCTGTCGCTGCACCCCGTGCCGCAAAGTCAGCCCTTGGGCAGGCAGACGGCGGCGCATCGGTGCACGTTCGTCCAGGTAAAATCATTCTGGTCGAAGACGATCCCGAGGTCCGCGACCTGCTCGAACTGCTGCTGACCGGGGAGGGCCATAGCGTGCGAAAGGCCGCCAACGGCAAAGCTGCCATTGCCCTTGTCGCTAAAGGGGCGATCCGGCCCGATATCATTCTGGCCGACTATAACCTTCCCGGTTCGCTGGACGGGCTCGGTGTTCTCGCCAGCATCCGTGACGCGCTGAAACAAAATGTTCCGGGGATTATCCTGACCGGAGATATATCGAAAGCCACGCAGACACGGATTATCGCAGAAGATTGCACCCAGTTAAGCAAACCCGTTAAACCATCCGAGCTTATCGCCGAGATCAACCGCCTGCTTGGTAGTAAAAATTTGCTTGCGAGGCCCGACGCAGCGATCGACCAGGATACGACGATTTTCGTCATTGATGACGAGGACGACGTGCGTGCGGCGATCCGCGACGTGCTGGAAGCGGACGGGCATGTGGTCGAGGACTTCCCCGACGCAGAGAGCTTCCTTGCGGCTTATGAGCCGACGCGAGAATGCTGTCTTTTGCTCGATGCCTATTTGCCCGGGATGGGCGGCATTGAGCTGCTGCATAAGTTACGCGCGACCAATGACCCGATGCCGACGATCATGATGACCGGCAGCAGCGATGTGGCGATGGCGGTCGATGCGATGCAGGCAGGTGCCTGCGATTTCATCGAAAAGCCGGTCGGCAGTACCGCGCTGCTGGCGAGCGTCGCCAGTGCGCTGGCACAGTCGCACGACATCGGCATCGTCCATGCGCTGCAAGAAACAGCCGCGCGCAACCTTGCCGAACTGACGCCGCGTCAGCTCGAGGTTATGGATCGTGTCCTGGAGGGCCACCCAAGCAAAAATATCGCTGCTGACCTGGGCATCAGCCAGCGCACCGTGGAAAACCATCGCGCCGCGGTGATGAAGAAAATGGACGCAAAATCGCTTCCCGAGCTTGCACGCTCCGCGCTTGCCGCGAAAAGGAAAATCCTGTGATCGTTGCTTAGCGTCATTGGCATTGCCGCCTTTATGCGCTTCATGTGGGTAGTTCCCGGACCTGTTTCGATTTCCGGATGGTCCTGTCGTTCCTGCAATATGCAGTGCGTATTAGGCTTCATGCCATCGCGGCAAGCAGTGTATCGATTGGCACCGTTGCAAAGCTGGTAAAACTATCCGCGAGAGCATAAGGTAATAGAAGCGTACGTCCATGAACCAACCCGCCGCAGCTATAAGCAATATTGGGGACGTAACCGAAGCGTTCCTCGGGGCGGGGGCGCAGCAAGGGCCGCGTCGTCCGCGCGAGCAACTTCGTGGGATCATCGCGGTCGAGCAGGCAGGCCCCTATGCAATAATTACGCACTGCGCCAACACCGTGCGTCAATACCAGCCAACCTTCATCAATCTCGATAGGCGAGCCGCTGTTGCCCAGCTGGATAAATTCCCAAGGCCAGCGTGGTGAAATAATCGTGCTGCCGGTTTCCCAGCAGTACAGATCATCCGATGTCAGCAGCAAGATCGTTTCATGATCCTGACGCCCCAGCATAGCATAGCGCCCGTTTATTTTGCGCGGGAACAGCGCCATTCCTTTATT
>Ga0105046_10009912_pt1 | contig 14861 bp, 6 predicted proteins | sample MAT03_FD_78385 | JGI IMG/M metagenome (GOLD analysis project Ga0105046, IMG submission 78385) | Freshwater microbial communities from Lake Fryxell liftoff mats and glacier meltwater in Antarctica - MAT-03 (megahit assembly) | ecosystem: Environmental > Aquatic > Freshwater > Ice > Liftoff... | reverse complement strand
GGCTCCGAACTGATCAAGAGATGGACGTGCCAAAATCCTGCTTACGTGATGGATGGATCCAACTGTCGATAAACTCGGTCCAAAATTTGAATCGTATGAAGCACGGGAATTGCTTTTCCCGCTTTTGAAAGATGCTGTTCGATTTGAATTTGGCAGCCGATGTTTCCTAAGGTGCGATGTCGCATTGGGATGCAAGAATATGCCGGTGCTGTTCCGCAAAGCGTTGGCTTCGGGGAGGTTCTTCGCCCACTAATTGCGGAGCTCAGACCAGTCCGATCGCGGATCAAAGCGGCTCATTATCGGTTCGAGCTACCGCTGCCAAAGCGCCGGCCCGCAGGGCTGAAGAAATGGCCGACTGGCGACGCCATCATCGCGGGGAGCAGCACCAACACGCCGACCAAAGCAACCGCAAGCATGGCAAACATCAGATAGGCAAACCGCCTTGTGGGGAGGAAATCGCTTAGGGCGTAGACCAGCAGCGAAAATCCACAAACGACGGTCGTGTGAATCATTGCCATCCCACACTGACGAAGCGCCGATTGCGCCGCGGCCGGGAGTTCGTAACGACATTGTCGATAGGCGCCGAATCGGGAGAGCAAATGAACCGTATCGTCGATTGCGATCCCGAGTGCGACTGAAGCGGTCATGATCGCACCGATATCCAAAGGTATTCCGAGCCAGCCCATGGCTCCAAACAAACCGACCGTGGGAACCACGTTGGGCAGCATTGACAATGCACCGCCAACGATGCTGCGGAGCATTCCCATCATCATGACTGCGATGATCCCAAACGCGGTCATGAAACTCAGTCCGAGATCCTGCAACAGAATCCTCTGAGCCGCTTCGATGATCGTGACGTGGCCGGTAACCGCGAGTCGCGGCGCGACTTTGATCGAAGACGCCGCAATGACTCCTTGCGCCACATGTTCGATCGTGCTGAGCCGAGAACCGAAGTTGGCATCGTCGGCTTGGAATAAACGAAAGGTGATTCGCCACGTCTCACTCTCCAAGTCTTTGGCTAGATACCCCAATCGAAAGAGCGACGATTCCGGATCACGAAGCTGGCCACGGATCGCACCCCGTGCGGCCGTTGCCGCGAAGCTCGACGACTGGCTGATCGGTGGCACAAAGGTCGCTGCGGACAACGCGCCACCGACTACACCGGTGTCCAAAACTGCTCGATGCACCTGAGTCGCTAATTCGAGGCGAGCCAGTGCATCCGAAGTCGTATCGGCGGGAAAGATGAGCAGCAAATCTCCGGTCGCCGTGGCACCAACGTTTTCTTCGAACCACGCGTACTGTCGCCGCAAATCGCTATCGATGGGAAACATCGCCGGGACGCTGACGCTCGTATCGATTGACCCGAGTCCCCAACCCACGATCACGACAACAATCGTAAAAAGCATAATCACCCGACGCCAGCGTCGCAGCCCGGCCGATATCCAGTTGTCGATTGGTGACGTTCGGTCCTGAGCCTCTGACCGCAACCGAGGCCGCACCAGACACATCGCCTGCGGCAGGATCAGAAAGAGTAAACCGAGTGTCGCGGCAACACCGATTGACGCGATCATTCCAAACACGCGAACCGGTTCAAGCCGCACCAACAACAGCGATAGCAGTCCGACCATGGTCGTTCCCGTCGCGAATAAACAGGGTCGCAATCCATTTTTCATCGCCTGTACGGCCGCTTCGCCTCGGTCAGGCGAAGGCGATTCCCGCATGATGTCCAAATAGTAGTTACTTAGATGGATACCTGCGGAGACGGTTAACACAAACACGAGCGGTGGCAAGACGATAAGGACCGCATTCATCGCGTGGCCACTGTAATAAACACACGCTAAGACCCAGCCCTCGCCAACCCAAGCCACCGCGACGATCGCGAGAGTCAACGGCAGCGATCGTAAACAGAGATAACAAAGGACCGCAGCCACGATTGACGATGGGACGGAGAACCGCTCGATCGAGAGAATGGATTCCTGGTCCACTGCGGCACCATCCACCGGTCCACCCACGAGCGCTACATCCTCGACCGAAAGTTCGACTCGACGTGCAATCGCGCTTCGTAAGATCGGCAACAGCTCGCGATGAACATTAAACGTTGACGGTCCGAGCGAGATCACCATGCAAGTTTGCGTCCCATCGGGACCGATCATCGTCCCACTCAGCCGCGCGATCGCATTTGCTTCGCTTCGCGATACCGGCGGTGAGACTAGCGAGTCGACCAATTCACGACCGCTTCGCACCCAGTCAATCGGCGTCGGTGAACCACTGAGTTGGCGGACATTTTCGTAAAATTCATTGACCCACTCGTCCGACGACGCGAACGCTTCTTCTCCCGCAGATTGCACTGCTGCTTCGGCAGAAAGTGGCCGGAGAAGCTCGGTGACGCTCGCGAGTGATTCACTTTCTAGGCTGGCCCCCGGCCAAGAGACCATCACCAAATCGGTGACGTGGAATTGTTCGATAAAATGTTGAAAATCAATTTTCGCTTCGACTGAATCGGGCAACCACTCCGCCGGAAGATTGCGGAGTGTGGCGATTGCCGACGACGAATGCATGATTGCCGAGACCGCCATGGCGACGAGCAGAAAGATCCCGACGATCGCGTTCCGGCGAATTGCTGGACGCCCGCAGTTCGTATACAACATGGGAGAATCTTTCGCCGACGACTAGCGAGGTTCGATTTTTGCAGCGGACGCTTTAAGACAGGCGGGAAGGATGATAACGGACAAAAAGGATGCCTGACAGAGTGTCGTGTTTTCACTGATGCGAGTTTTTGGTTGCCATGTTTATTCATCAACATCGATTACGACACCTCTTGCGTCCTCAGCATTATTTCGATCGAAATCACTATCTGTCGGAGTTGAAAGAGCTTTTCCGCCCCTCTTGGCAATTTGCCGCGACCCGAAGTGAACTAAAAAACGATGGAGATTTCATCACCATCGAAATTGCCGGGACGCCGTTGATCTTGAGGAATTTCTCTGGGGAGGTAAAAGCATTCATCAATGTTTGTCCGCATCGTCATGCGATGTTGACCTGTGCCCCGAGCGGAAATTGTGAAGTGCTTAGGTGCCAGTATCATGGATGGGAATTCAATAGTGAAGGTCGAACCGGCAAAATCCCCGAAGCGAAACTGTTTCGTCCCTGGGATCGCGAAAACGCTCACCTTTCACCGATTCGAATAAGCCATTGCGGCGACCTGCTCTTTGTGACGCTCGACGACGCGGCTCCTTCGTTGCGTGAGTGGATGAGTCCGCTTTATGATGAAATTAAGGAAGCATTCTTCGCCCCGTTTTGGCGAATGCGGGAAGTGTGGGATATCGACACGCCTTGCAATTGGAAAGTGCCCACCGAAAACACGCTCGAATCGTATCACGTCGCGACGGTGCACCCGACTTGGACCGGCGGACAATTGCCCGCCGAGCAACATTCCGAGCACGTGCTGGATGATCGCTACACGACTTTACGGTACAAAACATCCGGCCCGCTGGATCGACGGCAATGCTGGGTCAGCCGTTTGTTGGGTGGCAAGCCACAAAGCACCTACCGCCACCTGCACCTCCATCCGAATGTCGCGTTTTGCTTAACCGATACTTTCAATTATATTGCGACGTGCCAACCGATCTCCGAGACGACATCGGTCATCCGCTCGCGAATGTATTCGATTCATGGGTCACGCCGTGGACCTCTGAAGGATCTCGTTCGTCATGTAGCGTGGCGTTTGGGTCGTAAGACGATGCGAATGGTGTTTAACGAAGACCGGCATATCTTTCCCGCACAACAAAGTGGCCTCGAGTCGAGCAATTGTCCCGGGGTGATCGGTGCGCGAGAAGAGAGAATCTATCAATTTCAACAGTACGTTTGCCACAAGATGAACTTGACGATCTCAGAAGATAATGGCGACTTGGGGGAAGGCCGGTCCGAGTCGATCGAAGCGCCAATGATATCTGTCAAATCTAGGTAATGATACGTTTTTTCTCTTAGCGAGCTTCTCTTTCATGATGGAAACCGTGACTCCGTTCGATTGGCTGGTTGAATCATCACGTCGCGATCCCAAGCGAACTCGACTGACGTTCCTCGATGATTTCGGCGGAGTCGAGACGCTTAGCGGGCGCGAGTTGATTGCCAGATGCGAATCGCTTGCCGATGACCTTCGCGGCGTGGCCGATCCGGGCGACCGGATCCTGCTTGCCTATCCCGCCGGTCTCGATTTCGTAGTCGGATTTCTCGCGTGCGTGCGGGCCGATCTAATTCCGGTGCCGATCAGTTACCCCAAGCCTCGACGGACGCTTTCTCGCTACCAGACGATTGTCGATGATTGTGACGCGAAACTCGCACTCACGGTTCAAAAAACGCTTGACGTTATCGACCCGTCGACCTTGTCCGGCGTGACCTTTGTCACCGAAACCACCGTCGGCGACGCAAAGTTCGACTCCGGTTTGGCTGCGTTTTCACATGATCTAGAACTGCCGCCACCAGGCAACCGTGAACGAATTTTGTTTTTGCAATACACGTCGGGTTCGACGAGTCACCCCAAAGGCGTTTGCGTAACGTATGGCAACCTCATCGCCAACTTACGTGCGATCTCGGACGGTTACCAGATCGAACAAATTCCGATCTCCGAGCGTGTGGTCGTCTCGTGGTTACCGGCTTATCATGATATGGGTCTGGTAGGAATCATCTTGGCATCGCTTGTTCATGATGCCCATGCCGTGCTCATGTCACCGACCGGTTTTTTGCAAAAGCCGGCGAAATGGTTGCAGGCGATTACTGATTTCGGTGCCCGCGTGACCGTTGCTCCCTGTTTCGGCTACCGCTGGGCAGCCAACAAGATTGACCCTCGCGAAGAAAGCTTGTTCGATCTGAGCCATCTGGCAATCGCCGGTTGCGGTGCGGAACCGATCGACCCCCAAGTACTCCGGGACTTTAGCGACCGATTCGGCCGGTACCACTTCGACCATCGTGCGTTTTATCCGTGCTATGGCTTGGCCGAAAGCACATTGATGGTTTCGGGCACCGATCGCACGCTTCGTTTCCACGGCGAGATCGTCGGACCGGTCACCTGCTCGATCAGTCGCCGGCAATTGAGGGATGGCAAAGTTGTCCCACCCTCGGACGAGCGAGATTGCGTTGAAGTGGTCTCAAGCGGTGTGATGGCCACTGCGACGATGGTCAAAATTATCGATCCCGAAACCCACTGCACGTGTCCCGATGATCGAGTGGGCGAAATTTATGTTCATTCCCAAAGTGTCGCCGCAGGCTATTGGAATCGTCCCGATGCGACAAAGACAACTTTTCAAGTTAAACTCGCGGACGATCCCTCGTTTTATTTGCGCACCGGCGACCTCGGGTTCATTCGCGTGGGTCAATTGTATGTAACCGGACGCTTGAAAGACGTGCTTATCGTCCGTGGCCAAAATCACTATCCGGAAGATATTGAACGCACTGTGCAACAAGCGAGTGACTTTCTCGCCGAAGGTCGCGGTACCGTCTTTATGAGTGAACCGCCAGAAGAGCGTCTTGTCGTTCTGCACGAAGTCGCGAGAAATTTTCAACACCAGCAAGCCGAGACGCTCGTGCGAAAAATTCGGCTTGCAATCGCGGCGGAACACGATTTGGCGGTGGACGAGATTTGCCTTCTGCGCACCCATTCAATGCCGCGAACCAGTAGTGGCAAAGTCCAGCGGTTTCGGTCACGCGAACTCTACGAATCGAACGAGATCAAGTACGTCGCGACGTGGCAGCATCACGAAACCCTCGACCCGTCACTGTTTCCTGACATTCAGCCCCTGTTGCGACGCGAGGACGCGCGCGGTGCCATTCAACACCAGATTGAAACGACCCTGCTCGGATGGCTCGCGCGGGAACGCGGACTGTCCCCGGACTTAATCGACACGACTACTTCCTTTGCCGAGTTCGGTATCGATTCGTTGATGGCCGTGGAATTGAGCCGTCAAATGGAGGGTTGGCTCGGACAACCGCTTTCGCCCGTTCTAGCTTGGTCCTACCCCAACATAGGAAAGCTCTCCCAGCATCTCGCGAGCGTGGTAATGCCGGAAGTCCACGGCCATAACGATGATGACGAGGAAAATTTATTGGAAGATCTACTCGACGAAGTCGAGGGGCTCGATGACGACGAGGTGCAAGCGGAACTAAGTCGCTATGAGGCTTGAAGTCGAAGCGAAATTTCCTTGACGACTTCACCGGCATGCGATTTCCCAAAAAAATGGTCGCCGGGAATTTCATGTTGGTCGTACGACTTGGCCAATTTAGACCAACCTATGAAATTTTTTAGCGGCACCGCTTTGTCGTTCGTGCCCGCGAGAGTCAACAAATGACATGAAAGTAGCGTGCCCGGCTGATAAACGTATGTTTCAAACATCTTTAGGTCAGCGCGGAGAGTCGGTACCACCCATTTCCTGAGATCTTCGTTTTCCAATGCCTTCCACGCGACACCGCCGTAACGCCGGTCGACTTCACGAAGAAATTTGTCATCCGGAAATGTGTGAAGGGCCGCTCGGCTCCAAAAACCGGGGGGTTTGGAGAGCTGCGGTGCACGGGCGGCACCAGCGACAAATTGATGGATATCAACACCGAGACCTGTCAATTCCCTGGCGACTTCAAACGCGATCAACCCCCCGAGACTGAATCCAACCAAACAAATTTTCGACCCGGTGGCGATGTGCCTGTCGGCAATCACACGAGCCAAAACTTCCGCAAGCGGTATGAGTTCGTCACGAGCTGACTCGCGAAGCCTCGTTTCGCGGCCGGGAAGTGCTGCCGCGTAAACGCCAACTTGATCACCGATCAACTTGCGCCAGCCCGCGAACATCGACGCTCCCAGCCCTGAATAGGGGAAGCCGTAGATCTCGTATTCCGCCTTAAAATTAGTCGCACGAATCGGTTGGAACCAGGTTTCAAACATACCCATCGTTAGATCTGCTATTTGCCGCCTCGAAAAAATTGGTTGAAGGACTTATTCGAAATTCACCCCTTATCTGATCCACATGTATCAGATAAGAATAGTCAACATACGGTAGCTAAGGGGCTTTTAACGACTGGGGCTGTTGGTGAATTGTCAGTTTAATGTTCTGTTGCCGAGGCATGCATGATCGATCTTCTTTCGCGAATGGCGTCGCTATCTCCCGCAAAACGCCAATTACTTGAGAAGCGGCTATCGTCCCAGAATAATGCGGCGGTCCCGATTGCCGTGGTAGGAATGGCGTGCCAATTTCCAGGCGCAGAGAACTTGGAGCAGTATTGGGACGTGATTCGTGAAGGACGAAACCTTTCCGCAGTCATCCCAAATGATCGATGGTCGGTAGAGTCGTTGTACGACGCGTCGCCGGATCAACCGGGGCGAATGTCAACAAAATGGGCCTGCCTGATCCGCGGCGTTGATCAATTCGATCCCGTTTTCTTTGGCATCACGCCTCGCGAGGCGAGCCGGATGGACCCCCAGCAGCGGTTACTGCTTCATTCGTGCTGGGCAGCGATGGAGCATGCTGCAATTGATCCGCGTCGCTTGAGTGCGCAACCTACCGGTGTCTTTGTTGGGGTGGGCCAATCCGACTATTCACGGGTGATGGCCCAGTACGACAATTCGCTGTTTCATTTGGATGCACATTGCGGGACCGGCGGTGCGCTTTCGATTTGTGCCAATCGATTGTCATACGTATTCGACTTTAGCGGTCCAAGTGTCGCGATTGATACCGCGTGCTCATCGGCGCTGGTCGCGGTTCATGCCGCGATGACGAGTCTGCGTCGCGGCGAGTGCGACGCGGCGCTCGCCGGCGGCGTGAATGTCTGCTTAACCCCGGAAACGTTCATCTCGCTTTCCAAAGCCCGGATGCTGTCGCCGACTGGGGCTTGCCGACCGTTTGACGCGACCGCCAACGGTTACGTTCGTGGCGAAGGTTGCGGCGTCGTCCTGCTCAAACGTCTCTCCGATGCGATGAACGACAATGATCGCATACTCGCGGTACTGCGAGGATCGGCTTCGAACCACGGTGGCCGGACTTCGGGTATCACTGCGCCGAACGGTGATGCCCAGAAACGGGTCATTCGTGCCGCACTTAAAGACGCCGGTATGCGACCGGAGCATATTGCGTATGTCGAAGCTCACGGGACCGGGACGCCGCTGGGCGATCCGATTGAAGTCGAGTCGCTCGCCGAAATTTTTCGCTCGGAAAATCAAACTTCGCCGCTCTATTTGACGAGCGTCAAAGCGAACATTGGTCACACGGAAATCGCGGCCGGAATCGCCGGTTTGATCAAAGCGATTTTGGTCATGCGTCACGGCATTGTTCCGGCCCAAGCTCAGCTCGATTCACTCAATCCTCGTTTGCGACTCGATGGATCGCGAATCGTCATTCCTCGCGAAAATCTTGCTTGGCCTGAGGGGATTGCACGGATCGCAGGTGTCAGTTCTTTTGGTTTCGGAGGCTCCAATGCTCACGTCATCTTGCAATCGTACCTTGATGCACCGGAGTTTGACCAATCGCCGCCCGAAGTCTCCACGCGATCGATTAAGAACGGTGATTTTTCGACGAATGTTAACGGTGCGACGAACGGAAACGGCCACGCGAAACTCAATGGTCACACGAATGCCGAAAGCGTTCATGATGCGTCGTCCGAACAACTTCATTTTTTGACACTTTCCGCCAAGACCAACGTGGCCTTGCAATCACTGGCGGCCAGCTACTCGGAATTCCTCCGTTCGCTGGCGTCATGCCAAGTCGAAAATTTCTGTCATACGATCAATACGGGGCGAGCCCAGTTCGATACTCGCGCGGTGGTACTTGGACACACAGCCGAGCAATTGATTGACGGACTCGATCGCTTGGCTAGCGATCGTCGATCACCCAACCTTCGCCGCGGCAGACGCGGGGCTGGATCGCGATGTCGAACCGCCGCCTTGTTCACTGGTCAAGGCAGCCAGTACCCGGGGATGGGGATGCAGTTGTATGCGCATCAAACCGTCTTCCGCGAGGCAATCGATCAATGCGAAGTCATCCTGCTGAATCTCCGCGATGAATCGTTGCTCCAGGTGCTGCGCGGTTCAACCGATCGTGACGACGACACGCCGACGATCCACCAAACTCGCTGGACGCAACCGGCTCTGTTCGCGATTGAGTACGGCTTGGCTCGGTTGTGGCAATCGTGGGGTATCGATTTTGACGCGTTGATCGGCCACAGTGTTGGCGAGTATGTCGCCGCTTGTATCGCGGACGTCTTTGACCTTGAAACCGGCTTGCGACTAATCTCCCGACGGGGCGAACTTATGCAGTCTTTGCCGGCCGGTGGCGCAATGGCAGTCCTCTTCGCACCCTATCAGGATGTGACACCCCACCTCGAGAAGTATGCCGACCGGATCTCAGTCGCCGCCATCAATGGACCCGCCAACACAACGATCGCCGGTGACGAAGCGATCATCACGCGAGTGATCGCAGGATTTGAAAAAGCGGGGGTCTCGGCGAAACGTTTAGAAGTCTCTCACGCATTTCATTCGCCGCTGATGAATCCGATTCTGAATGAGTTCTATGACTTTGCGCGCAGCTTTGAATTTTCCAAACCAAAAATTCCGATCGTATCCAACCTGACCGGGCGTGTTGAAACCGAGGCTGTCTTTGATGCGAAGTACTGGCGTGATCATATTAGACAGCCGGTGCGGTTCCAACCGGGTATCGCTGCGCTCGAGTCGTTTCAGGTCGATGCGATTGTCGAACTTGGGCCGACAGCTACCCTGGTTGGCATGGCGAAACGTTGTCTCCCTCACTGGAAAGTGACTAGCGTCGCGGTACTCAAGCCCGCGGCGGACGACACGCTACAAGCGGCCTCAGCACTCGCGGACCTCTATGTCGCTGGGGCCGACATCGATGCGGATTCGGTCAATTGCGGTGGGGATCAGCAGCGGATCACCCGACTCCGGTGCATCGATGCGCCAGGCTATCCGGTTGAGCGTCAGTCCTATTGGTTCGAACCTGATCACGCGACAACTCGCTTCCGCGATTTTCTGTTTGGCACTTCGCTCATCACACCCACGCTGGGCTCACGATTGCCCGATCCCGAGCGAATCGCCTTTCATAACACGCTGACGTCATACATGCCGGCGAATGTCGCTGACCACGTCGTGATGAACGACGTCGTGCTGCCTGGTTCAGGGTACATTGATATGATGCTGGCGGCCGCAAGAATAGTTTTCGATGATCCGTCGGTTGCCGTCGAGAACATTTCTTTCGAGAAGGCGATGTTTTTGTCCGAGGCGCCTCGAACCGTTCAAGCACGCGTGAGCGGAAGCTCGATGACGCGTCGTCGCATCGACATCTTCAGCCGCGCCACCAATGCTGCCGAAGACGCAAAATGGGATCTCAATGCGAGTGGCTCGATCGTCGCTCGGGAGACACTTGCCCCCGAACCCATTGATGCTTCGGCAGTCAGAGCCAAGCAAATCCGGCGACTCGATCGCGAAGAGTTTTATCAAGTCGTCCAAGAAAGGGGACTGGATTACGGCTCGTGCTATCGCGTCATTGAAGAAATGATTCAGTGCCCCGCCGAAGCCCTCTGTCCCGCCCAGCCAACGGATTTGGTGTGGCACGATTCAGCCAAATACGCGTTGCATCCGGCACTGGGCGATGGATGCATGCAAACGGTGACCGGCGTTGTACCGCTCAATGAAGACGGGTCATTCTGTAATGACACCTACCTCCCGATGTCGGTGGGTCGCGTTACGGTCTTTCAAGCGATCGATTCGTCACTCGACGGTCGAATCGTTTACTATGCCCGACGCACGTCGACCGATTCGAATCCGTCGCCCAATTTTGTAGAGGCCGATGTTCGAATTCTCGATTCCAGCGGCGAGACCTTGGTGTGGCTCGAAAGGGTTCGGGTGGCGCGCGTCAAGCGATCTGACCGCGACTTGCACTCGGACGACGTATCGACTTGGCTTTATCAACGGGCATGGGATCCCAAGGACCTCTCGGACGTCCCTTCGATCGAGGCGCAGGCTCGTCGATGGCTCGTCATTGGTCAATCACCACTATCGCAATCAATCTGCCACGCAATCGAGTCCAAATCAGATTCCTCCGAACTATCGCACCTCCATGATTTGGCATCATTGAACCAGACGCTCGAGCGATGGACGAAAGGGCCAGACTCTCAACGACCGGTCGAAATTATCGTCACTTCGGCACTCAGTATACCGGGGAGCGAGCAGGGGCTGGACGGTGGTATCACTCAATCCCAGACAATCTGGAATGATACCTTTGCGACGCTCAAACAAATTCAATCGACGCATTTCAAGGCTCCTGTCAGTGTCTGGCTCGTAACCCGTGGAGCCCGCGCCGTCATTGGCGATGAGATCATTCAACCCAACCAAGCGCCCGTCATCGGCCTTGCTCAAGTCGCATCGCAAGAGTTGCGTCAAATGAATGTTCGATCGGTCGACCTTGATCCGACCGCGTCCGACGAATCGAACGTCGATGCGATCTGGGAGGCGATGTCGAAACGTGATAGCGAACCGGGAATCGCTTACCGCGGCGGAATCCGCTTCGTTCCCCGACTGGTTTCAGTGCGAAACGCACTCGCGACCGCTGAGGCGGTCCTATCTCCAGGAGTGCCGACCGATTCTGCCTATCGACTACGCCTCGGCGCAGAAAATACGATCGATGCGATGCAGTTCGAAAAGATCACACAGCGACTTCCCCAAGCGGGTGAAGTCGAGGTCGAGATTCGCGCGGCCGGGTTGAATTTTAGCGATGTTTTGAAAGCCATCGGTTTGTATCCCGGAATCACCGATGACGTCGTCCCACTCGGGCTCGAATGCAGCGGTGTAGTGACTCGCATTGGCGAGGGGGTCACCGCTTTCGCGGTTGGCGATGAAGTCCTTGGCGTGGTGCCTCACGGTTTTGCATCCCACTGCATCACGTCGGAGTTGGGCTTGGTTCACAAGCCCGCGTCGCTGACACACGAAGAAGCGGCGAGTATTCCGCTAGCGTTTCTAACCGCTTACTACTGTTTAGTGACCGTTGCACGACTCCAACCGGGCGAGCGGGTTCTCATTCATGCGGGTGCCGGTGGCGTCGGACTGGCGGCGATTCAAATTGCCCAACACATCGGTGCCAAAATTTTTGCGACTGCCGGATCCGATGCGAAGCGTGAATTCCTGAGATCGATCGGGGTTGATCATGTGATGAATTCGCGCACGCTCGATTTCGTTGATGAAATTCGTGAGATTACAGGGGGTGCGGGTGTCGACGTCGTCCTCAATTCATTGCCCGGCGATGCGATCGAGCGAAGCATCGAGTCGCTCGGTGCTTACGGTCGTTTTATCGAAATCGGAAAAATCGACATTTATGCGAATAAACCGATTGGGTTGCTGCCCTTTCAAGACAACCTTTCCTACAACGCGGTGGACCTTGATCGCCTGTTTCGGCAACGCCCGCAAATCGCTCATCAATTATTGATTGAGTTGATGGGTCATTTTGAGCGTGGCGAGTTCCAACCACCAAATCATACGGTGTTTGATGTCGACGACGTTCGCCCGGCATTTCGATACATGTCACAGCGACGAAACATCGGCAAAGTCGTTGTTCAAATCAAATCACCTGAATGCTCGACCACTTCGCACGAAACGAAGGATGCGGGGAAGCCGAACCATCCGATTCGACAAGATGCCAGCTATCTTGTCACCGGCGGTTTAGGTGCTTTGGGGCTAGCGACCGCTCGCTGGCTTGCCGACCAGAATGCCGGCGGCGTTGTCCTGCTATCGCGTCGTCCGCCCAATGGTGAGACACTTCGAGTGATCGAGGATTTCCAGCGTGCCGGAACGATGATTCACGTCGTTGCTGGCGATGTGGCGAATTTTAAATCGCTTGCGTCGGCGCTGGCATCGTTACCTCGCGAACTGCCACCAATCGTTGGCGTGCTTCATGCCGCCGGGGTGCTCCGTGACGCACTCATCAATCAAATGTCGTTGGAGGACTTTGAATATCCCTTTGGTGCCAAGACGCTTGGAACCTGGAATCTTCATCGGCTCGCCGAGCAACTCGGTTGGGAACTCGATTTCATGATCCTTTTTTCATCCGTCAGTGCCGTTCTCGGAACCGGCGGGCAAGCGAATTATGGAGCGGCCAACGCCTATCTGGATGCGTTTGCGCGATACCGATCCGGTCTGGGAAAACCGACGATTGCGATCAACTGGGGCGCGTTTGATGGTGACGGAATGGCACAGCACCTTGCCGACACGATGCGGTCTCAGGGTGTGGAGCTACTTCCGACACGCAAGAGCCTCGCATTGATGGGTGAAATCATAAGACCCGAAGTACGATCTCAGTTGCGTGAATTGACCGTCTTTCGCGCCGACTGGAATCGGTTCGGCGGTTTGCTTAACTCGATGATGTCAGGCGATTTGAAATACACGCTCATCGAACAACTTGTTGACCAGTCGCTCCTCCAAGGCAAAGGTGATCCTTCCTCCGAGCATTTTGTGGCTGAGCTGCGAAGTTTGTCGCCCGACGACCAGCGTGACCGATTGCGGATTTTCTTCGCGAGCCAAATGGCCGACATCATGGGCACGGAATCCGAAGATATCGACGTCGACGCACCGCTGACCGCCCTCGGGATGGATTCGCTCATGGCGATCGAACTTGGCAACAAGATGAAGACGTCGTTGCAAATCGATCTGCCGATGTCGATCTACCTTGAGGGGCCCTCGGTATCGAGCTTGGCGAACTACGTCTGCGGCGTGTTGAGTCCTCGCGATGACAATTGATCTAGAGCCGCAATCGCAGGCCTCTGTACCGGAGCTCGGTACAGTTCAAGAGACGTTGTTGACGCCGCTTTGTGCCCGCGCCGATCAAGTCGGTCGGCCCGACGCTATCGTTGATGATCCGACCGCGGCGAAGATGGTTGCGTCGATCGATTATGACTTTAATAAGATTCGATGCTTTCACGATACCATGGTCGGCTGTGCGATTCGCGCCGCCCGGTTTGATCGTTGGATCAAATCTTTTTTGGATGGTCCGAAGCCTTGCACGTTGGTGCTGATCGGTGAAGGGCTCGATACGACGTTCGAGCGTAATGACGACGGCGAGTCGCATTGGTTCGAATTAGATTTTCCCGATGTGATCTCGCTCCGACGTCGGTTGTTTGAGCCGAATGGGCGACGAACACTAATTGCCGGCGATGTTTTTGATCGCGACTGGATCGAACGAGTCCGCAATGCCGGCACATCGCGTCACTTGTTTCAAATCGCCGGGGTGCTGATGTATCTGCCGCCCGACCGGGTTCGTGAACTCTTTATAATGTTGGCCGAAGAGTTCCCGGGTTGCACCGTCTTGTTTGATACCTGCTCCGAACTAGCCAAACGCCATTCGGGCCGATGGGAAGCATCGGTACGAACGACTCGGGCAAAGTATCAATGGGGAATTAATGACGCACGTCGGATCGGTGATTGGGATGACCGAATCAGGGTGACCGATGTCGAATACACGCTCGATTACCATCGACATCAATGGCGGCCGAGCACGCGATTTTGGTCCGCGATCTATCGCCCGCTTCGCCACGCTTACCAACTCAATCGAGCTGTAATGCGGGCTTGATTTCCGAGTCGGATTCGTTGCCAACTGGGAAACCAAACAGTCAAAGTAGATGATGCCGGGGCGCCGTGGTCATCAGATAACACGCATTTCGCCGGACACGCCGCAACAATAATTGATGCCTTGAAATCGATTGGTTTTGGCTCCGAACTGATCAAGAGATGGACGTGCCAAAATCCTGCTTACGTGATGGATGGATCCAACTGTCGATAAACTCGGTCCAAAATTTGAATCGTATGAAGCACGGGAATTGCTTTTCCCGCT
>Ga0105046_10009911_pt1 | contig 14861 bp, 12 predicted proteins | sample MAT03_FD_78385 | JGI IMG/M metagenome (GOLD analysis project Ga0105046, IMG submission 78385) | Freshwater microbial communities from Lake Fryxell liftoff mats and glacier meltwater in Antarctica - MAT-03 (megahit assembly) | ecosystem: Environmental > Aquatic > Freshwater > Ice > Liftoff... | reverse complement strand
CGCAGAAGCGCGAGCACTCACTCGACTCGAGCGGCATATCGACGCCGTGGATGCCTCGCTGTCGGCCCACCTCGAGCGGATGACGGCGACCCACCTCGAAGCGAGCCAAGGAGCAATGCAGCACGCTGTATCGTTGGAAGCGGTGCTGCGCGAGCACGCCGCCGCTCTCACGACGAAGACCGCCGAGGTGTTGGCCGAGGCCGGGCGGCGCGCCGAGGCCGCGGCGGCGATGGCGGAGCGGGTGGCGATTGCTGCGACGAGCGAAGCTCGGGCGCGTGAAGCGTCGGACCTCGCCCAGGCCTTGCGGGCCGCAGCGGTGCTCGATGGGCTTTCAGCGTCGACCGAGCAAATGGCAAGTCGCGTCATGCGCGTGCTGGATGAGCAGACCGAGCGGCAGTCCGCGCTCGAAGCGCGCTGGCTCGCGGCCCACGACGCGTCGGCGACGCGCCTGGTCACCCTCCTCGGCGAGCACGCCAATGGGCTCGATCGCGGCCTCGACTCGACGCGCGCATTGGTCGACGACGCGGCAGGCCTCCTCCGGGCGAGCGGCGTGGAGATGGGCGCGGTCGCCGAGGTCTTCACCACGGCAGTCGATCGCTATCGCGACGCGAGCGCGGCCTCGCTCCAGGCGTTGGTGGGCATCGACGACGCGGTGGATCGCGCCGGCAAGAAGGCGGCAATCGAGCTGCTCACCGATTACCTCGATCAGACGCGCGAGGTGTTCGATCACTCGCTCGAGGTGCAGCGCGAGCTGTTCGCCGAGCTCCGCGCGTTGCGCGTGCGCGGCCACACGACACCACCGGAGTCGACGCGTGTTCGCGCCTGAGGAGGAGACCGAAGCGGGCCTGCCGATTTGGCCGGCGTTCGGCGACATGATGGCGTGCCTGTTCGGCATGTTCGTCCTCTTCTTCACCTGGTCGGTGGTGCTCGAGGCCGGCACCGCGGCCGAGTTGAAGGACGAGCGGACGCGGGCGGCAGAGGAGCGTGCGGTCGCCGAGGCCGAGCGCGCAGTCCAGCGCGCCGAGCGCGAGCGGCTTGCCGCGCTCGAGCAGGCGCTGGCGGGGCCTCTCGCCGAAGGTCGCATCAGCCTCGAGGGCGGGCGCATCGGCATTCGCGGCAGCGTCCTGTTCGATCTGAGCTCCTCCGATCTCGAGCCTGACGGTGCCTCGGTGCTCGCCGACGTTGCGGCCCCGCTCGCCGTTTATCTGCGCGCGCACGACGCGATGATCATGGTGAGCGGGTTCACCGACGACAAACCGCGGCGCAGCGAGACGGCGGACCGCGACAACTGGCAGCTCTCCGCGGAGCGCGCGTTGACCGTAGTGCGCGCGCTGATCGCGGCCGGGGTGCCGCCGGACAGCATCTTCGGCGCCGGCTTCGGCGAGACCCATCCGGTTTCGCCCAACGATAGCGACGAAGGTCGCGCGCGAAACCGCCGCGTCGAGATCGCGCCGGTTCCCCGGATGGCCTTTGCTGCGCCGGGAGCCGCGAAGTGAGCGACGCCGTCGGGCTTTCGCTTTCGCGCACCCTTGACCTGCGCGCCGAGGGCTTGCCGCCGGGGGCTCGCCGCATCGTGGTCGCGCGCGCCGAGGTGCTGCGCGAGCGCTATCAGCACCGCGCTGTGCGGATGGTGTCGCCGCCTTCCACCGAGGCTCGTTCCGCGACGGCCACCGCGTGGCGCGATGCCATTCAATCGCGCGCCCACGAGCGCGCGCTGCGTGCGCCCGCCGACCACGCGACCCCGAGCTTCATCGCCGAGCTGCGCGCAAGCACGGCCACGGCGCGCGCAGCCAGCCAGGTGCCGGCGTCGGCCGGGCCTTATCACGGTGCGGCGGTCGCTTCGCGCGCCCTGGGCGAGCTGGCGGCGCTCGCACCGAGCTACGTGAGCAGCTACGTCGCGTGGCTCGAGGATCTCGCGTGCCTTGCCGACCTGCCCGAGCGTCGCGCCACGGCACGCAAGGGATAACGCGCCGAGCCGGCCTGAACCGCGTCGCCGGAAGGTCAGTCGAACAGAGGCTGGCTCAATGACGAGCACACGGACGCGGCATCGCCAGGAAGACGATCGACGCAAGACGTCACGCTTGTCATCTTTTGCCTCACGGATCGAGCGAGATTTCGCCGGAAAAGCGCCCAAAAGAGGCGTCCCCGACCCTGGCCCGACCTTTGAAACAGCGCAGTGTGTCCGGCCGTTCGGGACGCTTCGCAAACGTGCGCGGGCCTTCAGGTCCGCAGCGTGAGCTTGGTGTCGGCGCTGCATCCCCCTTTTTCAGGTCGAGGAGACCGTCATGCGAGCATCTTCATCTTTCGTTTTCGTCGTCACCGCGGCGGCGTTGGCCACGCTCACGGCCTGTACCGTCAACTCCAGCGATGGCGTTGGCGATGGCGTTGGCGATGGCGATGGCGACGACGGGACCGTCGATACCAGTGTGTGCGTCTCCACGAACGAAAGCGACGTCGGTCAGTGCGACGTCGACTGCGACACGGCGGTCGTAGGCGAGGACGGCATCTACGAGTGCACCGTCTCTTGCGTCGACGATGCTGATTGCTCGGGCAACCGCATTTGCGTCGAGCTCACCGACGGCACTGGCGCCTGTCTCGAGGACTGCGAGAGCGACAGAGCCTGCACCGGTTTGGGGGATGCTTGCGACGCCGACCTCCTCGTGTGCCTGCCCGGCGGTGGCGTCGGTGGTGGCGTCGACGTGGATGACGGCATATGCGTCGTCGAGACGGTGACCGACGCGGACTCCTGCGACGCCGACTGCAACACGATCGTCGAGGGCCAGACAGCCTACAAATGCACCCTGGGGTGCGACCCCGACGCTCAGGACTGCGGCGAATCCGACTTGTACTGCCTCACCATGGAGGACGGGACGGGCGCCTGCGTCGAGGATTGCGCGGGCGGCGCGACCTGCTCCGACGAAAGCGACCATTGCGATGCATCCTTGGAGGTCTGCCTGCCGGGTGAGGGGATGCCCGACGACGGCGACGGCACCTGCGAGACCGCGAACGTCAGCGACCCTGCGACCTGTGACGTCGATTGCGACACCTACGTCGAGGGCACCGTTGGCGTCTACCAATGCACCATCTCCTGCGACTCCGAGCTGCAAGATTGCGGTGACCCGGCGTACTTCTGCGAGACGCTCATCGACGGCAGCTCGCTGTGCGTCTACGACTGCGCCGGCGGCACGGCGTGCCCGGCCGACTACGTCTGCGACGAGGCGGAGCAGGTCTGCGTCCCCGACGCCATCTCGCGATGAGCGGCTCACTCACCTTCCACTCATCTGCAAAAGAGGATCGGACGGACCGAACGATGAACCCCAAGCTTGCACTTTTCGCCGTGGCGCTGGTCGCTGCCACCGGCTGCACGATTCGTTCTGGAGAGGACGCGCGCGGCCCATCCCATCGCCACAACAACAACTCCTCTTCGCGCGCCGCGCCCAGCAAGGCTGCTGTCGCCCGCAATGAAAAATGGGAGAAGCTCGGCGAAGGTACGGCCAACGGCAAGGGCGATCACGACGTCATCACCGTCGGGCGAACCGAGGGCACCTTCCGAGCGATTCGTTTCAAGGTGAAGAACAGCTCGGTCAGCATGCAGGACGTGGTCGTCCACTTCACCGACGGCACGAAGTTCTCGCCAGCCACGCGAATGGTGTTCAACGAGGGCGCGACCAGCAATACCGTCGACCTGCCCGGCGGCCGCCGCACCATCAAGAGCGTGAACTTCCGTTATAGCGACAGCTCCGGCTCGGGGAGTGCAGTGGTCGAGGTCTGGGGGATCTGAGCGGCGGCGGCCCGAGGGGATGGCCAAGCTGGGCTAAGCTTGCGCTCATGACGACCCGACGTGTCGAGACGTCCGCGCCGCCCGCGGATCGCACGCGATGGTTTTTGGCCGGGAGCATCGCGATCACGCTCGCGCTCTTCTACGTACCGTACGGTCGGCAGATCGGCTTCCCGCTGGTGCTGATCTCCACGGTCGCCCACGAATTCGGGCACGCCTTGGCGGCGCTTCTCGTGGGAGGAAGCGTCTCGAGCGTCGAGATCAGCGTGGGCGCCGGCGGCCTCGCCCACACCGGCGGCTACGATGGTCGCTTCGCCTCGGCGTTCGTCTCGGCGGGCGGCCTGGTCGGGCCGGCCTTCGCTGCGACCCTATGCTTCGTGTTCGCGCGCAGCCCACGTCTTGCGCGCTTCACTTTGCTGGCGTTGGCTTTCCTGCTCGGCCTCACCCTCGCCTTGTGGATGCGAAACCTTTTCGGTTTCGCGTACGTCGCACTGCTCGCCACCGCCTTCCTCGCGGTCGGCTCGCGCGGGCGGCCGGCGACGGCGCAGCTCGTCCTTGTCTTCGTCGCTGTGCAGCTCGCGCTCAGCGTCTACTCCCGCGGCGACTACCTCTTCACCCGAGTGGCTGTCGTCGATGGCGCGGAGCACCCGTCCGACGTGGCCAACATCGCAAGCAACCTGTTCCTCCCTTACTGGTTCTGGGGCGGGCTTTGCGCGCTCCTCTCGGCGATGGTCTTGCTGGTGGGCATCTGGCTGTTCCTCCGCGTCGGGCGCCGCGCACCAGGCACTTTGCCTGCTCGTGCGGAGGCTCTGCGTTAACCGCTTCGCGGCCGTATGATTGCGGTGATGGCAGTTGCTCCGCTCGGTGCCTTGGCGGCCTCGGTCGCGCTGATCATGCTCGCGGCGCTCCTCGCGCCGAAACACAAAGTGCTCGCGCTCGCGCTTTCAGCGGTGGTGCTGCTGGTGCTTCCCTGGCTCGCCGGCCCCGTACCTCTCGTGCGCGCGCTCTTCGCGCTCAACTTCCTGTCGGTGTTTCGGGTGATCGATCTCGTTCGGTCCCGCGAGCCCTGGAGCGCCTGGCGGCGGATCGTTCACTCGCTCAGCTTCCTCGATACGCGCCTGCTTCGGCGGCAGCGCCCGGGGTTCGATATCGCTGCTTGGGTCGCGGGGCTCGCGTGGGGCAGCCTCGCAATGGTTGCTCTCCAGGTCGTGCGCACTGTCGCGCCGCATGGCACCGACGAGGTCCCCTGGCTCCGCTGGGGCGCAGGCCTCGCGTTCGTCTACGCGGCCATCGAGGCAGGCTATGCAATCGTGCGTGCCAGCCTCCACGCCGTGGGCCTCGCGACGTCGCCGCTCCATGTCTTGCCGCTCGCCTCGCTGACGGTCGCCGAGCTGTGGGGAAAGCGCTGGGCCCGACCGGTGAGCCATTGGCTTCACACGACGTGTTTCGTTCCGCTCGCCCGGCGCGGTCACCCGACACTCGGTATCCTTCTCGGCTTCGTCGTGAGCGCCCTCGGCCATTGCCATCCCGTGCTGGTCACGCTGGGGCCGGCGATGGCTGCGATGATGTTCGGCTACTTCCTGGTGCAGGGCCTCGCCGTGGCTGTCGAGACCCGTCTCGGCGTGGCGAAATGGCCGCGCCCATTGCAACGATCCTGGACCCTCGTGATCATGCTCGCCACGTCACCGCTCTTCGTGGAGCCCAGTCTGCGCATCGTCCTCACTGAATGACGGGGTGCTGAATGACGGGGTGCTGAAAGACGGAGTGCTCAAAGACGGAGCGCACGGCGCCCGCGACCTCAGCCCTTCGCGACCTCAGCCCTTCGCGACCTCAGCCCTTCGCGACCTTCGCCTTGCGAGCGGTTGCCTTCGTTGGCTGCTGACGGGATCGGCGAGCGTCATGGCGGGTGATCATCGGGCAGACGCAGCCCAAGAATGCAGTCCTCGATGATGGCGCCATCGCTGCGCCAGCGGTCTGTGTAGCGGATGGCCCCGCCCTCGAAGACCGTGATCACGTTCGAGCCCGTCCACGCGACACCCTGAGCGCCCGGCGGCATCGTGAGCACCTCGACGAGGGTGTGGTCATCCAGGATTGCGACGTCGAGAGGGGAGCCGCTGGGGAGGCATCGCTGTCGCCACGGACGCGCAGGAAGCTTGTGGAGCTCGAGGCCGCTGTCGGAGCTGCCCCAGGATCGGGAGAGGATGATCATCTCACCGACGAAGGTGATTCCTTGGACGCAGGAAGGGATGAATAGCGCGCGATGTGGCGCCGACGCGAGCCCGCCCGCGCCGACACGATGAGCGGCGACCCAGCCGCGGTGCTGGCCATGATGGTGGTGCGCCGCGGTCCGGTGACCGTTCCCCCGCAGTCTCCAGAAGTCTCCGACCCAGAGGTCGCCGTCGTGGGCGGTCATAAAGGAGCCGCGCGCGTCGATCACCATCTCGGCCTCGGCGACGACCCCATCGAGCCCGGGGCTCATGATGGATGAGAGCGGGAACTGCAGACCGACTCCGAGCGGTGAGCTCCTTCTCCCGCTGGTCACGAAGATGGAATGCCCTATGACGGCGAGGCCGCCGACGTGACCGATGTGGGGTGAACCGTCAGTCTCGCGAAGCCGCGCGGCCTCGAGAGGACGGCCGTCAACGGAGTCGACGGTGATGATGAGCGACGGACGTTCCTTGCGTGCGCAGTGCGCGGCGACCAGCAGGCAGCCCTCGCCGGCCCACGCGAGGCCCTGCGGCACGTAGCCGGCCAGGAGTCCCGGTGTGAGCCACCGCCTATCGAGGAGGCCAGCAAGCCGCGGATAGCGGTGGGCGAACTCCCGTTCCTCCACCGGTGAGCGGATCGCAACGGGGGTGAGGTCCTCGCTCCGGAGTGAACACCCAGCGTCTGCCCGGGCTGGAGCGGCGGACATCGCCCCCGTCTACCACGTGGCCGTGGTGCGCGAGGGAATCGTGGGGCAATGAAACGCGGTGGCCGCCCACGGGCCTGACTCGGCCTGACTCATCCGTCGGGCCTCGGATGGCGTCGGCCTTGTCGAGACGGGCCGGTGCTGCTCGACACCGATCTACCGCCCGAGATCGGCGCAGTCGTCTCGATGGAGGCGCGCGAGGGAGCCGACAGCGCGCTGCGCGACCCTGAGGCGCAGCGCATTGCTCGCGCGGTGGAGCGGGCCGGAGGGCACCGCGGCCGAGCGGCGAAGAGCCTCGGAATGAGCCGATTGACGCTGTGGCGGCGCATGAAAGAGCTCGGTCTAGCTATCAGGCGAGGACTGACCTCGAGTTTGCGGGCGCGGATGCTCCGGGCGGGCTCCCGACATGCGCGCGGCGAGGTCAAGGGATGTCGTCCGGTGGCGCGGTCCCCCGCCCACCGGGTGAAGTCGTCGGCGGGCGGAGTCCCGAGCGGTGCGAAGATGCGCGCCATGTCCGATGCGCCCCGTGGCACGAAGCTCCGCGTTCTCCTGGTCGACGATGATCCCCTCGCGCTTTCGGTCCTTTCGTCGATCCTGAAGCGCGACGGCCACGACGTCGTCACCGCTGCCGACGCAGAGGAGGCGATCCCGCTCGCCGCCGATCATCCGCCCGACGTCGTGGTCACCGATCTCCAGATGCCGGGCTTGAGTGGCATCGAGCTCATGCGAAAGCTGCGCGAGCAGGACCGGGATCTGCCGGTGATCGTCGTGACCGGATTCGCCGAGGTCGACCCCGCGATCGAGGCGATGCGCGCCGGTGCGCACGACTACCTGCTCAAGCCGGTGAACGTGAACGCGCTGCGCGTTTCGATCGAGCGAGCCATCGAGGCTCGCAACGTGCGGGCCGAGGCGGAGTCGCTCCGCAACCAGGTGCGCGAGCGCGAGTCGGCAGCCCTCGGCGGCATGATCGGCGCCAGCGCCGTGATGCAGGCCGTCTACCGCACGGCGCGCCAGGTCGCCGGGGCGCGAGCGACCGTCCTCGTCACGGGCGAGAGCGGAACGGGCAAGGGCGAGCTTGCCCGGGTGATTCACGATCTCGGACCGCGCAAGGGCAAGCCCTTCGTGTCGCTCCATTGCGCGGCTCTCGCCGAGAGCCTGCTCGAGAGCGAGCTCTTCGGCCACGAGAAGGGCTCGTTCACCGGCGCCGACAGGCGGCGCATCGGGCGCTTCGAGCAAGCCGACGGCGGCACCCTTTTCCTCGACGAGGTGGGCGAGATCCCGCTCGCCACCCAGGTCAAGCTCCTGCGCGTCCTCCAGGAGAGGAAGCTCGAGCGCGTCGGCGGCAACGAGACGGTATCGGTCGACGTGCGCGTCGTCGCGGCGACCAACCGCGATTTGCCGACCGCCATTGCCGAGGGTCGCTTTCGCGAGGACCTCTTCTACCGGCTCAACGTGGTGCACGTCGACATGCCGCCGCTCCGCGCGCGCGACGCCGACATCCTCCTCCTCGCCAATGCTTTCCTCGCGCGCTTCGCCGGCGAGAACGCCCGCACGATAGAGGGCTTCTCGGACGCGGCACGGGCCCGCATCTTGTCGCACCATTGGCCAGGCAACGTGCGCGAGCTGGAGAACGCGATGGAGCGCGCCGTCGTCCTGTGCAACGGCCCCCGGGTGGAGGAGGAGCACCTGCCCGCCGAGGTCGGCGCAGCGCGAAAGGGCAAGGTCGCGATCCCCGGCTCGACCATGGAGGAGATCGAGCGCTTCGCCATCCTCACGACGCTCGAGGCGACGAACGGCTCCACGCGTCGCGCCGCCAAGATGCTCGGCATCTCGCTACGCACCGTCCAGTATCGCGCTGCCGCCTATGGCGCCGAGACGTCCCGCAACAAGCGCGACGATGAGGGCGACTGACGGCACCTTCACCAGGTGTTCAGGCCTGCGACCCATGAGCACGCACGCGTCGAGCGATCAGGCCGACCGCCCCAGCGAATGCGATCACTGCACCGAAAGGTGCAAACGGTGCATGGTGGTTGTGCAGGAGGGCGTAGCCGGTGAACGCCAGGATCGGCGCGGAGAGCGCGAGCGCCGTCCACTCCTTGAAGTCCTGGGCGAACAGGATCGAGGCCGAAACGATGCCTGCCGTCGCGATTCCGTCGTCGCGCGGCATCATGTTGAATGCGCCCGCCTTCCAGGCGCCCCCCGCCATGCAGACCGCGAAGCCGATCAGGGTCAGCAGCGCGCTGAACGTCCCCGGCGGCATGACGGCGCGGCTCGGTCGCGCCGCCTTGGCGCATCCCGTGGCCTCGAGCACGCCGCTGGAAGCGGTCGACGATGACGGCGGAAAGTCAGAGTCGAACTGGGCTTGTGAGGGTGAGGTCGAGGGCATGGCGAGGAGACGTCAGCAACCGGCATACCAGGCGCAGCTCGACCCCCGCACCGCCTGCCGTCGCGATCCATTCGAATGGTGACGTTGCGGAACGTCATGCAAGGATCGCTCACAAGCCAAACCAGTGCAGGACGGTCGGCCCCGTCAGCGCGACCAGCAGCACCCCGCCGATCATCAGGAGGAATCCCGGCCCTGCCAGGTCGGCGCCTCGCACTCCATGTTTGGCGACCAGCGCATTGGGCGGCGTGCTCACGATGAAGGGGCATCCGAGAGAGGTCGAGATGGCGACGAGAAGGGCGGACGTCGGCGTCGGATCGACGCGCAGGGCAATCGGAAGGAGGAGCGCAGCCGTCCCGGTGTTGCTCATGATCCCCGAAAGGAATGCAGCGACCGCGCAAAGACCCACGCGAACCACCAACGGGTGCATTTCGGGACCACCGAGCCAGTCACCGAGCGGGGCGACGACCCCTGATACCTCGATCAGACGACCCACGACGATTCCCCCTGCCACGAGCAGAAGCGTGGAGATATCGATGCGCCCGAGGTCTTCCGCAACCAGCAGGCGCGAGAGGAACAGCGCGGCAGCGAGCGTGAGCGAGACGACCGCGGCGGGCGCGCCGTGCAGCGGCTCGCTGAGCCAGGCGAGTATCGCCACCAGGGCGAAAGCGAGGACGGCGCGACCGGAGCGATCGAGCGGAGCGGGAGGCTGGTCCAGGGCGACGCGCACCGATGGAGCCACCCGCCCGCGAAGCACCACGTAGAGGACCGCGAGCAGCAGCAGCGCGAGCGGCGTGGCGAAGCCCATCCACGTGGCGAACGTGATGTGTGCGCGGTCTCGCACTTCGGCGATGGCGAGGCCGTTGGGGCCGGAGCCCACGGGGGTGCAGAGCCCGCCGACGTTGGCGCCCATCGCGACGCTCACCAGGAGCGCTCGACGTTCGCGCGGCGATGATTCCAGCTGACGCAAGACAGGTCCGAGCGCTGTGAGGATCAGGGCCGCGGCTGCGACGTTGCTCATCCACATCGAGAGGAACGCGCCGCCCGCGAGCACCCATGCGCACAGCGCGCGAACCGAGCCGCCGGATCGTCGAATCAGCGCATCGGCGAGGGCCACGTCGAGCCGATGGCGCTGCGCGGCGACCGCGAGCGCGAGACCGCCCAGGAAAAGCGCCAGCACCGGGTCGGCAGCCCAGCCGAGAACGACGCGCAGGTTCCGCTCGGGCTCGCCCGGGAGGATCCACGGGCCTGCGGCGAGCAGCCCCAGCGTCGGGACGAAGACTGGCGAAAGCTCCGTCAACCAGAGCGCGAGCGCGACGGCGACGACGACGCCGACGGCTCGCTGATGGCCCGGTAGAGCCAGTGCAGCGACGCCCGCGAGGACGACGAAGGCCGCGCCGAGTCTCTTGGCCCGTGTTTCGTTCACCCGCGGCGTGACCAGCAAGCCCGGCACCATACGGTGGCGCGCCCCGCTCGGGTGAGCCGACCGGAGCTGAAGTGCAGCGGCTGCACCTCGCGGTGCAGACCCGCGCGGGTGACGCCGAACGCGGCGAATCTCGCCGCGGACATCGCGTCTTTCGCGACGGCACAGAACTTGGGAGGGGCCTTTCGAAAATGCAGCCCTCGACCATGCCTCGGTCGTCCGTCGCGAAGGCGGAACGCCGCCAGGACGAGCCTGCACGGGGTCGCCCGTCTGCGAGGTGCCCGTCTTCGAGGTACCCGTCGGCGAGGCCCGACGTCTGCGCCCATTGCGGCAACGACGTGCCCGACGGGGCGACCTTCTGCTGCGAGGGGTGCCACGCCGTTCATGACCTTCTCCAGGGTGAAGGCCTGCTCCGCTACTACGAAATGCGCGCGGGAAGCGCCGCACCCGCCGCCGCGGGCGGCCGGCGGGTCGACGGCACCTGGCTCGAGCTGGTCGCGCGCGACCTGGCCGCGGCACCTGCAGGACTGCGCAAGCTCTCCTTCGACCTCCAAGGGATCTCTTGCAGCGCGTGCATCTGGCTCATCGACGAGCTCTTCCGTCGAACCGGCGCGGCGGGTCGCGTCGAAGCCAGCGCAGCCCGCGGCACCATCGACATCTGGGTCTCGTCCGACTTCGACCTGACGTCGTTCGTCGGGGAGCTGTCGCGCTTCGGTTACGATATGGGGCCGCGACGCGCCGCCGTCGACGAGGCCAGCAGCGATCTGGTCGTGCGGGTGGGCATCTGCGTCGCGATTGCGATGAATACGATGCTCTTCGCGATCGCGCGCTACGCCGGGCTCGTCGATCCTCCCACCGTTCGCTTGTTCCAGCTTCTGGAGCTGGGGCTCGCCGGAGCTGCGTTTCTCGTCGGAGGAATGGTCTTCGTGGCGGGTGCGGCGCGCGCGCTCCGGTGCGGTGTGCTCCACCTGGACCTGCCCATCGCGATCGGAATCGTCCTTGGCTACGCCGGATCGATGACGTCGCTCGTGATCTCGGGCGGCGAGGCGAGCTACCTCGACACGCTGGTCGTCTTCACGACATTGATGCTCGTCGGCCGGTTGCTGCGACAGCGCATCGTCGCCCGCAATCGCGCGCAGATCCTGGACGACGCGGGAGTCGAGAGTCTCCTGGTGCGACGGATCGAGGCGCGAGCGGACGGCGGCGAGACCGTCGCGATCGTGCCGGCGACGTCGATTCGAAAGGGCGATTCGCTCCTCGTCACCCCGGGTGACGTCGTGCCGGTCGCAGCACGGCTGACCGACGAAGGAGCCACGTTCTCGCTGGAATGGATCACTGGCGAAGCCGAGCCGCTCGCTCGGTCCCGGGGCGAGATGGTCGTGGCCGGAAGCAGCGTCGCCGGCGGGTCGGCCGCACGCCTGCAGGCGGACGAGGACCTCGCGGCCTCCGCGCTCCTCGACCTGTTGCGCGCACCGACTACTGGTCGCGACGCGCCGGGACGATTGGAGCGGCGTATCGCGACCGCGTGGGTGCCATTCGTTCTCCTCGCTGCGACCGTCGGATTCGTTGGTTGGTGGCTCGCAACGGGGGATGTGGCGCGAGCCCTGTCGGTGGCGGTCGGGCTGCTGGTCGTCACGTGCCCTTGTGCATTCGGAATCGCGACGCCACTCGGTCACGAGATTGTCCTCGGTGCCCTGCGCAGCCGTGGCCTCCTGGTCCGCACCGGCGGCTTCCTCGAGCGCGCTGCCGACGTCCGCACCATCGTATTCGACAAGACCGGAACCCTGACGACGGGTCGGGTTCGTATCGAGGACGAGCGGCCGCTCGCGCGCCTGAGTCCAGAGCACCTGGCCATCGTTCATCAGCTCGCCGTCCGGAGCGGGCATCCCAAGAGCGTCGCCGTGGTGGAGGCGATCCCCATGTCCGCTCGCACGCTCGATGCGTCGACCGTGGTTCACGAGACCGCCGGCGCCGGCGTCGAGGCCACGGTCCACGGAGTTTGCTATCGCTTGGGCTCGGCATCGTTTGCGCTGGGCGCGGCGGACGACAATGGCGCAGGAGACGTCGTATTCGCCGCGGACGGGGTCGAGATCGCACGCCTGCGTACCACCGAGGTGCTGCGCGCCGACGCCGCGGTGGAGATCGCGGCGCTGCGCCATGAAGGCTTCGCCGTCTGGATGCTCACCGGGGACGAGGCTGGGCGCGCGCACGCGCTCGCGCAATCGGCGGGCATCGACCCGGTGCAGGTCGTCGCGGGATGCACACCAGCGGGCAAGGCCGCCTGGGCTTCCGCCCACGATCACGGCGACCTGCTCTTTCTGGGCGACGGGATCAACGACGCGCCCGCAGCTGCCATTGCGACATGCTCCGGCACCCCGGCGGCGGGGCGCACCTTCCTCGCGGCACGCAGCGACTTCTTCCTCCTCGGTGAAGGGCTCGCCGGCGTCCGGCTCGCATTGCGCGGAGCGCGGTCCGTCCGCCGCCGGACCACTCGCAACCTGGCCCTCGCGGTCGCCTACAACGCCGGCGCGCTGGGGCTGTGCTTCAGCGGGCTGATGTCGCCGATCGCAGCGGCCGTCCTCATGCCGGTCAGCTCCGTCATCGCGGTCCTGTCGACGGTTCGGGATCTGTCCCGGAAGGATGCCCCGTGGAAGTGCTGAGCCTCCAGATCTTCGTCAGCCTCGTGCTCGTCCTGGGCTCGATCTTGCTCTTTGCCTATGCGGCGAGGGGTCGGGATCAAGACCACGCCGATCGGCTGGCGCTTCTGCCCCTGGCCGACGATGCCGTCGTCGAGACGCGGGGCCTCTCGAAACCGAATCCGCCCCACCAAGAGGAAGCTTCATGACTGCCGCCACGTCGAGCCCCGAGACCATGACCAAGAGCGGGGGGACGACCGCGACGATCGTCTATGACGACCAACCGGTGCGCTGGTTCGTCGCCGCCTCCGTCGGCTGGGGGATTGTCGCGCTCCTCGTGGGTGCCCTGATTGCGTTGGAGCTCGCTTTCGCCGGCGCCAACGTGAGTCGCTACCTCAGCTATGGGCGCCTGCGGCCGCTCCACACGAATGCCGCGATCTTCGCGTTCGTGGGCAACATGATCTTCGCCGGGATTTACCATTCTACCCAGCGCCTGGTGAAGGCGCGGCTCGCCTCGCCGGTCCTGTCGCGAATCCACTTCTTCGGCTGGCAAGCCATCATCGTCGCCGCTGCGATCTCGCTCCCCCTCGGCTTCACCCAAGCCAAGGAGTACGCCGAGCTGGAGTGGCCCATCGACATCGCCATCGCGGTCGTGTGGGTCGCTTTCGCCATCAACTTCTTTTGGACGCTGGCTCGCCGGGTCGAAAAGCACCTATATGTCGCGGTGTGGTTCTACATCGCGACCATCGTCACGGTGGCAGTACTCCACATCGTCAACTCCCTGGCGATCCCGGTCTTCGCCATGAAGAGCTACTCCGTCTTCGGCGGCGCCCAGGATGCTCTGGTGCAATGGTGGTACGGCCACAACGCCGTCGCTTTCTTCCTCACCACGCCGGTCCTCGGCATCATGTACTACTACGTCCCGAAAGCGGCGGACCGGCCGGTCTACAGCTATCGGCTCAGCATCATCCACTTCTGGGCGCTGGTCTTCGTCTACATCTGGGCCGGCCCCCACCACCTGCTCAACACGGCGCTGCCGGAGTGGGCGCAGTCCATCGGAATGGTCTTCAGTCTCGCGCTGTGGGCGCCGAGCTGGGGCGGCATGCTCAACGGCTTGCTCACCCTGCGCGGCGCATGGGGCAAGGTACGCACCGATCCGGTTCTCAAGTTCTTCGTCGCCGCGCTGACCTTCTATGGGATGGCGACGTTCGAGGGTCCGCTGCTGTCGATTCGCAGCGTGTCCAGCCTGGCGCACTACACCGATTGGATCGTCGGCCATGTCCACTCCGGCGCCCTCGGCTGGAACGGCTTCATGGCCGCCGGGATGTTCTACTTTCTGGTCCCGCGCCTCTTCGGCACGAAGCTGCATTCGACACGCGCCGCCGAAGCGCACTTCTGGGTTGCGACCGCGGGCATCCTCCTCTACGTCGTCGCGCTGTGGGTGGCCGGCGTGACGCAGGGCCTCATGTGGCGAGCAACCGACGATAGCGGTGGATTGCGACACCCCACCTTCATCGAGACGGTCGTCGCCATTCTCCCACTTTATTGGATGCGCCTCATTGGCGGCCTCCTATACCTCAGCGGCTTCCTCGTCATGGCGTGGAATCTGCTGGCGACGATCCGTGGCCGCCAGCCGGTCGAAACCTGCGTCGAAGTCGTCATCCCGCCCCCGGTCGACGAGACGCCGTGGAGCCGCCTCGTCTTCGGTCCCCCTGCGGTGGTGGCCGTCG
>Ga0105046_10009909_pt1 | contig 14862 bp, 17 predicted proteins | sample MAT03_FD_78385 | JGI IMG/M metagenome (GOLD analysis project Ga0105046, IMG submission 78385) | Freshwater microbial communities from Lake Fryxell liftoff mats and glacier meltwater in Antarctica - MAT-03 (megahit assembly) | ecosystem: Environmental > Aquatic > Freshwater > Ice > Liftoff... | reverse complement strand
TTGATGCGGGCGCGATGGAAAGACGCCGTCCGATGGATCGGTGCAGTCCTGCTGCTGCTCCCACTCGGTGTCATCCTGTTCCGGCTCTATCCGTTGATGCCGCCCCGCCTGCTCGATGCCGGCGCACCGTGGGGCGGCCGCATCCTCCAGATCCACCGCGGGCTGCGGCCAACGGGCATCGTCGACACGCTTGCCGTGTTCAAGGGCCCATGGACTCCAGATCCCGTGCCGGTCAACGGCTTCACCAACCAGTACGCGGCGATGCCCAGCTTGCACTGTGCTTTTTCGCTCTGGGTCGGCATCGTCTGGTGGCAGTGGGGCAAGGGCAAGGCGTGGCGGTTCGTCGGCCCGCTCCACGCAGCGTTCATGTTCTTCTGTGTCGTCGTCACCGGCAACCACTTCGTCCTCGACGCGGTGGCCGGCTGGGCAATGACGGTGCTGCTGTTGTCAGCGACCAACCGTTTCCGCTGGGTTCGCAGTTTCCGCAGCCGTCTGCGCGATCGCGCCCTCGCGTCGGTCAACGAGCGAGACGAGCACGAACGGCTCGACGAGATCACTCCCGCAACGTCGTAGCGCCGGCCAGCGTCGCCGCGAGCTGGATGCCGTTGTCGGCGCCGGGCTCGACGATCGGGAGCAGCAATACCCGCAGACCCGCAGCTACGGCGCCGGAGTCGGCGCGGGGGTCGTCGCCGACCATCAGCGTCGCGGCCGGCCGGACGCCGAGGCGTCGACACGCGTCGAGGAAGACGTGTGCGTCGGGCTTCACCGCGCCGACCTCGTACGACAGCACGAAGTGATCGATCAACGAATCGATGTCGTGAGCGGCGAAGACGGTGCGCACGTCCCAGCCCGTGTTCGACACCACGCCGATTGCCACGCCGGCGGCGGCCAACTCGCGGACGGTGTCGATGGTGTGCAGGAACGGTAGCCACGAGTGGGGATGGTGCATGTCGTTCATCAAGACCGGGCCGAGGCCGGGGACCCGGTCGTCGGCGATCGCGTAGAGGATTCGCCAACGTTGGTCCCAGACTGCACGATGGAGGTCGCGTTGCAGCGACAGTTCGGCATCGGTGTGGGCAGCGGCGTCGATGTCGGCAGCGATCGACCGGGCCACCGCTGACTCGATCGGCGTGCCGAGTTCGCCAGCACACCGTTGGATCGTGCGTGCCAACGGATCGTGGCCGAACAGGGTGTTGCCGAAGTCGAAGAGCACGGCATCGATGGCCGACATCACACGTCTCCGGGCATCGCCATTGCGACTTTGTCGGTGTACATCGCATCGATCCCGATGGCGCGGCCGCGGTCGAATTCCTCCGACCGAACCGCCAACGAACCGAACGCCAGCAGTCCGCATTCGTGGACGTGGGTGACGAGCGAGGTATCCCACGAACCAATTGCGCTGTTCATTACATCGATGCCGCGTTCGGCAAGCATCGTTGCGTGGGAGCGGGGGTCGCCGATCTCTCTGTGGCGGGCTTCGTGCACGAGCCGCACCGCTGGGGTCGCAGAACTGAGTTCGACGAGCAGGTCGACCCGGTCCGACACGAGCCACAGGCGGTGCAGCGCCCCGGCGCGCGCTGCGGCCTCGATCACGGTCTGGCCGGAGCGCTCGTCCTTGAGATCGATCGAGAACTCGAAGTCGGTGCCGAGGGCTGCATAGAACTCGTCGATCGTGCACGCGCCGCCGCGGGCGAGTCGGGCTGCGGACTGCCACCGCACGGGCAGCGGGATCAGCCGGACGCGATACCACGCGTCGTGGATCAGTACGGCTCGTCCGTCTCGCGAGAGTCGGGCGTCGCTCTCGAGATGAGCGCCGGCCGCTCGCGCCGTGCGGAACACGGGAATCGTGTTCTCGATCCGCCGATTCGGCGCCGCACCGCGATGGGCGAAGATCCACATCGGCCGGGTCATGCAGGCCAAGTTAGTGCTGGGACCTGAGTGCTGGGCTTAGTGCTGGGACTTGCAGCCGTCGGGCCTCCGATGGCGAGCGATCGGGGAACGGCTGCAACGCTGCTCTCATGAGCGAACAGCGGCACCGGATCGAGAACGTCAACGGGATCAGGATCCATTGCGTCGAGCAGGGCGAGGGCCCGCTCGTGCTGCTGGTGCACGGATTCCCCGAGTCGTGGTATTCGTGGCGACACCAGTTGCCGGTGCTCGCCGAGGCCGGCTACCGGGCGGTCGCGATCGATGTTCGCGGCTACGGCCGGTCGTCGAAACCCGCAGAGATCGAGGCGTACCGGATGCTGCGCAAGGTGGCAGACAATGTCGCGCTGGTGCGCGCTCTCGGCGAACAAACCGCGGTGATCGTCGGCCACGATTGGGGCGCACCGATTGCGTGGACCTCGGCACTGCTGCGGCCCGACGTGTTCCGAGGCGTGGCTGGGTTGTCGGTACCGTACGCCGCGCCTGGCGATCATCGCCCGACCGACGTGTTCCGGATGATCGCTGGTGCGGAGGAGTTCTACATCGAGTACTTCCAGCAACCGGGTCGGGCCGAGGCCGAACTCGACGCCGATGTGCGCCGCTGGCTGCTCGGGTTCTACTTCACCGCCTCGGGCGATGCTCCGCCGCTGGAGCCCGGTGCGGGCACCGTTGCGACGGTCGCCCGTGGCACGAAGATGAGCGACCGGTTCCGCTTTCCGGAGACGATGCCGGTGTGGATGTCAGATGCCGATCTCGACATCTACGCCGCTGAGTTCGAACACAGCGGCTTTACGGGTGGGCTCAACCGATACCGCAACGTCGACCGCGATTGGGAAGATCTGAGCACGTTCCGGGGTCGATCGATCGACGTGCCAGCGCTGTTCATCGGAGGCGACCGCGACGGACCGACGATGTGGGGAATGGCGGCGATCGAGCAGTTCTCGACCACGTTGCCGAAGCTGCATCGCTCGATCATCTTGTCGGGCTGTGGCCACTGGACCCAGCAGGAACGACCGACGGAGGTCAACGAGGCGTTGCTCGACTTCCTCACTGCACTCGGCTGATCGCTTGCGTCAGCGCGTTGCGATGACACCAGCGCGGACGCCATCGCTGTAGCCATCGGCGGCGGTCCAGGTGAGTTCTCCGTTGACGACGACCGCGTCGATCCCGACCGATCTGCGGATCCATCGCGTGCCTCCGCCGGGGAAGTCGTTGGATGCGACCTCGGGACCGCGGGCGATGGTGGCTGGATCGAAAACGACGACATCAGCGGCGAAACCTTCACGCAGCAGTCCCCGATCGGCCAGGCCCCAGATCGTGCAGGTGTCGGAGGTGACCTTCTTGACCGCTTGCTCGATCGTGAGTGCGCCGGTTTCGCGGACGAACTCGGACATCAGATACGCGATGTCGCCATAGGTCGAGAACGAGCCGACGTGGGCGCCGACATCGCTCGCCCCGACGTGCACGTTGGGATGGGCGAGCAGTGCGCCGACTGCCTCGCTGTCGACGTGGCCGATATTGGCCCGCATGAACCAGGTGCCGAGATCCTCCTCGATCGACAGGTCGATCAATGCCTCCGCCGCGCTGGTGCCGCGCTCGGCTGCGGCATCGGCGACCGTGCGCCCGACGAGGTGGCGGTTCTTCTCAAGCGCTACTTCGCGGACGACGAAGCTGCCGGTGTGCATGGTGCGATTCGACGACTTGTTCAACGCTTCGAGCCCTTCGATCAGCTTGGCTCGGGTGCCCGGATCGCAGAGCGCGTCCAGCCGTTCGGCATGGGTCGGCAGCGAGAGCACCTTCCACCATCCGGGAATCGCGAGGAACATGATGCTGCGCTGATCCAGCGTCCAACTGATGTCGATCGGGCGGGTTTGCACCTGCGGCCAGACGCGGGCGCCGTCGGCCACCTCGCGCTCGACAGCGGCCATGATTCGTTCGGTGGCCTGCGGTGCCGCCGAACTGTGGAACAGCGGCGAGAGCGTGGTCGCGATGCCGTGCCGACGCGACAGATCGCCGAGCATCTCGATGCGCGACACCGTGAGATCGGTGTCGTAGAACTCGTGCACGATCTGGAGCATCTTTCCCTTCTCGCCGAGCACGGCACACAGCGCTTCCAACTCGCTGCTGTCTGCCCAACGGCACGGCACAGGGCGCATGTCCTCTTCGATGTCGACATAACTCGTCGACAGTCCAACGGCGCCGGCATCGAGACAGGCCCGTAGCCCGTCGCACATGGCGCCGAGCTCATCGGGCGTCGCTGGTCGGCGCGAGTCGTCGCCGAGCACGTACATCCGCAACACGGAATGGCCGACGAGAGGAGCGACGTTGACGGCGAGATCGGAGGCGAGCGTGTCGAGGAGACCTTCGAAGGTCTCGCCCCACCGCCAGTCCACGCCGACGTCGAACGCTGCAGCGGGCATTTCTTCGATCAACCGGAACATCTTCGAGAACCGGTCGCGGTGCGCCGTCCGAACCGGAGCGATGCTCAAGCTGCAGTTGCCGGTGACGACGGTGGTGATGCCGTGTTCGACCGTCGGGTACACGAACGGATCGAACAACAATTGCGCATCGAGGTGGGTGTGCGGGTCGACGAAGCCGGGCGCAACGACGCGATCGGTCGCATCGATGACATGGCCGGCATCGGTATCGGCCAGGGGGCGGCCGACGCTGACGATCCGCCCGTTGTCGATGCCGATGTCGCCGCGGTAGCCCGGCAGGCCCGTGCCGTCGACGATCGTTCCGTTGCGGATGATGAGATCCATCAGGTGGCTCCTTCGAGTGTGGGTTCGAGTGCGGGGGGAGGGATCAGGGTGGTCCACGGCTGTCCGACGAGATCGTCGAGGCTGGCGATCGAGGACGCATCGAGCGCATCGGCAACGGCCTCGTACGGCAGGCTCATCGAACGGGTTGCGCCGTTGGTGTAGCGGACCTCGACCGCGATCTCGGCCAAGCCATCGTGGCCGGCGGCGATCCGGGCAGCGACGATCGTCGCAATACCAGGCTCGGTCACGGGCTCGATCATGGCAGCGGTGCTTCGAGGTAGACGACGTCGGTGCCGAGCAGTTCGCCGGGCCGGTCGCTCGGGCTGCGCCGGTAGACGAGGTGCAGGTTCCACGACGAGAGTTGTTGCAGCGCATCGTGCACGTCCGGCATCTCGCGCGTTGCGATGATGTCGAGCGTGTCGCCTTGGGAGGCGTGCAGGAACCGGCGGCGGGCGTGTGGGATGGGCGAAAACTACCGGCTCGATTCGGTTCGGCCACGAGTGGAGGGGCGAGCGCAATATGGTGGAACGAATCATGAACGGTGGAGGTCGGTTTCAGGACGACGGGCGAACCCTCGCTGACTTCGTCGACGAGGTCGTGGTCGTCTGTCCGCGATGCAGCGACCGAGCGCTCGTTCGCCCGCTCGAGGATCCCGCCGCCGATCCTCGGTCGCGGTGGTCGCTGTTGCGACGTGTGACGTGTGGTCATTGCGGCTACGTCCGCGAACAGACCAAGCCAACCATGTCGATCGGTGCCCCGCACGACCCCTACTTCTCGTTGCCGCTCTGGCTGACGGTCGAGGCCGATGGCCACACCGTCTGGGCGTTCAACGCCGAGCACGTCGACTACTTGTTGCAATGCGTCAGCGCGACGCTCCGGGTGAGGGCGCCGGACCCGGATCGACATCGTCCCCAGACGCTGATGGAGCGACTGCCGGCCTGGATGCTGGCTGCGTCGAGTCGTGACAGGATGACGAAGGCCCTCCGCGCTTTGGCCACCAGGGCGGCACACGATCAGACCGTGAACTGATGGGGCAGACGCCACGCATGCCCGATGTCGGCGTGATGATTGTCGTCGCGACCGTTGCGATGGAGTTGGACAGGGCGACCGCGCGCCTCAACCAGCTCGGCGTGCGCGACGTGCAGGTTTTCGCTCCGAACACCACACGTCGGGTCCTGGTGGGCGCGGTCGACGACGAGGCGGCGGCCGGGCCGCTCGCGATGCAGCTCCGCAGCGAGGGGATGCTCGCGACGACTCGGCCAAATGCCGGGGTTCGCCTTGCAGCGTGGCGGCGCCGGACCGCACCCGTCACCTTCGGCGATCGGCTGACCGTCTGCTTTGCTTGGTCGGAGGACGACCGCTGCGACATGCCGGGTGTGATCGAGCTCGGGGCGGGAGGCTTCGGCAGCGGCGATCATCCGACCACGCGATTGTTGATCGAGCAACTGATGCAGCGGATTTTGGGAGGCGAACGGGTGCTCGACGTCGGCTGTGGCAGCGGCGTGCTCGCGCTCGCTGCACTCGAACTGGGATCGACCAGCGCAGTGGGGGTCGACATCGACCCGGCGGCCGTCGAGGCGACTCGCGCACACGCTGCACTGAACGGGATGGCCGATCGGATGGTGGCCACGTCCGGCCCGCTCGAGGCGGTCGAGACCGCCTTCGATGTCGTGCTCGCCAACATCGCCCGCGGCGCCATCGTCGAGCTCGCTGCCGATCTTGTCCGGCTCGTGGCGCCTGGGGGCTGGCTTGCTGTGAGCGGGATCTCACCGTCGCAGTGCTCACAAGTGGGCGACTTCCTCAGGCCGCTCGTCGAAATCGACCGTTGTACCGAGGGCGAATGGTCGACCCTTGTCGTCGCCCGTCCTTGCTGACACCAGCCGGTTGCTCGGGGTCGTTGGCGGCGCAGCCGCTCTCGCACCGATCCCTGTGCCGGACGTCATGTCTGGCCAGCGCTCGGTCGGGGCATAGAGCGGCTGTCCCTACGACGTCGTCCCCCCGGTGTCGTGCGGCGTTGATGTCGATCCGGCGAGCCCGTTGCCGTTGATCCGTCGCCTGACACCACCCTGCCCGGTGGTGCCAGCGCGCCCCGTCCCACCCGGTCGACCCACATCACGCGCGATCCCGACGTCGGCGTACGCCTGCGCGGCGACGCTGGCCGCCCGGCTTGTGCCACGCTGGGCAGGTGAGCACCTTTCAGATCACATTCGTCGGCCCGGCAACATCGGCGGTCCGCATCGCCACCCTGCTCGCCGACGCCCATGGTGTCGACCTCATTTCGTCCGAGACGCCGACCGTGCGCGACGACGACTCGGTGGAACTGGCAGTCGTGGTCGAAGGCAGCGCCGGCGATGTCGACGTTGCACTGACCGCCATCCGGCGCGATCTGCCGTCCGACGCATCGATCGAGCTCGTCGGCGACTGACCAGTGGAGCAGACCCGCGTCGACAAGTGGTTGTGGTCCGTTCGACTGTACCCGTCGCGCACGGTCGCGTCCGATGCCTGCGCTGGCGGTCACGTCAAGGTCAACGGCGCGCCGGCCAAGGCGTCCACTGCTGTCAAGGTCGGTGACACCGTCGCTGCGTTCGCCGGCGGCCGAGCTCGGATCTTCGAAGTTGTTCGCATCATCCACAAGCGGGTTGGGGCTGCGATCGCCGCCGAGTGCGTGATCGACCACAGCCCTCCACCGCCGCCTCGCGAGGAATTCGTGATGCCGTTGTTCGTCCGCGAACGCGGCACGGGCCGGCCGACCAAACGAGATCGACGCCAGCTCGACCGGTTCCGCTCGCGCTGAGCGCCAGGTCAGGGTCGTTGACTGTTCGGCGAGCATCACGTCGACCCGGCTTTCGGTGGCTCAGACTCCGAAGTATCAGCGGAGGCCGGTGCGCTCCGGCAGTGTGATCGTTATGCCGGTGATCGCGGCGAGCTCGCGGGTCATGTCGCGAGCGGCTGTCTCGAACGGATGGTCGGCTCCGACGACCTCGTTCGGATCGGTGCGGCCGACAGCGGTGTCGGCCAGGCAGCGGGCGTATTGCAACGCCTCGTACCATCGCAACCGGGATGGGTCGAGCAGCGGTGCATGTGGTTGGGCGCGATAGACCTGCTGAAATCGTCGGGCGAGGTGGCCGGTGACCGCACGCAGCACGGGTCGGGCCACGGCTGGAACCGAGATCGGTGCGCAGCGCAAGAAGGCCGTGGTGAAGCCGACATCGAGTTCCGGCGGGCAGATGGTGGCGTTGGTCCAATCGAGCACGGTGACCGTTGCGTCGTCGGCGACCAACAGGTTCAGCGGGTGTAGGTCACCGTGGCAGACGACGCGGCGTGGCATTGCGGGTTGGTGTTCGTCGAACCACCTCAGGACCTCGCCGAACCCGACCGCCGAGGTGGCCATCGCAGCGCAGATGTCGCGCCGATACGGCTCGTCGCCGAGTGGCGCCAGCTCGATACCGGCATCGCGCAGGGCTGCATCGATGGGATTCGGATCGATGGCGTGCAGCCGAGCTGCGGTCTCGCCGAGCAGGACCGGGATGCTGCGCAGGCTGCGGATCAACCGCACCGGTGACGGTCCGATCGACAGACCCGACATCGGTGAGTTGCCCGGCGCTCTGGCCATCACCATGAACGCTCCGCCGAGCGGCTCGTCGTGACCGGACAGCACGACCCGGGGCGTCGCGTAGCCGGCGGCGCCGAGTGCGGTTTGGACGATCGTCTCCTTTCCGGCGACAGAGGCTTCGGGCATCACCCGCAGGACGAGCGGACCAGCAAACCGGTCGTCGCCGTCCCCGCCGGGCTCCAGTTCGAAGCCGTAGATCGTCGCCCAGAAGCCGCCGGTCAGTTGCTCCGGATGCGTTGTGAACGCGGCGGGACGGTCCGATGCAGCACTGATCACGCGCAGGAGGTCGTTGTCGATCGGGACGTCGATGGCCATCTCGGCAGCGTGTCACATCCGGCCCCGCCGCGATCGGAGATCACGGCACCACTATCGTGACCGCCGATGCGGACAGCCGTCGACCGATTGCGCACCGGTTGGGGCGAAGGGATCTTCGTCGTTGTCGCCGTGCTCGTGTTGCGGCTGCCAGCGTTGGTGCTGAGCCGCTGGTACGACCCTGACGAGGCCGCGATTGCACTGCAGGCGCTCGCCATGCGGCGCGGCGGCACCCTGTACGTCGACATGGCCGACCGCAAGCCGCCGCTTCCTCCGCTGCTGTACGAGTTCGTGTTCTGGGTGACCGGATCGTTCGATCTGCGCCCGGTGCGACTGCTGGTCGCGTTGATGTTGGCGGGAGCTGCGATTGCGCTGATCCGCGATGTTCGCCGGACGCACGGCCCGGCGGTGGCCCGCTGGGCGGGAGCGCTGTTCGTCGTTGGTTCGCTCGCGTTCTCCCCGATCGACGCCGGAGCTGCCAACTACGCCCATTTCGCCCTCCCTCTGGCGACGGTCGCCATCATCTGCTGTCGTCGTGCCGGCTGGAGATGGGCCATTGGTGGGGGAGTGATGCTCGGTCTTGCGATCCTCGCCCGGCAGAGCTGGCTGTTCGCCATCCCGGCTGGGGCGTTCTCGGTCGGGTGCGGCGCGATCAAGAGCGTTCGGACGTCGATGATCTCGGCCAAGGTTCGGGGAACACTCGTGCCGGTGATCGCGTTCGTTTCGGGCGTCGTCGCGGCGGTGTTCGCGGCGGGTTTGTTCGTGCCGCTGTCCGACTTCGTCTACTGGAACTTCACCAGTTCTCCGGGCTTCGTCTTCGCGGGCACGGACCTCTGGGGGGCCATCGTCCGCGGCCTCGCAGCGCTCGGCTTGTTCCTGCTCTGGCACCTCGCCCTCAGCGCCGCAGCGTTGTGGAGCTTGCGCCGCCCTGGTCTTCGCCCCAACCTCGATCTCTGGGTGTGGGTGGTCACCGGATGCCTCGCAGTCGGCGCCGGCCTGCGCTTCTACGGTCACTACTGGATGCAGTTGTTACCACCGCTGGTGTTGCTCGCCGCCCCCGTGCTGGCGGGACTCGGCTACCGTCTGCGCAGGATCGCGAGCGCGACACTGTTGCTCGGTGCGACCATCGCGTGGGCGTTGCTGTTCGTACCGGGAGCGTTCCGCGAACGGCCGAGCGACACACCCGTCGCGGCCTACATCCGCGACCACACATCGGCGAATCAACGGGTACTCGTGTGGGGGACGTTCCCCGAACTCGCTGTCGACGTCGACCGTCCCGCGGCGGGACGCCTGGTCCACTCCGACTTCGTCACCGGCCGCTCCGGCGGTCGCGACGACCCGAGCGAGACCCTGCCGACGGTCACCGATCGACCGCTCGAGATGTTCCTCGATGACGTGATCGACGATCCCCCGGAGATCATCGTCGACACGTCGGGCGTGGCGTCGCTCGGCTACACGAACTACCCCATGACGGTCATCCCCGAGTTCGGCGAGTTCGTCGCCGACCGGTACGAGGTCGAGACGACGCTCGACGGGTTCACGATCCTGCGGTTGCGGGCACCGACGGACTGAGCTCGACGGTTCCATCGTCGCTCAACTCTGGCTCGATCGGGTCCGGTGGGAAGAAGTACTCGACGGTGCGGGCCGTGCCGTATCCGATCGCGAGCGCGATGAAGGCACCCCATGCGTCCACGATGTAGTGGTTGGCGGTGGCCACGATCGCGGTGAGCGTGATGAACGGATAGATCACACCCAGGATGCGAGTGGTGCGCCGCTTGGCGAACTTCCACAGCACGATCGCACACCACACGCTCCAGCCAATGTGCAGGCTCGGCATCGCGGCGTACTGGTTGGACACGCTGTCGAGCTTTTTCGAATCGAAACTCCACAGACCGCCCACTTCGCGCAGGGTGTCGACGAATTGGTAGTCGGGCTCGTTGTCGGCACGGGCCAGTTCGCCGCCGCCGTAGCGGTAGCACGGCTGATCGATGGTGATGGTCTCGAGCGCCTCGTCCTCGTAGCAGTCGATCCGTGGTTCGGCATTGAACAACCGCGGCGGCATCAACGGAAAGGTTGCGAACCCGATCAGGCCAACCACCGTTGTGGCCATCAGCGTCGTCCGCCAACGCCCGAACCAGGCCCGCCGCTTGACGAACATCCAGGTCAGCGCGCCGAGGGTGACGATGAAGTGGGCCGTGCCGTAGAAGATGTTGAAAAACGGGATCCACCATGTGTCGAGGAACCAGTTCTGGATGGTCTGTTCGTGGAACAGCCCGATCGCCTTCTCGAACGAGATGACATGACGGGCGTTGTCGAAGGCGGCGACCGGGGCGTCGCCCTCGCGCAGGGTGGCCGAGCCGAATTGGTTGCGGACGAAGCCGTAGACGATGTACACGACCCCGATGACCACGATCTCTTTCAGCCATGGCAATGTCGCCTTGGCTTTGCTGGGAGAACTCGGGGGCACGGCAGACACGAGTGACAATCCTACGTCCTGGGTCACCCGACACCTGGGTCAGCTGGTGCAGCCTCCGCTGGGTGACGGCACGATCTCGTTGCCGACGCCGATGTCGTAGAGCACGCTCTCCTCCCGCAACAAACCTGCAGTGACGAGGTCCGATTCCGTGGCCGGGCCGTCGCCATTGAGCACGAGGTAGGCCTCCAGAGCGAGTTCGACGTTGGGCCGGTCGGTGTCGCACGCCGCTGCTTGAGCGGACCCGAACATGCCGCTGCCTTCGGTGATCGCAGCGGTGGCGACCGGTGGAGAAGCGGTCTCGACAAGCGTCGTCGTTGCGGTGGATCCCGAGTTCTCTTGCTCGCCACCGCCGCACGCGCCGAGCGTCACGACGACCGCCGCAGCAATGGCAATGGAGGCGATGGACGTGATGGAGGCGATGGACGTGACGTTGATGGACGTGATGTTGCGGGGGGACCGATGGATCTGCACCCTGTTGTATCGGTCAGGTTGCCTTGTCCATGAATCGTTCGATCTCGACGATCACCCGGGTGACCTTGCCGGCGGCGACGAGGCCGCGCTCGTCGTCGACCGACACGGCGAACGTGAGGCGGCGACCTTCGACGTGTTTGAGCACCGCTTCGGCCGTCACTTCGTGACCAACGGCGGTTGGTCGGAGGTGATCGATCTGGACCCGCATCCCAACGGTGGTGAGCCCCGACGGCAGCCGGTCCGCGATCGCCGCAATGGCGGCTCGCTCACACAGGGCGACGACACATGGGGTGCCGAGCACCGGCACGCTGCCCGATCCGTGAGCGATTGCGGTGTCGACATCGGCGACGATCCGGCGTGCCTCGCCGCGGAGTCCGGTTTCGACGGCGATTCCCATAGGTCCGAGGTTACGCACTGGCTTGCAGTCGCGTCCGCATCTGACACTGCGGTCCAGGCAACGGGCCGCCAGGCGTGAACGAATTGTCTGCTCGTTAGGGTGGTCGGGGTGATCGAACAGGACGTGTTGGAACGAGTGCTCGGAACCGCCCTCCGCAACGGTGGAGACTTCGCGGAGGTCTACGCAGAGGACAAATCGTCGACCTCGGCGGGTCTCGATGACGGTCGGGTCGAGCAGGTGACGAGCGGCCGCGATCGTGGCGCCGGCATCCGTGTCGTGCGTGGCGAGACCACCGGGTTCGCCTACACGGCCGATCTGTCAGAGTCGGGGTTGCGCGCCGCCGCCGAGGCAGCCGGTGCCGCCGCTGCCCAGGGTGGCGTCGGTACTCGGACCGTTGCATTGACCCGCCAGGCTCCGCATCCGGTCAACACGGTCGAGGTGTACCCCGATTCGGTCGGCAAGGCCGCCAAGGTGTCGCTGCTGCAGCGCATCGACGAAGCCGCCCGCTCCACCGGCGCCTCCATCGCCCAGGTGTCGGCCGGCTACGGCGACAGTCGCAAACGAATTCTGGTCGCGAATAGCGACGGGCTGCTGGCCGAGGACGAGCAGGTCCGCCACCTGTTGCGGATCAGCGTCGTCGCCAACGGCGATGCGGGCATGCAGACCGGGTTCGAATCGCTCGGCCATACCATCGGGTTCGAGGTGTTCGACCAGAACGATGTCGAAGAACTCGCCCGCACCGCTGCCCGCCAAGCAATCACCAAGCTCAAGGCCCGCCCCGCCCCCAGCGGTTCGATCCCGGTGGTCATCAAGGCCGGTAGCGGCGGCGTGCTGTTCCACGAGGCCTGCGGCCACGGTCTCGAAGCCGATCTCGTCGGCAAGAACGCCAGTGTCTACGCCGGCAAGGTCGGCCAGCAGGTCGCATCGCCGCTCGTGACGCTCGTCGACGACGGCACGATGTCAGGGGAGTGGGGTGCGATCGGTATCGACGACGAAGGCCACGCCAGCCAGTACAACGTGCTGATCGAGAACGGGATGCTCACCGACTACATGTGGGACCACCTCCGGGCTAGCAAGCAAGGTCACGCCCACAGCGGCAACGGCCGTCGCCAGAGCTACATGCACCTGCCGATGGTGCGGATGACGAACACCTACGTGCTCAACGGCACCGAGACACCCGAGGACATCATCAAGAACACGCCCAACGGTGTGTACGTCGCCAAGCTCGGCGGCGGCAGCGTCAACACCGCATCGGGCGACTTCGTGTTCGGCATGACCGAGGCCTACCTGATCGAGAACGGCGAGATCACCGAGCCGCTGCGCGAGGGTAATCTGATCGGCAACGGACCGCAGGTGTTGCGCGACATCGAGGCGCTCGGCAACGACTTCGCGATGGGCAACCCGGGCACGTGCGGCAAGGACGGCCAAGGTGTGCCGGTGGGCGACGGCCAGCCGACGCTGCGGGTCAAGACGATGACCATCGGCGGGACCGCAGCATGAGCACGGCCTCGCCAGAGTTGATGGCGATTGCCGACCGCGTCATTGCCCAGGCCGGCAAGGGTGAGCAGATCGAGGCCTACGTCGCGCGTGGGCAGGAGACCGACATCCGCATCTACGAGGGCGAGGTCGAGCACTTCGTCAGCGCTCAGAGCGAGGGCATCGGTATCCGCGTCATTCGCGATGGTCGCACGGGGTTCGCCTACGCGGGCACACTCGATGCAGATGCGGTGACGTCGGTGTTGTCCGAAGCACGCGACAACGTGCAGTTCGGCACCCCCGACGAGTGGGCCGGACTGGCCGAGGCCGACGGTGTCCCGGTCGTCGCCCAACAGTTGTGGAGCGACGAGCTCGCTGCGTATCTCACCGACGACAAGATCGCGCTGGCGAAAGAACTCGAACGACTCACCTGCGATACGGACTCGCGGGTGCGAGTCGACGACTCCAACTACAGCGACGGGTCCGGCGAGGCTGCGGTCGCGTCCACCAACGGCATCCGGGTCAGCGGCCGCGAGAACGGGTGTTACTGCAGCGTCAGCACGATGGCCGACGACGGCGACGAGACCCAGACCGGGTTCGGTTTCGCTGTCGGCCGCTCGCCATACGAGTTCGATCTCGCCAAGGCCGCCCGTGAAGCAGCGGATCGCGCAACCCGACTGCTCGGCGCGGTCAAGCCGCAGTCGAAGAAGATCACCGTGGTGCTCGATCCCTACGTGACCGCGCAATTCATCAGCATCCTCAGCAGCGCACTGAACGGCGAGAACGTGGCCAAGGGCCGCAGCCTGTTCGCCAACCGGGTCGGCGAACCCGTCGCCTCACCGCTGTTCACGCTGGTCGATGATCCAACCAACCCGAAGGCCTACACCGCCACCGACATCGACGGCGAGGGCCTCGCCGCTCGCCGCAACGCGTTGATCGAGAACGGCATCCTGCAGGGGTTCGTCCATTCGTCCTACAGCGCTCGCCGGGCAGGCACCACGAGTACCGGCAACGCTGTGCGCGGTGGCTTCAAGGGCACTCCTGGCGTCGGCTGCCTGGCGATGCAACTGACGCCCGGCACCCGCAGCCAGGCCGAACTGATCGCCGACGTCAGCGATGGTGTCCTGATCCAGAGCGTCCAGGGCATGCACAGCGGTGTCAACCCGATCAGCGGCGACTTCTCCACCGGCGCCTCAGGGCTGTTGATCAACAGCGGCCAACTCGGTGGTCCCGTGCGCGAGTTCACCATTGCGTCCACGCTGCAGCGGATGCTGCACGACATCGTCGAGATCGGTGGCGACATCGACTGGCTACCGATGCGAGCCACCGGCCTCAGCCTGGTCATCGCCGACGTCACGATGTCCGGTTCGTGAGTGCCTCGTCCGGTGCGTGAGCGGTGGGTTCGCCCGCTATGACGGTCAGTGGAGAG
>Ga0105046_10009907_pt1 | contig 14863 bp, 14 predicted proteins | sample MAT03_FD_78385 | JGI IMG/M metagenome (GOLD analysis project Ga0105046, IMG submission 78385) | Freshwater microbial communities from Lake Fryxell liftoff mats and glacier meltwater in Antarctica - MAT-03 (megahit assembly) | ecosystem: Environmental > Aquatic > Freshwater > Ice > Liftoff... | reverse complement strand
GGTTTGCTGGCAACAATTGAAAATCTATTATTGTTCGCCATTTTGACGATCGTTCCCATCGCTTGCAGCCTAATCGCGCCCTCGGTGGGCCAAGACAATCACTTCTTCCAGTGGGCAATTAGATTCCAGCCCGTGGCTGCGTTGCTGGCTTTGTGCTCATTTTTGCTACCCGTGGGTCCGTACGCGGCTCTGCTAACCCTGCCCTGGTTGGCGTTTGCTGGGCTGATGGGGTGTGCTGGGTTGCAACATCTGCGCCGTGGTGGTTTGGCCATCGCATACGAGCGTTGTTTCGTTGCTGGGCTTGTCTACCTGCCAATTGGAGCAATCTGGCTGTCAATCAGTCGCTTTGGATGGCGACCGCTCAACTTTGCCGCTGTGATAGTGCTCTTGACCGCCATCCATTTTCACTACGCCGGGTTTGCCTTGCCAACGTTAACCGGATTGGCGGGACAGTGGCTGGCGCAGCATAAGCTTGCCTGGCCTTTTTACAGGTGGATAGCCGCCGGCATTATCGCCGGCCCACCACTCCTAGCCGCAGGGATTACCGCATCGCCAGTTATCGAGATGGCTGGCGTCGTCATCTTGTTTGTCAGTGTCGTGGGGTTAGCCTGGTTGAGCGGTATTGTGATTGCCCGCCAGTTAAGTATGCACTTGGCGGCGTGGCTACTTCGGATCTCAGCGCTATCGCTGATCGTGGCGCTCACGTTTGCGTTGCTCTATGGATTAGGAGAATACCTGGGCTGGCCACTCGTGACGCTACCGCGCATGGTGCAGGTGCATGGTTGGACAAACGCGTTTGGCTCAATATTAGCCGGCTTATTAGGTTGGAAAATGATGCAGTTTGAAGATCGAATGGCCATTGAAACTAGATTGATAGAAAGTTTGGAGAGATGATGATGAACGAATACAAAGTGTTATTGCAAGCAGATGATCTGTACAAGAGTTATCAGGCGCACGGCGAACGGGTGGCCGCACTCAACGGCGTTAGTTTGACCGTGCAGGCGGGTGAAATGGTGGCGTTGGTCGGACCGACAGGCAGTGGCAAGACCACCCTGCTCTCTCTACTCGCCGGGTTGGAACAGCCCGACCGCGGGCGGGTAACGCTGCTCGGCCAACGGCTGGATGAGCTAAACGCCGACCGGATCACCGATCTACGCAGCCAGGCCGTGGGCGTGATCTACCAAAACTATAACCTCTTCCCCGGCTTTACCGTGCGCGAGAATGTGGGGTTGCCGCTACGGCTGATGGTGCGTCCACCCTTCGACGCTAATCTGCGTGCCGAACGGCTGCTAAACGAGTTGGAGATGCGCGAACTGGCGCAGCGCTACCCAAATGAGTTGTCCGGTGGCCAACAACAACTGGTGGCTGTGGCGCGCGCCCTGGCCGCCAACCCACCGCTGATCCTAGCCGACGAGCCGACCGCCAACCTGGACAGCAACGCCGCCCGCCAGATTGTAGCCCGTCTGCGCGCCCTGGCCGACAGCGGCGAACATGGCGTCATTCTGGCTACACACGATCTGCGCACCGCCAGCCAGGCGGATCGCGTGCTCAATCTACGCGATGGCCGGATCGTCAAAGAGACGGTGTTGCAACCAGGACGGACCATGCGCGATGTGTTGGCAGAGTTGGCATAAATAATGGGTAATGGTTAACCATCTACCAAAGCTGCGCCGCAAACGTTCGTGCCTAAAAGCGGGTGCACTTCTGGTGAAGCGGCCCCATTGGGTGCGGCTCACGTCAAGCCCGACAAGTTGTAAACACAGATGGGGAAGAACACAGATTTTATTATTTTCGTATCCGTGTTTACCCTATCCGTGTTTACAAAGCTGGCTTTATACAGACCTTTCGTTATCAAATGATTCAGCGCGAACCATTGTTTATCCCCAAAGGAGAAGCGATGAACATTGTCTTGCTGACCCCACGCCGCCGCTTCATTGCCAACCGCTGGGGGCTCGGGTATCAAATCCCATTGGGACTAGTTCTGTTGGGCGGGCCGCTGCGCGATGCTGGCCACCAAGTACGTTTGATCGACAATGATCGACTGGGTTGGGATGATGCACGACTAGTGGCGGAACTGGCCCAAGATCCGCCTGATTGCATCATGCTCGGCCACACCGGTTCGACGGCAGCCCACCCGGTGGCAATGGCAACGGCGCATCATCTGCGCCAAGCTTTTCCTTGGCTCAAGCTGATCTATGGCGGGGTCTATCCCACCTATGCGGCACGCTCGATCATGCAGGCCAACCCGGCCATCGATGTGATCGTACATGGCGAAGGCGAAGCGACGGCGGTTGAACTGGCAGCGACTTTGGCCGAATCAGACCCGAACTTAGCACAGATAAAAGGCATTACCTGGCGTGATCGCGGACAGATTGTAACGAACCCGGTACGACCACCGATCACAAATTTAGATCAATACCGGCCTGGCTGGGAGCTGATCGATTGGGATGCCTATCAACTGTTTGGTTTTGGCCGCGCGGCCGGCATACAATTCAGCCGCGGCTGTACCTTGCGCTGCACCTACTGCGGCCAGTGGAGTTTTTGGCGGCACTGGCGGCATCGTTCGCCACAAAACTTTGCCGATGCGCTAGAAAAGTTGGTGCGCGACTACGGGGTACGCATCGTCTGGCTGGCCGACGAGAATTTTGCCGCCGACCGCGAAGTGGCGCGGCAGGTGCTGGAAGCCGTCGCCGCCCGCAACCTGGGGATTTCACTCAACCTCAACATGACGGCTGCCGATGTCGTACGCGATGCGGATCTGTTGCCCCTTTACAAGCGCGCCGGCGTGGACAATATTGTGATGGGCGTCGAAGCGCTGGATGATGCAACCGTGGCCAAGGTGCGCAAAAATAATCCGTTTGCGACAAGTCGGCAAGCGGTGCAGCTGTTGCGCCAACATAACATCGTCAGTCTGGTCAACATCATCTACGGGCTGGAAGATGAGACTTTCGCCACCCTGCGCCATACCTTGCGCCGCCTCTTTGTGCTGGATGCAGACGTGGTCAACGCCGTCTACATCACCCCGCACCACTGGACCGAAGCGGGGCGGCAGGTGGATTCAGATCAGATCATCGAGCCAGATCAAGCGCGGTGGACTTATCGCAACCAGATTGTGCGCACCCCACACCTGTCGCCCTGGCAACTTTTAGTCGGGGTCAAAATAACGGAAACTCTCTTTCATCTACGTCCGCGCGCCTTATGGCGCATGGTGAGCGGTCCTGATGGCCGTTACCGCAAGCTGCTGCGCGCCTATCTAGCGGTGGGTGCGCGCGTCGTAGTGGCCGAAGCTTTGGAATTTTTACTTGATCGCCGTCGTTCTGGGCAATCTACACCTACGCTTGCCCAGAACGTACAAAATCCTTCACCGGTACGGCCATGATGCATCATGGCCGTACCGGTGAAGGATTCGTACGTTGATTGTAACCATTCAGCCGTAGCCTGAGCCTGTCGAAGCCTGAGCCTGTCGAAGCCTGAGCCTGTCGAAGCCTGAGCCTGTCGAAGGCGGGCTTCGACAGGCTCAGCCCTCGAGATCCTGAATTTACTATTGATTGCCATTACTTTTCTCGCGACGAGTTTGACAATGCGTCCTGAGACCAGTATACTTTACGCTATCGAATCGAAGCGACTCTTTCTGATCGAACTGGTCTTTACACTTATGTCGTCTATTTCGTTCATTCGTCACCTGAATCTGGCCTTCGCACCGGCAGCCAACGCAGCCGCAGCAGCTAGACGCGTGTCCCGGTGACGGTGTAAGCAGACCGCCGCTGTGGCACATCCACGGCGTTTACACCCGATTCAAGCTGAGCAATCAAGCGCCGTGGGAAACATTTCCACGGCGCTTTTTCATCGTATAAATTTGAATACGGACAGAAAGTAAATCTATGGCTGCTCACTTTGCCATTAATGAATACATCGGGAGCGCAATCGCTCAAGCCGAATATGATAAATTGAGCGATGGTACTTTTGTTGGTCGTATCCCTGCTTGTAAAGGTGTAATCGCATTGGGGTCCACTTTGTGCAGGTGTAAAGAAGAGTTACATACCACGCTAGCGGATTGGCTATTCGTAGGCTTCAAATTGGGACACTCATTGCCAGTTATTAACGGCATCGATTTAAACAAGGAGTAACGATCACATGCATCTGACGCCTGCCGAAGTTCGCCATGTGGCCGAATTAGCCAAACTACACTTGACAGAAGACGAAGTCGCCCAGTATGCGGGTCAATTATCGGCCATTCTAGATTACGCCGAAAGCCTGCAAACCGTCGATACGAGCAACGTGCCACCCACGCCCTACGTCTTGGCGCTAACCAACGTGCTGCGCGCAGATGAGCCACGGCCTTCGCTGTCGAATGCAGAGGCATTGGCAAACGCCCCGGCCAGCGTCGATGGCTTTTTTCGAGTTCGTGCCGTATTTGAAGAATGAGCGCGATTGAGTGATTCGGTGATTTCGACAAGCTCAATCACCGAATCGCTCAATGATCCAGTTACCTAATTATCAGCCAAACTATGCCAAATCATCTGCACACCTTGACCATTCACGCAGCCCTCGACGGCCTGCGCGCCGGAACGTTTACTTCTGTTGAACTCACCCAAGCTCTGCTCGATCGCATTGCGGCTGTTGATGGCGATGTTAAAGCCTACCTCACTGTTACCGCCGAACGCGCCCTAGAACAAGCCGCGCAGGCCGATGTTCGCCGCCACAACGGCGATGATGCCCCGCTGTTGGGCGTGCCGCTGGCAATCAAAGATGTATTGTCCACCGCCGGCGTGGAAACCACCTGCGGCAGTCGTATTCTAAAAGGCTATATCCCGCCTTTTACCGCTACGGCGGTGCAGCGGCTCGAAACAGCTGGCATGGTCATGCTGGGCAAGACGAACACCGACGAATTTGCGATGGGTTCCAGCACCGAGAACAGTGCCTATTTTACCACCCGCAACCCGTGGGACTTGACCCGCGTCCCCGGTGGCAGCAGCGGTGGTTCGGCCGCGGCGGTGGCAGCAGATCTCGCGTTGGGTGCGTTGGGCACAGATACGGGCGGCAGTGTGCGGCAGCCGGCGGCGCTGTGTGGCGTCGTCGGTTTTAAACCTTCGTATGGGCGCATCAGTCGCTATGGCCTGGTCGCCTTTGGCAGCAGCTTGGACCAGGTCGGTACGTTGACCAAAGATGTGCGTGACAGCGCTTTGTTGCTCCAGGTGTTGGCTGGCCACGACCCTTGCGATAGCACCAGTTTGCCCGATCCCGTGCCCGATTACAGCGCGACCTTGACTGGTGACGTACAAGGTCTACGCGTGGGCATCCCCAAAGAATATTTTATCGACGGCATGCAGCCAGAAGTCGAAACCGCGGTACGGACGGCGATTGCGCAGTTGGAAAGTTTGGGGGCGGAGATTGTGCCAATCAGCCTGCCCAACGCCGACAAAGCGTTGCCCGTTTACTACCTGGTCGCCCCGGCCGAAGCCAGCGCTAATTTGGCCCGTTACGATGGTGTCCGCTTTGGTTACAGTGCCGGGGCCGATGCTATGTTCGAGAACTTCCGCCAGACACGCGGCCAGGGTTTCGGCCCAGAGGTCAAGCGGCGGATCATGCTCGGTGCATATGCATTGAGCGCCGGTTATTACGACGCGTATTATCTTAAAGCGCAACAAGTACGCACATTGATCAAGCAAGATTTTGAACAGGCGTTTACCCAGGTGGATGTGATCGCGGGCCCGGTCTCGCCCACCACGGCCTTCAAAATCGGCGAGAAGTCCGACAACCCGCTCGAAATGTACTTGACCGATATCTTCACCATCAGCCTGAACCTGGCTGGCATGTGTGGCATCAGTGTGCCCTGTGGTTTCGATGGCCAAAACTTGCCCATCGGCCTACAGCTGATCGGCCCGCATCTGGGGGAAGAAGTGGTGCTGCGCACGGCTTATGCGTACGAACAGCACACGGCATGGCATCAGCGCAAAGCTGGGATCTAACCCACGGTACACCGATTTGAAAAATCGGTGTACCGGAACTACATCGTAACGATCAGCGTTCAATTTGCGTCATACCGTGCATGATAAAATTGGAATTTTCTATGCAATTATTATTGTCCCATTGTGGCTTTGGTGTTGGTGGCTTAGCCCATGCAAGCGGCCGGCAATCTACGAGCATTGCCGGATCGTAGATTGTGAACGGCATTTACCGGTCCAACCATCAATTTAGATGCCCGATTTGAAAAATCGGGGTACATCCAAATTGTGCGCGGACGATGTAACACTGATCCAGATTATCTCCCCATCGTCCCCTATCAAATTGCCTAGATTCTGTTTGCCTTGCGCTGCGGGCAAAAAAATTATCATTAATCGCCTATTTCCCTGCGTTGCACACAGGCACCGGTACGGCAAAATGCAAGCCGCCATCGGATTGTGAACGGCGCAGGTCACCTATACGGCCAGGAGGCCATTTTATCATGAGTACAGGGCTCGTTCCCACCAATCTACATCCCAACGGTGTTAAGCCGTCCACGAATGGAAGCCACAAAGTGAGTCATTTGCGTTCCCATACCAGTCGCCTCAGCCAGCGCGTTGTCTCTGTGCCGCCCTCCGGCATTCGCCGCTATTTTGATATTGCCGCCACCATGGATGACGTAGTTAGCTTGGGCATTGGCGAGCCAGATTTTGTGACGCCAGAGCCGATCTTGCGTGCCGGCATTGCCAGCTTGACGCGCGGCAGCACGGCCTACACATCCAACGCTGGCATCATGGAACTACGCGAAGCGGTGACGCAAATGTTAACCAGTCGCTACGGTGCGCAACCCTACGACGCGGAAAAAGAGGTGCTCATCACCGTTGGCGTCAGCGAGGCGATGTACCTGATCATGCAGGCAATCCTCGATCCCGGTGACGAGGTGATCGTGCCGCAGCCCTGTTTCGTTGCCTATACCGCCAGCGTCCTCCTCGCCGGTGGATCGGTGGTGGACATTCCGACGTATGCCGCCGACAATTTTCAGGTGCGGGCTGCCGATATTGCCGCCGCCATCACGCCGCGCACCAAGGCGATCTTGATTGGCTTTCCTTGTAACCCTACCGGTGCGGTGATGGATCGCCAAGGCATGTTGGAGATTGCCAAATTAGCCGATCAGCATGATCTGATTGTGATCTCCGATGAAATCTACGACCGCTTGGTCTACAGTGGCCACCAACATGTGATGTTCGCCGCCTTGCCTGGCATGGCCGAACGCACGATCCACCTGGGCGGCATGAGCAAGGATTATGCGATGACCGGTTGGCGCATTGGTTATGCCCTGGGACCAGCAGACCTGATCGGTGCGATGCGCAAAATTCACCAGTATCTGATCATGTCTGCGCCGACCACAGGCCAGGAAGCGGCGTTGGTGGCGCTGACCGATCCCAGCGTGGAAGAGTTTGTATTACAAATGGTGGCGAGTTATGATGTGCGGCGGCGCTTGATTGTCAAGGGGCTAAATGAGATTGGGATGGACTGTTTTGAGCCAAAGGGGGCATTCTATGCTTTCCCCAGCGTGCGCAAGACTGGCATGGATGAGTACGAATTTGCCGATCGACTCTTAGAGGAAGAACATGTCGCCGTCATCCCTGGCAGCGCGTTTGGCAAGGGTGGCGCAGGCCATGTGCGCTGTGCCTATGCGGCGAGCATGGAAAATATCGAGAAGGCGCTGGAGCGGATGTATCGCTTTATGCAGCGGCACGGGTAAAGCAAGATGACAAGATGAAGGGATGACAGAATGACAAAGGGACACTCCATGTCATCCTGTCATCCCTTCATCTTGTCATTCAAGGCTTGCAGAAATTCCAACGCCGTCAAGATTCTAATGCCACGATAGGGATCGAGCACCAACAGGTCATTGTCTTCGCTGACGAGATAAGTCGCTTTGCTTTCGACAGCCAACGCTAAAAACATATCGTCTTTAGGATCACGCGAGACGGCTGGTGTAATTTCTGGTGTAATCTGCAATCCTGCATCCAATACAGCCAAAACCCTGGCTGTTGATTCGTCGGTCAGCCCTGGAAATTTCTGCCGTAGTTTAGGCCGGCTAAGCACATCGGCAATTTCGGCACGCACTGCGGGCGATATGGCCAATGTATAAAGATAGCCTAGATCGAAGAGTAGCTTGCCGGGCAAAGAACGCTCGTTAAGCGTAGCCCGCAGGATAATCTGTGTATCAATAACGACCGTTGGCTGCTGCAAGTTGCCCGCCTCTTACTTCGTCGATTGCTTCATCGATCGCTTTATTAATTTCATCTTCTGTCAGGTGAGTAGTTGCGGCATAAACAGGGCGCATGATCTCTCGGATCGCTTTTAAGTTTTCGCCAGGAATTAACCAAAAACTTGGTTGACGAACTTGGACGATATAACGATAAATTTCGTTCAGTTCGACAGGGCCTAACTTATCAATTGCAGATTTGAGCATTTGTAGATCAGCCATAATACCTCCTGGCTTCATTATACAGCAGGCTTGCTACTTCTAAAGCACCCGCCCTGCGCCGATGCGCGCCAACTCATCATCTAGACGCAGTTTATAGACTTCTAGATGGGCGAGCGGCTGCTGAATATTCAGCGTATTGATCCGTTTGTTCAGCTCGACCAGTTCACCTTCCCAGCGGCGTGATTGTGTCTCCCAGCGCTCTTGTAGATCCTGGCGGCTCTGCTCGCTAGTTACGGTCTGCGCCTGCGTCTGATAATGGGTGGCGGCGTGGCGAAACGCCGTGCGCCACTGCTCAATCAAGCTCAGCACTGTGTTACGCTCGCCAATCCAGGTGGGAGCCATTTTATTGTTGGCTAGAATATCGTAGGCTAATTCCTTGCCTTCTGGGACGAAAGGGTTGCGGCGCAAGTCGAGCGGTTTGCCGTGGCCGCGCAAATTATCAAACTCGCCCTGACGAATGGCCTCTTCGATCCGCTGACCGACGAGATCATTCCACCCCTCCAAGCCCGGCGACGCGGGTCGCTTGGGTGGCTCGGGTTGAGGTTCCTCTTGTTTACTTGTTGGCTCAATTTTGTATTCGATGGCCTTTTCCTGGGCCGCTTTGTTTGGCTTCGCCATTTTTAAACCTCATGAATTACCATGCCTGGCTTGCATTTAGATGGGCTGGGGTACAGATTATGCAATATTCTGACCCTCTATTCCCTTTATTTTACCTATTTATATAGAGGTCGACAATTAGCGCACTTCATCGTAACATTGTTACTTTCCTAACGGCGGATTCCAGGTTACAATAGCAGAGAAAACGGGATTCAGGTGAACCAATTCTATGCGTCCAGCCACATCGATCTTTTGGAATAGAGTGGAAAGCCGTTTACGCACAGGGTGGCGGATTACCATCCAGTTTTTGCTCTGGGTGTATGCGCCAGCCGTGATGGTCTTTATTTTCGGTCGCCCACTGACCACGACACTCATCAACGGCTGGCCAGCTATTGAGCCGATGGCCCCACTGGTGGTTGAATTTGGCTTGCGCTTACCGGCAATTTTGCTCGCAATTTGGTGGGTGACGCGCTGGATAGACCATCGTCCATTTGTCGATTTGGGTCTCCGTTTCAGTAAAGTCTGGTGGTCGGATTTAAGCTTTGGTGTGGTGTTGGGTGCATTGTTGATGAGCTTGATCTTTTGCATTCAGTGGCTTGTCGGTTGGATAACCATCACGAACTTATTGCAGACTGCACCCATTGCGCTACCTTTTTCAGTCACCATCTTTGCCCCGCTATTCATTTTTTTGGTGATCGGCATTACCGAGGAAATTCATGCGCGGGGCTATCAGTTGCACAACTTGGCCGAGGGCTTTCATTTTTCCAGGTTGGGCACGCACAACGCCGTGATCATCGCCTGGCTCATCTCGTCATTACTATTCGGCCTGTTGCATGTGCGCAATCCTAACAGCACCTGGCTCAGTACATTGGCGCTCGTGGTTGTCGGCCTCTTTTTCGGCCTCGGCTTTGTGCTAACGGGAGAGTTGGCGCTTTCGATCGGTCTGCACATTAGTTGGAATTTTTTTCAGGGCAGTGTTTTTGGATTTCCCGTCAGCGGTCGCCATTTTGGCAACGTGACCCTGCTCGCCATTAACCAGGACGGACCCGCACTATGGACCGGTGGTGACTTTGGCCCAGAGGCCGGGTTGCTGGGCATGGTGGCCATTTTGTTGGGCTGCGTCGCGATCTTTTGGTGGGTTCGCTATCAGTACGGCACAGTTGCCATCGACAGATCGCTGGCGTGCTACCCACCAATGGCGGTTGCTCCCGTAAATCGTAAATCTAAAATCTAAAATCGTAAATCCTATGGCTCAAGCACTCTATCGCAAGTGGCGCAGTCAAACCTTCGACGAAGTCGTGGGTCAAGAGCATGTCATGCAAACCTTGCGCAACGCCCTGCGCGAAAATCGCGTCGCGCATGCCTATCTCTTCGCCGGCCCCCGTGGCACGGGAAAAACAAGCACGGCACGCATTCTTGCCAAAGCGCTCAACTGCACCGCGCCCGAAGCAGCACGCCCTTGCGACAAATGTCCCACTTGCGTGGCCATCACTGAAGGACGCATGCTCGATTTGATTGAGATTGATGCGGCCAGCAACAATAGCGTGGACGATGTACGTGAACTGCGCGACAAGGTTGGCTTCCGCCCCAGTGAAGGCAGCTACAAGATTTACATTATCGACGAAGTCCATATGTTGAGCAATAGCGCCTTTAATGCGCTGCTCAAAACTTTGGAAGAGCCGCCGCCACACGCCCGTTTCATCCTGGCCACAACCGAGCCACACAAAATTCCCGCCACGGTGCTCAGTCGCTGTCAACGCTTCGACTTCCGGCGCATTCCTGTGCCAGAAATTGCCGCCCATCTGCGCCACATTATCGAAGCCGAAGGCTTTCAGGCCGAAGCAGAAGCGCTGAGTACGATTGCTCGCAACGCCCAAGGCTGTATGCGCGATGCCATCAGCCTGCTCGACCAAATGTTGAGCTATGGGGCAGAAACGGTTACCTTTGCTCAGGTACAACAGGCGCTGGGCGCCGTGAGTTCGCAGTCGGTCGCGGCGCTGGTAGATGCGATAGCCACCAAAAATGTTTCCGCCGGGCTGCTCTTGATCCAACAACTGGTGATTGAAGGGGCTAGCCTGACCGAATTTTGCCATCAGGTGGTAGAACATCTGCGCGGCGTAATGGTGATGCAGATGACGGGTGACAGTGGTCTCTTGATCGATCTGCCGGCGGATGTGGTGCAACAGATGCGTGTACAGGCCAAGCAGATGTCGAATGCGGCGACCTTTGCGGCAATCAAGCGCTTTAATGCGACGATCCAAGATTTGAAGGGTGGCTACCACCCGCAATTGCCGCTCGAAATGGCGCTGATCGAGGCAATCCAGAGCGAAGCCATTGCCACCCATGTTGTGGCCCAAGCTGTGATCGCGCCAGCGCCAATGGCCATCACACCCGCAACGTCGGTGGTCAAACCAGCAGCGCCAGAACCCCTATTAGGCACAACGCCAGCTCCGGTCAAACCAGCGGAGTCAGCGCCCGCCGAGCCACCGCCTTTGGACGCGGCGGCCATTCAAAAATTAAAGACGCGCTGGAAGGAATTTATTGCCATCGTGCGCAGCCAATGTGGCGTACAGGTGCAAGCGGCGCTGGTGGCCGTGCGTGATATCGCGGTGGGTGAGCAGACGGTGGCGCTGGCCTTTGGCACCAACGAATTCTCGCGCGATATGGTTGCGCGACCGGATACATTGCCCAAAGTGGCTGGCTTGCTTTCAACCTTTTTAGGCCGCACCGTTATGCTCGAATGTCAAGTAGGTGACCAGGCCCGGTTGGCCGATCGCATTGTCGTTGCCAACACTCAAGTGGGGGATGGTCCCGATCCTCTTGTCGAGTACGCGCTCTCCACTTTGGGGGCAAAAGTGGTATAATAGGGTGTAACGCATAGAATGTAATACCTGATGCGTCAATCATACGCTCGGTGATTCTAAGTCTACATTTCAAGCATAGGTTGGATCAGACAAGAATCCGCACTGAAGTGTCACAAGGTGTATCTATTTACAAAGGATAATAACTATGGCGAAACTCAAGAAGAATCGTGGCGCCGGACGACCAGCCGTAGGTCTGCCCGGTATGGGTGGTATGAGCAGCGGCGGCGGCATGGGCAACTTGATGGGTCAGATGCGCAAGTTGCAAGAAGAGATGGAGAAGACGCAGGCTACCCTCGCCGACGAAGAAGTGTCGATCAGTGTCGGCGGTGGTGCCGTCACTGTTGTCGCTACCGGTGCGCAAGAGATCCGATCGATCACGATCAAGCCCGAAGCCGTCAATCCGGAAGATGTCGAATTGTTACAAGATATGGTGTTGGCCGCGGTCAATGAAGCCTTGCAAAAAAGCAAAGAGCTTTCCGAAGAACGGATGGGTGCGCTCACCGGCGGCATGGGTTTGCCGCCAGGTTTGGGGCTTTGAGCAGACAACAATAAGTAACAAGTAATAAGTAATTAATAATTATTAATTACTTATTACTTATTACTTATTACTTATTACTTATTACTTGTTACTTGTTTGCAGTTCCTCACCTGAGCTTACAAATTTGTGTAGATGCTATTATGCGCGCTTACCCTTGACTGTTTAGCCTATTTTTTGAAAACTTTACTTATGCAACCTTTAGCCGAACCCGTTACTAAATTAATTGATGCCTTTGGTCAACTACCTGGCATTGGCCCCAAAACGGCCAGCCGGCTGACCTACTTCCTGCTGCGCGCCGACACATCGATCGCCTTGAACCTGGCGCGTGCCCTGGAGGAATTGAAAGCTAACACGCTCTTTTGCAGCACCTGCCACAACATCGCCGATCGCGATCCGTGCGCCGTCTGCGATGACCAGCAGCGCGACCAGGCCATTATCTGCGTGGTGGAAGAGCCGCTGGATGTGCAAGCAATTGAGCGGACCCGTGAATATCATGGCCTCTACCATGTGCTGCACGGTGCGATCTCGCCGATGGCGGGTGTGGGGCCCGATGATCTGAAGATTGCCGAGTTGTTGCGCCGCATGCAGGCCAACCAATCGACCACACCGGTGCGTGAACTGTTGCTGGCCACCAATCCAAACCTGGAAGGCGAAGCAACTGCCATGTACATTTCGCGCTTGATCAAGCCGCTGGGTGTGCGCGTTACAAGGCTGGCCCGCGGCCTGCCCGTAGGCGGGGATCTGGAGTATGCCGACGAAATAACCCTCGGCCGTGCCTTGACCGGGCGGAGTGAGATGTGACAGAATGAGTGTAGGGCGTAGCAAGTAGGCCAGCGAGTTGTCGTCTATTTTCTACGCCCGTTTTTTGTGATTAAGGTATACTGCCAGCAAGCTACCTGGCGCCGCGATTGGGAATTGATTCGTATGATTGCTGCAAAACCATCCAAACTGCACACCTTGAAAAAAGCTTGGACTGAGCAAATATTGGCGCCGCAAGTCAAACGTTTTGGCGAACGGCAGGCGCGCTTTACAACCAGCAGCGATGCGATTGAAGTTCAGCCGCTCTACACCCCAGATGATCGCGCGGCCAACAGTGATGATAGTTATGTAGAACAGCTTGGCTTCCCCGGCGAATACCCCTTTACGCGTGGTATGCAGCCCAACATGTATCGTGGCCGCTTCTGGACGATGCGCCAATATGCTGGTTTTGGCACCGCGGCGGCCAGCAACGAGCGTTATCGCTATCTGCTCGCCCAAGGCCAAACCGGGCTTTCGGTTGCCTTTGATCTGCCCACCCAGATCGGTTACGATGCGGATCATCCATTTGCGGAGGGTGAGGTGGGTAAGGTGGGCGTCTCGATCAGCAGTTTGCGCGACATGCAAACGCTGCTCGCTAACATTCCGCTGGACAAGGTAAGCATTAGCATGACGATCAACGCGCCGGCGGCCATTTTGCTGGCGATGGTGATTGCGGTGGGCAAACAACAGGGTGTGCCGCCCAGCCAATTGCGCGGCACGGTCCAAAATGATATTCTCAAAGAATATATTGCGCGCGGCACCTATATTTTCCCGCCTGCCCCTTCTATGCGTCTGATCACCGACATTTTTCGCTATTGCGCGACGGAAGCTCCCAAGTGGAATACGATTTCAATCAGCGGCTACCACATCCGCGAGGCGGGCAGCACGGCGGTACAAGAGGTGGCCTTTACGTTGGCTGATGGCATTGAATATGTACAGCAGGCCGTCAAGGTCGGTCTCAGCGTGGATGGCTTCGCCCGCCAACTGAGCTTCTTTTTTAATGCCCACAATAATTTTTTGGAAGAGGTGGCCAAATTTCGGGCCGCACGCCGCTTGTGGGCCAAGATTATGCGCGAACGCTTCGGTGCGCAAGACCCGGAAAGTTGGCGACTCCGCTTCCACACACAGACGGGCGGCAGCACGTTGACCGCGCAACAGCCGGACAACAACATTGTCCGCGTTACGTTGCAAGCCCTAGCAGCCGTATTGGGCGGCACACAAAGTTTACACACCAACGGCAAAGATGAGGCATTGGCGCTGCCGACCGAGAAATCGGTGGAGATCGCCCTCCGCACGCAGCAAATCGTGGCCTACGAAAGTGGGGTCGCCGATACGGTTGATCCGCTGGGGGGAGCCTACGCGATTGAATGGCTCACCGATGAAATTGAGCGCCAGGCTGAACAGTACATCGCCCGCATCGACGAGCTAGGTGGCGCGCTGCAAGCGGTAGAAGAGGGCTTTATCCAGCGTGAGATTCAAGAGGCGGCCTATAAGGCGCAACGAGCGATCGAGAAAGGTGAACAAATCGTCGTCGGCGTCAATCGTTTCCAGACCGAAGAAGCGCTGCTCGCCGATCTGCTGCGCGTCGATGAGACTGTGCGCGTCGATCAAACGGCCGCGCTGCAG
>Ga0105046_10009906_pt1 | contig 14864 bp, 13 predicted proteins | sample MAT03_FD_78385 | JGI IMG/M metagenome (GOLD analysis project Ga0105046, IMG submission 78385) | Freshwater microbial communities from Lake Fryxell liftoff mats and glacier meltwater in Antarctica - MAT-03 (megahit assembly) | ecosystem: Environmental > Aquatic > Freshwater > Ice > Liftoff... | reverse complement strand
GCTCGTCCACGCGGCGAGCTGGACACCTCAGATGATGGCGCAGTTCCCGACTCTCCATGACCGACTGCGCGCTTGTGGTTATGGCCTGCCCGACGAGGCGCTCGCACTGGAGAGCGCCAAAAACCGGGCGACGATCATCGTCGAGGACGTGATTCCGAATCTGGTTGCCGTGGAGGAGCCCAAGAAGATGCCGCCCAAACGAAGGGGCTCCAAGCCGACGAGCACGGAGCAGCGTAGGTACGCGAAGTTCTTCCGCCTACCGGTGCCCCAGGTGCGTGGGGTCGACGACCCGAACGTGGAGCTGCGGGTCACGCTGTCCTACCTCGCGGAGCCCAAGCGCTTTCGCACCCAGGTCTATCGCGGCATGGATCTTTCGTGGGACATGCAAGGTCCACAGGAGAGTGAGCCGTACTTCCTCGAGCGCATCAACAAGAGCGACCGACCGCTCGGAGCCGACGGACGGCACCTCAATGCCGGCCCGGGCACCAGATCGTTCTCGTGGGACGTCGGCGTGCAGGCGCGTGGGCGCGGCACTGTTCAGAGCGATCGTTGGCGGGGACCGCTCTCGAATCTTGCCGGGGACAAGCTCATTGCCGTGATGCCGGTCTACGGATGGTGGAATCAGCGCAAAGCGCTGAAGTACCTGGAGCAGCGGTTCGCGCTCGTGGCGTCCGTCTCCGCACCGGGAATCTACTCGGCCATTCAGCCGCTCGTGGAGGCGTCGGTCGAGGTGTAAAGTGCATCGCCGGTGGTGCCCGGTCGGCGCTCCCAGGTGACGGGCTCGTCACGCAACCAGGTGGTCTCTCGCCGCGCGTCTTCGTCAGGCGACACCGCACGGTGCGGTAAAGTCCGGCGCAGCACTCGCCGAAGGCTCACGGCGCGTTCGTGGCTTCGAGCCGGTGCTTCAAGAGCCACGCGAGCGCGTCGAGCGGCGGAGGGGTCTCATCGAGCGCGAAGTACGACGTATCGACGCGCTGGCCAGGCCGCGTGCTGATGCCCATGACGGTCGTGGACGGAGAAAACCGGTCATGGGCGGCGCCCGGCTCACGCGTGAGTTGTTCGAGCCAGCCAAGGGCGCGCGCGTCCTCTTCGGGCGTGAGCTTCGCGAAGAACAGCACGACGGGGCCTTTCGGCGACTGCGCCCACGTCGCCACCGAGCCACCCGCGAACAGAACGACGACGTAGAACGGGTCGTGCGATAGCTGGCCGTCATGGATGGTGATGAGACACTGCACCTTCCCACCGGGGACGGGCTTCGCCGAGGCCTCGAAGATCGTCCGGTGGAGGTCGGCGACGCGCGCGGGGATGGGGCGTGGGGTGTCGGCGACTGACGCGGTGGGCTCGGCGGCAGGTGGCGAGGGCAATGCACCGCTCGGCTCGGCTGAGGGGCGCAAGACGATCAAAGTGGATGCCGCCGGCGCGCTACACGCGGCGACGACGCCCAGCGCGGCATAGCTGACGAGCTGCGTCGAAATGCGTCTCAACCAGTGAAAGGTGCCCAATGCGGCAGCGCGCGTCTACCCGGCGAGGAGATGCTGGCGCGCTGGAGCCGCGCGACGCGCTCGTTCGCGTACGTTCGATCATCGCAGCCGCAAACTGCGGCATTGCGCTGGCTGCAGGAGAGCGGCTTCTTCTTGCAAGTGCCACCGACTGCGCGAGCGGATCGGGTCGCGGCCCTCGCGGCCCTCAATCGGGCCTGCTACGCACGGCACATGTCGACCTCGTCCCCTGAAGGGCCCTGCCACGGCGGGTGCGATTGCGGCGCCGTGCGCTTCGAGCTCGATGTTGCACCCACCGTCGTCAACGAATGCGACTGTTCGTTCTGCCGCAAGCTCGGCATGCTCTGGGCCTATTTTCCGCCGACGAGCTTTCGCCTCGTCGCGGGTACAGACGCGAGCGCGAGCTACACCAGGGGCGACAAGGTGATCGCGTTTCGCTTCTGCCCGCGGTGCGGGTGCATGGTGAGCTGGGAGGCGCTCCCCGACCGAGACATCTTCGCCGACGGCAGCCCCCCGAAGGTCGGTGTGAACGCCCGCCTGATCGAGGGACTCGACGCGCGCAAGCTGCCGCGCATGGCCTGAGCGCCGGCTCGCCACTGACCTCGATCGGATCCCGGCCACTTGCCGAGCCTTCCTGCTGATAGGACCTCGACATGAGACCCTTCGCGATCCCCGAGCGCGTCCTCGTTCGCAGCGTCTCCGACGCGTACGCGAATTGCCTGCGCAGCGACACGACGCGAGCCATCGACGTCGTCGCCGCGCGCCTGCAGCACGAAGGCTACGTCGCAGCGCTTCGCGATCTCGGGATCGCGGTGCAGCTCGTGCCATCGGCTCCCTCGCTACCCGACGCGTGCTTCATCGAGGACACCGCGGTGGTGCTCGCAGAGGTCGCGATCGTCACGCGCCCAGGCGCCGAAAGCCGACGTGAAGAGGTCCTCGCGGTGGGCGAGGCGCTCGCGCCGCACCGCTCGGTGCACGTCATGGAAGGTCCGGCCACGCTCGATGGCGGCGACGTCCTGCGCGCGGGAGACCACGTCTTCGTCGGTCTCTCGACGCGAACGAATGCCGAAGGAGCTGCAATGCTCGGCCGCATCGCCGGGGCCGAAGGCCTTGCGCTCGTGACGCTCGAGGTCCGTGGCGGCCTCCACCTGAAGTCCGCGTGCACGCTCGCCAATGCGACGACGGTCGTCTTCGATCCAGCGGTGATCGGCGTCGACGAGGTGCGCTCCTTCGAGCGCGCGGGCCTCACCTGCATCGAGGCCGAGGAGCCGGCCGGCGCAAACGTGCTGGCGCTCGGGGGCACCGTGCTCGTGTCGGCCGCCGCGCCGCGAACGGCGGCGCTGCTTTCGGCGAAGTGCGGAGCCGTGCGCATCCTCGACGTCGGGGAGATGCACAAAGGTGACGGCGCGATGACCTGTCTATCGCTCCGCGTGGCTGCGCGTGGCTGCTGGAGCACGTGAGCGTGACGGGGCTGGTGCGGCGCCACTGCGACGTACGAGGGCACGGCATCGTTTGCTTCACGGTGGCCATCGCTCGAAGTTCGCTTTTCTCGCTGCCTGACTGTCAACGGACCCCGGGGGAGCTTCACCCTGCAGAGCTGTCTGGGACCGTCCTGGCTCACCTGGGTGAGCTGACCGGCGATTTCGATGATTGCAGTCACCAGGCGACGTCGAAGGTGCGGACTTTCGGACGGACGAGCGCACACGTGATGGTGGGCTTCACACCGTAGTTCATGAGGATCCCCTCGATCTGACCGACCTGGTAGCCCCAAGCGCCAGCGAGGCCGAAGAGGGTCAGCACGACCCGCCGCGGTCCTTCGGCGCGCGCCTCGAAGCGCGCGCCCTTCACTGTCGCGCGCCAGGCCCCGGGCACGGCGAGCAGCGCCTCGGCGGGGCCTTGCACGACGGCGACGGTGATCCGGCCGAGGGTCGAGTCCTTGAAGATGCGCATGTCCTCGCGGGCGCAGCGACGAAGCGCATCGCCCGGATCGGCGCTCGGGCATTTGATTTGAGCTGCAATGAACGCGAGGCGCGCCTGATCCACCATCGGGTAGTCGGAGAAAGGCAGGTAGCGGCCCCACTTCGGCGGAGCCAGCAGATCCTTCGAAGCGCTCGCCCACTTGTCGCCGAGGTCCAGGGCGATGCGCGAGAGGAACATCCCCTTCACCGCGTAGCTCGCCGGGATGTGCGACAGGAGCCACTGGAGCTCGAAGTCCTCGGCGAAAGGAACATCGAGCGAGGTCGGCGGCGGAGGCTCGAGCGAGTCGCCCAGCGGCGCCATCCGGGTCACGGGCGGGCCGTTCGAGGATCGCCCACCCGCGACGTCACTCGGCGAGGCTGAGCGCTGCGTCGAGCACATCGATGAAGGCGGTCGACGCCAGGGGGCGGCGACCCATGATGGTCGGCTGCGTGGGAGGAGGCGCCGAAGTCAGCGCCTCGGCCTCGAGCAGCGCCATCGCTTCGCTCGCCACCGCCTCGCTCTGATCGGAGGAAGGTGTCGCGCCGTCGAGATCGAGGTCGCGCGCGTGCGCGCTGGTCGGTTGACGCTGGCTTTCGATCTCGCCGGACTGCGGAGACTCCTCATCGAACTCTTGGCTGTCGGGCGGACCGTCGAGCTCACCCCCTTCGCGATCGAGATCCCTCGGTTGCTTCGAGGAGACGGGCTCGTCGGAGTCGAGATCGGGCGATGACGGCGCGTTGCCGCGCGCCGACGCGGAAGCGTCGAGCGCCCCGGAGAGGCCTTCGGACAGGCCTTCGTGAAGCGCCGGGACGCGCGTGCCCTCAGCGCGAAGCACCGCACGCTCGAAGGCCGCCGGGATCGGGTTCTGCGCGGTCCGGGCCAGCGGATCGAGCTTGCGCGGGGGAAGGACCAGCGGGGGATCGTGCTCCGTGATCGCGCGCGACTCGATGGTCGGCGATGCACGCATCGGTATCGCACGGGTGGCCGACGCGGGCGCTGCCGGCGGAACCGGCGCTGGCGGCGGCGCGGGCGGCTGGCGCGGCGGTGGAGCGGGCGGCAGGCGCGGCGGCGTAACGGGCGGCAGGCGCGGCGGTGGAACGTCGGACTCGAGCACCATCGACTCGATCTCGTCGGGTGCGCCGGTCGCGGTGGGCTCATCGAAGGGGTCGAAGAGATCGAGCTCCAGCTCGGCGCTGTCGCCCATCTCGATCGAGGGTGCTTCGTCGCCTTGCTCGGATCGCGGCGTCGCAGGAGGTGCGTCCTCCAGGTCGGCTTGGGCTGTCGCTTCGACGCGAACCCGCTCAAGCTCCGCTTCTTCGGCCTGCAGCAGCGCGGCCTCGAGCGTCTGGGGCGTCGAGCCGGGGAGCGCGGTCGGCGGAGGCTCGGTCTCGAACGGGACATCGTGCGGAACGAAGCGATGACGTGCGGCCTCCACCGGTGTGGCCCGAGGAGGCGTCGCGGCGGGCGCAGCTACCGGTGCCGCGACAGGCGTCGGTGCAGCAGCGACAGGCGTCGGTGCAGCAGCGGCGGTGATGGCGGCCAGCTCGGCGGCGGCGACGGCGCGCGCGGCAACGACGGCGCGCGCGGCGGCGACGGCGCGCGCGGCAACGACGCTCTTGGGGACGAACTCCTCCTCGTCACCCGATCGCGAGGGGAGCCTCGTGCCAGCGTTCGAGCGCAAGCGACCGAGGAGCCCCACGAGGGCTCCTTTGCGTTCCTCGGGGGTCAACGAAGGCTCCGCGAGGAGGTCGGCTTGGGCTCGCCGTCATGAAGACGTCGGATGACCTCATGGTGATCGGCGCCCGACTGGACGAGCGCCTGCGCCAGCCCGACTGCGCGCGGCCCGCCGACCAGGACACGGATGCGGCCCACGGTCCGATCGATGACGATCGCGTGCGCCGTCCGACCCGTCCACGCTTCGAGAGCGCCCTCGACGATTCCGGAGAGCAGCGCCTCGGTCTCGTCCCCGATCGATAGCGGACCGCCGTCGATCCGCAGGACCAGCGCGCGTCCCCAACGCTCCGCCACCAGCAAGCCGAGGCCGAGCCACCCGATCTCGGCGCCCAGCGCGTCGATCGCCACGGCGAAGGCCGCGCCCTCATCGGGTTTCTGACGCGCAGCGAGCCGGCGACCGGCAGCCTCACCGATCGAGCGACCCAGATCGCGCGCCGCACGCTCCCCGCCTGCCTTGCAGATCGCGACGAGCGCGTCCGCGGGAACAAGGAGCTGTGCATCGGCCCCGAAGCTCACCCAGCCTCGATCGAGCTCGAAGATGGGTGCTGCTCCTGGGTTCGTTCCTTGCGCCCCGATGCCCAAACGATGGCCTCCGAAGCGCGAAGCGTCGCCGCCCGCCGGCGCGTTTGCAACGAGCATCCTCCGCCCCCTGCCCGCCGAGACGTCCCTCGACGTTCGGGGCGATCGGTGCTCAATGGTGGCTCCGTGAGGCTTCAACCCTTCCGTCGTCGGCACGCGCGAAGGGCGTGGGCGGCGCTGGCGGCTTCCTCTGCGCTCGCCGTGAGCGCCGTGACGACGTCGACCACGGTCAGCGCCGACCCGCTTGCCGCCGCATCGGCAGCGGCGTCGGCCGCTTCCCCAGCTTCGGCTTCGGCGCCCGAGGCTCCGGCGTCACGCCCGCACCACGCGCTCCCGAACATGATCGACGCGCGCGGGCCCACTCGCTTGTTCGAAGAGCGCCCCGCCGCCGCGCACTTCTCCGCCTGCTCGACCCGTCGCCCGGTGTGCGTGCATGGCGGGGCAGCGGTCACACCGGCGTCGGCCAACCGGACGCTGGTCGCGGCGGAGCGAGCGCTCGATGGGCTCGCCGCGCTCGGTTTGCCCTGGCCACGCGGCGACTTCGCTCGCGGCGGGGGGCCCCAGCTCGATGTCTACCTCGATGCCTCGGAAAGCGTCGCCCACGCGGTGCCGGAGCTGTCCACGATCGATCCCGACTGGGATCTCGCGGCGGCCTTCATCGTTGCGCCACCACCGACGACCCGCAGCTGCTTCGAGGACGCGACGATCGCGCGCGCCGTGGTGCGCGCAGCGATGCTCGGGCTCGATGCGGGGGCCGAGCCCCAGCTCGCCGAAGGCGCGGCGCGCCACATCGGCGGGCTCGTGGCGCCCTGCAGCATCGTCGAGCTCGAGTCGGTGGACGTTTTTCAGCGAACGCCGGAGTCGGGCTTCGAACGAACGCCCGGGGCCGAGGCGAGCGATGCCAGCGCGGGCGCGGCGCTGTTCTTCGCGTTCCTGGAAGATCGCTACGGCTCGGGCCGACCCGGCGAGCTGACAATGTCGCTGTTCGCTGCTGCCCCGCAGCGCACGCCGCCGGGCGCGATCGTCTTTCAGAACGAGCCCGACGTGATCGACGTCCTGGTGGACAACGCCAAGGCCAAGGGCTCGCCTCCCTTCGGGGAGATGCTGCTCGATTTCTCGGTCGCCCGCGCCTTCGTCGGCACGCGCAGCGACGAGATGCATCTGCTCGACGTCGCGCGCTTCGGTGACCTGGGCCGCGTGCGCTTCGACTGGAGCATCGACTACGCGTCGCTGCCCCGGACGCTCGCTCCGGCGTTTCCGATCCAGCCCACCGGCGCCACGTACGTGTGGGTCGATCTCGCCAAGGCGCCGGGTGGCGTCCCGCTCACCTTGGTCACCCGCTGGGAGCCGCCCACCGAGCTCCGCTGGGCGGTCGTGAAGATCGCCCCCGATGGATCGGAGCAAGGGAGGCTCGAGCCTCCCACTCAGCTCGGTCAGACCGAGTCGCAGCAGAGCCTGGTCGATCTTCACGGCCTCGCCGGGCTGATCATCGTCGGCGTGAACGTCGGCAGCTCGAGCGCGATCGATCCTTGGGATCCCGACGATGGGCCGTTCTCCGGTCAGGGGACGACGATGACGCTCTATCCGCAGTGAGCCGGGGCGGACGAGGCGAGGTACCCTCGCGAGGGTGATCGAGCCCACGCTCCCGCGCGCCCGCCCGGAGCTGATTCGCGGTGGAACGGTGGAGACGGCGCACGGGCGACGGGTCCTCGTCGCCGTCGATCCGATCACGATCGGACGCGACGCATCGGCCGATGTGCAGCTGCATGATCCGTCGGTGAGCGCTCTGCATTGCGAGCTGCGCGCAACGAAGCGCGGCGTGGTGCTGCGCGATCTGGGCAGCACCAACGGCACGCGCGTGGGCGCCGTGTCGATCGTGGAATGCGTCCTCGCCAGCGCCTGCAGCATTGAGGTGGGCGGCAGCACGGTGCGCTTCACGCCGGCCGAGCGCGTCAGCCTCGCGCCGAACGAGGAGACGGCGAGCGCGCTCGGCGGTCTGCGCGGATCTTCGAGCGAGATGCGCCGCGTGTACGCGATGCTGCGGCGGGTCGCGGCGACCGATCTGTCGGTGCTGGTGACTGGCGAGACCGGCACCGGCAAGGAGCTGGTGGCTCGCGCCCTGCACGATCTCGGGGCTCGGAAGGATCGCCCCTTCGTCGTGATCGACTGCAGCGCGCTGCCCGAGACGCTGGCGGAGTCGATCCTCTTCGGCCACGAAAAGGGCGCGTTCACCGGCGCCACCGCGCGGGTGAACGGCGCATTCCACGCGGCCGACCGCGGCACCGTCTTCCTCGACGAGCTGGGCGAGCTGGCCGAGCACCTGCAACCTCGTCTGCTGCGCGTGATGGCCGAGCGCGCGGTGCAGCGCGTCGGGCAGAACCGCTACGAGCAGGTCGACGTGCGGGTGATCGCCGCGACCCGCCGAGATCTGCGGCGCGAGATCAACGCCGGCCGCTTCCGCGAGGATCTGTACTTCCGTATCGCGCAGACCCGCATCGAGCTGCCGCCGCTGCGCACGCGGACCGACGACATCCCCGAAATCGTGGCGGAGGCGTGCGCGCGCCTCGGGCAGTCGGCGGCGGCGTCCCGCGTCGCCGCATACATCCACGGAAGGCTGGGCCACTACGACTGGCCGGGCAACGTGCGCGAGCTGGTGAACGTCGCGAGCGTCCTTGCGTCGCTCGGCGACGTGGGTGCAGGCGACCTGCTCCCGCTGCAATCGGAGCTGCCCGAGCGCTCGAAGGGCGGGCGAACCACGCTGCACGGCACCAGCGGGTCCGCACCCGCGATCGCCTCCGCTTCCTTTGCATCCGCCGGCGCGGACGCCGATACGCCGGTCGCGTTCGCCCTCGCCAAACGACAGTTCGAGGAGGCTTACTTCCGCGACATGCTCGCCTCGGCCGAAGGGAACATCTCGGAGGTGGCGCGACGGGTCGGCCTTGCGCGCCATCAGGTCCGCGCGCACCTCAAGAAGCTCGGCCTGGCTTGACCCGCCCTCGCTCCCGCCTCCGCTCCGGCGCCCGGTGCGCATGGTACCGGTCGGTGCCATGGCTCGAACCGGTACCGTGCGGGTCGAACCGAGGGCCTGGCCGGAGCCTGCTGAGGCGCGTTCGCTCGATCGCCTCTGCCGCCGAAAACCCCTGAGCTTCTTCGCGAATGGGACGCTGCCGCACCGTGCCTTGCGCGGCGCGGTCCTTGCAATCGAGCCTTGTCGCGAGATGGTCGTCTACCTTGGGGCCAGCCTCGCCATGAGCAACGAATCAAGCGATCACGCGGGCCGCGGCGCACCGAGCCGCATCGTCGTCACCTCGCCATCGGGACTTCCCGTCACCGCATGGAGCTGGCGCGGGCGCGACGGCGAGCCATCGCACGGCGTCGCCGTGGCGCGCATGACGCTGCGTGCGAGCGGCGACGACTGGGTGCGCGCCGACATGCACGAGCCGCTGCCACCCGACAGCGCCGAGCTCGCCCGTACCGCCGTCGCATTGGGGACTGTGCAGGATCGGCTCATCCTCGGCGACGCGGACGAGGGCTCGCTGCCCGGTCCGATCCGCCACGATGCGCAGGTGATCATCGGCGCCGCGGGCAGCTCGCAGGCGACCCGGCTCCGCGGCGGTCTGCCGACGCTGCTCGGCACCAGCACCAGCGGGACGCAGCGGATCCCGTTCGAGATCATCGCGCTGCGCTGGAGTCTGCGTCGTAGGCAGCTGGTGCTCGATCTATGCGCCTCGCTTCAATGGTCCGGTCCTGCCGCGCCGCGCCTCCTTCTCGTGATCGACGACGACACCCAGCTCGACGGCGACGAGGAGAGCACGCTCACCACACCCGGTCGCCATGCAGGACAAAGCGCTGCGCTGCCGTTCCAGGGTTCCAGCGGAAACGCGGGATCGAGCGGAGCGGCCCCGCATTCGGAAGGCGCGAGCGCGCAGCGTCGTGCGGCCACCGGGCTGCCCTTCCAGGAGGATGACGGAGCGCCGATCCCGGTCGGATCCGCGCCGGTCGCCACGGCCTATCCCGGACAGACCCGGACGATGTTCATGGCGGCGCACGGCCCCGGCGCCCGCGCTGCCGTCCCCGCCTCGCCGGAGCCACGTCAGCCCGCGCCGCTGCAGCCGCCGCAACGCATCGCTGCGCCCGTCGCCTTCGTCGCGGCTGCTCTACCTCCGATGCCCCCCACGCCGGTGGCCATCGCCACGCCAGCGCCGGTGGCTCCGCCCTTCCGTATCTCCGCGCCGCCATTGCGACCCTTCGGCGCCGCCGACGCCTCCGACCGGGCTTCGACGCCGAAAGACGGCTCAGGATCGACGACCGCCGCCGCCAGCCGCGCCGCTTCGCAACGACCTGCAGCAATCGATCTCCTGTGGTTCGACCCGGATGCGGGGGAGCGCTTCCGCTCTGTCGTCGCGTGGCGACGGCTCCTGCGCGAGGCCGAGAGCGATCCCGCGCGCGCCGCCCTCGCGGACGCCGAGTCGACCGCGAATGCCGAGGCGCGAAGGGCGGCGGTCGAGATCATGCTCGCGGCCTCGCCCGACTCACTCGCGTCCTTTCGCGACAAGCTCACCTCAGCCCTGGCCCCACGCGGCGCCTTTCGCGCGCCGCTGGCGATGGCCACCGCACGTCTGGTTGTCGCCTTCGACGAGCGCGCAACGCTCGCCGCCTATTGCGCCGCCAGCCGCGCCCAGGCCCTCGCCGACGCCACGTTCTCCGAGACGTGGAAGCCTTGCTCCGAGCTTGTCGCCGAGGACGATCCGCTGATCCCGATCGAGGACCTGCTGGCCGCCGCCGCGTCGCTGCGCACCGCATTCGCCGCGCGACCTCGACCTCTATCCGGCATGGAGCTCGATGGCCGGGTCGAGCAGGCGCTGGTCGCGCGTCGTCGCTACAAGACGGTCGAGCTGATGGGTACGCCCTGGATGCGCGCCGCGCTCGTCGCCGGCGATCCCGCCGAAGGCGGCGATCGGATTATCACGTACCTACCCGCGCCGTGCGCCCAGCAATGGCCCCTGGCGTCGGCGCTTGCCGTCCGGGCCATCGTGGAGCTGACCCCGCCCCAGGAGCTCGTCCTCGACGAGCCGGTGGCCGCGAGGATCCTCGCGCTCGCGCGCTGCGCACCTGCTCCGACCGAAAAGGACGTCTGACGATGCCCCCGGCTGCACGAATCACCGACCCTCACGTCTGCCCGGGCCATCCGCGGGGTTTGGTGCAGACCGGCGCGACCCACGTGCTCATCGGACATCAGCCCGCCGCGCGCGTCGGCGACAGCGTCGCGTGCGCTGGCCCCGACACCATCGCGCAAGGCGCGTCCAACGTCCTGGTGGGCTTTGCCCCAGCAGCGCGGCTGGGCGATCCGACCACCGCGGGCGGCGTCCTCGCAGCTGGCTGCCCCACCGTGCTCATCGGGACCACGCCGCAAGCCGTCGCGCTGCGCACGACCGCGCCCTTCTGCGCCGAATGTGAGGCGGCGCGCGCGGCGCGCATGCGTGCCGCAGGGCAGGGACCGTGACCGCCGCACGCGCCGCATTGCGAACTCTGTGGGGTCCCGGTCCGGCGGCTGGCGTGCGCATCCGGCGCATCTTGCCGCCCGGGACCCGGCTCACCGTCGGCCGCGACGACGATTGTGATCTGGCCTTGCCGCTGGACAGCGAGCTGTCTAGTCATCATTTTTCGATCGAATGGGACGGCGTGCGCGGCCGCGGCCGCGACGAGCGGTCGCGACGCGGCACCCAGGTCGGCGGCGCGCCGATGATCGTTCGGGGCGGAGACGGAGACGGAGACGGAGACGGACAAACGGCTTTGCGGCACGGCACCTGGATCCGCGCCGGCGCAACCGACTTCGTCTTCGAGATCGAGATGCCGGCGCCCATTGTTCGCGCCGAACGCCGTGCGGCGCGCGAAGCGCTGGAGCCCGCCGCGGTGGCCGGAACGTTATGGGGGATCGTCGACGCCTCGCGCAGCGATCGCGTGCTTTCGTTGCTGCGCTCCGCGATGGACGTCGGCCGCAGTCTCTACGAGGGCACTCAGGGCGACGCGCTCGCCGAGGTCGCGCCCTACCTGGTGCGCTTCGAACCGGGCTCGCGCCTGCTCGATGCGCTGATCGACGAGGGGCTGTCCTCGGGCTTTGCGATCTACCTGGAGAGCGAAGAAGACGAGCGCGCCCTGCGCCGGCACTTCCGACGCTTTCTCGTGGTGGAAGCGGAAGGTGTCGGGCCGCGTACGTATTTCCGCTTTTACGATCCGGCGGTCTTCGCGGCATTCTGGGACATGGCCACGCTCCACCAGCGAGCCGAGCTGTCCCGCAATATCGACGCATTCTGGGTGCCATCCGGCGAGCACGATCTCCACCGGATGGAGCCGCTCGCGCCGATCGTGCCCCCAGAATCGGCTTCGTCCGATGAGTGATGATTGATGCGACAGGCGGAGGAATCGATGTGGATGGTCGAGTTTCAGGTCGGTTATCAAGCCGGCCTCGCGGTGCATCGGTTCGACGTCGTCGAGGGCGTCTCGAGGCTGTTCGAGGCCGACGTCACGGTTCATACACGCGACGCCGCGCTCGATCTGCGTCCCTTCGTGGGCAGTCCGGCGCAGCTCGCCATCACCCTCGCCCAGCCCGCCCAGCGGCGGGTATGGAGCGGCATCGCGGTGCGCGCCGAGCAATCGCGAGCCATCACCGGCGGCGATGGCGACGAGTTGTCGGAGTACGCCTTCCGACTGGTGCCGCGGCTGTGGCTAGCCACCCAGCGGGTGAACCATCGCGTCTTTCAGCACCGCACCATTCCCGAGATCGTGCAGGAGGTGCTTTCACCCTACGCCACCCTGGAATGGAAGGTGGATAGCGCAGCCCACCCCAAGCTTGAGATCCGCGTGCAGTATGGCGAATCCGACCACGCATTCGCCTCGCGCCTGCTGGAAGAGACGGGCGTCTCTTATGCGATCCTGGAGGAGGAAGGCGGCCAGCGCCTGGTCCTCGCGGACGCGCCCTCGACCACCCCGATGCGCCAGCACGCCGCGCTGCCCTTCGACATGACGCCGTCGGTGCAATCGCCGCAACCGCGCGTCCGCGAGGTGCGCACCGTCGCTAGCCATCAGCCGCGCAGTCGCGTCGTCACCGATTACGACTTCCGCAACCCGGCGCTCGCCGCGCGCGGCAACGCGTCCGCCGAGCGCGCGGCGACCGGCGAGCAGGAGGTGCACGAGTACCGGCCGGGCGGCGCCCTGGTCGAGCGGGATCCGAGCGGCGCTTCGCCCACGCCGAGCGCCGACGACAAGGGCTACGCGCGAGTCGACACCGCCTTTGCCGACGATCGCGCGGGGCGCGCGCTGCAGGCCGATCGCGCAGGGTCCCTCGAGATCTCCTTCGAGTCGAACCAGATCGAGCTCGCCGCCGGCTCGGTCTTGTCGATCGAGCAGCACCCTCACCCGCTGCTCGCGGACCCGATCGTGGTGGTGCGGACCGAGGTCCACGCCATCGTCCCCGACACCATGCGCGTCACGCACGTCGCGGTGACCGCCACCGCGCCGTACCGCACGCCGGTCACCACGCAACGTCCGCGCGTCACCGGCATGCAGAGTGCCAAGGTGACGGGGCCGGTCGGCGAAGAGATCCACGTCGACGAGCATGGCCGCGTGCGCGTCCTGTTTCCATGGGACCGCGAAGGGTCGGACGACGATCGCAGCTCCTGCTGGATCCGCGTCGCCGAGGGCTGGGCCGGCGCCGGCTTCGGGATGATAAGCTTGCCGCGCATCGGTCAGGAGGTGCTGATCGCCTTCTTGAATGGGGATCCCGATCAGCCGGTCGTGGTCGGTCGCATGTACAACCAGACCCACCCCGTTCCTTACAAATTGCCAGACAACAAGACCCAGAGCGGGTGGAAGACGTGCTCGTCGCCCGAGAGCGGCGGCTACAACGAGCTGAAGCTCGAGGACAAGAGCGGCCGCGAGCTGGTCTACGCGCGGGCCCAGCGCGACCGCCACGAGCTGGTGCGGCGCGATCAGCGCACCCGCATCGAGCGCAAGCACCACCTGACGACGGTGAGCGACGAGCATCACCTGGTGAAGGAGACGCGCCGTGAGCTGATCCAAAAGGAGAGCCATCTCCACGTGGTCGGCGACCGTCGGGAGAAGTTCGATGCGAAGCACGCGAGCTCGGTGGGTAGCGATTGGGAGGTCAAGGTCGGATCGAAATGGGCGGTCGACGCGGGCAGCGAGATTCACCTGCTCTCCGGATCGCGCCTGATCATCGAGGCGGGCGCGCGCCTCACCTTGAAGGGCCCCGGTGGCTTCATCGACATCCACGCTGGCGGGGTCGACGTGGTCGGCGACATGGTCCGCATCAACAGCGGCGGCAGCGCAGGCTCGGGGAGCGGAGCCTCGCCGGTCGCGCCGGACGACGCCGAAGAGGCGCAGCCCATGGACGTCTCGGTCGATTGAAACCAGGGCGAGGCCAGCGATGTTCTTGATTCACGCAGACCAGGTGGAAGCGTTCGCCGCGCAGGTGCGAGGCGCCTTCGTGGCGCGGGCGGCCACGCTCGTGGGACATCGATTGCGTCGCGAGGTCTCGACCCTGGAAGTGCAGGCATCGATGGAGCGCGCGTTCCGGCGCCTCATCGAGACCGAGCCCGAGGTCCTGCAGCACGTCGCGATCGAATGCGCGATTGGCGGAGACCTCGAGACGCTCTGGCCGTGGGCGGGCGAGGTCCTGTCGAGCGTGCACCTCTCGCCACTCGGCAAGCTGAAGGTGATCTTGCGTAGGTCCGTCGCCCGCGGCATCGACCCGAGCGCCTTCGATCTTGCGCTGGTCGTGGCGAGGGCCTCGTGAGCGGCTCTGGCGGCCAGCCGCAAGCGCGCCCCACCGCGGCGATGACTGCGGTGGCGACTGCGCCAGCCCAGCCCCCCGGGACGAACCTCCGCACCGGGTGCGCGACTTGCTCGGGGACCCAACCCTGCGATTGCGCGAAGCTGGTCGTGAGCTCCAAGAAGGACGACACCCCACCGCGCGAGCTTTCCACCACGACGAAGCTCCGGGGGACGCGTGTCGCGCCCCTGCTCCTGGCCGCGCACCCACGCGCCAGCGATTTCAAGGAGTTCGATTTGATC
>Ga0105046_10009905_pt1 | contig 14864 bp, 13 predicted proteins | sample MAT03_FD_78385 | JGI IMG/M metagenome (GOLD analysis project Ga0105046, IMG submission 78385) | Freshwater microbial communities from Lake Fryxell liftoff mats and glacier meltwater in Antarctica - MAT-03 (megahit assembly) | ecosystem: Environmental > Aquatic > Freshwater > Ice > Liftoff... | reverse complement strand
CGAGGGCGGCGGACTTGTTGTGGCGGGTGACCAGATGCGCGGTCTGGCGGATCTGCGGCCCCGCTGCGGCCTCGTTTTCGTCACGCTTGATCCTGACCCGGACCGGGTTATTCATGTGACGCTTGGCGATCGATTCGATCCGGGAAGGCATCGTCGCCGAGAACAGCATTGTCTGGCGTGATTCAGGCACGCCTTCGAGGATCGCTTCGAGCTCGTCTGCGAAGCCCATGTCGAGCATCTCGTCGGCTTCGTCGAGAACCAGAACCTGCACTTTGCCGGTCTTCAGCGAGCCGCGCTTGATGTGGTCGATCGCCCTTCCCGGAGTGGCGACCACGATGTCGACGCCGCGCTTGAGCGGGCCGAGCTGGCGGCCGATCGGCTGTCCGCCGAAGACGGCGAGAACCGAGGCGCCCGAGCCCCGGGCGTACTGCTGAGTGGCCTTCTGAACCTGAACCGCCAGCTCTCTGGTCGGAACCAGGATCAGGGCGGACGGTGATCCACTTTCCGGCTGACCGTTGAGTCCGGCCAGAACTGGCAGCGCAAACGCAGCGGTCTTGCCGGTGCCCGTCGCGGCCTGTCCGAGCAGGTCACGGCCGGCCAGCAGCGGTGGGATCGCTTCAGCCTGGATCGGGGTCGGCTTTTTGTAGCCGAGCGAGTTCAGCGTCGCGATGATCTGCTCGGGAAGCCCGAGCTCCTCGAACCCGGACCGGTCGGGCTCTCCTCCGTCCTCGTTCGGATCCAGTGTCAGTTGAGTGGGGACGTCAGACGTCGGCGATGGGGTCACAGCAGAGCTCGATTCAAAGTATTGCGAGGGGAGATGAAGAGGAGAGCACAGCGGCTGGTGCGGTGCCAACCATCCAATTTAGCTGAAATCGGAGCCTGAACCTCAGCTGGGGGGTGGATCCTCGAATACCGGCGGCTCTTTGCTGAGGCCTGCCATCACGGCTGCCATCTGGTTCGGGGAGCCGAGCAGGGGCATCTGAAGTTCGGTTTCGAGCTCGAGGCCGGCCCGTCCGGCCGCCGGCCAGGTTGCTTCGAAAAGCTTCTTCGCGGCCCGGACCGCGTCGGGCGAGCGGCCGGCGATTTCGCGGGCCAGATCACGGGCTGCCGAGAGTGGAGCGTCGTCGACCCTCGTGACCAATCCGGCACTGTCCGCCTCTTCTCCGCTGATGACCCTCCCGGTGAAAGTCAGCTCTTTGGCGACGTCGAGCGGCAGCAGCCTGGGCAGGGTCGCGCTGAGTCCCATGTCGGGCACCAGTCCCCAATGGACCTCCCTGACACTGAGCTTTGCGTCCGGGGCGGCGATCCGGATGTCGGCCCCCAGGGCTATCTGCAGGCCGCCGCCGAGGCAGTTGCCGTGAATCGCGGCGATCACCGGCACCGGAACATCGATCCACGCGGTCGCCACCCGCTGGAAAAGATTCGCGCCGAAATCGTCCCTGAGCAGTGCGTGCTCGGCGAAGCCCTCGGACTGGCCTCCGGCGAGCCAGCCGACGTCGATTCCGGAGCAGAAGCTCGGGCCTTCGCCGTGGATCAGCACGGCGCGAAGGCCCGGCTCCAAGGCGAGCCTCTCTGCAGCCGCGGTGATCGCCTCGACCATTTCGCCGTCGAGGGCGTTGTGTTTGTCGCTGCGGATCAGGGCCACCTCGGCCACGTGATCTGCGATGGAGATTCGAACCCGGTCGTCGTTCATCGGGTGAGCGTACTGCCACCCCCAGAGCCTGGACCCGTCGGAGCGGATTCGAAGGGTGCGGTTTTATACCGAGGGATGGGTCGCTCGGGGCGGGATACTTCAGGCATGAATCGTGACTCGGATCTTGTGGGCATCCCGCTCATCGTCGGCATTCTGGCCGCCGTCCTCGTGGTCATGGGCGGGTTCTTTCTGGTTGGTGCCGCTGCCGGTTTTCCGGCGCTGATGATCGCCATGGTGGTAATCGCCTACTTCGCTTACCGCGGACTGAAGGGCCAGAACAACAGCTGACCCCGAGCTTCCGGCGGGCGGGGAGTGTGCGCCCGGGTCGGCCGATGGACCGGTTCGGCAGAATAGAGGCATGAACCGCACATTCGCAGTAGGCGTCGGCATGACCAAGTTCGAGAAGCCCGGGACCAAGGAGGGGGATTACCCCGACTGGGCCAAAGAGGCGGGCGAGGCGGCGATCAGTGATGCCGGAATCGCTTACGGAGATGTCGAGCAGGCCTTCGTCGGCTACTGCTACGGCGATTCAACCGCCGGCCAACGCGCCGTCTACGGCCTCGGCCTGACCGGCATCCCGGTGGTCAACGTCAACAACAACTGCTCGACCGGATCCACCGCGCTGTATCTGGCCCGCCAGGCGGTCAAAGGCGGACTCGCCGACTGCGCGCTCGCGCTCGGCTTCGAGAAGATGGAGCTCGGCTCGCTCGGGATCAAGTTCCTCGACCGGACCAACCCGATGGACAAGCACGTCCAGTCGCTGATCGAGCTTCGACCCTGGGAGGACGCCCCGCCGGCGCCGCAGATGTTCGGCGCCGCCGGACGCGAGCACATGGAGAAGTACGGATCAAAGGCCGAGCACTTCGCCTGGATCGGCTGGAAGAACCACAGCCACTCCAAGAACAACCCGTACGCCCAGTTTCAGACCGAGTACACGCTCGACGAGATCAAAGAGGCCCGCGAGATCTACTCCCCGCTGACCAAGCTGCAGTGCTCGCCGACCTCTGACGGCAGTGCCGCGACGATCATCGCCTCGGAGCGCTTCGTCGAAGAGCACGACCTCTGGGATCAGGCGATCGAGATCCTCGGCCAGGCGATGGTCACCGACATGACCAGCACCTTCGAAAGCAACTCCTCGATCAACGTGGTCGGCGCCGACATGAGCCGGGTAGCCGGCAGGCAGGCCCTCGAAGAGGCCGGGATTGACATCACCGAGGTAGACGTGATCGAGCTTCACGACTGCTTCAGCGCGAACGAACTCCTGACCTATGAAGCCCTCGGCCTGGCCGCTGAAGGCGAAGGCCACCTGCTGGTCGAGCAGGAGGCCACGACCTACGGAGGTGACGGGCCGGTGGTCAATCCCTCGGGAGGTCTGATCTCCAAGGGCCATCCGCTCGGAGCGACCGGGCTGGCTCAGGCATCAGAGCTGACCTGGCAGCTTCGCGGCAGCGCTGACGACCGCCAGGTCGAAGGCGCAAAGCACGCCCTTCAGCACAACATCGGCCTCGGCGGAGCAGCTGTGGTCACTATCTACGGGAGTCCCTCATGAGCGCAACGATGACCCTCGCCCCGACGGCAAAGCGGGCGATCTTTGACGACGAGCACGAGGACTACCGCGAGAGCTTCAGATCCTTCCTCGCGGCAGAGGTCACCCCGAACTTCAAGCAGTGGGACGAAGACGGCTTCGTCTCCCGCGACCTCTTCACCAAGGCCGCCGAGCACGGCTTCATGAGCATGGCGATCCCCGAGGCCTACGGCGGCCCCGGGGTCGATGACTGGCGCTTCAACGTGGTGCTGAGTGAAGAGGCGATCCGGGCCGGAGTCGGGGCAGCCTTCGGCGCCCCGATGCTGACCACCGACATCTGCCTGCCATATCTGCTGACCACCGGCACCGACGAGCAGAAGTCCCGCTGGCTCCCCGGAATCGCATCCGGCGAGACCGTGATGGCGGTGGCGATGACCGAGCCGGGAACCGGATCCGACCTCGCCGCAGTTCAGACCCGGGCGATCAAGGACGGAGACCATTACCTGCTGAACGGACAGAAGACCTTCATCACCAACGGCCACCACGCCGACCTGGTGATCGTGGTCGCCAAGACCGATCCCGACGCCGGCCACGCAGGGATCTCCCTGCTGGTGGTCGACTCGAGCTCCGAGGGATTCTCCAGCGGAGGCCAGATCGGCAAGCTCGGCCAGCACGCTTCTGACACAACCGAGCTGTTCTTCGATGATGTCAAGGTTCCGGTCGAGAACCTGCTCGGGGCCGAAGGCAGCGGCTTCATCCAGCTGATGGAGAAGCTGGTGCCCGAGCGGCTGATCATCGGGGTCGGCGCGCTTTCTGCGGCTGAAGCGGCCTTCGAGATCACGCTCGAGTACGTCAAGGAGCGGACCGCCTTTGGCCGGCCGATCGGCAGCTTTCAGAACTCACGCTTTGTGATGGCGGAGATCAAGACCGAGCTGGCGATCGGGCGGGCTTTCATCGACCAGTGCATCGTCAAGCACTGCGCCGGTGAGCTCTCGATCGAAGAGGCCGCGATGTCGAAGTGGTGGACCACCGAGCTGCTCGGTCGCGTGACCGACAGCTGCCTGCAGCTTCACGGCGGCTACGGCTATACCGACGAGTACGCGATCTCATCGGCCTGGGCCGACGCCCGGATCATGCGGATTTACGGCGGCACCACCGAGATCATGAAAGAGCTGATCGGCCGCGGCATGGGCCTCTGAGGGTTTTGCGCCGGCGCGCCGAACTGCTCTGAGTTCCTACTGCGCGCGCTTGGCGGCGTGCCGGCGCACGTAGAGCTTTTCCTGGATGGTCATGGCGCCGGGGTGGTCTTTGCCGGGCCACGGCGTCAGCAGCAGGAGCAGCCGCGCGTCACTGATTGCGGACACCGCGTGTCGCTCTGCCGGAGGGAACTGGATCAGCAGACCCGGGCCGCCGGTCACGCTCTGGCCGGTCGCGCTGGAGACCTCGACCTCACCGTCGACGACCAGCACCCAGGCCCGTTCGTGGACCTGGTGGTCGCCGAGTTCTTCGCCGGCGGCGAGGTCGAGGGCGATCGCGCGGGCCGAGTCGGTGGTCGAAAGGATCTCCGGCAACCGCGGCTTGAGCTTCAGTGAGCTGAGGTCCCAGTTTTCCATGCGGTGGGGGTTACCCTCCGGGGCCTGTTTCCAAAACGGCGCTATGCGACGGGTGACGGGCGGAGGTCGCCGAGGGGAATTGTGAACGCCATGTCTTCCAGCTGTGAAAGGTTTGAGAACGGCATTGAGAGTGGGTTTGAAGGCTGCTACGTTCGCCGGGAAACCACTCAAATCAAGGAGAAACCTTGTCCCGTCTCTCACCCCTCTGGAGGTCCGTTCTGGCCTTCGCCGTCCTGCTCCTGGTCGCACCCGCCGGCGCTTACGCCTCGTTCGACCTGACCCAGGGCCAGCGCTTCGGCAACGCGCCCAACGAGATCGTCGACGTCTCCTCCGACGGCACTTTCATCGTCGCCACCCAGGGCAAGGGCATCGTCAAGTACGACATGACGGACCTGAACTCACCGGTGCAGAGCGCGATCCTGGCCGACCTCGACACCGTCCCGGCGATCGACCTCGGCAACGGGACGAGCAACGGCCTCGAGCTTTCGACCCCGGCCGGACCGCCGACCTTCGGAGTGGTCGTCGCCAACACCGAACCCGGCCCCACATCGGTCGCGCTGGTCCGGGACCAGTACGTGATCGCTCCGTTCAACGCCAAGAACAACAACGTGGACAGCAACGCGAACGGATCTTACGAACCGGCAGACGCGACGGTGGACCCGCCTGACGGCGTCGTCATCCTCAACGCCAGCAACCTCAGTGTGGTTCGCACGGTGCTGTTCACCGACAACAACCCGGTCACCGGTATCGCCGGCGCCCCGACCGGAACGCCCGGTGTCAACCCTCTGCTCGAGGTGCCCGACTCGGTCGCGGTCAGCCCCGACGGCACCCGGGCCCTGATCGCGGTCGAAAACGACCGTGAGTTCGGCCAGCCGATAACACCGAGCAACCCAAGCCCGGGCGGCGTTCCCGGTTTCGTCCGGGCGAACACTTCAGACCCTGATCCGACCAACTGGACTTTCGATCTGGTCTCGCTGCCACCGGCTTTCGTGGCCGCCGAGGGCGAAGAGGCGCAGCCCGAGTTCGTCGATATCAGCCGGCAGAACATGGCGGTCGGGTCGATCCAGGAGTCGAATGCGATCGCGGTCTTCGACCTGAACGACCCGGCTGTTGCGCCGACCCTGAGCGCGGGTCAGATCCATGATGTCGGATCTTCAACCTTCCTCGCCGACACCGTGGTGAACAACCCGATCTCGTTTGATTTCAGTACCGGGATCACCCGCGAACGCCAGCCCGACACCGTCCAGTGGATCGCTGACGGCAGCCTGGTAGCGCTTGCGAACGAAGGCGAGAACGGGACGCTCGGCGGTACGCGGGACTTCTCGATCCACAACCCGGACGGCAGCCTGGTCTCGAAGATCAGCACCGCTTTCGATCGGACCGCTGCGGACTATGGATTCCTCGGCGACAGCCGCAATTCACTGACCAGCAAGGGCTCCGAGCCCGAGGGAATGGACGCCTTCACCCTCGGTGACAGCGAATACCTGCTCGTGCTCGGCGAGCGGACAGAGTCGCTTTCAACCTGGGATATCTCCAACCCGAGGTTCCCCCGTCTGCTCAGCCACGTTCCCACGGGCGAAGCGCCGGAGGGCATCAAGGCCAACGTCAGGCGCGGCTACGTGGTCGTGGCCAACGAGGATGTCGCTGACACCCAGGCTAACGCCGCCTTCTTCACGCTGAACCGGTTCACCGACACATCTCTGCTGCCTGAGGAGCGGCTGATTCCGCGCGGCACCGGGACCCCTTACTTCAACCTTCGCGGGCTCGGCTCGGGCTTCACCGCCGACAGCCTTGCAACGGTTGACGGAACAGTCCCGACCCGAACCCTCAATGTGGGTATCGGCGGGCGCGGCTACGCGCCGCTCACTTCGAACGGTTCGGTCAGCGGGCTCGCCCAGGGCAAGATCCTTCAGGACATCGCACCCGCCCCCGGCGGAGGTAGCTGGGTGGTCAGCGAGGACAACGCTTTCGAGCTGGCGCTGCTCGATTCGGCCGGCGGCGTGGTCGGATCGGTCAAGGACGTGCCGGGGACCACGCGCCGGATGTCCGGCGTGGTGGTGACTCCGGACGGTCAGACGGTCTACGCCTCGTCGGCTGCAGCGAACACGATTTACCGATTCAACGTGGCGGGCGGCACGTTTGACCAGATCACTGTCAACGGAGTTACGTCGGGTGACTTCATCCTCGACCTGGCCCTTGCCGGTGACGGCGACCTGATCGCGGTCGAGGCAAACCCGAACAACAACATCTCGACCGCGACGATCACCCGGCTCGACGATCCGGCCGGAGCCGACAACCTGATCGACGCGGTGAACAGGTTGGTGCTGGCGAGCATCCCGGTGTCGGCCAGCCGGTCAAGCACCGACATGTCCGGGCTGGCGCTGCTGCCGGGCGGCGGTCTCTGGGCAGTGAGCGGAACCCGCGACGGCGGCTCGCACATCGGGCACGCCGACCTCAGGCGCATGATCGAACTTCCGGCTCCGGTGAGCCGGACGCGGCCCGCTGTTGCGGGCACATCGGCCATCGGCCAGACCGTCACCTGCGGGGATGGAACCTGGACCGCGGCCAACAGCTTCACTCGTCAGTGGCTGCGCGACGGCCAGCCGATAACCGGTGCGACCGCGTCCGGCTACACCCTGACCCCGGCCGACCAGGGCCAGCGGATCAGCTGCGCGGTGCTGGCGGCCGGACCGGACGCCTTCCAGGTTGCCGAGTCCGGGTCGGTCTTCCCGGTAGCGAACGGAGCGACCGGCTCCACGGGAGCGACCGGCTCGACCGGTGGCACCGGCGCGACCGGCTCTACGGGAGCGACCGGTTCCACGGGAGCGACCGGTTCCACGGGAGCGACCGGCTCCACCGGGCCGACCGGGCCGATCGGGCCGACCGGGCCGATCGGGCCGATCGGGCCCACAGGCTCTACCGGGGCAACCGGCACAAACGGCGCTCCCGGTCCCGCCGGTCCCGCCGGACCGCGCGGAGCGAAAGGGCAGCGCGGTCCGCAGGGCTCTGCGGCCAAGGTCAGGGTGACCTGCCGGGCCGTCGGCAAGCGGATCAGGTGCCGTGTCTCCGGAGCCAGGCCTCGCGCCTCGGTCGTGGTCAAGCGTGGAAGCCGCGTCGTCATGCGTTCCCGGACCCGCGCCGGAGGGCGGCTGAGCTTCACGGTCGCCCGGAACGACGCTCGCCTGCGGGTGAGCGTCGCCGGCCGGGTCCGGACGACGCGGTAGCAGCCGACCGCGCGCGGTTTGGACCTGACCCGCCGGGGTACTGCCCCGGTGTGACCGTTTCTAACGCAAACCTCCGGGTCCAGCCGTGATCGCCGCGATCGAGCCGACGGTCTTCATCGTCATCGCGGTCTTCGTACTGACCATCCTGGGCGTGGCCTGGGGGCTGAAGACCCGTCAGGGCAGTGGCATCAATGAGCATCCCGACGCGGATGAACACGGCGAGTTGCCGGACCCGGGGGCCGAGGGGGCCGGAAAAGATCTGCTCGAGGAAGACGATCGTCCCGAGAGCACGATGTTCGACCAGCACGGCACGAAGTAGCGGAAGTTCAGCTCACTCGACCGGGCAGGTGTTCGGGTCGAGGCGGCCGTTGACCTCCAGAACGTTGAAGCCATTGCTCTGCAGAACGACCTGCGTCTGAGGCGTCCCGAGTATCCACGCCTTCTCATCCAGCCGAGCGACCGCGGGGCGTTTCAAGGGAACAGTCGTATACCTGGATATGACCAGGAGATCGAGGTCCAGCTCGTTCACCCTGCGCCTGAAGCCGACGCAGGTCTGGACCGGGCGGTAGACACCGCAAGCGGCTGGCTGGCCGACGTAGTAGACCCTGTTGGAGAGTTCTTTCCCGTAGAGGAAGTACTGCTTGAAGCTGATCGCGCTGCCTACGATTCCGATTCGCTGGTCGGTCAACGGCCTGAACCACTGGATCAGCGGCTGGAAGTCCTCGCGGAGGGGATCGGTACGCCAGGTCGTCGGCTCCGCGTAGCGGACCTTCTCGTAGTTGTCGGTTCTCGCGTACGAAAAGGCGAACAGTCCGATCCCGGCGAGCACCGAAAGCGAGATCGCCAGCGGGCGCAGGTGCTGCCGGTTCCATAGCTCTGCCAGTCCGACGGGCAGGATGACCAGCGCCGCGGCGAGGACCAGCGCGAGCAGCGCGTAGTCCGCCCTCATCGCCTCGGGAGAGGTGGCGATGCCACCGATCAGTGGTGCCGAGGGCCAGACCGTGAACAGCAGGATCACCAGCAGAACCACCAGCAGGATCCGTCGCCGGCGCTGGCTGCTTCTGAAGATTGGGGAGAGCGGTCCGAGCACCAACGCCAGCGCCATCGCCGGTGCGACGTAGCGCATGTTCGCTTCGAAGCCGGTGGAAAGCGCCCCCCCGGAGCGACCTGCCGCCGTGAGCGGGGTGACCAGATAGCCGATGAAGGCAAGTACCGAGACGACACCGAGAGTCCGGATGGTGCGGGTTTGGCCTTTGACGATCGCTACGACGGCGAAGATCACCACCGCCGCTATCACCAGCAGCCAGAGATCACCGAGGTTGTCCCTGATGCCGGGCACAAAGATCTTGTCGATCACCTTGAAATTGGTGAGGAACTCGGCGACGGTGCCGGGCTCGCGTACATCGATCGGCATTTGATCGGGATGCGGCAGGGTGATCGGCCCCAGGCTCTTGGCCCATGGGAGAGGGTTGCCTACGATGACCAGATTGCGCAGGAACCAGAAGCCGCTGGTCAGCGTCAGTCCGGCGATCCAGACCCCGGTGGTGCGCAGCCGCTGGCCCGGAAAGCTGAGGTAGATCACGGCCAGCGTGAGCAGCAGGACCGGAACCAGGAAGTTGAGGCGCGTTCCGATGGCAATGCCGGAAGCCAGAGCCGCCAGGATCAGCGGACCGAGGCCGAACCTGTCCCAGGGTCTGCTGCCTTCAGTCTCGTCGGAAGCTCTTCGCTGCGCCTCGCCATTGATCAGAAATGCGACGGCTGCCAGCATGCCGAAGAGAGCGATCATGTCGTTTTTCGCATCGCCCGGCTCGTAGTAGACGAGCATCTCGGTGCCGAACATGATCGCCAGCGCCACGACCACGGCCGGACCGACTCCGTAAGGCCGTCCGATCACCCAGCCGGCAAGCAGCGCCAGCACCATCCAGCCGATGTTGAGCAACGGTGAGAGCACGTCGTTGCTGAGGGTCAGGATCCCGACTGAGTGCAGCAGCTCGGAGTTCTGCGGGTAAAACCAGACGGTCAGTCGGAAGATGTCGGTGTAATGAGGCAGGCCGATCTGGGCCTCCTGCACGAAGCGGGCGGCAAACGGCGCATTGTGCCAGGTGGTGTTCGGCAGGTACATGCCAATGTCGAGCGCGATCTGGGTGCTGTTCGCCCACTGGTAGGTGACGACCATGGCGCCGGCTATCGCCAACCCGAATGCCAGATGGCTGACCGGGGGAGCCGGCAGGGGAGTCGCGTCGCGATCGGCCCCGTATCTGCGGCAGAGCAGGATTGTGGCGGCAGAGGCGATCAACGCACCGGCGATCACGAACCCTGGCCGGTAGAGGCCCACGACACCGACCAGCTGGGCGACCAGGATCAGTCCCGAGATCGCCAGGACGATTTCGGCCAGTCTCGAGGCCGCACCGTTCCAGCCCGGCACCAGAACCTGCCTCAGCGAGATCGCAGCCGCGTAGAGCGGCAGGAGGATGGCCGCCAGCTCGACTACCCCGAGCAGAAACCGTGTGAAGCTCATCTTCTCACCTCCCCGGATCTACGCAGGGCAGAACCCAGTTGACTGTCGAAACAGCCGACGGTTGCAGGACCCTCGGAGAATACTTCCTGCGAAGCCAGTGCGGCGTCCTCACTCGACTTCGTAGCGGGCGGGAACCTTGGTCTGGGAGTCGGCCGGGGGGCGGATGTAGGAGCGCTGCTGGCGGGGCGGCAGTTTGACCTTGTCGTGCTTGACGGTCTCGTAGGGGATCTGGTCGAGCAGGTGGCTGATCAGGTTGAGCCGGGCGGTCTTCTTCGAGTCTGTGTCAACCACGAACCACGGGGTCTGTTTGGTATCGGTGTAGCCGAACATCTCATCCTTGGCCTCGGCATAGTCGACCCAGCGGGCGCGGGCCTCGATGTCCATCGGGCTGAGCTTCCACTGCTTGGCTGGGTCCTTGATCCGGGCCTTGAACCGACGCTCCTGCTCGTCGTCGGAGATCGAGATCCAGTACTTGATCAGGATGATCCCCGAGCGCTGGAGCATGCGCTCGAAACGCGGGGCAGAGCGCATGAACTCCTGGTACTCCTCGTCGGTGCAGAAGCCCATCACCTTCTCAACCCCGGCCCGGTTGTACCAGCTGCGGTCGAACAGGACCATCTCCCCGGCGGCCGGCAGGTGGGCGACATAGCGCTGGAAGTACCACTGGGACTTCTCGTGGTCGGTCGGGGTGGCCAGGGCGACGGTGCGAATTACCCGGGGGCTGGTCTTTTCCGAGATCCGTTTGATCACGCCACCCTTGCCGGCGGTGTCGCGGCCTTCGAAAAGCACGACCACGCGGGTCCCGCTGTCGACCAGCCACTCCTGCATGCGGACCAGCTCGATCTGAAGCTGCTCGAGCTCCCTCTCGTACTCGCGCTTGTTCAGTTTCTTCGTTTTGATCTCCCCTTTGGCCATTCACTCAGAATAGCCGGGGCCGTGCCAGGTTCGAGCTGGAGGGTTTCCGACGCGACCGGTCGAGCCTGTCACAGGTTGGATTTACGCGGGTCAGGGGACGGATTAATGTTAGCGGTACGCCAAACGGTAGATTCAGGTCATGGAAATCCCGCTCGCCGCAACTGCTTATGAACTGGCCCTCTGGATCCACATCGTCGCGGCTGTCGTCGGCCTCGGTGCGCTGTTCGGGACCGCCGTGCTCTCGCCGGTAGCGATGAGCATGGATCCGCGGCACCTGCCGTACGTCCACCGGGTCCGGATCACGGTCAACCGCTACCTGGCCTCGCCCGGCCTGCTGCTGATCCTCGCGACCGGCGTCTACCAGGTGATCGACGGCAACTGGGATTTCGGCGCACCCTGGATCAGCGCGTCCTTCCTGATCGTCTTCGTGCTCGGCGGGATGCTCGGGGGCTACTTCACCCCGACCGACCGCAAGCTTGAGCAGATCGCCACCGCTGATATCGCCGCCTCCGGTGACGGTGAGGTAAAGCTCTCGGAGGAGTACCTCGCGAAGGCCAAGACCTACGCGATCGTCGGCTGGGTAGCCGCATTTCTGATCGTGATGTCGGTCTACCTGATGATCACCAAGCACGGCGCTTAACCTCACCGCATGAGCTTGTCGGTGATCGCGGCCGCTGCGATACCGGTCGCGGGGGTGGCAGTCGCGTTCTGGCTGGCGAGCCTGCGGTTGCGTGACGCGTCAATCGCCGATGTCGCCTGGGGGCTGTTGTTCGTGCTGGTCGCCTGGGCTTGCTTCGTGGCCGGCGACGGGTCGGACGCGATGCTGCTGGCTGGCCTGCTGGTCACGGCCTGGGGCCTGCGCCTGGCGGTTCACATCGGCCGGCGGAACGTCGGCCACGGTGAGGACCGCCGGTACGGAGCGATGCGCGGCCGCCGTCCGGAGCGGTTCTGGATCTGGTCGCTGTTCGGAGTCTTCCTGCTGCAGGGGTTGCTCGCCCTGGTCGTATCGCTGCCGCTGCAGTCGCTTGGCGAGGGTGCGTCCGGTTCGATCGGCCTGCTGTCCTGGCTCGGGCTTGCCGTCTTCGCGATCGGCTTCGCTTTCGAGGCGATCGGTGACGCCCAGCTGGACTCCTTCAAGCGGGATCCGGACAGCGGCGACCGGGTGATGGACCGCGGGCTCTGGCGGTATACACGCCACCCCAACTACTTCGGTGACGCAGTGGTCTGGTGGGGCCTGTGGCTGGTCGCCGTGGGATCGGGCGCGGCCTGGTGGACCTTGGTCGGACCCGCCCTGATGACCTTTCTCCTGCTCCGGGTGTCCGGCGTGACGATGCTCGAAGCCGACATCTCCGAGCGGCGGCCGGGCTACCGCGAATACGTGGAGAAGACCAGCGCCTTCCTGCCGCTGCCGCCCAGGGGCTGAAGCGTAGGGTCTCCAGGGTGACTTACCGGGTTAGATCGAGGGACAGGGTCGCCGCAACTGCGGCCCTTGTCCTTGGCATGCTCGCTGCGGGGCTCTCCGTCCAGTTTGCGAGCACGGATTTTCCGAGCGGTCTGGAGGTCGCCGCGGCCGCCGTCGCCTGCCTGCTGCTTGGCTGGTACGGCCTGGTCGGCGCCGGTCCGGCCCGCTTTCTCGGCCTCGGCGGGCTGGCGATGGCCTTCACCGCTGCGGTGATCCTGGCGATCCGCGACGGGGAGCTGCTCGAGTTCCTGGTGCTGGCGGTGATCCTGGCCGCGGGTGCCGCGTCGGCCCGGCGGGCCTTCAAGGTCAGGGTGCCCCTGCCGGAGGCGGCGGATCCCGAGCACCCGGTGCTGTTCTTCAACCCGAAGTCCGGAGGTGGAAAGGCCGAGCGGTTCTCACTGGCCGCGGAGGCCGAGGACCGCGGGATCAGAGCGGTTGAGATGAAGCCGGGCTGTGACCTCGAGCGGATGGCACGCGAGGAGGTTGAGGCCGGCGCGGACGCCCTGGCGATGGCCGGTGGGGACGGCTCCCAGGCGGTGATCGTGGCGGTCGCGGCCGAGTACGGTCTGCCGTATGCCTGCGTTCCCGCCGGGACGCGCAATCACTTCGCGCTCGACCTCGGGGTCGACCGCGAGGACGTGGTCGGTGCGCTCGATGCCTTTGTCGGTGGCGGCGAGCGCCGGGTCGATCTGGCCGAGGTCAACGGCAGGGTGTTCGTAAACAACGTCTCGCTGGGGGTCTACGCCGCGGCGGTCCAGCGCGGCGGCTACCGCGAGGCGAAAGTCCGCACCCTGCTAGAGACCGGGGCCGAGATGCTCGACCCCGGCAGTACCGGGAGTGTCCTGAAGTGGAAGAGCCCGAGTGGACGCGAACACTCGTCCAGCGCGGCGATTCTTGTCTCCAACAATCTGTACCGTCTCGGGAGTGCCCTCGGTTCGGGAACACGACCCAGGATCGACGACGGAATGCTCGGCGTGACCGTTTTCGCTGATCCGCTAGACGGCGGCCGTCGGCTGACTCGACTCCAGCGGCCGTGGCGGCAGTGGTCGACTCCGACCTTCGAGGTCTCGGCGCCGGACCCGGTCGCTGCCGGCATCGACGGCGAGTCGGCGATGGTCGACCCGCCGCTCCGCTTCGCGATCCGGCCGGCGGCGCTGCGGGTCCGGATCGCTCGCGCCCATCCCGGGGCCTCACCTTCGGCGGCGATGCCGGGCAGTTTCCTGGGCGGGATGCGGGCGCTGCTGCTGATCGCCACCGGACGGCCGCCGGTCGAGCGGGCCAGCGCCCTCGAGGCACCGCATCCCGACGGAAAGTCCGATCGTGGCTGAGGTCAACCGGGCGCGCCAGACGCAGGCGGAACTCAAGCGGCTCGACCAGGCCGTCTACGCGGCGGTCGCGGTCAGCCCGACCCCGTCGCTTGATGCCGGCCTGCGGCGGCTGTCTCATGCGGCCAACTACTCGCGGATCTCCCTTGCTCTGGGGGGCGGGCTTGCGCTGCTGGGCGGGCCCAAGGGCAGGCACGCCGCCGTCCGCGGGATCGCCTCGATCGCCCTTACCTCGGCGACGATGAACGTGGCGATCAAGCCGTGGGCGCGGCGCCGTCGCCCCGACCGCGACTCGGCCCGGGTACCGATCGCCCGGCAGGTGCGCATGCCGACCTCGCACTCGTTTCCTTCCGGCCACTCGGCTGCCGCCTTCGCGTTTGCTGCAGGGGTGGGGCGCAACCTGCCGTGGACCGCGCCACCGCTGACCCTGCTCGCCTTCCTGGTCGCCTACTCCCGGGTCCACACGGGTGTCCATTACCCCGGTGACGTGATTGTCGGTTCGCTCTGCGGGGTTACTCTGGCCGAGGTCGCCAACCGGGCACTCGACCGGGTCTGACCACAACGGGCCCGACCCCGTTCTGGCAGCGAT